>Ga0265797_10000630_pt1 | contig 63755 bp, 59 predicted proteins | sample P2T30metagenome_FD_192433 | JGI IMG/M metagenome (GOLD analysis project Ga0265797, IMG submission 192433) | Plant litter microbial communities from East Loma Ridge, Irvine, California - P2 T30 | ecosystem: Environmental > Terrestrial > Plant litter > Unclassified | place: USA: California... | reverse complement strand
GCAATTGACGTCGGGATGCCACTTACTGTACTTCCCAAACTGCCACCCGTTGACATACAGCTGCGCGCGGTATGGATGCGGCGATTCCCTCGTCACGTTGCCAAAAACGAAACTCATCGGCACGTCGTATCCTTCGGGGACGTCCAAGTCGAAATCCGCCGTGTAAAAAGCTATGCCTGCTTTCTTGATGCCTTTCAGCGGAGATCCGCGTTGCCACGATTCGGTTGGGGGTGCAGGGAGGTGATAGCCTTGCCTCTCGGCAAAGAATCCTCCTTCGTTCAACGGGCCCCGGGTTTGGTCCAAGTAATTTTCGCCTCCGAGGTTGCCGGTCAGTTTCCAGGAGATGTCGTTTTGCGGACGCCCAGAGAGATTGTAATCGATGATGCCGCGGGGTGTTTTCATGAAGTCGAGGCCTGGAGACCAGTTTGTTTCCATGCCCATGTGGTCAATGACTACGGTGATGATGTACGTCTGGCCGGCGTACAAGGAGAGGGTGGAGGGGAAGGCGAGGGTTTGGTTGTAGCTTCGAGCCGTGGAGTTGCCGGTCCAGGAGCCGATGTAGGTCTCGTTGATCCAGACCGAGTGGCCGAAAGCGAGACCGCCGGTGGTGGAGAGGTAGAGGGAGGACTCGTCGCCATTCGCGGTGAAATGGCCTCTGTAAATGAGCGAGCCTGTGTGGAAGCCGTAATCACTTGCGATCAGACTTGTGGGTGTCTTGAGGCTGAACACGTTTCCTGTAGCTTCATCACGGACGGTGTTGTTTGTTTCGGTGTTGTCGGCAATCGTCCACTTGGAGTCGTCGTACTTAGGCTTGATCTCTGGGAGTGAGTCGATGTACTTCCAACGGAGCTTGGTCAGATCCGGTATCTTCGATGAAGGACGCGAATATTCCAGTGTAGCAGTGAGACGCCCGTGGGAAGACTTGGTCAGATGCAATGGCTTGCCGTTGAAGTGAATGTTCTTGACACCTTTGGCACCCGCAATGATCTCTAGACTTGAAGTGGAGTTAAGATCACCAGTCAAATGGAGCGATTTCCCGGATCTGGTCGCCGTTCGCAAGAGATAGCCAGCCTTCGCTATAACAGTCTCTTTGGTCTGCGAAGTGTAGTTGCTGATTGGAGGCGGCGATTCCAGCTGTAAAGTCCAGTACTTGAACGCTTCGTTGCGCCAAAGCAGGTATACGTCCAGCTTGTTGCCGTAATGCAAGACCTTTCTTTTGGCCGAGACGTTCCACTGCACCACATATGCGGATCCTTTCTTTTCGATCTTGACAGAGCCGCCCTCGACAGCTGGTTTGCCCAACTTGGACGAGAAAGCTAGCTCATGTGTTTCTCCCGCGAGCCCGTAGAGGATCAACACTCGTTTGGCTCCATTCGTGCCGTGTGTGTATATCTCAGCAGACGAGTAGATAAGGTTGATGCCTCTCACATCGTAATCGGTGACCTGACAGACAGTCACATCAGCCAATGTACACAACTCTTGGGATTCTGTCGAGGGACAGAAAGACTTCGACAGGTTTGGGCGACGTTGGCAGTAGCCTATCATCGTTGACTGGTCCACTGAGAGGTTTCAAGGAGAAGGGACTTACCATGGTCTTGCTGTCTCTTCCATTCAACGTCAGCGTCCCACCGAGCTGCGGGATCGTAACGTTGCCTACCGTTTTGGTGGGGACCGTGAACGTGTACGGCGTCGAATTCAGAGTCGTATAATCGGAATGTCGGACAACGTAGAAATTGGTCACATTTCCAAATACCGGCGTCGTCGTAATCGCCGACGTGCTCGCGTAAGATGAATTTGTTAAATTCCCCGGGATCGCATCCAAGTAGGCTGGCGACGAAACCATGAACTGTGCGATGAGTTTGGCTTCGTAGTACTTTTCGCGGAACAATGTACGGTCTTCCATTATGGCAGCACCGTAGTCGTAAGAGGTATAGCCTCCCGATTGACCAAGGTTGCCCCAGTTCGTTCCGCCAAATATCATATACTGGTTCAAGATCGTGATGCCGTTTCCGAAGTTGTTTTTGTAGAAGACTCGCTGGAACTCCCAGTTGATGAAAGCTGCACAGCCTTCGAGTCCGGGACCACCCCAATAATCGATTGCTCCGCCCTGGAACTCAAGGATGGAGTAGGGCGTGTTTGGACTCTGCTCGAGATGGAGCTGCCTAAAGTCTGTGCGGAGGTCGGACTGGGTCCAGTTGTAAGGATCAGAACAGTTCCATCCGCCGGGGTAGTTGTCGTGGCCATATATATCAGGACCTCCGGGCTCTCCAGGGACAAATAGACCAATGGCGGCGGCTTCGTTGTTGACTGTACACTGTCAATACTTCTCTCAGTGTTGACGTGGCAAGCAGGAATGAACATACTGAAAGGTACCACTATGCCAGTATCACGGAACTGCTGATTGACAGCATCAATGTACTGGACATCTGGCCATTCGACCCAAGGCATACCATAGGTGTATTCGTTCTCAGCTTGGAAAGCGATTACTGGTCCACCTTTAGTGATTTGGGCGTCGGCAATGATTCTACTGCACGTTTAGTACCGGTCCAACGAAAATGGCAATTCAACGATCCTGTACCTTCCAATATTGGTAACGTAGTTCTGCGTAGCCTCAAGATAGCCACTCTGATTGGTTCGCAGGATGTCCGAAGTACGCGAGAGCCATCCTGGGAATCCTCCACCGGAGACCTCCGCATTGACTTGTGCCTTGGTCAGCCCGCTGCACCGTGATACCAGTCATCCTAATCAGAGTACACTCACTGTACGGTCCAGGGCGAGCAATCAGATACAAGCCAACCTCCTCGGCAGCAGCGAAGAACGGCTCGTAAGCAAACACTCCCTCTGCGGAGAAGTGTCCTGGACTGCCTTCCAACGGAGCCCAGTCGACGTAGAAAGACACGCCATTGTAACCGATGGCTTTGATCTTCTGCAAGACGTCTGTCCAGAGGCCGACCGAGGGTAAGCGCCAGGGATGGAATTCGCCAGTGTACAAGAAGATCCTTTCGCCGCGTACGAACAGTGAGTGCTCGTCCCAGGTCACCTGCACGTGGTATTAGTCAATTGCGGCAGTACAACAGGAGCTGCAGTATTACAAGGTCCTGGACTTGACGCTTGTCAGCGGTGACTTTGAACGCCTTCCCGCCTAGGGAGACTGCGGAGACAGTGCTACAGCATATCAATGCTGCTGTAGCGATGGAACGCAAGAGATGGAGCATAGTGGCCTGTGGATTGTTGTCCTTTGGCTCTTGTTGTCGATCGGAGTCTGACGCAGTACTCTTATATCCACCGTGGATCCGCAGCGCGGCATGGCTAAATGAGCATCGATGGGCTTGAATAATGACATTCCATGCATATATGCTGAGGAATGGGCAGCGATCGACCGTACCCTACCTACAGATGTGAAGCCCTGGCTATGAGCGGGGATGGGCATGTCGTAGCAGGCATATGATGTGCTTCGATAACACTTTCAGATGCCCGTTGTGGAAGACGAAGATAGAATCGCAGTCCCATTGATGGAGCCTGGGTTTGCGGGCGAGCGGGGAACGGAAAATCTGCGTAGGTTCCTCCGATATGCATGCTATGTGCGATGGAATTCCAGACATGCATATGCAGGCAATGGCGCTTGTGTAAAGGCCAAGAATGGTGAAGAAGATCATCGATCTTAGCCTATAGTCAATGCTTACTTATGCCTCTTGCTGGTCGTTCCTGGCGTCTAGATCTGCGGCGATGACTCTCAGGAAGAGATCAATTTGGACAGGCTGTAGCCACCGTCGCTAGGATCTGTCCCGGTCTATCTGTCCACTGGGAAGATGCATAGGCTAAGCCGTGGACGAAGGCAGTTGCTTGGGGGTGTTCTACACATCTGCAATTCTCGTCAACCACTGAAGTAGCACCTTATTAATCCAAGCTGGTTCGGTCTTTGCTTACCGCTGAGAGCGACATTGCAACACTCACCATGGGTGATAGACATGCGGTTGCGGGAGGAACCTCGAGGCGCAACGTTACAGCATGTGAAGAACGAGCGACGGGCTAAAAAAAGAAACGAGAGGCACTGGTGAGACATGGTTGGGTTGAACGCCTTTCTTGAGGCCAATGAAATTATTTGAATTATCTGAGTACCCGATTAGGATGCTTTAACAATCATGTCGTTTGACTTCGTAGCTGTATATGTCTCAGCAGACTGCAGCTGGCAAGGTTGTATCCATTCAAGTTGTCCGTACCATTGCATGTCAAGAAGAGTGCATTTAGATGCCCTGCTTGTTGGCCTTGGCGGAGCCCTCGTGCTTCTTCTCGTCGATCTTGTCGCTGCCAGCGTCAAGGGCGGCAGAGGCGCGGTCGGTGAGGGAGTCCTTGCCGGGGACGTTGCCCTTGGCCTGCTCCTTGTTGGCCTCCTTGGAGGAGGTGGAGACGGCACCCTGGACGGTCTCGGCAACGTAGTTGGCGGCGTTCTGGATGGTGATGTTAGCGAGGCTGGTGGATGCAAGCAAGGTGGGAAGAAGGACGTACGGAGACGGAGTTGACGGCCTGGCCGACGATACCCTCGTTGGGAGCGTTGGCGTTGGGGGCAGACATGTTGATGGTTTTTGGTGATGGGGTTGGTTGGTTGAAGGTTTGTTTGAGTTGTTGGATGAGAGTGTGTGTGTATCGAAGGTGGAAGAGAAGAGGAGGGGGAGGGGGTAAATAAAGGACAGAGGCGCTGACGTAGAGCTCCTTCTGATTGCGGTTGCGGGGCAGTGACTGCCAGTCCCGCATTCCCTTGCAGCAGGCAGGTGCATGTGAATCTCCCGATCTCAGGGAAATGACGGCTCATTACATCACCGGTATCGTGAAAATAAGTGGGGCAGTCCGCGAAACAACAGCCTCAAGCGTTCCAGACAAAGCACCAGTGAACAATGGCGTGCATAGCGCCACGCTTAACCACGGCGGAAACCCATATCGCCACCGCAACTTCCATCATTGACCATGGAATTCGCTCAAGGCTACGTTGCAGGACATGGCACTTTACGCAATTCCACATGCAATCTGCAAACCTCACGAACATGCCATGTGAAAAGACGATCCGCCCGCCATTCCGGGCATACCGGGCATATGCTGCCGAGGCGTGCTCACATGTCCATACCCCGTTGGAGTCCTAGAGTCCAGCCCAGCTACCCAGCTTGCACGACCTAGAAGGCGTGCTCTCATTTCCCTATTGCTCCATCACCGAGGTCCAAGCTCTCCGTTGCGTATACGTGTAGCTAGCCACTTCACTACTCGCTCGCGCCTTCCGGTGTGCCCGGTCCAGGTCACATGAGTGATATAGATGTGCATAGCGGAGCCCAAACTCCCGTGGTGAATAACCCTACATGTGCAGCGTCGTGGTACGTGGCGGCGTGAGTCCAGCCATCAGGCGCAGAATGCAATAGAAGGCTGTACATGGAAGAGTCCAAACCTTCACGTCGGCACAGCAAAGCCGGCGAAGGACAACTGGTCTGATGGTGAAAGCAACGTCAGAGTGGGTTGAGCTTGAGGCCAAGTTTCTGAAGATGAGGTTGAAACGGTGTACCGCAGATCTCGCAATGTTGGCAGGCATCTCGGGGGGACACATAAGCTGTGATACACCGTAGATATGAGTAGTGACGTTGGTATCAGCATGTCCCAATAATTGATTTGCTCCCTGCACACTGAGAGTGGGCATCGTAGCAATTCTTTTAGCTAGCCAGTCAACAGCAAGCAAAGGCTACATCGCAATTTCCAACAATGATGTGTGAATGAGCTAAGTCTTGCGCACAACAGCTGTTGAATCCACATGGCGACACTCTCACCACAAAATAGATTGTGAGTCAACTTCGAGTGCATACGTAAGATGGTGTTAGTTATTGCCATCTTGTACTGCGTCGTGAGGTGAGGTTCGTAGTAGGTTAACGAGAGATCTTTTAACCAGGGAGATCCTTGGAACGCTCTAGGGTTAGGGTTGGGTTTCGCACCGAACATTGGGATCCCCTGCCTCTAAGCAATTGTCTTTCTATAGCGGAATGTGATGTTCTAGCATGGTGTAAAGAACTCCAGTGACAGACTGTAACCTTCTAGATTTTTTCACGACGGTATTCACAACTTAGCCGATCCGTTCATGACATCCCTCAGCAATGTCAAAGCCTCGACAGCGAACTGCACCATGTTCGCCACTCGATCTTCTCCAAGACCCGTGGAGAGCTCCCTCACAAACGTGCCCTTGTCTGAATCAACAGCAAGAGCTACGTAGCCCGGAGTGCGATTCGGCGTAGAGCCACCCGTAGGGCCAGCAGTGCCACTCTCAGAAATCGTATAAGTGCTCTCCAAGTCTCTCCTGACCTGCTTGGCCAGCCCGGAGACGATGTCGGTCGTAGGGCCGGAGTAGTTCGCAATGGTCTCCTTGGTCCAACCAGCATAGGCGATTCTAGATGGCAAAGTGTAGACGGTCAAGCCACCTTTGTAGATTTTGGATGCACCTGGACCGGAGAGGAGTGACGAACTGATTAGCCCGCCGGCGGCAGTCTCGGCGACGCTGATGGTCTCACCGCGAGACTTGAGGAGAGAAGTCACTTCTCCCAAGACCGGGCGGATGGCGCTGGGTGGGAAGTCGGAGACTGATGAAGTCGACATCGTGCGTTGTGGATGTTGTTGGATGCTGGGTTTGCGGTTTATCGCCGCTGGTGCAAGGATTGAGAGATTGTTCGGAAAGCGAGCTGGTACGGCAAGTGGACGATGGAGAATTTTTTTCGCTGGTGATGTGAGAGCACAACGCAAGGATGAAGAGGGAGGCATTCGAGGCGAGGCTGATACTACATAATAGAACTACGACTTGTTTTCTACATAGATCGATTACCAATCCGCCTTCATCTCACAAACAACATCATCGACTCGACCGCGCTAGACCCCGCATCGCAAACCTTATCAGCTCCCGATAAGACGGCCCGTACCCGCGTCGCCGGATTGCCGTCGACTTTTTGAGATCTCAGAAAACGCAGCCAGTTTGGACATGGACTATTTCTCGCCATGGTACGTATGGGACTCCTTGAAGACGGGCCAACAGGATACTGACAGCCTTTGCAGAAGATCAAAGCGCTCACACGCTCCGCATCATCTGCGCAAGCGCCTGGTAGCGATGTCGCTCGCACGCCGCGCAACCTCGATCCCGCCCTGCACCCTTTCGAGAGGGCAAGAGAATACACACGCGCCCTGAATGCGACCAAACTAGAGCGCATGTTCGCAGCGCCCTTTGTCGCCGATCTAGGACGAGGCCATGTTGATGGTGTGTACACAATCGCAAAGGATCCGAAATCTCTGGAAAGATTCGCAAGTGGCAGTGGTGATGGTGTTGTAAAAGTGTGGGATCTGCCTAGTCAAGAGGAGGTTTGGCAGGGACAGGCGCATTCGAACATTGTCAAGGGTGTATGCTGGACCCAGGATCAGAAGCTTTTGTCTTGTGGAACCGACCGGACAGTGAAATTGTTCGACCCGTACAACCAGCCTTCAAAGAGCGCGCCGCTGGCTACTTGGTTGGGTGACTTTGGTTTCAACTCGATTTCGCGTCATCGCAGCGACCCTTCTTTCGCCGTCGCTCACTCCGGTATTGCGGTGTACGACTTGAACAGACCCAACTCTGCGCCTACACAAACCCTGGCTTGGCCGACGAACGTCGATTCCATCACATCTATCGCATTCAACCAGACGGAAACGTCATTACTCGCATCGACTGGATCCGACCGTTCCCTCGTACTGTACGATCTACGTACTAACACCCCTCTTCACCGATCAGTAATGACCATGACATCGAACGCTGTCTGCTGGAACCCCATGGAGGCCTTCAACTTTGCAGTCGCGAACGAAGACCACAACATCTACATCTTCGACTCGCGCAATCTGTCACGAGCACTCAACATTTTGAAAGACCACGTCAGTGCCGTCATGGACGTGGACTTCTCCCCGACAGGCGAGGAACTCGTTTCTGCATCCTACGACCGCAGCATCCGCCTGTGGAAGCGAAACCAGGGTCACAGCCGCGACATCTATCACACAAAGCGCATGCAGCGCGTCTTCTCCTGCGCATGGACACCAGACAACAACTACGTTCTCTCCGGTTCCGACGACGGCAACGTGCGTCTCTGGCGCGCCAATGCTTCCGCCAGACAGGGCATCAAATCTGCAGCACAGCGCCAGAAGCAAGAATATGATGAAGCACTCAAGGAGCGATACAAGCACATGCCCGAGATTCGCAGGATCGCGCGACACAGACACGTCCCGAAGCAGGTCAAGAAGGCCGGCGAGATCAAGGGCGAGGAAATCAAGTCGATCAAGCGGAAGGAGGAGAACGAGCGCAAGCACGCACGCAAGGACCAGAAGAAGAGGCGGAGCGAGAGAGAGAAGATGGTGCTTGCCAACGAGCAGTAAACGGAGAGGCAAAAGAAAATGTGTTGCTTGTTTTCTTCAGCGTATGTGAGAGTCGGCTTTGCTCGCTCTCAGCATTTGTGCGCGCGTCTTTCTTCTCTGGAAGCACGCGCCGTGGCGTTCGAGGTACATGTACTGGTTGTCCTTGGGGTTTGGGGTGGCGAAAAAATATGTATGGCGTTTGTATTCTCATACTCATGGAGACTTCTGTAATTCCCAACCGACAAAATGACCACTCGCAGTCCTTATAATGAGGCCAATCACTGAGAAGTACTCGGAGCCACCTTTACGCCTGTCAAAGGAGCGTGGGAGGAGCGTGGACCGACATGTCTTCTCGCGTGCCCTGTCCTGTGTCTAAGACAACATACCCTCCATAACACGATGGGATGGAATAGGCTTTCCGTCTCAAGTGTCACCAATTCCTTTTTATACTCGCCGTGTCCGTATCGTTGGCGAGTGCTCGGTCATTGGTCGAGTATTGATTGGGCGGTGCTTGACGTGGTGTGGGTGTGAGACGTGGATGTTGCGCAAGGTGTTGTTTGCGAGGCGTATCCCTTGCTTGATCGCTTATTCAGGTTGCAATTGATTCACAGCAAACTCGATGGAGGGTTGATGATTTATCTATTTTTTCCAACCAAGACACATGGGGTGATCTACAATCCTGATCTGCTTCTCGAAATACTACATGTACATACATACATTGGGTGCGACTACCCGGTTGTCCCAATAAAACGAACGAAGATCTGCCATCCCGATGCTGTGAAATTCCCCCGATGAACCTGCATATGCTGTGCGATGCTTGCTTGCAGCTCAACGACGGGACCATGCAGCTTACAATATTGACGATATCGATGATGAGGAGACGACTCTTGCTCGAGCATTAGAGTGACACTGAGTGGTCGTGGCATCTCGCAGCAGGTCCTTGGCTGTGGCGCAAGGCGAGAAGAGTACGCTGTAGCTTCTCGATGGACCTGTTGTGACCATCGCGTCTTCTCTCGCTGTTGCTACCAGGCGGTAAGCCAAGATTTGTCGTCGTGATGGGATGAGGTTGGAATAGTTCTGAGTGGAGCTCCCGATGCCTGTTTGCCATTGGTTGTTTGCAGAGCCAAGACTCTGTTGGCTTTCTGACTTGGCTTGCATGCTGCACGACACCACCTCGTCGGACAGACAACCTAACTTCACTACTACGCGTACGCTGCTTCTATTTGCGAACATGGAGGGAGAAAGGGACTGTGGAAGCCATCTGTCAGCCACTGAACGCCTTTCCATAGAGGTCTTCTGCGGTTTGGCGTGTCCCATGGACACTACCTTGCTCAAGCCACTTCCACATGGATCACACGCTACAAGACGGCACGAGTGTAGCTTCAATGTTGTTCGAACGAATGTTCATGTCGCCGTCCGTCTACTGTACTTGGCTTTCCAAGGTCATGTCTGAGTCTGGCGAGCACATACAAAACAGGACAGAACCTTACAGTACAGTAACCTGTATCGTCGCACACTGCTCAGCGGTTCACGGTATTCTCGTCCATTCCCCTGCCAGCCCTCACCCTGCATCCACACTTCTCTCTTTCTTCAGCCTCAGCCCTGCCAATCTGCACGTCTGTCGGCAAGGTGACATCAGCCGCTTTTCTTTTCATGGATGTCCTCGTTTGATCGCCCTTCTTCTCGTCTTCCTTGCGCCAACCCTTCTCTTTCCTACGGTTCCCATTCCTCCCAGCTTTTTCTTCCACCTCAATCAAGCCTGCTGACGTCTGGCTTCCATCGTTCTTGCCTCATACCACTCGCTTATCGCGGCATCGGCTTCCCGAGAAAGACTCACTCTCTACCAACCTTGGAAATCAACAACGCCGCGTGGCGCCGCTGCGTTTGCGGCTCGAGCAAAACAAAACCATCTCGCCATCTCGCCATCGCACTCCCGACTCTCATTCTTCCGCCCGCCACACTCGTGCCTGAGTATCCCTACGCTCCTCCGATCCGCTCCTCTCACCAGGCTTGCGTACTCTCAAGTCGTTCCTCGCACCTTCGCCTTCCTTCTTTTGCGCGCATCCGATTGTTCGAACTCCCGCGAACATGTTTTCTCCGGCGGCCTTGCTGCGTCTGCTTGCCCTTTTTGCTATTTTGCACCTTTTTGCTGCGGCTGCTGTGCCTCTGCTCAATCACCAGATCGAAGAACTCACTCGGCGCGATGATGCTGTGCATCCACTCAACCGTCGACAGAACACGAATTCTTCCGGCTTCACAATTGTCACCGGCATTCAAAACACCAGTCCACAGCCCAGATTGGAAATCAGACAGCTGGAGAAAAACGCCGATCAATGGAATATCTACCTGCTTGGCATGCGCCGCTTCATGAGTACCAACCAGACTGAGAAACTTTCTTACTACCAGATTGCTGGTAAGTCGTAATTGGAAATGCGCGAAAGTCGGGATTGCTGATCAGTTTCCAGGAATTCACGGCAGGCCTTACACTCCATGGGACGGCGTCGGCCCAGCACCCGGCGTCGATGCTCCTGGCTACTGTGTTCATCTTTCCCAATTGTTCCTCCCTTGGCACAGGCCGTATATGGCACTCTACGAGGTTCGTCTTCCGGCGCTCAAGATCCGGGACAACAAGAGCTGACAGCATGATAGCAAATTCTGTATTCTCACATTGTAGCAGTTGTCAACGAGTTTCCATCTGGTCCCACGCGCATGCGCTATGCTCAAGCTGCGATGTCATGGCGCCACCCATACTGGGACTGGGCCGCTGAGCCATCTGATGGGAAGAGCGTGCTTCCGACAAGCATGACCTCTCCGACAGTCACAGTGACGATGCCGAACGGCATCGGCACCATTGATAACCCGCTTTACGCCTATCGTTTCCACCAGGTCTCGAAGGAGCACTTCTACTACGATCCGGTAAGGTTTCTCGATCACAATCGCTGGCAACATGCACATGACTAACACCGCGTATAGTGGGCCTCCTGGAACTCGACACTCCGCGCTCCCAACAATGGCGGTCTTAACGCTGTCAGCTTAGACGAAACGATAGGCCCAATCTTGGACAACAGTCGGAGGTCTTTCAAAGATCGGCTATACAATCTCTTCACATTCTATGGCAATTACAGCGAATTCAGCACCGAGTCTTACACCTTTGGAACGGCTTTCAAGAACGCCGACAGTCTCGAATCCATCCACGATGTCATTCATGGCGCTACTGGAAGTGGTGGACATATGACCTACTTGGATTACTCCGCTTACGACCCAATCTTCTGGCTTCATCACATGATGGTTGACCGAGCATATGCGCTGTGGCAGGCTGTAAATCCGGACAGCTTTGTTAAGCCGACATCTGCCTTTCAAGACTCGTACACAATCCCTCAAGGGAAAATCTTGGATGGCGATACCCGTAAGTGTCTTGCATGCGTTGCCTCTGAGACAGTTACTGACAGCTTAATTCTGCAGCTCTTGATCCTTTCCATCGCAACGTTAGGGGCGACAAATGGACCGCGAATCTTGCACGCTCGACCAGGGCTTTCGGCTACACATACCCAGAACTGGTCAACAACGCAAGCGTCTCATCAGTGAAAGCAGCCATCAACAAGCTCTATGGCATCAATACGGGCAACGAAAGTCTCCTTTCTAAGCGATTCTTCGACTTTGGTCCGCCCGAGCCCGAGTCTGGGACTGCATCTGCGCCATCCAAGCGTGACACGTCTCCAAAGTACGGACCAACCAAGCGCCGCGAGTACATTGCCAACATCGTCAGCGACAAGTTTAGCTGCAACGGGTCGTACGCTGTCTACATCTTCCTTGGACCCTTCGACGCCTCTGATCCGTCATGCTGGCCGACGCAGCCCAATCTTGTAGGCACACACGCCGTGTTTGCCACCGTCCCTCAGGAGGCCACAGATGATGGCCAAGTGATTAAGCGGGCTGCAAGATCCGGCATCCAGGTCACAGGCACGATGCCTCTAAACAGCGCATTGCTCGAGAAAGCAAAGGCCGGCGAGATGCGCTCGCGAGACCCAGGCCACGTCGAGGAATACCTGACCAACAACCTGCAGTACAGGGTAGCGAGGGTGCGTTGGAATCAATTTCACCTATTATCAGAATGTTTGCTGACTCAAAACACCACAGTTCGACGGCACTGAAATCCCCATCGCCGAAGTCCCACACCTCTCCGTCAGCGTCGTCGGCGCGGACGTGACGCCCGCCACGAAAGACGACCAGTTCCCTCGCTGGAACAACTTCCAGTCGCTCCGTCGTGTCACTGACGGTATCGGCGCTAGGTGCGCTGCCTGATGATTTCCCACGACCTTGACGACTGGATCGGTAGAATGAATGCACATACGGCGTTCCTTTGTAATTCACTTATGATTGTTGGGTTTTTTCGCTTTCGCAGGATCGTGGTGGAGATCGATCGTGTATGGTACAGGAAAAATGGATGGTCGCCCGGCGTTTCTGATATTCGTTGTTTGCATAATGGGGTGTGTGTGTGTGTGTGTGTGTGTCAACTGGTGGCAACTTGCTTTCTTGACATTTGGCTGGGCACGAGAGGCGACGGCACTACTGAGTGGATAGGCGAACCATAGACGGGCGCTGTGGGCTCTTCCAGGGACGGTCGGAGCATAGCCGCTCTACTTCGCAGTAGCGCAGATGCCTAATATCAACAAGTCCACCTTCATCGGAGTGCAAGAGTGAATATTCATTGTCAACCTTGTCGTTTTTCATGCTCTATCGTATCGAGCCCTCAGCGCTCACACTACAAGAAGCAAGAAGCGACAAGTACCTTGGGAAGCTCAACCACCAAAAAGAGCAGAAGAGCAACTAAAAGAGAAACAGAACCTTTTATTTTTCATCTAGCATGTATGGCTTGAAGGTCAATGCCACCTGTTGGTCCTCCATTCACTCCGTTCACAAGCGACTGCAACAACTAGTCGATGGAGAACTGCGTACGTTCCGCTTCAGGCAGGTCGCGGAGGATTCAAGCCCAAGAAACTCTCCAGGAGTCCGTCAGGCTGCTCGTAGAAATCGAACATGACAATCCCCAACCTCTTGCCCTTGAAGTCTCCTCGCAAAAAGACCTCCTTCAACCGATCGTTCACGCCCCCATCGGGAGTCAACTGCGTGCCATTGCCTAGCGCTTGCATACGTGGGGTGCTGGGCGGCTTGTCGCCGGTTTTGGTACTTGATGCAAAGCTCCACCACAGGCTGTTATCTTCGGAGGTGGAGGACGAGGCGGCGTATGCGAAGAAGGCTAGGGTCGCGTTTATCTTTGAGGCGATGTTTGTGGAGATACTGGCGCCTGAGGGAGTTTGCGGCGAGTAGTAGTCTTGGATGTGGGCTACGGACGAGTCGGATGACGGCGAGAGGGTGATGTTGGCTCCGTTGACGGTCCAGTCGTTGGGACTGAAGTGGAGGCCTGGGAGATCTGCTGTCTGGCTTGCTGGGAGGAGGTCCAGATCGAAGCGGCGGAGGAGGGTGATTTTGCCGCGGGCGGAGCCCAGGGTTGTGCTAGAGAGGGTGTCGGTTTGGATGAAGTAGTGTTTTGCTGCGGATGAGGTCAGGGCTGCGTGCAGCAAGGTTTGTACACTGAGGTCGTTGGCGGAGTTGGGGATGGAGTTTCCTTCGAATTGGAAGGAGAGGAAGAGAGTTTCGGACGGGTGGTTCTCCAACCAGTTGTAATATGCGAAGAGGAGATCGTCAAGGGTTGCGGTCTGTGACTGCAGTCCTACACCGTGCCAGAAGACAAGAGTCGTGTTGGTCACGTCGTGGGCGTATCGAAGGTCGAAGGCCCGGATGCCATCGTTAAGCATAGCGTGAAGTGACTTGTCATGGCAGCGGAAGTTGTCGGGGTCGGTCTCTGGGATGCCATTGAGGGCTGTGATGGGCGAGAGCCTCTGCTCGGTTGCTTTGGAGTAGTTCCATGTCGCTGCATCGTGAGTACCTGGGATGTTCATGTGCACAAGTAGGGTGTCGTCAGGGTATGCTTTCATCCAGGTGGAAGTGGCGGATTTGCTAGAATCATCGTCGTCGTAGCCGAATATGGGACTGGCATCATTCAAGACCTTTTGTAAGGCGAGCTGGGCCAGTGGAGATGCCGTATCGTTTGCTGAGTTGTGTGTGATCGCCTTTGAGTTGGCATTGGGCAGTAGGCCAGGTGCCGACTTTGCCTCACCGAAGACGGCGGACAAGTAGAAGATGGTGGCCGCGACGGCTAACATGCTGAAGATGAGAAGAATACGTCTTGTCCGAAAAGGTTGTAAGGACATACTAGGGCATGATGTTATATATGTACACGTAGATGATGGGAGGAAGAGAGGTGAGGTTGAAAGTTAACGACTTGGACGTTTGAGAGCGTGCGAGGATTTGCAACGCCGATTGGCCTGAAGGCGTGCTCATCCTTGTTGTTCAGCTGTCTTGCACCACGTGTAGATACGAGGCTCCGGCAAGATACATGTCATAGATGTATTCATCGTCGTGCTCTTACTGATTAAGATAGTTTTCTGCGATTGTGGTATGTTGGTGCTGTCACTGACAGGTCCTGATCCACAGGTGGCGTCGAGACTTGACGATGGCCATTTTGAGCTACGATTTCAGCCATCTAATTCAACAATGTCAATACTCAATAGGTACTATTGGCGGTGACTGTCCAATTATCACCAGAAATGACTGCTCAAATGGAGTGTTCAATGGCTGGTGTAAAGATCAAAGTGTAAGTATAGAACGGCGTACCTGATCGACGGCAAGGCTGGACGATGACGACGCCTCCAAACCGGAAGGAGCCGAGGCAGGATGAAATGTCCCTGAACGATGTAGACGGATTATTGGGATTTGATTGAGTGTCCCATCAATTGTCCAGTAACACAAGACATGAATCATTACCGATAGCATGTCTCTGGATTACGACGATGGCGACAGGGAACACTTTTACCGCGAGTATGGCACGCCGGACAAGCGCTGGCCAGCTCTGCGTCGCTCACGTATGATTACATGGACGCTGATCGCCGTCGCCGTCTTCATCCTGCTCTTCATCCTCTCTCGCCCTCGCGAATCCGCCGTCGACTGGCATCAGTTCACTTACAGCCTGTATGCCACCGACGCCCACAGCCTCTGCAATGCCCTCCTCGTCTTCGACTCCCTGAAGCGCCTGGGCAGCCGCGCCGACCGCGTACTGCTCTATCCCAAGCAGTGGAACACCTTTATCGCCAGCAACACCGACCGCACCAGCCAGCTTCTCACCATCGCCCGCGACCAATACAAGGTTAATCTCCTACCAATTGGCTTGCTAGGCCAGGATGGCGCTACAATACCCGGTGAAGGCCTCGAGTCCGAGTCCGACTGGGACGCCAGCATCACTAAACTGCGCGCCTTCGAGCTCAACACGTACAAGCGTGTCATGCACCTAGACGCAGACATCACCCTCCTCCGCAACCTCGATCACCTCTTCCTCCTGCCCTCCGCGCCAGTCGCCATGCCCCGAGCCTACTGGGCCGACGTCCCCGGTCCCGACCCAAACCAATCCCAGCCCTGGCCTCTCACCTCGCTCCTCCTCTTGCTTGAACCAAGCCGCGCCGAGTTCTCCGCCCTGCTCTCCACCTTGACAGCATGGCGCACCGACCCGAATGTCACCAGCCACGGCGATGGAAAGAAGTACGATATGGACCTGCTGAACTACCGCTACGGTTCCTCCGCGCTCGTCCTTCCGCAGCGACCCTATGCCTTACTCACCGCCGAGTTCAGAAATACAGACCATCGTTCATATCTTGGCGCAAATGCTCGCTGGGACGCGCAGGCCGTGTTCGACGAGGCAGCGCTTGTGCACTTCAGCGACTGGCCACTGCCCAAGCCTTGGACTCTGTGGTCTTCGGATGCACTGGCTGAAATTCAGCCCAAGTGTGAAGAGGGAAGCGCGTGCACGGAGAGGAAGATTTGGAAGGGCTTGTACGAGGACTTTAGGGTGAAGAGGCGGGATGTCTGTAAGATTCTGAGTAATCCGGCGCCGGTTTGGACGAAGTGGAAGGCTGATCATGGTGCTGGTTGATGAGGAATGTATTTGTATGCGCAGTCGAGGTCTCCGGCTGATAAACATGATAAACTGGACGTATGCATCGGACATTTGTAGATAAAACAGCATACTTGGTACAATACGATGGGTGGCGGAACTTCTTTGATCACAACCCTTCACCGGCCGAGCATCTTCCATGGGGATGCCACCAACTTCAACTTTCTGGTCAATGATGCTGGGACGACTATGGTTGATTTGAGTCTGTGCGGCGAAGCGATGCCAAACGACATTCGAGCTTGAGATGGCGGGTCTTGGTGAGAGGCTGGCGGGTGTCTCCGGGCGAGATGGGAGGCATGCGGAACCTGCGATGGTATGGTGATAAATGTACCTGAACCAATGGACACTAGGATGTTCAAGGACGAACTAATACCAATCACTCGTTCCACTATGACCTAGACCCAAACTCCGCTATCCATAGCAAGACATCAGATAACGGAAGTACCGGCATTTGATAGTAGCTCATTCCGCCTCCAGAAATCACTCACTGCAAGCAAAGCAACACAAAAAGCCGTACCCAACAGACCAAAGCTACAAGCTCCGCGACGGACTTCGTGGAAGCTGCAGCTGAAGCCACGTCAGGGCTTTCAGCGGAAGACGACGACGACGACGACGACGAGGATGCCGATGAACTCTGGCCTGATGCAAATGATGAAGTACCGGTCAACGAGCTGGAAAGCCCAGTCGGCGACGACGCGGCCGTCTCTGCCGTCAAAACCGTCTCCACAGCGACTTTCCCATCACTCGCAGTCGACGTGACAACACTTGCTGACCTCGTCTCTGAAGCTGCAGACGAAGCTGTCAACCCGTCTTCATTGGCCGACATTACACCAGCAATACCAGCCCACACGTAATCCCCAATCCCAGACGAAGCCGCTGCCAAAGCGCTGGTCGAAGAGCCGATGATAACTGCTGTCGCGTCTGGTGCTAAGCTGATGCGAGTGCCAGATAAGGTGATGGCACTTCCACCAGGCATCAGCGTTTGGTCTTCGACGACGTATTCCGAAGCGGAATTCAGAGTGGCGGTTTTGCCAGCAACTGTCAAGTCTGATGCTAGCTTGCCGGTTTGCTGTGCTTTGTCTTCGCTGTGAGGCGCAGAGCCGAAGATGCTGGTACTAGAGCCCACAACGATTGCTGTTGCTTGCGATGCCAAACTGATTGGAGTGCCGGACACGGTAATGCGAGACCCGCCGGCTTTCAGCGTTTGACCTGCAATAACGTATTCGGAAGCAGAGTTCAGAGTCGCTGTTGTGCCAGCGAGGGTCAATTGTGGCGTTGATTCAGCTGTGACGTGGACTTCAGATTGCTGGACCTGACCTCCTCCGTAGGAAATGGTGGCAATGGGCCTGGTACTGGATCCCACGACGACTGCTGTGGCCTGTTGTTCCAGACTGATGGGAGTGCCGGATATTGTGATAGCAGGTCCACCCGGCTTGAGTGTCTGCTCTTCAACAACATACTCCGAAGCAGAGTTCGAGTTAGCCATCAATGTCAAGAACGGCGCAGGTGTGTTGGCCTGCCCACGACCCCCGGAACTCTCGGAAGCCACGAGGACATCAGTGATCGAATCCACCACTATGGCTGATGCACCTGATGCCAGGCTGATATACGTGCCTGATAAGGTGACTGCTGGCTCACCAGCCTTTAATGTTTGTTCGCCAACCACGTATCCGGACGATGAGTCTGGTGTCAATGTGACACCGTCAAGGGTCAGACTAGGTGCCTCACTGCTTGTAGAAGCCGGCAACCCGACCGAAGATTGCCCTTGGCCGACGTCTTGGATGAGAGAGTTCAAGATCTCGAGTTGGCTAGTCTCTGGGGATGCGGCAGGTTGGCCGCTCGACGCAGGTGTATCTTTGGCAGACGGTGTTGGTCCTACGACTTGTGACTCGGATGTCTCTTCTGCGGATGTTGTAGGTTTGGGACCGGGAGACTCTGACGAAAGAGACTCGTTGCCATCGGATAGAGTGCTGCTCTGAGCTGCAGGAGGTGCGGAAGCCTCCAGACTTTGTTTTGCGACTGAAGTTGTCTTTCGTTCTGATGCATGTTCGGTCTTTGTGGAACCCGGAATAGTCGAAGATGCCGATGCGCTAGTGAGACTGGGCCTTGTGTCACTCTCTGATTGCGACGACCTCTGCTCGTCTCCAGCCTGCGAGGTTACCTGGAACGGATCCACAAGAACCCCGGTTGGGGTTGAACTCGCCTCGATGGAGGGAGATGGCGTCGGCGGCTTTGTCTCGGGCTCGTCAATGAAGTCCGTCGTAGTGTCCAATAGAAACGTGGCCTGCATGGCTACGACGAGAGGTGCCCATGCCCTCGCTACCTGTTTGCAGTTGGACTCATTGCGAAGTGTATTGAGTATGTCGTCCGAGAATAATGACCAGAACGACTCGTCATCGATGGGAGTGTAGGATCCCCCATGGTAGCAGTAACTCAACCCACGAGGATCTTTGGGGTCTAGTTCACGAGCCTGATGCGTAGGCAGTGCTACGTCGGTGGGGAACGGGTATGAGTCTTTTGTCGCGGTAACGCAATCCATGGTGCCGTTTGAAGCGTACGGTACTACGCCTTCCCACTTATAGTCGTGAGAATCAAACTGATTCTCTGCCGTTGGGTATGCCCTGCAAACCGTTCAGTATGAAGAACTAAACTCGAATGTAGTGTTGAACACGTACATCACTGCGCCGCTCATGTCTTTATGGGTGACAGTTCCGTTCTCGTTGACATCGCTCCTGGAAAACACGAATCTGGTATCGGTCATGACATCGCTTGCTTCGGCTGTATGCACTTTGAAATCAATCGTGTACGTGACCTTGCCGGCGTATCTCGTCGTTGTGATTGTCTTGTTCGCGGCCTGGTTCACAACAACCTTGACCTCGCCTGCGCTGTATATGCCTTCACATGGTTTCCAATCACCTGAGTTCCAAATCGGGCGCGTGAAAGTGCAGTTCGCAGAACACTCACTCCTCGAAGTAGGGGCGAGGCTCGTTGCATTTTTGAATGAAGATGTCGTTGGTGTCACGAGTTTGCTCAAGACGGAGGCGCTCGCGGTTTCTGTGGCAAAGAGAGTAACTGCAGGAGCTTGCGGTCGTGCTGATGCGGTCGCGGTGACAGCTACTAATGAAATGTTAGTGGGCGGACTCAATAGGGGTTGTACAATGGCCAACCTGCTAGTGCACCTTGATGAACCCCAAGCAGCACTGCTAGCGACAACAACATGGCCCGCATTTTCCCGGTTGCGATTCGAACGCTCAAGTAGGTGTCGAGAATGTTCGCGACGAAGGCTTACATAGCGACGCCGAACGAGGCACAGTCTCTGTTAAAGTCAATTACAGACCTTTGGGCTGTGCAGGTATACAGTACCTTCACTGCCCTGATATTGCTCGCACACAGAAGCGTGAGTGGACATCCATTGGTCGTGGCAGCTTCACCGGAGTTTTATATAGATGCATTGCACGCTGCAGCAATATGCAGACACGGCAGGCCGACGGCTGAGAGGAGCCAGAAATAAGTGCTGAAGCTGAAGGTTGTGTAACCGTGTAACAACCGATAAAGCTGAGCCCTGCAGTCAGCAGACAAGGACCTTTTCCGACTTGCGAAATGTGTCCAGGCTCCCACTGCATTGTCGCTTTTCTTTTCTCGCTGCTCAGACCCAACTTGTAACTCATGCCGCATATGTCTAGTTTGCCATCACCTCTGTCCATACCGCCCAGCTTGTTCTGGGATGGTATTGATGGCAAGTGGTCGACGTTCCATGTTCAGGTGGGGAACCCTGGACAGACTGTGCGCCTTCTGCCCGGCACCAGTGCGACAGCTAGCGATACCTCAGTAAGTAGCCTTCAACAAACAGTCTGTATTGTCGCAATGTTAGCTGAGTAGCATGATGGTAGTGGGTCGTCCGTCCCGAAGGTTGTACTCTAGCCAACCCCAACCTCACGAACTGCGAAGACTCTCGCGGTCTCACCTTCAATCCAAACAAGTCAACGTCGTGGAATACAGAGCGTCTTGAGAACGATGGATTGTTTGAGCTCACCACGTACTACGAGGGATTCCTGAACCTCACAGGAAATGCGTATTATGGTTTCGACACCCTTGCTCTCGGCGCACCCGGCGCGAATCTGCCATCTCTCGATAACCAGATCATCGCCGGCATCGCAACAAACAACTACTGGCTTGGATATCTCGGTCTGAGCCCGCTGCCGTTCAACTTCTCTAGCCAGAATGATGCCACAAGCATGAGAGATCCGCAGCCGAGTTTCCTGAGTAGTTTAAAGAATCAGAGCCTTATACCGAGCTTGTCGTGGGGATACACCGCCGGCGCATCATATCGTAAAGACCCAACATTTGGGTCCTTAGTCCTCGGAGGATACGATGAGAGCCGCTTCACGCCTAACAACGTGACTTTCGCATTTGCTGCAGACTTCTCGCGCGACCTGACGGTGAATCTGCGCAGCATCAGCTATGACACTCTCGGATCGTCGCTGCTGCTCACGGAGAGTATACCGATCTTCATCAACTCCCTCGTCACTCATATGTGGCTGCCTGAAAAGGTGTGTCAGCGCTTCGAGCAAGCCTTCAACCTGACCTGGAATGACGCTGCGCAGCTATATCTACTCGATGAAGAGGCTCATGAGCGACTGTCCGGCCTGAACCCAACCTTCACCTTGACCCTTGGCCACGAAGAAGCGGGTGGCGATACCGTTGAGATTGCTCTCCCATATGGCGCTTTCGATCTGAGCGGCACCGCGCCTTTCACAGACCCTCCGTCGAAGTACTTCCCCTTGAAACGCGCCGAGCAAGCAAACCAGTATACACTCGGCCGCGTCTTCCTGCAAGGCGCGTACATCGTTGCGGATCATGAGCGGCAGAGCTTCTCTGTGTCTCAGTCGCTGTTCCCTGATGCCTCTAAGACATCCAACTCCACACTGGTGGGCATTGCTCCGCCAGGGTTCAAAGAGTCATCCGGCGAGCTCAGCGGAGGAGCAATCGCAGGAATCATTGTTGGGTCGGTTCTGGGTGTCTCACTCGTCGCTACCATTCTATTCTACTGGCAACGACGGCGGAAGAGGAGCATTGGCGGTTTAGACAGCGCTGGAAAGACTAGTGCCGAAGAGAAGACGGCGTCCCAGGATTTGCCTCGGAATGAAGAGCTGGATTCGCGAGATTCGCAGCGACATGAGATGGGTGATAGCAGGCTCAAAGGTAGCGAATTGGACGGTGTCAACACTAACGTCTTGGAACTTGATCCACAGACCGAGCGAATGGCTGAGCTATCAGGTATAAAGGATAACACTGAGAGGTATGAGTTGCCCTGAGATGAGTCGACTAGAGATGGGCTGATGGGATGGCATACCCACATTGTAGTCAAGGATGCAAATGCAACACGTTAATAATGTGTCGTTCCGTGCCGAATCAGAGACCCTTGGGCGCACCACTTCGCTTCCACTTATACGTGAAGATTGCCAGCGCAATAGCCTTGCCCGCGGACCCAAGAGTTGAAAACCGTTAACTGTCCAGAATCTGCAGGAGACTTACCAAGCTGCGAAGTCACCTAAAAAGAACCAGCGAGCCAACGTAGCCTGATTCGCCTTGTCAACATCGTCAGATCAGGAAAGCCCAGCGCCTAACACACCACCAAGAGCATCAGGTGTCTGTTCATGCCACATGACAAGAGACAAGAATCCTCTCAGCCTTGCCAATCTTGCTTCCTGGGCTTCGCATGACACATCTTTCGAGGATATGTCAGCCAAGCGAATGCATGTCCATGCACTTGCCAGCCAAGATGGAAGCTCGACAACATCAAGCCTGCATTATTATGAGCACCGTGGGAAGCGATCGCGATGTCTTTGTCTCAGTAAAAGATGTTTGCCCTTGTTCCGATTCTTCCGGGTTACCCGTGATGAGCGCTGTCGAAGTGGAAGACTATCGTCTGCGAAGACGCCTTCACGTTAGCATGCCGCGGTGGTCGTCGATACTTTCGCCCATGAATGTTGTAACTCGCCTAGGCAGCGCACGAAAACGGTGACACAGGCCGCTGCTCCAACTAGGCAGCAGGTCGTGCAGGTCTTGTCTTGTTGTTATTATTATTGGCAGGCTTGTGCCCATCCTCCCAAGACAACGCAAGTCGCTTCCATCCGGATGGGAGATGCCGAGCAGTGGCGCTTGCGTGTCAGGCTTGCCCACAACAACTGCACGCCGAGACCTTCGCTTTCGGCCATTGACATGGCTTGTGAGGCTTTTGTCGACTGTAAGAGGGTCCACCACCGGAAGAGAAGTGTGTCATGTACCCACAACTGGTAGCTATCCCAGTCTAGGAGTTTCTGTTATAGCAATATGTACGGTGAGCAAGCGAGCAGAGCAACAACATAACCATTTGCTGACAACTTCTCTTCGTTCGCGAAACCACTGATATTTCAATTGCCCAAAGGAGCGCCACGTGGGTCGACTATGCCAAGCCAATATGCGTCCGAAGTCGCACTGCGGTAAGCTATGTAGCGACGAGCGAAGCCACCACGAGGGCAAAGTCTCTCAGGCCAAGCACCACAAGCACGGCGGAGGCTCACGCCAAGCCGGCGCACTTGGCAAGGCGTAGATGTGGAGAGCGGTCGAAGCAAGCAACTCGTCTGACGGGCGGCGATAAGCTTAACAAGGACTTGGTTTAGCGTTAGCCCGCTGGAAGCAAGAGGCACGCTTGTGGCTTGGTTCTACTTCATCCTCGCGTGGCAGTGGGGCCACTGAGCGCGGCGTAATCCCTTGGGCGTCTTTTCGACTTGTCTGGTTCGTCTTGATCCGCGGGATCCGAAATGCTCTCTTGGTGGTGGTGTCTGGCAGATCATGAGATAGTAGTGTATAATACCAAAAGGGATATATATTCCGGGATGATGAGGCCGGAACACTGTATGTATTCAATCGGTGCAACGGTGAGGGAAAGTCTTATAACACCAGCTGCCGATCACCACATAAGCATAAAACCCAGAAGGCGGAGAAGATGTCGCTGACAGGTACAGGATTTGGGGCGTGAAGGCTGAGTTAGCCAAGGCGTGCTTACGCGGACTGTTGGTCTCAGTTGCAAATCAAAGACTGGCTGCCTGGTTCGACAAGCCATGCTAAGAGGAAGCCACATGCTCGCTTCAACCGCTGATCGGAGTCTGATACTGTTCGTGGGATAAAGTTCGTCAGCAGCAGCAGCTGTCACTCAAATTTTGCATTTGGTTGGTGTCGGACAAATTTTCTCCGCAATACGGCGGTAGCGAAACACGGACTCAGCAGCACTTGTTCTGGTAAGAATCTCGTGTTCCATCATGCATAATTATTGTAACACCACGCCCGTCTTGAGAAGCGCCCAGGGCTCAAGCCCCAAGCCAGAACAGATCGCCATGAGTCGTGGCTTTCTCGGCCGGCCAGGATCGGGATAAGCTTGAAGTCCCAAACTTGACTATCAGCTTGGCGAGCGTTTGTGATCCGCCCAAGAGGAGCGAGGCCCTACCTGACGGCAAGGCTGATCCGCGGAGGGGGATGGAATAAAATACAACGAAGGTCTTGATTCGCAAGACAAGCTGGCCAGACTCTGGAGAGATGCTCACGCGATAACAAAATGGGCGAACCTGTCAGATGTGGTCTCCCGCAGAGGGTACTTGTTTTAGGCGATCCTCCGGGGGCAAGCTATGACAGGCCAAGCTTACACAAGAAGCTTGGGGTGCGGCGCCAGAAGTAGCGGCTTGGTAAGAGTCTTGGATGGGCTTGTCTTCCTTCCAGCCCGGACCGTTTCGCCTGGGGAAGCGAGGGCTCGATTATATCGTCTTGGCTGGAAGCTTGGAAGAGAGTTGAACAGGCCGCCAGGCGGAACAGAGTTTTGGGCTGCCTGACCCATATACCTGGCAGTGGTAGGAGGCTATTTGGCATGGTAGAGTCGAATAGGTCGCGTAAGGGTAGTCGCTCGCGTGGCTGTTAGGGAGGAGGTCAGTAGTGAAGGGCATGGCCATACCCGTATATGTACAGTAGGCAGTCTTAGACATGCAGTCGGTGGAGGGCGGAGGATGGCGGCGGGCGTGTTGGCTGACGGCTGATGATGGCTGATATCACGGATGAGAGAGCAACGATTAGCGAGTAACAAGGATGATGACTGCGCAAATAATGCCTGCACACTTCCTAGTGACTGCCTGGCTTGGCCTGGGCCCCCGCCAAGGGCATTTAGAGAGGACGATTTAGAGTTAGTTTTTAGCGCGCATGGGCCTCACCTGGCGAGCATCGCATTCCTCGGCTCGCACTCATCAAGCACCCGTGTCCTATTCCTTCCATCAACTCCATTAATCCCTTCACGCTGTTCTTCGCCCGCCCTGTCTGCAACGACGTCTCTCTAACAATAATCACCACGGGACCTGCCACAAGTGGCTTCACTTACGAGGACCAGAGGCCGCTGATCTCTACCTGTCCGGTCTTGCGAACAGCCACTCATCATTATCACGTTTTTCAACCAGATTCTTCTTGCTGACTGGAAGCAATGGAGACTTACAACGGTCACGTCCGCACACCTGCGGACGCCATCATCCTCTTCGAGGCATGTCGCATCGGCCTCCTTCCTCGTGTGCAAAGACGTCTGTCCGAGAAGGAGAGACAGTCCATCAAATCCGGCTCTGTGTTTGTCTGGGATGAGCGCGAGGCAGGCATGCGCCGATGGACTGACGGCAAATCCTGGAGCGCCAGCCGTGTCTCTGGAAGTTTTCTAACCTACCGCGAGATGGAAGGCAAGCGAGGTGGCGCTGGCAGTTTCGACAAGAATGCCAGTGCTGCTCAAGCCACCAACGACCAGGACTCCGATGGCGGACCCGATGGCTACCGCTACAAACCCGACGGCCTCATGAAGCAGTCTTTCTCCATCACCACAAACAACAGTCAACACCTGCATCTGATCAGCTACTACTCCCGTTCTTCGCAACAGTCGCAACATCTCATGCAGCCTACCAACGACCCTCAACTTCGCCACATCCGCCCAGAAAAGGGCATGTACCCAGAGTCGACCGTTCAGGAGCAGAGCACCATTCCTGCTGTGACTCGCGGGCCCATGGGCTCTCCTGGCTACACGCACGCTGCTCACCACCAGCCTCCCATGTACGGGCGACCTGGCTACGGCTATCCACCTCACCCAGGCGCGTGGGCGCCTCCTAGTCCAATGCACACACCGCCTCCTCATCCTCATTACGGTCCTTACTACCAACACCCTGGACATCCCGGTTATGGCCACCCGATGGGCTACCCACCGCATCCTGCGTACGGACAAAACCCTTACGATAGACCTCCACACATGGGCGGACATCTTCCTCCTCCTCCGCCTCACTACGGCCACGGTCCACCGCCACCTTCTGCTATGCAAGGACAGGGCTACCCACCAGGCTACCCTCCTTTCCAAGGCTACCCATACCCACCTCCATCTGTCAGCGCTGCACCCTACCACCCTTCTACAGCTCCCGCGCCAGCAGCTTCAGCCCCACCTGCGCCTAAAGTCGACGCACGCCCGATCCCACTACCACTCACGATTCCAGAGCCCGTCATTCCAGAACCCAAAAAGGACGAACGCCAGGACTCGCAACAAAGTTCGGGTCAACTCAAGTCTCCCGCCCAGTCGACGCCCGAAGCGCAAGCACAGTCTGGCACACAATCACAGACGTCAGCCGCGCCTTCAACCACTCCAGCCGCCGCTCCCGCCGCGAGCTCTGGACAGACCATCCCGAGCATCCACACGATGCTTACCGCTGGCGAGAACGGCCAACCACCTGTCCGCTCTAGCAGCAGGAGTCCAGGAGGCAGCCGTATGGCGTCTGATATCCCCATGCACAAGCTCGGTTTTGAGGCGAGCCGGGACGTCCAAGCGCTCAGGAACTTGGACAAGACCACGTTCAAGGCTTACTAGGCGGGGAAAACATTTTCATTTCATTGTCCTTTGATTGTTGCCTCTTTAGCGAAGGTGTTACAGGCGTTGCTACGGCCTCGACTCGAGACTTTTTGGTTGCTGCTACGTGCGTTCGATGATGCATGGAACAATGCGCGCTTCTGCGCACGAATTCGATAGGCTCGGAGACGATGATTGATGACTACATGCAGCGATTGAAAGCATCAATTTCAACTTCAAAATCTTCACTTTAGCTTGTGTTCTCGCTCTACATTGCCGATTGAATGTTTGCCAGCCTGTGGCACTTCTTGAGTAACTTCGTGCCCTCACAGTCACCTGTCGAGGTCTAATACTATGCTTTGACCCAACGATGCAAAAAGAAAAAAAAAAGAGAGGGATCATTGCAGTCAACTGTGAGGAGCATTTCCACAACAGACATACTCCCAATCACGCCGCCTGTTCAGATCCCGACAGAACACCACACACGAGACCTGATTTGTTTCCGCTTAACACAGATACGCCGCAACACAGCAACCACATTAACCGTGTCCGACCTCCATAGCAGCAGCCATCGACGCCTCACGCTTTCGGCGATTCTATTGCCTCGAACGTGAACGCCCGGAGTTTGTTCGCGCAGAATTGGGTCGCAGACCGGCCTGACCGGGGTTTGCTTCGTTCCATGTGTTGACCAAGACCCTGCAAAGTCATAAAAGTTAGCCATAAGTGTCGTCAATAAGAAAGCGAAAAGTCGCAACGTTGTCGCGCAGAAGAGATCCACCATGAGAAATGGAAGATCATATCCCTTCTCCTCCCAAGGATTCAAGCCAGTTGCACAACAGACCATGCCAGGGCTGAATGACCACCTGCGCAAGTACTTGCAAAGCAAGCGAACTCACCTCTGCGTCCGATCCGCATACTCCTCCGCATCCATCTCTTTGACGCCGACTTTCAGCCCGCCCTCTTTCGTGAAGCTCATGTTCTTCTTCTCCATGTGCTTCTGGCCGCGGTCGGCCAGGTCGTTGCTCCACAGGTAGATTTGGTAGCCGAAGTAGGCGGCGCCGCCAACGACTGAGAACAAGATCACGAGCGGGAGGAGGGAGGTGAGACCCATGTTTGTTGTTGTGATTGGTGAGTGTTTGAGGAGTGTTGGGGTGTTGTTGAATGTCGTCAGGGTTTCGGCGAATGTCGGTGGGGTTCTTTGGCTGCTGCTGTTGCTGCTGCTGGGAAGCTGGGAGTTGTACTGAAGAGAGTGCGGTCGTGACGGTCGTGGAGGTTGCTGGTGATGGTAGGTAGGGAGTGAAGGGCGTCGGTGTCAGGTGGGAAGATCTGGAAATGACCTTTATCGCGTATTCAACACGGGCGATCAGTGGGTGTGTCGCGTGGGTGGGGAAGGTTAGAGGAGGCGGAGTAAAAGACCCTTGGCGGTGTCGTTCGGGGTCTAGACAAGCAAACTTTTGAATTGCGAAACATCGTCTATCGTGATACATGTATCGACATGGGCTTAACTTCTTGAAACCACGCCAATTTTTCATCTATATTATATCGTAAAGGATTCTATAGACAGCAATACGAGGCTGAGCTGCTGGTAGAAGGACCTCCTGCTGTCTCACCCAGAATAACGCGAATGGCCTTCACTCCACCATCTCCTGTCGGAACCCTTCGTTATGAGGAAAACATCGCCAGGTTAGGGCTTTGGGGGTTCTTGATATCTCTCTCCAACTCGGTCGTTCTGGTCTCGCCTGAACGCTTTGGTCACTCTGAAAGGATGCACCCTGGGCCGGCCCTTGACTGGAGACGAACCGCCTGGAGGCATCACTTGGTCCTGGCTTTGAATTTAGGACATCCCATGCCCGTACCAACGTCTGAGCGTGCTGGAATCCGCCCATGAATGTCGCATAATTCATTGCATGGATGCACAAGGGCTTTCAGCCAGTCTGCTCCGCATCATCATCCCAAGTCGTAAACTCCCAATATCCCATCCTGGGCTCGACGGTCAACTCCAGGCGCTCGACAAACCACTCGTCGTACATGCGAACAGCAGCCCGCATGGCTTGAGCATGTCCAGGTCCTGCGCCGCCACGACGAGCATCTTCGCGATTACGCCACAAGCCTAAGGATCGTCAGGAACGCACATCAAGTTGATCTTCAACAAGAAACTAGGAGAACTCACAGGTCGCCAGATTCCTTCCCGCCTCGTCCGGCTCGCCGAACCAATACTTCAACAATCCACCCTCCCCTACGGCTTCCAGGTGCGCCGCCTTGTCCAACTCGCCCAGCAATTGCCTGTCAGCGTGTTGGTTGACCCTGGATCGGAAGACGATTACGTAGAAATGCAGCTTTTCCGGCATGGTCTCCGCATGTTCAGCTCTCACTGCGCGAGAGAAGATGTCCACGATGGAGTCCCAGTTGAAGCTCCGGTCGTACGCAGCCGTGGCGAACTCCTGCGTGATCCATCGCATGCCCGTCAACGCTTCCGCAAATAGCTGCAACGGCCTGTCGAGGGTTGTCAAGTCCAGCAAGTGTGAGCGGTCGCTGTAAGGCGAAGCTTGCAGAAGGTCGTAATTCTGCGTCGGCTGTGGTGATACGATCGAGGCAAAGTCTTCCGCCGTGAAGTCCTTTGTTCGCGCGAGTCTGGACTTCTTGCCCTTGCTTGGCTTTGCATTCTCGACGTGGAGCACTTCTTCTTTCATTGTCGTCGGGCTTGTGCCTGTGCGACCAACCTCGAGGACTGTAGCCATTTTCGCGGCTGAGCTGGTTGTATCTTGTAAGTCGCGTACCTGCGTCAAAAGCGCCACTTATTGTGATCATGGGGTGTCGGAGTCATCCTCCTGTGCGACCAGTCATGGGCATTTTCGCCGTTAATGGCATTCCTATGGTGCGAGATTGCGTGATTGAAGCACGCAAGCACACCGTGTTTTGCTCTTGACTCTGCCGTATCTACCAAGACCACTTGAATCAACGAGCCCATCTCCAACATGGTCGTTGTAAGACTTGGGCCTTTGTAGCTGATGTCGTGATGTGGCAACATTTGTGAGATTCTGCGTTATCCTTATGTAAGCATAGGTACAGTAATTTCGGAATGCCCAGGAGAAAAAGGTGAATTAGACTTTGGGGTTTGCATCAACGGGCAATGAAAGAAAAACTTGTCTACCGTAGTCAACTGCACTAACTCAGAACATCCAGCGGGAGGAAACACGGCTTATCGTTGGTCTGGGTATTGATCTGGGACGGAAGCTGTCGAGTCCGTAGACGGGAGCCGGCTCATTCTGAAGGCCTTCCAAATCATTCTCGAAGCTTTATACTCGGAAGAAGTTTGGCTCAGGGATAACATCTTATCATCTAATGACACTAACTAGGAGCTTCAGGCGCCGGAGAATCAATCACTATCGATTGACTCCTCTACTCCTCAAAGTAGCTCGAGTAAGCGTTCAACGCCGGCTGCCCACCCAAGTGCACATAAAGCACATTGCTGCCAGCTTTAATGGCACCCTCCTTGACCAACTGGATCATACCCGCCATCGACTTACCCTCATAAACCGGATCGGTAATCAGAGCATCCGTCCGCGCGGCCAACTTCATCGCTTCGCTGGTGCTCGGCCCCGGAATGCCGTAGATGCCTTCATGGAACCTCTCATCGAGAATCACAGCCTCGTCCGGAATGTCAAGACTGGGATCCAAAAGTTTGGCCGTCGCGCGTGCAATCCGAGTGACTTGATCTCTTGTCTCTGCGCACTTGGCGGAAGCGTCGATGCCGATGACTTTGCGGCCTTTGCCTTCGGCGACGGCACCGACGACTAGACCGGCGTGCGACGAGCCCGTGACGCTGCAGACGATCAAGGTGTCGAAGAAGAGGCCGAGCTGCTTCTCCTGCTCGGCGAGCTCGACGACGAAGTTGGTGAAACCGAGTCCGCCGAGCTCGTGGTCTGAGGCTCCCGCTGGGACGTAGTAGGGCTTGCCGCCTTTCTGGGCGACGTCGTCCATGGCCTGCTTCGTTGCCGTCTTGTGGCCGATATGGAAGGGCTCGTTGTTAAGCCTGACATCGCCGCCCATGAGGCGAGAGAGCAGGATGTTGCCGGTCTTGTCGTACAGGGGAGGGTCGATGGGGACCCATTTCTCTTGCACCGTGACGGCTTTGAGTCCCGAGGCGGTTGCTGTGGCTGTGACGGCTCGCGTGTGGTTGCTTTGCACGCCACCGACGGATACGAGAGTGTCGCAGCCCTTGGAGATGGCGTCGGCGACGAGGTATTCTAGCTTTCTGACTTTGTTGCCTCCGTACGCAAGGCCGCTGCATAGAAGTCAGTTGATGTTTGGTGATGATCAGATTGTAGCACCACATACCTGTTACAATCATCACGCTTCGCCCATATCTTCACATCGCCATTAGGCGACAGCTCCTTGGAGAGACGTGGAAGGAACTGGATGGGAGAAGGACCGAACAGGAATGTCTGCTTTGGGATCTTCCTTAGCGATTGAATGTATGAAGGCGTAGTTTCTGTCATTATTGCGAGATTGTTCAAATAGGTAGCTCAACAATTATCCTATGAGCGAATATTGCCAGTGATGTACTTGTCAGTGATACATATACATACGCCCTTGTTGTTACTTCTCCGCAACATCAATCAATGTCCAGTGGGTCCACGGCCGGCGTCTGATCGTTGGCCGCGGCCGACATCGCAGCCTTGCCTATCGCAACAGATAGCGCGACTACATGTAACCTTTCATGTACGGACATGACACACCGGATAGATACAGGTGATATATTGAATGAGGGTTCCTGGTCTACTTCGCTTGGCCTTTGCGCCACGTGTTCAAGCGTACGAGAAGGCTGAGTGACTGACTCTGTAATCTTCACATCGCAAACGCAATTCTGTCCACTTCTCATGGAATGGAGCGTTCTTCAAATCTAGACTATGGTTTCTTAATAATGTTCGAACATCTAGACGTCTTGAAAATCTCACGTACTACTGGGGGAGGCGTTGGGGCGGCCTCGTTCGGACAGCTGAGCTTGACCTTCCAATGAACCCTAGTATTACACATTCCATACTAACAATAGAGCGGAGTCGATACCAACTAAGTAGCTGACAGCATTTTTCGGATCATTCACAGGGCCGCAGTCGCAGGTGCTTTAGTTGTGTCAAAAAGTCCCACACGGCGTAACCTTGCAATGCAATGATTGGAGAGAAACCGAGGATAAGGCTTTTCGCATCCGTGGGATGTATCCAGCCAACATTGCCTTTCAAGGCGCTAAGCGAGAAGAGAGCAAAGTCGGAGGTACCGTGGTAAAAGACTGCTCTCGCAAACACTCGCCAGATGGGCAGTTTCTCGCCTCGAGCATCTCGTCGTATGGACTGGAGACCTGTTAGGAGGGCCATGGTCGTGTGACTGACGGATGCAAAGAGGATGCGCTCGAAAAGTGTGAGTCCAATCATTCCGGCGCTGTCTCCTTTCTCCACAGAAGCGTGAGTGAACATGATGTTCTCGATGGTGGCGTAGCCCAAGCCAGCCATAGCAGCGTAAACAAGGTACCCGTACTCATGCTTTGGGCGGGCGCGAAACACTGCAAGGCGCAGGGCAATGTATTTGAGCCCTTCTTCGACAAGACCAGCTCCTACGTATGAGAACACAGCCAGCGCCGCGAAATAATTTGATGTCCAGGCCATTTGCTTGCGTGCCTCGATGATGTCTGCGGGCACATCTTCAAGCGTGACACGCTGGAGCTCTCGCATGTAGTCATCTTGCCTGGCCCCGAACAACACTTTGAACATGACTGTGATCAAGCATAGTTGAAGGGCGCCCGCAGCGACAGGGCCGAGTATGCTGGTGCCGACATAAGTCCAAGTAGCGACATCTGTACTGCCAGACTTTTCTCGCGGTAGGTGACGGTACTGCCACGCTGCAAGTATCGTAGGCGATAGGAGTACCGGGGTGAGCGCGGCGGTCGGTGGTGAGTAGTACGCCAGGCCAGCAAAGGCAGTCGGAAGGCCAACAGTCCAGAGGAGGCGGGTTGGCAGAGATGCCGAAACGGGCGCAGCTGGTGGTTCACTCGACATGCTGGCGCTTAATTGCTGTGTGGTCTCGTGGTTACCGGGCAGTGAGGGAGGAAGACGCGCGGTGTATTCAGAATTGACACGTACCAAACTGAATGATATCGAGGCTTAAGGTACCTCTTGTTCGACATCTAAGATGTGCAGTAATTATAGCTGCTGCTTTCTCCAGGCAGAAGCCGCGCATAGTGACTCAATGTCTGAAGGATTGAGGACAAGCCATTCGAATCCTTCGTATACGAGAACGAGCGCGGCAAGGGAGGCCCTGACCAAACAGATGCTGGCACAGATGCTCAAAGGAGCTGTCCCTTGGTCTAATAGGTACATGTCACGAGGTACATGCAGTCAGCCAGTCATGGTGTGTTTTGATGTTACTGCATGAGGAAATCGGTCATGTATACGCCCATCCATTCCTCGCCGATGGGCTAGCTGATTGAATTAGTTGTCGCAGGACTGTCATTTGACTGCCTCCGGTCGTCTTGATGTGCCTTTCGAGGTCAGTGGTGGTGCTGGACTTGATCAGAAAGGAGCATGCCTGCTGGCAAGAGCGGGAATGATTTTAATAGGTTGCCACTTGTAGGGTTAGGGTTGAGCTCATCGACTAACTTATTACAAATTCGCCAGCCCTCATCATCAGTCTCTCGAAACACACTCACCTCAAGGTACCAACGAGTTCAGCCGGAGAATCTTCAAGACGCGTCCGTAAATCTCAACCAACAGTCTTCTCCAAGCGCTGCCGTGTTCCTCAAGACATATGCCTACTACCGGAATCTGGAAACTATAACAGTACAAGTGACCTGCGAAGATCCAAACGCAGGTACACCGGAACTCGAGCGTTTCGGAATATATTGAAGACCTGGGGAATTTCTCCGTGAGCCCTGCGACTTTCAGGACACGGACATGGCCTTCCGCAACACAATTCAAACCTTGGGTGTTGGTCTCGCCTCCTATTAGTGGAAGATGGCTTGCGTCACCACCTATTCATTCGTGGGACTTTGAAAGACTGGCCTACATCGATATACATGCGTGTACTTCCCCTCGTAGTACAACGGCCTTGTGTCACAGACGCAATCTAACATCGTCCTAGTATGCACCAAGTGCTGTCTTCAGCGAAAATGAGCTAGACAAGATGGCGGTGCGAGTGCTCTAACAAGTCTCCCGGAATGGATATAAAAGGTAGGACTAGATGTCTACATTTCGAACTACAACACACAACACACTCGCAGTCATTCTCACGAGTTCACTACCACAACAATGAAGTTCTCTTCCATTCTCGCCCTGGCGGCACCCCTTTCCACCTTTGCATCCTCTCTCATCCCGAGACAGAATGCCCAACCGGTTGGCTACGCTTCGCTGAACGGCGGAACAACTGGCGGAGCAGGAGGAGCTTCTGTCACCGTCAGCACCTATGCCGAACTTGTTGCTGCCGTCAAAGGCGATACCGCTGCGGTCGTCTACATCAAGGGCAAAATCACCGGCGCCGAGAAGGTCCGCGTTGGCAGCAACAAATCGATTCTCGGCCTTGACTCTTCCTCTGGCTTGACCGGCTTTGGGCTCTTCATTAGAGCAGCAAAGAACATCATCATCCGCAACATAGCCATCAGCAAGGTCAAGACCGGCAACCCTGGCGGTGATGCAATCGGCGTCCAAGAGTCGACCAACATCTGGCTTGACCACCTGGACTTGTCTTCTGACTTGACCTCCGGCAAGGACTACTACGACGGCCTGGCCGACTTCAGCCACGGAGCCGACTACCTCACCATCAGCAACACCTACTTCCACGACCACTTCAAAGCTTCTCTCGTCGGCCACAGCGACAACAACGGCGGCGAAGACAAGGGCAAGCTGCGCATCACCTATGCCAACAACTACTGGAAGAACATCAACTCCCGCATGCCTCTGCTCAGATTCGGCACTGCCCACGTTTTCAACAATGTCTACGACGGCGGTGAACTTGGCATCACTGCCGTTAACTCCCGCATGGGAGCTCAGGCTCTGGTTGAAAGCACAATTTTCAAGAACATCGACAGGGCCGTTCTGTCCGTCGACTCGAAGGAGATCGGGTACGCTGTCACCAAGGACATTATCCTCAACGGCGCTACTTCCGATGCTCCCCTTGGTACACTCACCAGCGTCCCATACTCGTACACTCTGCTTGGTGCGTCCAAGGTTGAAAGTGCTGTCATCGGCAAGGCTGGCAACACGCTCAAGCTGGGCTAAGACTTGAGAGGAAGTCAATAGTGGGGCGTGTGTGAAGTGTGGGGTGGGGGATGTATTCTCCAAGGGCCTGAGTGGATTGAATCCAACGTACTTAGTCACAGATAGCAATATCATTCTCATCGCAATAATTAGTCCCATGAAGGTTGTTGTAGTTAAGAGGTTATGTTGTTCTAGACCCAAGGTTCCCCCAACGCGCTAGTCCAGCCACACGAATAGACATGACGCAGGCGTTCCCGGCGGGACAAGGATGCATGTCTGAGTGAAGGCTTCACTCATGCTGGCTGACATACGGGGCGAAGGTTCGCGAGCCCTGGGTTGGCGAGGCTGTAATCTGACGATGCCCAGCGGCTCGTACTGTAGGCATTCTTCTCCCCCATCCCGTCTCTGGCCGGCAATACCATTCCTGTCATATCCGCGCAGCATCGACACGCTCTCACTACACCCGGCAGTCGCATACAGTACTCGAAGCAAAGAGGACTCAAACCCCAGTCGCTAACACCACCTCACTCATCAACATCAAATTACGAGTCACGCGCCTTCGCCTGAACGCGCAAACACGCCGGATAGGACACCCGGAGGCCCCCCCATTTCCTCCGCCCAACAGTAACAAACCATGTGTCTCATCACCACCCCGCGCAAAGAGCCCCGCTACGACCGCCGCGACTACGACGCCCCGCGACCTGTATCCAACTTCCAGGGCGGTCCACACTACACCCACGACCACCACCACCACGGCCGTTCCTCGAGGACTTCTTACTCCCGCCCGCCGGCGGACAGGGCGAGCTTCAGGCGCAGCGTGTCGCGGAGTCGCGTCTACGAGACTGAGCCCAGGCGTAGCGGGAGGAGTGTGGATTATGTAAGGACTAGTCGCACGTACGTGAGGTAGTGTTGGTGGTGCTGGTCTTTTGTTATTGCGACGATGAGGATACTCGTGGATTGGATGGGAAATGGCGTCTGCGGATTTGACACTGGAGTTGGGCGGTGTATCTTGCGAGGTACTACGCACCGTACTACTTGGTTTGGGAACATGTAAGGTTCTGGGTTTTCGGTAATGTATTGGACAGGACTGCGAGAGAAACGACGGATGACGTAATGGTATAGCGATGAGACAACATGAAAGTACCTTACGATTACAAGATATGAATGCGAGGATCTCACCGCAATGGAGGTCTTGTGTGTAGATTGCAGATGCATAACCGTTACAGTAGTATAGATGAGCGTATGCACTCATCGTGCCATCATCAAGGATTGGAGACCAGATTGCACACGCGGCATGATAGCTGGGTACATGCTAATCGGATCTGCATACTTCCTGGATATTCGCCAGTCTTAGGAGGTTCGAACAGAGGGGTGTGTTTTCAGCACTTTCATTATTGAGCATACCTGTACTGTAAGTACGAGACATTCTTTACTAGACTTTCAAAAGGATTCGATCCTTAGAATAGAGCAACATCAAGCGACCCACTCATCATACATGTAGCAACAACCCACACGAGTCTTCAACCGCCGCGTCAACCGCATAGCCCGCCATGCCCGCCACAGTTTCACAACACCTCTTGCAAATCCTTTGAGACCCTATTGCGTACTACCAAGGCCTCAAATCCGGACGTTCCAAGAGCTTAGCATTGCCAAGAACATCGTCTGCCCAGTAGGGCTGGAGAACGTTCCTTGGAATGACCTATATTCGCAGAAATGTGACGGCATTGGGGAGACTGGGCAGGAGGAAACCTGTCTGTGAGCTGGGTGCAGTACGTGTAGGGTCGGTATGATGTATGATGTATCTCTTAAGCAGATAGGCAAGCATATATCTTTGGATATCATCTGCGATCCTTTGGAAGTGGACGATTCACATCGTTACATACATCAATCTTGAACGAAACGACAACTACGTCTTGAAGCTCCTCGATCGATAATACAATCACCAACAAGATAACGAGCTATCAAGAAACACCCATCGAACCGATTCAATTCCGACACCTCTCAAATTCATCTGGCAAGAACACAACACAATCCACCCCACAACCGAACAACCACAACCATGTGTTTCGGCTCCAGCAAACGCGAGCAAGGCTACCAACAAGGCTACGCCCAAGGCGTCAACCAAGGCATGGCCAACAACCGAAGCGGCGGCGGCGGCTTGCTGTCCAGACTGACAGGAGGCAGCAGCCGTGGACAAAGCCAGGCCCAACCGATGATGGGCAGCAGCGGCGGCATGAGCACTACAGGAGGCGGCGGCATGATGGGAGGCAGCAGCGGTATTGGCGGCGGACGACACACTGGTGGCGGCATGATGGGAGGTAGCAGCGTAATTGGAAGTGGTAGGCATACTGGCGGTACCATGGGCTCTGGGCCTGGCTTTGGGGGCACGTCGGGTCGCGCTGGAGGTGGGAGGTTTGGGAGGAGCAGTGGGAGGAGCAGGTTTTAGGGGAGAGGTGGATTGACGCGAAGGGATGTGTATGAGTAACGATGATGATGGCTAGTAATGTTATAATTCCCTGTTCAAGTTGACAATTGTAGTAAAAGCTCGAAGTTCACTGGCGATTTGGCATGAAATGTCTCGCCCTGGAAGTGACTGTGCTAATTTGGTAGCATGATGATCGATCGAATGAGATGAAAACTCTGAATCTCCCATATGAAGGTCTCGTTGATCCTGAACAACCTATTGCAACACTCACAATTTACTGCTCGACTTCTCACAGCTCACGCATCCTTCAGCATCCACCTTTGCCGCCCCGGCACTCTGGTGGTGTACACCAGCCAGCAGAGTGCTCTTGTTGAAATCTTGAGTGCTCGGCGGCACATCGATGGCAGGGTTCTTGGAGAAGAAGTTGACGGGCTTGAAGCTGACCTTGAGAATTTCGCATGGCATCACGGGGAAATCCTCGATGCGTGGGACCTATGTTCAGAGAACACGATAAGATTAGCAAGAGCTGCGAGGTAAAGATGTGCTCTTGAAGAACAAGGAGTTTGATTTTTTTTCGTGAACACATAGCGTATGTGATGTTGTGTGTGTGAAGACTTACATGGTTGATGCCGAATTGAACAAAGACAACGAAATCGTCATCAACAATGAGATCTTTGCGGTCTGCCCAGTTGCGGACGCCAGTGCCGCCGCGCGACTGGTTCGTGTACTTCCCGCCGCTGTACAGCTCGTCTTCGCGATACTTAACAGCGTAAATATTATGATCAGAGAACTCGGCTCTCTTGTAGTTGAAGCTGTCAGTATCAGAGATAATCTTCTGGAAAGGCGGCGCGTGGATCTTGTAAGCGACAGGCTTGCCGTTGACCGGGTTTCGCACGGCGGCGTTCTGGATCTTGAAGGTCCGGTTGGTGTCCGGGTCAAGGTCGTAGCCGCCCGACTTCTCGATTAGGGTCTCTTGGGTGAAGTAGCCGGTGCCGTGGGGGTTGAAGTCGGAGCGGGGCATGGGGTGGGCTTCGTCGTAGACGAGACGATTGTTGTGGCCGTCTAGCATTGGGTCGACGCGGAGAGAGAAGATGTGTTGATGGTGTGTTGCGAGCACGCCTGGATGGACGACGGTTCCCCAGGGGACGTCAAGACCTTCATCGATGGGTTGGGTGCTGAGAATGCCGGTGGCGCGGACCTCATATGTCCATTCGCCCGCTTGGTTGAACATGAATGCGAGGATGTACTCATAGTTGGCGACGGTGATACTGTTCGTGTCAACTACGTGGTCAAAGATGCTGTAGTCGGGCGTAACCAATCCACTCACATGCTCTGGAGCACAAGCTCGCGTTGCCGCACGACAGCAGCGCGGCCGGTACGGTAGTTGGTATGCTTCCATCCGATACCGCCGTCCTGTTCATGCACACACACAACGTTGGGCATCTCTAGAGGCTCACCCTTGTCGTCGTTGAGGACTGCACTGAGGTACTGGATGGTACCGAGACAATCACATCCAAGATTCTGCAATCAGTTGGTCAGTCGAAATTGGATCATTGCAGTGATGCAGAGCTGCCAATATCTCTCTGACGAATGCTCTAAGTACAAAGAGGCTTGATCTGGAGACCGAACGCTTCTTCGGGGAGATAATACACATACTGGTAAATGTCAGCGCTCTTCCAGCAACAAAATATTGTAACTATGTTCTTACCCAAATCATTGGCCATAATACCGGCTCCAGCATCGCCCAAGTCAAAGGCAGACTTCTTGTGGAACGGGTGCCGGGGATCAGCATACGGAATGTTCATGTCCGACAGCGAGAGGCGGTAAAACAAGCTGCGACCCTCATATCGCACATCATAAAGCACCATGCCCTCCCTGAGGTTGAAGCCGACTCTGAAGCTCCACTTTTGCCACTCAATCACGTGCGAGGTGCCTTCCTGGGTCACAGAAAAGCTCACACCCTCTGGCTGGACGACATTGAGGGGTTTGAGATCTTGCCTCAAGTCCTGTGCTTCGGGGATGTATTCGTTAGCGGGCTTGGGCTTCCATGGCTCCGGCTCGCGGACGGTGTTGTCTTTGCCTGTGGGGAGATAGTCGATGCGGATGACTTTCATGGTGACGGGATCGACGACTGGTGAGATTGAAAGCGGCAATGCGTAGTGGTTCGAGTCGGCTTCGTTGGAGTTTGAGGGGTCTCGCATGTACATGAACGTCTGCCAGAGACGTTCGTCGTCTTCGAGACCATCGGCGCCTGCAGAAAGCGTCAGTGACTTGTCTTCGATATCAGCCATGAATATACCCACCGTAAATCCAAGGATCAATGACAATCTGCGATCCCTCCGGAAGCTGCAACTTAGCAATGGCCGCCTGGACACCTTCATCCTCCAGCGCAGCGCGTTCGATGGCAAAAATCTCATCACCATCTCCAGGAGCATGCAAATTTGGTCCCAGACGGGCGTTTAATTCCACCGTTCCCGTGCTTAGGTTGATGACAGCTTCGTGGAACTTGTTGGTCTTTCTGATGTAGTAAGTGACGGTGACGCGGCGGTCAATCTTGGGGAGGCTTTGTCCGGCAATCTGGGCCTCGAGATAGGGAACGACCTCTGTCTTCGCTGGCTCCTGCAAAGAGATGGACTTGAAGTGAAGGTCGGTGTCGGCTGGCCACTGTGATCGTACGGACGCGGCGGCCTGTTTGATTTCCCGTGCATCGATCGGAGCTAGAGGGTGAGGCACTGATCCCGCCGCTGTTTCTCGGATCGGAAGTGAGGCTTCCATGTTGGTGGCGATGTTAGTGTTGGACGTTGATATGGTCTTGATACAGGAGCTACAACTAGAGTTGAAGCTGTCTTTCGGCGCTGAAGCAAATGCTCAGAGACAGAGTCAAGTACAGAACTGTGTCTTCAGACCTGGAGTCTTCCGGCGAGTAAGATAGCTTAGAAAGATATCAAAATGAGGTGGTCGATAACGCTGCCCATACCCGGATAATGGTACATACCCGATAGCCGTTGTAGCCTTGCGATTCGATGTTGCATTCGGTCGTTTCCCCTCACTTGAGAAGAAAGTGGATCAATTGCTGCACCCGGCAAGTCCTTGCGGGTCTCGCTAACAACAACAGCGATAAGCAATCTTCGCAAGTAGACACATGTCAATCTCGGCCAAGCATTGCTGCGGTGCGATCGAGGTAGGAGAATCGCAACAAGACGCCCGTCAAATCTAGGGCTGGAGATTGGTCCACGACAATTTACGCAACCAGGATTGCCAGACATCGAACAAGAGCAGAGTTGCCGTCACTGCAATCCTTTTACATACGCTTTCCTCCTCTGTACGCACAGTGATGGGTGCTGCGAAATGCGAGGAGGCTGGTGGCTGAAATTGGAACGCGTTTGCATAGGGTATCTTGAAGTAGCTCATCATCATTTTCGACCATAGGCGGTTCCCACGAGTAAAATGCTCACACTGGTAACACGCATGCCATCACCGTCTGCCAAACCTTCCCTTGCCCTTTGCTTTGGAATTCTGGTTCCTGATCTTTAATTTTTGAAAATTTTGGCTCACTTTCTTCGCAGCCCTCTTGACCGGATTCGTCGACTTGTCGGTATCCTTGGCTAGGTCTTCGCTCTGTGCATCTCCCGCAGACTTCGCGTCCGTCTCCAGCTGGGTCTCTGCCACCGCTCCCTCGTAGTCTTCGTCATCGTCACTTCCTCCCTTGTCTTCCAGATCAGCGGCTTTCTTCGGTTTGTTGAGTACAGGCTTGATGTTGGCCCTGCGAGTCTGCCTCTTGAGGCCCTTCTTCTTGTACACTTTGCGCGGTAGGCCGTTCGCGCCCAATGCCACTTCCTCTTCACTTTCACTTTCTGGTGCTCGATCGGGTCCCAGGGGCATCACGACCAATTGACTGTCTGTCACCTGCACTTGCTCCGCCTGCTTCTTCGGTGGTGGCGCACCTTGTTCCTCGGCCTCGATCTCGTTCAAAATGTCCCACTCTTCGTCCATACGTTCCTCCTCTTGATTCCGCAAGTCCTGAACGAGAGCGCTGAAGCTTCGTGAGATGGGCTTTCTTCGACGTGGCGGTAGCATGTCATCGTTGTTTTCTTCGCCAATTGGTGCCATCGGCATTGAGATTCTGCGCAAAAATGAAGGCGTCGCATACAGCTTTTTAGAACTGCTCGGTGGTTCGAGCTCATCGTCCTCGCGCTTGCGTTTTCCCGGCGTTGTGATGAAGGAGTCTAGGAAGTAGCGTTTGCTGGAGGATTGTGGTGTTCGTGACAATGCGCTATCTGTGAGACGTGCGGAGCTTTTGCTGGGTGTCACGTGTACAGCGTCTCCGTGTTCGCCTGTAGGACTTGGTGATCGCTTGCTTGGTGTACCGTTAGGGAGCATGTCGAAGATGCCGAGCACATGGCCGTCTCTTTGAGGTGTAGGACCGAGTCCATTCCGGATGAATGCTGGGGTGGGCTGCTCCTCTTTCACGGGGGAGAGAATGGGCTGCTGTACATTGTCGAGCGTCTTGAAGGCCTTGCCACGAGGGGTCGTTGTTGCAGCATTTGGCGCGCGTTCCCTGAGCGCATTGTCGGGTATGTCGCGTTTACGTGAGTTCTTTCTCGGCGTCTCCACAGGCTGCTTCACGAGTTCGGGACAACGCAGTGAGTTGAATCGTTTGTACTTCGCAGCGATCGAGGCGTTGCCCTTGATGTCTTCGCGTGACGGCTTGCGACCGTCGTTGTCAAGCTTGAACTGCTTCTCCCAGCTCTTGAGCTCGTCACGGAGAAGGCTGTGTTCTGTTGCCATGGTGTGTCGAGGTGGGAGGTCAGATTTCCAATGTCGAAAAGACGAGACGAGATGATGACGGGTTGGAGACGCGAAGTTTAATTGATCCAGAGGGCGACGCGACTTGTTCGCGCGACACAAGTGGGGAAAAGCACAAGCTGCAGATCTGCACAACGGTTCAAACTTTCCATCTGGCGTTGCACGACTTGCTTCCGACGACACAAACAGGACTTCCTGCTAAAATGGTAGAATTATACTACCTTACAACCGGGTGTCATTGCATGTAAGCCATTCAAGCTTTTCAATCGTCCTGTTCTGATACTGTTGTCTTTGCTTTGGTCAAGCCACTTCAAAACGGCAATGGCATTGCAGACTAATCCGGCGATGAACTGCCAAAGACAATGCAAGCTGAAGTTTGTAGCACTTGGAGGAATATGGCTAGATGAAATCTGTACTCCAGACCGGGATCCTTTGGTGGACATCCCTGGAGGTTCTGTCGCCTTTGGTATGAATGGGACGATTCACACCCTGCCCATCTTATACTGACACAAGCTCCTCCAGCAACATTCGGTGCATTGCTCTTTTCACTTGACTCCCGCAAATCAATCGGCCTCATTGTCAAAGCCGGGAACGACTTCCCTGAAGCTTTGGAACAGACATTCGCAGAATGGGGCCTGGACCTCTACACAATACGCGAAAATGACCGGCCTTCTGCCAGAGGTCGCATACTCTACGCCGAAGATGCTTCCGATCGTCGATACCAAGGCCTGACTCCACCAATGCCATCCACAGTCAAAGACCTTGCATCAGCAGACATGGTCATGGCAGCATGCTTCCACTTCTTCGACACTGCAGCGCAAGTCTCCACTCAGATCAACGAGATCACGGCGCTCCGTGCGCATCAAGGCTTACATCTCCGCCCATTGTACTTATGGGAACCGCAGGCCAAATCGTGCTGTCCAGAGACTTTCGAGGAACACAAGACAGTCGTCAAGAATGTCGACATCTTCTCGCCCAATCATGCTGAGCTCGCATCGTTCTTCACCAAGTCTTTATGCAGTGCGGTACTTTTCGACAGAGGAACTATCGAACGTCAAGCCCGCGCATTCTTACCTTCAGTGATATCACACCATCTCTGCATCCTCATCCGCTGTGCCGAGCATGGCTGCTTCGTGCTTTCGGCGACTCCGGATGAGGAGAAGACCACATGGATGCCGCCCTATCACTTGCCGGGCTCGACGAGCGTCGTAGACCCCACGGGAGCAGGCAACGCTTTCCTCGGTGGAGCAGCCATGGGCTATCTGGAGCACGGAGATTTCCTCAAAGCAGCCGCATACGGAAGTGTGGCGGCGAGCTTTGCAGTCGAGACCGTCGGCTTACCAGACATACAACAGTGTGGTGTGAAGACTCGTTTAGAGCATTATGTCAGCCGCTTGGGTGAGGCTTAATGAAAGCTGACACCTCCATTTCTCACATGACTTGCGATACATGCGGGTGACGACAATACAACCAGGACCGGTCACTGAGGCTGAGCAATGAAATCTTGTTAGAGGCACACGGATGCGCTTAGCGAAGGAGTCTTGAGGTCATTGTTTTTGGAGCGGGACATTCTCGAAAAGTCGTACGAGCCCTGCTCGCTAGTACCTGCGTTTGGCGAGCGTCTGACCACGGTTCAGGGATGCTTACGTGGGTGTTGGACACGTATGCGACTCGGAAATCATTACAACAACCACCATGCGAACACTGTCCGGAGTGAGCCGGGCGTCTTCCAACACAAGCGACAACATTGGCTATTGGCGACATTCTTCGAGGATCACATTTGTCAGATTGGAACGATTACCGGCTATAGCTCCGAATAAATTGGCGATCATCACAGTGCACTCTCAGCTGGCAAGGTTGCCTTGAAATCTTTCGGAAGATGGTCCGCTGGTTGTTTTCCTGTCGGTTCGGCTAAGAACTGTAATAGATTGATCTGAGATTGAGGCGACTAGCAGGTTGACACTCCAGCTTGGAAACAATCGGTTGATATACCGGGTGATGACAGCAACAGTGGAAACCTCAACCTCCATGCCTAGTAAGTACAGCTCACGTGCATTCAATGGGCTATGTTATCTGATATAGACCTCACATCAATAATATGTGATACTAACCACCTAACCCCACAGTCCAAGAATGCCAAATGCCACCTTCGCCAAACCAAATCCCATCGGCTGCAGAGAGCCGAAGGAGTAGGTGGTTCATGCAGGGCAATGCGACAACCCACTCTGTATGTACATGTACATGTACATGTACAGGCAATATCAGATGGTTCGAGTCCTATATCGAATGATCACTGATGCCCTAACAGTCGCAGTTTTAACCCCAGCGACTACTACTCTTCTGGCCGCCGTTACAACAAATTGTGACTTGGCCAGAAGGCCGAAGTGGCGCACCACGAACAAGCGGTTGGTACACGTCTCGCTTATGTGTACAAGCGGCACACATATCATTATCGTCACCAGATTCATCGGTTAGCCAGTTATTTTCTTTCCGGTGAGCTGCAGATTGCATCATGCCCCAATCCCACGCTTCGCCTTTGGGGATGTCCCGCTCTCTGCGGCATGCTGGAACATAATGCCTTACATATATGGACTAGGATTTGTTTGCCCGGGGGTGGTGTGTGTGCTTCATGTATATTACTTGTGGCTTAGGGCTTGCATGTTCGACGACAGTGCGCGTGTTTGGATGTTTGGAAATGACTTGCCAAACTTGCTTCGTCGGTGTTGTTGTTTCTATATTTCGAGAGACCCGAGTCTTTGGGATGAACCGGTCGGATTGTGACACGTAGAGTGCAGCCCTGGAATACTGCCAACCGGTAACACAAGACGACGGTGATGTTTATGCGCCTGTGGACTGTCGTGCTTGTGATGTGCCGTGTCGTGGGAGGCAAGCAAGCAAGGGCAATGAACAACGGTTCGCGTGGTAAAGTACTTGCGGGCGAGCATGTTAAGTGCCATCGAAGATGTGTGTGTAGGAGTCTGGTACAGTATCTGCCAAGGTCCACGCCCGGGTACTGCACATATAGCTCCACGTGATTCGACCTTCAACCGGCCAACACTTCCAGTACGTTTGGAAAGAAACTTTTCCATCAAAAAGAAGGTGGAATTCGACGGCTACTGCATTTCGGCTCTTCTCGCCGACTCGGTTCTTCAACAACAGCGACTCACCACTTGATGGCCCACCGACCTACAGTAGTGCACTACTGCTCCACACGCACACTACTGCCAGCACCCACATGAGTCCCGACCAACGGCTCTCTGAGCCTCGTCCCGACGGCATACATGTAGGGGACATGCAGCGTGCTGCATTGATCGCCATAATGTTGTGCCACATTACTCTATCTCGCATTAACGTCTTGCTGTAGTCGCGTTACTGTACGTCTCTCATCAGACTCAAAGGATCCAGAAAGTCGACCTCATTTACCTAAGGTCTGGTTAGAGCCGGTTCATCACACGCAGTAGTCGACCAATTCCTTCACATGCGCGGTGAGAGACAACTTGACAAGTCATCGCTCGCCCAACCAACCCCTTCCACCGCCGCCTCGATATGCGACTATAATTATACGCGTGCCAGGTCACCGCTTTGGCAGCTGATGCCATGATGCCTGTGTCGACTGCCGACTTTCTCCGGAGTAGTGTGCCATTTACAGTCATTTTGCAAAGCGACCGGGAAAATGTCTCGCATTCTATCTACGCGATTCAGTACAGGACGGTAGTATAACATGTGTCTCGACTCGAACATGCATTTCTTAGAAGAATAATGCGGTTTTGTGTCCCACTAGTTCCTCCGACTTCGTGCACGGCAAGTGATTGCATCCTGCTCGACGCCACCGCCATTACATATACATTGGTCTGGCCGAAGGGCTTTTGCTCGACCGACCCATCAAACTATCGTGACTATTTGCCACTACCATGATCTACCGGGTGTGCACTTTCTTAGCTAGGTCTACATGTATGTAATGATGGAGGATAAACCTTGCCGTGTGCGCAGAGTGTGGGGGGCTGTCCGCGCGCACCCTCATCTTCACGGCACACGGAAAGCTGCTGCTGTCATCCACAGCCACCACCGTTTATCTACAGTACCTCACTTACCATACATGTGAGCTACGGTATACGAAACACATCAACGACTACCAAACAGGGCTATGCAACATGCTATGGCTTGCGTTCCCCCGCTCGAGAATTGCGACAGATCTCCTCGCCGTGCTCTGGCTATTGGGTCGCTTCTGGGACCTGCGGCTCGCTTGAGGGCTACGCGTCGAATAGACGACCGGCCGATGTCCCAAGCGCAAGCGCATGCATGCATGCAGCGTGGGGGCATGTCGTCTCGTCTCGTCTCGAGAGGGCTGTCTTCTACCGCAGTAGTCTATGGATACCTCCTCAATTCTGTTCTATCACGGGCTGAATTTGAAAGCGCATCTTTGCGCATCGACCGCAGGGATGACAGGCTAGCTTGTCTCCGTCTCTTTCTTTCGGCGACAACCATCCCAGAACCACGGGCGCCCTAGCAAACCGGTTCTGTGTTGGGAGAAAAACCGAAAGACGGTCACGCGGCGGGTGGTCTTCGGGTTCTTGCGTTGTCGTCGAGACTCTACCGTCGCCACGCACTCACGCCCACGACTCATATGGTTGCATCCTTGTGCTGCTCAATCGCACTTGCATCGGGCTAGCGCCTCCAGTCACCTCCGATTTCTTTCAGCTGGCCTGGCAGCACTGGCCAGATTCGCCCGTAGCTTTTGCGGCCGGGACGTGAAGAGCGGAGCGCTGCGCTTGATCTCCACTTGCGTGCGGGATTCAAGAGACGCTTGATCTGCACCGAGCGCCGTGCGCCGCTCCATTCGGTCCCTTCGTGCTGGGGCGTTGAACCTTCCTTCCCTGTGACGCGATCCTACTAGGCCGATACTACTCGATCTGCCTGACCACCCAGAGCTTTAGGCAGGCCCGTCTGCCTTTGGGGGTTGTCGTCAGCTGCATACGCCCATGTTCCTGTTGTTTCTGCGTCCGATCGTTCTCGAGGAGCTCGACATTCACCATCCAAATTTATGTCTCAGTCAAATCAAACATACCATCAATGGTCGTCACGTTTAGGTCAGGGTGGCTCGATCCGCGACGGTAGCGTTGAGCAACAGAAAGCTTACGAGGCCACTCCCCGTACCGCGCCCTCCCGAACCGAATATCGAACACTCGCCTCTCGAACTTTGCTGGACATGAACCCTTCCTCGCCAACGGAAAGCAACTTCACAGGAAGCGGGTCTAGCAACTATGTCTCGAGCTCACAATGGTCCTCCGCCCGGTCGAGTTCGAGTCCAGAGGACGCGGAATCTGTCATCACGCCCGACAGCGATGATAGTTCCGATATCACGATAGGCCCAAAGATTGAAGAGCTGGACGACGATGAATTCAGCGCACTCAACCACATTGAGGAAGTAAAGCCGCTGACTGCCAATGATGCCGGCCCGCCTGTTGCACGTAAACGGGGACGACCAAGAAAGCACCCCGTCACGGAGACTCGCAAGACAACACACACAAGGTCAAAGACCGGGTGCGCGACTTGCCGGCGAAGGAAGAAGAGATGCGACGAGCGCAAACCATCGTGCCTCGCATGTGAGAAGAACAATGTTGAGTGTGAGGGCTACGAACCGAAACAGAAATGGCGAGGCGGCAAGGAAAGGGCTGTGGCTGTGGCGGTTCAAACGAACAAGATCCCTCCATCATTGCCACTTCTGGTGAACGGTGTTGATGGCGCAGTCGATCAGCTCTTCTTACATCACTTTACATGCAATGTGAGCAAGGTGTTGTCAGTGAATGACCAACAGAACCCATTCGACGATCACATTATCCCGATGGCCATGTCCCACGCCGGGCTCATGCATAGCTTGTTGTCCTTGTCAGGCAGCTGTCTCATCGCAAAGGGAGCACCTGGTGCGAACTGGGAGTGGGAAGAACGCCAAGCTCATCACAGCAGCGTGGCAATGGGCTTGCTGTCAGAAGACCTTCGGAACATCAACGACAAGAAGAACGATCAAAGTGTCGTTGTCAGCGATCCTTCCATTGCCCAAACTCTCATCCTATGCCTGGAAACAGTCTGTTCCGGAGATCGCACTGGCCTCTACCGCTTTCATCTAAACGCACTGAAGACCATGCTCACCCAACGCCAACGAAAGTTCCCCAACGAAGAACTCCGTCAATTCATTCTAGAATTCCTGCTCTACCACGACTACAGTGCCAGCATAACGGCCGCGAACTACCCTATAGACCAACGAAGTCTAGACCTCATGGCCGATTTCCACCTGCCTGAATACATGATCAGCTCGCAAACTCCACAAGCGGCCAACGGCACACTCCTTGGCGTTGTCGACGGCCTTTTCGGCTTCATCTCACGCATCCGTGCTTTGCGCGACCAAATTCGAGCTCGCCGCGCGATCGGTCTAAATAATTGGTGGGACGATACCATCATGAACAACGCTTTCGCCATCGACAGCGCCCTCCGAGACTGGACATGCGCCCATTCCCCCGATTCGCCACGCTACGCCGCCTCCCTCCTCTATCGCCAATGCGCGTGGATCTACCTGCACCGCACCATCCAGCTCTCACGACCCTCGCCAGCTTTCAAGCAAGCCGTACACGAGGGCCTTGCTTACCTGCGCATGCTCCCCGACACACAAGATGGATCGACGCAGTCAATCCTGCTGATGCCCCTGTTCCTTCTCGGATGTGCCGCGTTCGAACCTGACCAGCGTCCCGAGATCAGTGCCGCTTTCACCCGTTTGCAGGAATGGAGTGGACTGGGCAATATTTCGTACGCCAAAGAGATTGTGGAGCAGATCTGGGGAATGATGGATGAGGGCAGGGAGGAGGAGACGTGGGACTGGGAGGGGATCATCGCGGGTAGAGGGTGGGATTTCCTTATTACTTGAGAGTTGATGGGATCGTTGCTTTGTCGCCGCGTTTGGCCTTGGATCCGACTTGGAAAAAGGCTACTGCGCACCACAGACGCAGAGGACTTACCAGACGGGGAGAATTCAGCGTGTTCGACTCAGGATCAATCGACCTTTTGGATCGGATCTCATACAGCAGGCGGCATCAGCCGTCGCGGTCGCACCGAGAATTGCAGGGTTTAGCATTGGACGGCGAAACAAGGCTGGGCGTTTATTTTTTTTCCTTTTTCCTTGGGTCAACATCTTTCGCCATGGAGTTAGAAGGGTCGAGCATGGATTTTCCTTTTGCATAGACATACCTGGGTTGTTGGGCTGGTTGATTGTTAATATTCTGCGCCATTTCGGATTGGAGAGGTTCGGCCTGGACTGGATTGCATATCTAGGTACGTAGTAAGGTGGGATAGGATGGCATGGAATGGGATTGGAGATAGTACATACAGCTTGTATAGCGCATGAGGATATGAAACATGAATGAAGAGATAAATACCTTCTTACTGTCCTTCGTACTTGCATGCATGCATGCATGGATGTCTGTATCGAATCGAAACGGAGTCGTGACTGCCCTGGCTACGTCAGCGGTAAGTGAGGTCGAAGTCAGGCACCTGTGCAGAAGTAAGGTGACTCCTACCATGCGCTATCGGGCGAGAATAAGGATAAGCGGTTAGTGCAACGGGAAGGGAGATGAGTTCGCAGCTGCGCAGGTGAGCGGTTTGGTTTTGCCTTGCTGCCGGGCGCAGATGACTGTTGGTACTCGGTCGTTTTAGCACGCGGGCCCATCACTCGTCACAGAAAGCCTCTCTCCCCAACCACTTGCGTCACCGGTACGGCCAGGACATCACTGACCTGATCGCCGTACTACCGCAACACCCTGGATGTCCATCTCCCTCTGCACCTACCCTCTCGAAACATACCACAACAGTCTATCGCATGTATCTTCACCTCAACACTGACTCCTTCTGATTCTTCACCACTCACTCGCCCTGCAGCGGGAGAGGAAGAAGGCTGCCACTACCTACCTCGTGTCTGCAAGTCGACCCCGCCATCACCGCGACCTCGAACCTCGCCAGGCAACCTCGACCGTCTCAGCCTGCTCTGCGCGAAACACCGCCCTGCTTATCCAACACACTCTTGCTGCGACCAACACCCATCTTCAAACATCCATCCCTGCAACGCTTCTCCGCCCGCGACTCATTCCTCCACATCTCTTCCTACTATCCCCCTCTCTTAAGCATACGCCGCCGCCATGTCTGTGAGAGGCGAGCGCGTCATCTATCGCGATCGCAGCCGCGAGACCGAGCGAGATCCAGACTCGCGCCGCTCATACACCACCGTCAAGCGCTACCAGGTCCCCGATCGCTCATGGGAGGAGGACAAAGTCGACTACGATAAGATCATCGTCAGGCACGAGCACCGAGAGGATCCACCGCCGCCACCACCCTCCAAGCCTCGCACTGAGCTCGACTTCCGCGTCACCGAGCGCGACAGCAGAGACTATCAACGTCGCGACGACGAGTGGCATGTCTCCGAGCGCATGACCGAGAGAGAGGCTCCGCGACGTGACATTCCCTACCGCGTGATTGAGCGCGAACAGGTTTCCGCTCCCCGCAGCAGCTTCCACTATTCAGACAGAGATCGAGAGACTGTTCGTGCGCCCTCCCCACCTACTCAAGAGAGAGTCCGCGAGTTCAGGTTCGAGCGCGAGCGGGACTACTCTCCACCCCACTCACACCACCACCACCATCACCACGAGCCCGAAATTGAGAGATATAGGAGGGAGACTGAATACTATCAGCAGCCACAGCCCCAGCCACAGCCCATCATTATAAGAGAATCGGCGCAGCAGGCTCCCATCATAATAAGAGAGGAGCGCCGCGAGCCGTTGATCATCAGGGAAGAGCGTCGCGAACCTCAGCAAATCATCATTCGAAGGGACGAGCCAAACTACGATTTCGTCGAAAAGGAAGAGGTCAGAGACGAGCGCCAGTCTCTTGTTCGCAGAGAGGAGCCGCCACCTCCCGCGCCAATTCCAAAACCTCAAGAGGAAGACTATTTCTATGAGCGTCGCATCCGCGAAGTGGACCGTGGCAGGCACCGTGAGGACGACATTCGACCAAAGGACAGTGCTTCGCAATACAGCAGTGATGATAGCTACGAGTACGTTCGCCGTGAACGTGTCGTCGAGGGCGGCAGCAGGGAAGGTTCTCGCCACCGTCGTCGCGATCTAGCTGGAGGCGCTCTTGCTGGTATTGCTGGCGCTGAAATCATTCGTGCTCATCGAAAGAGAGAAGGCCGGGACCCTGGCGGTCGTGGTCGTTCAATCGTTGGCGGTGCAGCTGTCGGCGCTTTGGGTGCAGAAGCCGTTCGCCGCGCAAAGAGCTGGCACCGTGGCTCGAGGAGCAGGTCTCGCTCCAGATCTTGGTCCGGATCTCGCAGTAGATCCCGCGAACCGAGACGCAGGCGCAAGCACCATCGATCCAAGTCGCGCTCCAAGTCGCGCGCGAGACAACTTGGTGGACTGGCTGCTGTAGCCGCGGTCGGTGCACTTGCTGGATACGCTCTGAAGAATCGCGGAAAGGCCAACGAGACAATCATCGTTAACGACCGGCCACCACGTCGTTCGCGCTCCAGGCGCCGCAGAGGAAGTGTTGACACCGCCACGAGTGGTTACATGAGTGAAGGTGCATCTCGCAGTGAGAGCAAAGCCAGGGATCCAGAACATCGCAACCGAAGGATCGCCCAAGCCGGTCTGGCCTCGGCCGCAGCAGCTGGCATCTGGGAACGTGTCAGATCGAAGAGTCGCGGTAAAAATGGCAAGTCGCGCTCACGCAGCAAGAGCAAGATTCGCACGGGAGTTCCCATTGCGGCCGCTGGATTGGGTGGCGCCGCGCTCGCTGGATTGTACGAGAAGACGCAGGCCGGTAAAGCTGCCAAGAAACAGGCCATCATTGACGATGAGTTGAGAAGAGGTAGGCGCTCGTCGCGCAGTCGTTCACGGAGTAGGTCCGTCCCTGCACCTTATCCTGATGATGGGAGAAGACGAGGTGTTGATCATGACCCTATGATAGCTTACGGCGACGATCCTATCGTTCCTGAACGCGGCGCCCGCGGATACCACAGCGATGAGGAGCCCGGTATGTATCGGAGGAGGCACAGGGGAGGTTCCAGCGCCAGTAGCCCAGATACTCGACGCGGAAGCAGAAGTAGGAGCAAGAGCAGGAGAAAGCAACTGGCGGGAGCTGGACTTGCTGCCGGTGCATTGGGTGGCGGCGCTTATGCGTATAACAAGAACAGAGAGCGCAAGCGCGCTGCCAGCGAAGAACGACGTATGTATATTCTGATGTCGGCTTCCACATCCTCGAACGATACTGACTGACCTCACCTAGGCCACGACGACGACTACAGCGAACCTTACACTCCCGACGAATACGGCCGCGACTACACGCCTCCTCCCCATGACAGCGTCGGCTATGATCAGCCACAAGCACCTTATCCAGGTGGCAACTACTTCCCTCCGCCGCCAGTCGACCAGGCATACCACCCGGCAGACCCGTATGCTCCTCCTCCTCAAGAAGGCGCTTACAACCCTTACCCGCAGTACAATCCAGCGGACTACCCACCGGAAAGCTCGCACGCACCTTATGACCAGACACGAGGCGCGTACGGCGAAAGTGACGCCACCCTTGGCGCACCGTACCCGAATGACACTTTCGAGGGCGATGCGCGCTATCCGGCGCCAGCGGATGCAACAGCCCCGCGAGGACGTGGAGTGAGTAGGGATAGAAGCCGGAGCAGGAGCCGCGGCAGGGAACCCGGAAATGTGAGTGGCAACGATTCTATTAATACACCTACTGCGGCCAACCCTGAGAATGCGCGTCACGACGATGAGATCAAGAGCGCTGATGTCCGTGGTGGACACGAGGATGCGGGTATGTCGGCGTCTGGGCGTTGATCTGACCGATTCGAGTACATCTATTGCCGCCAAAGGTCGATTTTACTAACGCGCGTGTCTGACAACAGATGGTATAATAAGCCCCAAATCAATGGCTCCCGACTCAGCTTCACGAACACGATCCAATAGCCGAGTCCAATTCGATCTCGAGTCAAACGTCGAGTTCCCACACGAACAGCGCCCAGGCTCCCGTGACGACCGCCGCTCATACTCCGACTCGGAAGAAACAGTCGTGTCACAACAACGCCCTCGCAAATCCCGTCGCCGCGGACGCAGAGGTTCCAGGGACCCGGCTTCGCAGCTTTTCAACGACAAGTACGATAGAGCGCCTTCGGGGTATGATTCGGACAGCACCACCGACTTGCCACCTCGGTTCGACAGGGACGGGAATAGGAAGCCCGAGTCGACGGGCAACGAGCTCGCGGATCGAATTCAGGATCTGTTGGCTGGTCGAGGCTCGGCGGGGAAGCTTTTTAAGGGGCTTGCTGGTGGGTTGCTGGAAGGTGGTGGAGATGGGGACAGGAGGGGGAGTAGTAGGAGAAGGAGGCGAGATTCAGATTGATGAAGGCCTTCTTTGGCATGTTGTCCTTCTCTTTCTCTCTTCCTCCATTTGACTGGCGCGCGTTGCTGGGCTCTGCTCGAACATGACGGAGACGAAGAGTTGGTTCCCTTTACATTGGGAGGTTGACGAACATTACGACGTACACGGCTGGCGTGGTTTCCTTTGGGCCGTGTGAGCTCTTCCCTTTTTCCTTTTTCCTTTTTCCTTTTTGTTCTCTCTTCTCTTTTTGACTACCCAGGACACCCCGTTATGTTATCCTATGAAAGAACGAAGTCGATGAAACCGGTGCCGATGTCTGTCTTAATTGAGTTCCAACTTTGCCATGTGATATCGTGTGAAGAACATGCTGCTTTAGGTCCAGTTTCTGCGCATTTGCAGACGCAGCGAAATGGATTGAAGAGTTTGCTGATTATGATTCATGATGGTTTCATTCCTCGTATCTCGTTTTTAGTGGGCAGTCTGTTTATCTGGTGAGAGATATTACGACTGAATAATATGTTGGCGGTCCTATCGACTAAACACACCCTTAGTCGTTTCTGGTAATTTGTTGCTTGAATTGATCGAATAAATGATGATACGTGCTTTGTAGCCATACTTTTCGGTTTCAGATCGATCGTGACTGTTCGAATATGATCAGATATACTAAGAACCTATTCCATCGATCATATCGTGAAGACTGAAAGGCTACACGTTGTTGTCTACGGTCTTCGCTGTAACACCAACCCTAACCCTGACAAGATGCGATGCAATGATCGACGTAGCATCGACCGCATTGGGATCTTGCTTGCGGAGAAGAGAGAGCGGAGGACGAAGATTGGGTCGGTAAGAGGGAGGGCAGGCGGACGGGCATCGGGCATTAACAGGCTCAAGCATTGATTTTGCACTAGTTGAAGCCTGCGCCAGCCACCTAGAGACCCGCAAAACAACAGGGCAACACGGGCGCCAGCACAGAGACCGACTGAGAGAGAGCTGCATCCGATATGCATCTAGTGCTCTAGGTCCTTTGCGCCAGCCATCGTAATCCCACCGCCTAGCACTGCTGTTGTTGTGAGGACGACGGCACATGGATGCGCCCTCTGCATTATTCCTTTGCACCACCCCCATCCCGTTGTATGCACATGCACATTACTGTATAGCCAAGACGACGACACATCAGACACACCTCCACCACGAACGAGACCCGTTTGTTCAGCGACGATTCATTCCCGAGCCTCACGATCATCACCTACTGCCTTGCGAATAGTGGCGACAGCTACCTACGAATCCACCCTTATACGACTCGAAGCCATAATACCACATCAGAACACATCAGACGATCAGACGCGCCACATTGCATATACGCTATCATATCCATAGTAGTGACTCGGTAGCGAATCAACAACACTCCGACACAGACACGCAATCCTTGATACCCATCACGAAAAAAAGAAGACATGTGGAAAGCAGCTTTTGGAGGCCGCAGCGAGCGCGGTGGCAGTACATTCGACGATGCCGCTTCCACCTCGTCTCGCCGCCGCCGCCACCGTCGCGGCAGCAACGACGACAAATCGGTCGTCTCCTCTGCGTCGCGCCGTACGGATGGCGACAGGAAGCGTCTTTCGCGCAATGACACCGGCGTTTCGTACGGTTCTGCGCCGATCCCGAGATTGACCGAGAGCGCGGTGAATGCCTTCAATGCCAACGATGATGATGACGATATTTGGGAGGACGAAGCCGACTTGAAGAGCGAGAGGAGGAGCAAGAGATCGGAGAGCCGTGAGAGACGGCACAGGAGGAAGAGCAGCGGGCGCAGCGAGAGGAGCCGATCGCGCGAAAGAGAGAGTTCCTCCAAGCACAAGAAGAGTAGCGGGCGCAGCGAGAGGAGCAGGTCGCGCGAGCGCGAGAGAGACGGCTGGGTCAGGAAGAGTAATGGGAGAAGCGAGAGGAGCAGATCTCGCGAAAGAGACGACAAAGATCGGAAGAGAAAAGATGAAAAGAGCTCTCGCGTGGAACAACCGAATGGGAAGTCGAGGATTCTAGCGATTATGGATGAGCCGGACAACATCTCAGCGATGCCATCGTCAATCGCTAGCTACGACCAATACCCGCCCACGACCAACCCCTCAACTGTCCGATTCGACGAGCACACCATGAGCGGAGCGCTGGATCCCCACGTCGCCAACCAGTTCCCTGGCCAAAACCCGAGCACTTACACGAAGCCTGATTTCGACCCAAACCCGCATGGCGCAGCGGCCGACTACTACAATGACAGAGGACAGAGCGTTATTCACCAGCCCGGCGAAAGAGCTTACACGCCGAACCCGCCCGGCGGTGTTTCCGGCTCAAGCTCAGTGGCGGCGCCTTCGGGGAGCACGAAGCCCACCAAGGCTTCTGGCAAGGCTTCCAAGCCCACGAAGCAGTCCAGCTCCAGCTCGTCAACCTCGAAACCATCCAGGAAGTCAAGCAGAGCGGTTTCGCCCCCAGCATCGACAGTGACCACTCCAATGACAGCTATTGGCGGAGCAGCAGCTGCGAACCATCACATGCAAGCCCGCGCGTCCACCCAATATGCTTCCACCCGATATGACCAGAGCGAGCTCTCACAGACCGACTTTGTGCACGACCGACCACTGCCTTCCACCATCTCTGGACCATCGGCACCCATCCGACACAATTCTGAGCCCCTACCGCCTACCGTAGGCGCAGCTTCTTCCTACTACAACACGGCAACCCCTGCTCCGTCAGGTATGTATGCCCCATCTCAGACTAACACGAACACAGGTAAATATGCTGCTGCTGCTGGAGGTGCTGCTGCTGCTGGTATGGCTGGCTACGGAATGAGCCAGCACAGCAAGCACAACCAGCATGAGCAGCGCACTCAATACGACCAACGAACACAGTACAGCGAGGTCAATTCGCAGTACGGCCCGCCACCGTCATACGGACCTCAGTCCCAGTACAGCTCTCAAGCACCCATCACTCCCAACCGCTATGGGTCTCAGTATGGTTCTACTTCCGGAGGAATGCCCATGGGCATGCACCACCCCCACGAGCACAAAGGCCCCATCTCGCGACTGAAAGATGGCTTCCTGAACCTTCTTTCTAGCCCTGAAGATGTCGCGAAGATGGAAGAGTATACCGAGTATATCGGCGTCTGCAAGCACTGCTTCGATCCTCGATCCTCGCCGTATGCTGGTCCAAGGAAACATCATTACCATCCGAGGAAAAAGGATTCGTTCGAAACGCTGCGGAGGCGCTCGTTGGAGCGCATGCAAAGGCGTAGAAGCGACGAGTCACTGCGTCGCACCAGTTCAAAGGTCCACAAGGAGAACCGGTACTTTTCATCAGACCGGAAGAGCAGCTCGAACTCGAATGCGAACTATCTGGCCGGCGGTCTTGCCGCGGCAGGTGCGGCCACAGCTGGTGCCGCGATGTTCAGCGACCGCAAGAACTTCGACGACACCTACAGCGTCAAGTCGGGTCACCGCGCTACCTCTGCGGTCAGAAGGCGTGGATCGAGTTCCTCTTTCGAATCAAGACGGAGGACTTCTCGCGGCCGTGTCGCCTCGGACAGACACGAAGAATTTATCACCGTGCGCACCAAGGATGGCAGGATCGAGAATCGCAAAGTAAATCGCTCTAGGTCTGGTTCTACTGGTCGTAAGTCAAATTGGATAGCTCCGGCCGCCATAGGCGTTGCAGGTGCCGCCGCCGCCTCGAGACATCGCCGAAGAAGCTCACCGGATCAGGGATCCCTGCACCACGATGAGCGCCGATACCGAAGTCGCTCGAGCTCGAGGAGCCACAGCCCGGGTCTGGGCGAGATCTTTGGCTTCACGGAGCCGAAGCCTCGTCGCAGTGGGAGGAGATCGCCGTTCGGTTCTTACCAGGACAGCAGGAAAGAGCAGCAACGCAGGAAAGAGAAGGGTGGCTTCTTTACTTTCAGCAACGGCTCTGCTTCATCTTCCGAATCTGGCATGGCCTTTGGCGACATCAACGGCTCGAACCTCTCTCGTAGATCTAGCGGCAGATCCGCCGGAAAGCGCAAGGTGCCGAAGAAGTCTTCCGACGAGAAGCTCAACAAGACTCTACTCGGCATCGGTGCGACGGCCGCTGCTCTGACTGCTGCCTCAAAAATCTCCAAACCCTCCAAGCAGGGTCCCCGACCTTCGCTCGGTCCGAGGAGAGACGTAAGGGTCAGTCAATATGGACCCGCTGGCCACAAGACTGGTCCGCCTGGATCGAGTGAGGATGGCGAGTGGGTGGACGAGCTACCATCTGACGTCTCGAGCGATGAGTCTGCTTTGGCGTTTGACGACGGCAATGCGCGCAGGAAGCTCTCAAGCCGTCCCAGCGTTGACAGCCTGAGCTCTCAATCCTCAAATGATGGGTTGAGTGCTTGGGGCTGGCGCTGGGGAAGCAAGAAACAGAAGAAGCAGAGACCCACGACTCCTCCAGACCACGGGCAATATCCATCTGCATCTACTCTGCCTATCGTTGGTGCCGGTGTTGCTGCTACCGGTGCTGCGGTTGACGCCTACGGTAGACGTGTGCCAAGTGATGTTGGTCTCGTCGACAACACAGCCACTCCACAGGCCCCGATGCAATACATCGACCCGCAGCCCTTGTCGGAAGCCGGTTCGCGGTACTCTGCCATGCCAGGAGCCTTTGAGTTCGAGGACCCGCCACTTCAACAGCCACAGCCCATTGCACCTTTCCAACCAGCTTTCACGCAAGCTTCTCCCGAAGACCCTCTGCGACCTACTGCAGGTCCTGCTGCTAAGCCTGCTTTGCGCAGGAGTGTTTCTAGTCCTACACAAACGAAGGGCAGCTTCATGGGAGATGCCGCTTTCATCGGCGGCGCTGCAGTTGCCACTGCTGGCATCATCGCCAGCCAAAACCGCAAGTCCAGCCCGGGTGTCCGATTTGGCTTCAATGGCGAGCAGCAAGAGAAGTTCGACCGCGAGGTCCGTGAGGAGAAGGATAGAGAAGATCGCGAGCGTCGCAGGGCTGACAGAACGAGAGCCCTGAAGGAGGAGGCTGAGCGCTTTGCTAAGGAAGAAGACGAGAAGCGCGTTCTTGCAGAGCAAAAGCGTCGACAGCGCGAGGAGGAAGACCGAGAGCACCTGCGCCAGCTTGAGAACGAGCAGCGCGAAGAGGCTTACAGGCGCGACCAGGCTCAACTGGCGGAAGAGTCTCGCCGTCGTGCCGAACACGATCGCGAAGCCGAGGAGCGCGAGAGACAGATGTCCAATGACCGCCAAATTCGCGAGGAGCTTGAGCGTAAGCAGAAGGAAAGGGAAGAGAAGCCGCGCAAGAGCAAGAGCAAGAAGAAGGACAAAGCGCAGGACGAAGAATCGCAACGTTCATCTTGGAAGGGCCCTGTAGCAGCTGGCATGGCTGGCGCGGTTGCTGGTGCCGTACTCGATGGTGCTCTCCACAAAGAAGGCCGCGAGCGTGCTCAAGACACGGACAGACCGCGTGAAGCCTACAGCACCCAGACCTTCGAGCCTACCTATGAGCATTCTGGCGCACCGATTACTGACGACGATTTGATCGACCCGGACTTCTTCAAGCGCAGACACAGCGCCGCCGAGCTTCAACAGTACGACGAGCTTTCTCGTGAAAAGCTAGACGAGCTCACCCACGAACGCGAAGACTACTATAACATGCCCTCGCAGTCGCAGAAGGACTTTTTCATGCCAAAAGAATTGCTGGACAAGCAGTCGGAAGGCAAGGAGAGGGTCGCCGATCCATACGGCGACAACGACGTCGACGTCTACCCGGCGACTGGCGGCGAAGCTCGCCATGTCTACGGCAACGACTATGGAAAATATGGCAAGGCTCCTTTCGTCCACCAGAATGTTCCAAAGCTGCACGTCACTGCCCCCACACCGCCGCATAGCACTGCTGGTTCTACCATGGGAGACAGGAGCGCTGCTCACTCCCCATTGACTGAGGTCCAAAACATCGAAAGCCCTGCTCTCGATGACGTGGTCGTCGTTGAAGAGGTGACTCCTGATGGTCGTTCCAATGCTGAATTCTATCAGCGACCTTTCGCCCAGAGTGTTTCCGACTTTACCACCGTTGCCTCACCTGGTACCGAAGGCGCACCTCCTGTTCGCGGTTGGGTAGAAGGCGAGACCAACGAAGAGGAAGCTCGCCACGTTCCCGGCGGATTCAACGACTCGGTCTATGAGGGTCACCAGCAGCCGAGTGTCACTGCTACTGCAGAGTCTGCCTGGGAGCCACCACTTTCAAAGAAGGAGAAGAAAAAGCGCGAAAAGGCTGGTAAGCGTGATAGCGAGCCTGTGACGCCTCTGGAGGAAGACGTTCCCGCCGCCAGGTCGGTGGCTTTCGACGAGCCGCAGGAGACTTTTGAAGCCCCTTTGAGCAAGAAGGACAAGAAGAAGAAGGGCAAAGCGGCTAAGCAGGCTTCTGCATTCGATGAGGAGCCTGTTGTTATTGAGCCTGAACGCGCACCTGAGCCTGAGCCGGAGCCCGAACAGACTATCGCGGCTGATCCAGTTCCTATCGAGGAGGACTTTGCACCACTGATCAAGAAGGACAAGAAGAAAAAGGGCAAGAAGGGCGCAGCTTTCGAGGATCCTGAACCCGCCGCCAACGAGGTGTCACAAATTGACGTGGAGCCTGCTCAAGCTTCTTCCAAAGTGGAAGAAAGTGCTTGGGAGCCCCCGCTTTCAAAGAAGGAGCAAAAGAAGCGTGACAAGGCCGCCAAGACAGGTTTGCCTGTGGAAGGCTCCGAGCCCTCTACCCCTGTCAATGAACGTTCGACGGACTATGTTGAGACAGAGCCAGAGTCTGCCAGTCAAGGTGTCGACATTGAAAGTAAAGACACCTTTGAGCCTCCCCTTTCGAAGAAGGAGAAGAAAAAGCGAGAAAAGGAGAGGCTGAGCAAATCTCTCGACGACTTTGAGCAAACTACGCCTCTCGAAGAGCCTGCTGAGCCCGTGGCCGAGACCCGAGCAGTCGAAGATGAGCCTGCCTGGGAACCACCTCTTTCGAAGAAGGACAAGAAGAAGCGCGAGAAAGAGGCCAAGCAGGGCGCATCTTACGATTCTACCGAGCCCAGTACGCCTGTCAACGAAGCCGCCGAGCCCATGTCTGCGTCCCGCGAGCTTGATGCCGAGCCAGCCTGGGAACCACCTCTTTCCAAAAAGGATAAGAAGAAACGCGAGAAGGAGGCCAAGAATGCCTTCGCGTTCAACGAGCCCAGCACGCCACCCAACGAGACCACGCAGCAAGACGCAGATCCCTTGGTTCAGGAAGTGGCGGCCGACTTCGAGGCCCCGCTCTCGAAGAAGGACAAGAAGAAGCGCGAGAAGGAGGCACAGAGACAAAGTCTAGATTTCGATGACCCGGTACCTGAACCTTACGAATCTCAGGATCCCCTCTTTGAGCAGACGCGAGAGATGGAGAATGAGCCTCTCGCTTCGAACCAAGAGACTGTGGCCGAGCCAGCTTGGGAGCCTCCGCTGTCGAAGAAAGACAAAAAGAAGCGCGAAAATGAGGGCAAGAGACAAAGCGTGTCATTCGAGGAACCAGAGCTCGTGGCTCCCGCTCCCGAATTTGCTGAAGCTGAGCAGTCCCGCGAAGCTGACGCACAGCCATCTTGGGAGCCGCCTCTCTCCAAGAAAGAGCAGAAGAAGCGTGAGAAGGAGGCCAAGAACCAGAGCTTTGGCGATGTCGCCGCAGCGGTCATGACTACGGCTGGCGTCGCGGCAATTGCTGACGCCGTCAACAAGCCTGAAGATGACGATTATGGGTTTGACACCGGCAAGAAAAGCAAGAAGAAGAAGAAGAGCAAGGGCCAGTCCTTTGACGATGGCCCCAGTGACATGCCCGGCGGTTGGGATGAATCTTCTTCTGATGCAGCCAAAGATCCTTACCCTGCGTCGACAAATGACAGAGAGCCTCCGCGCGATGTCGAGCGGACTCCTGCACAAGAGTCGCCTGTCGACGACCTCTTTGGTGCCGACACGAAGAAGTCGAAGAAGAAGAAAAAGCGTGAGAGCAGTCGTTTCAGCGAGCCGGCCATCGGCTCACCGCTGCGTTCGGAAATCGCGTTTGATGACTACGTCGGGGAGGACGCCCGCAAGAACGGCGCCAGCAGCGATAGAGCCAGGTCGGTTGACGCAAATACATACGCTGATGCGGAAGCCACTGGCTATGGTCGCGGAGGTCGTGGCCCGTCGTACTACGATGATGATTATCCTAGCGGTGGCCGTCGCAGCAGCCCTCGAGGCAGCCCGCACGGTAGCCGTCGTGGCGAGTCCCCCGACGATGCACACTCAGCTTTCACTGCGCCGACGCCCGAACGTCGCAGGTCAAGCAAGAGCAAATCTAAGCGCAGCAGCGGCGTCTACGAAGGAGAAGTCGACTTTGATGACACTCGCTCGATACGCTCGTCGGCCACGGAGCCTGCGTTCTCAAGCAAGAAAGAGAAGAAAAGCGGGCTGTTCGGGCTGTTTAGCCGCAGTAAATCATCCGACGGCGACAAGAGGGATCAGTCTTTTTTAGGTGATCGGGTAGAGGATCTGCCGCCTCTACCCCTCGATAGCCAGACTTCAACTATCTCAGCATCCGCACAAGAAGAGCAGGACCGAGGCAACCCTGCTATTGCTGAGGCAGTCGATCAGGCGGTGATCGCTGATGCCAGCAACAAGACGACACAATCTGGCGAGGCCTCAGGACAAGCCCTGAGTCCGGATTCTCCTGCCTTTGCACAAAGACCAGGCGTTGCAACTCGACCTCTTTCTTCCACTTCAGTACCGCTCAGGTTCAAGCCGATACCTTCTTCTCCGTCACTGCCTAAGGAGCGATCTCGCAGCTTTAGCTCTGCCGTCGAGTCCGTCCCGATATCACCCTCCTCGGTCTCGGCCTCTGGCTCACACAAAAAACCAAGTCGCCCTCGCTCTTCCGAGTTCCGCGAGGTCAGGCCGCTCTACCTCGTTTCCCGCAACTCAAAGCTAGAGGATGTTGAAGAACAATTGCCCGACCTGCCTGAAAGCAAGCCCTCGAGCCGCGCCAGCAGCGTCCATGGCAGCGAAGACTGGCATTCCGCCGCAGAGGATATGTCGCCTCAACCCGATGTTGATACCTCGCCCAGACAGAGGAGAGCTCTGACAATTGATCTCGATCAAGCCAACAGATATCGAACCGAGGAGGAGATCATGGATACTGCCGATCAGACCACGCCCAAGGCGAGCGATTTTCCTCAGACGGCACTACACGCGCCTCGATCGCATCCTAAGCAGGTGCCGCAATTTTACACGTGGGAGGACTTGGCTAAGGATGAGGAGCTGCATGAGGCTGCTGCGCGTCAGGCTGAAGGCAGTGCTGATGCTATGCAGTCGCAGCAAGACACAATGGAGGGCCTTGGGATTGTTCAGGATGCGGAGCGGAGCGACTCGCCTGCTGGCAAGAGCAAGAGTAGCAAGAAGGACAAAAGTAAGAGCAAGGGCTTAGCTGCTGCTGCTGCCTTGGCTGGCGGCGCTGCTGCTGGTGTCTTACTTGCAGACAATAAGAAAGACGAGTCCGACGAACCTACTGCGGACAAAGCCGAGTCTGGCACAGCACCGCCACAAGAAGAGACCGGTGATTCCGTGCAGGATCCCGCCGTGGCCACTTCTGGCTCGATCTACCACGTACCGGTCGCTGGAAGTGGAAACACCGACATCTGGGGAGATCCTCTGGGCGATGCTCCAGCTCCCGAGCAAGCCGACGCAGGTGAGGACGTCTGGGGAGACGAAGAGTTCGCAGACTGCCCCTCGCTCCCTCGGGAGATGACAGCAGCAGCAGCAGCAGACCAAGACCTCGATCCTATGGCGATGCCGGCAGAGGGAGCGACTCCGGCTCGCACTGGTGGACCCATGACCAACATGGAAGAGGACTTTGACGACTGGTTCGGCTCCACCGACCCTACTCCGAAGACACCGATTCTGCTCAAGGGCAAAAAGGGGAAGAAAGCGAAGAAGGGTAAAGCGGCGCAAGCTAAGCCCACTTCGCCTGCTAAGCCTGTTGTCGATGCTCCTGCTGAGGAAGTCGCCAGTTCACCGGCTGCTGAGGTGCCTGGATCTGACGCAGTCGAAGCTGAACGAGCTGCGAAAGATACGCCACCTGTTGATCAGGAGGAAGATCCACACAAGGTTGAGTTGACTGAACAGCCAGCTGTCTCCGAACAAACAGTCCAACCCGAGGATTCCAAGGCCGACCTGGCTAATACGGGCGAGACGAAGAGTGAAGAAGTTGCCCTCGAGACAACCCAGGCTTCTGACGAAGCATCAAGAGAAATCACTACCGAGTCACCAGCAGCTGTGCCTGAAGGAGACGACTTCTTTGCTCCCGCTAATACGAAGAAGCAGTCCAAGAAGGCGAAGAAGGGCAAGAAACAGAAATCTGACCCATGGACCGAACCCGAGCCCGAGACAGAGCCGGCCAAACAGTCATCTGAAGGTGACACTGCTGCTGCTACCATTGATCCTGCAGCCGAGC
>Ga0265797_10000628_pt1 | contig 63928 bp, 67 predicted proteins | sample P2T30metagenome_FD_192433 | JGI IMG/M metagenome (GOLD analysis project Ga0265797, IMG submission 192433) | Plant litter microbial communities from East Loma Ridge, Irvine, California - P2 T30 | ecosystem: Environmental > Terrestrial > Plant litter > Unclassified | place: USA: California... | reverse complement strand
TGATGACTCTGCCGGAAGTACAGAAAGACGAGCGATTTGCTTTCCTATATGACAGCAAGTCTCCTGCAGGCGTCTACTATCGCTATTGTCTCTGGGCGCCAGACAGTATTGACGAGCAGAAACAGAACGCGAAGGGTCCAGAACGCATCTTCAAAGACCTCGATATGGACTGGCTGCCTCCGCAAAAAGAGACACCATTCCTTGATTTGACGAGTGTAGCACAGGCTGTGGATCATGCAGACTACGATACCAGCGATGATGAAGCAGACGACGATGGAGATGAGCGCAAGCTGAATAAAGGACCTGGTGGTGAGCCCGATGCGAGGATGGCAGAGAAATCTCGTCTTTCGCCTTTACAGCGCGCCAGATTCACCCACCTGCTATCACGTCTACCCATAAGCATTGCTCGTCTACGCCAGGGCGATATCTCGCGCGTTTCAAACTACGTCGTGAACCACGCTGGAGGTGGCGCAGAAGAATTCGTGGACCTCCTGCTGCTCAACGTAGAGAAGCCCTTCTCTTCTACACTCGCAGCAAAATACGACACAGACTCCGGCTCCGACTCTGAGCAAGATGATCATAACTCCAACGGTCGCACAGCAGCAGCGGCGAACGAAGACGAAGAGGACGACTACGAACCCGGCGATGCCCTTCCCTCCATCCCAGCAGACTCGGACAACGCACCAAATCCAGTCGAAGACCCTTCAAATCCAAAACTGATCGCCCTGTACACCATCTCCGACATCCTCTCCGCATCCTCCACAGCTGGGGCGCGGAACGCATGGAAGTACCGCACGCTCTTCGAAGCCGGCCTGAGCCATCAAAAGACATTCCAAGGCCTCGGCCGGCTGGACAAAGAGCTCGGCTGGGGCAGATTGAAGTCAGAGCAGTGGAAGCGCAAAGTCGGCGTGGTGCTCAGCGTGTGGGAAAGCTGGAGCGTATTCACAGGCGGCGTGCTGGAAGGGCTGAAGAAGGACTTTTACGAGCCGCCTCTCACGGATGCTGAAGTGGCAGCAGCTGCTGCTGAAGCTAAGCTGGAAGAAGCGCAGAAAGCGGAAGAAGAAGCAGCAGGGTGGAAGAGCAAGTTCAAGAAGGTCGAATCTGCTTCGCCTGCGCCTGAACTTCCTGCTGCTGAGGCGATGGACACCACCACAGATCAAGTGCAGGCGCCTGCAAATCTCTCGCACGCTCGCTTCAAGCCTGTAGGCGGGCTAGACGGCACATCAGAAACGTCTAGCCAAAACGCTCCTCCTGCCAACACTGCGCCTGCTTCTAGCGGAGGTCTCTCCCTCAAAGGCGGGCTCAAAGCGCATGCCGTGCCTAAGAGGCGCATGAGGGCCGAAGACATGTTCGGGGACAGCGATGACGAGTAGATACCAAGATACCAGTGCAAAAATGCATGCATTATGACGAACCCGAAAATAAGCTTACAGCCCATTGCAAAGTTGATGATATGATGATGCGCCTGTTGCCATTTTCCCACGAATTTCCGTTGCCCTGTCCTGATGTAGCAGGATGAGATCGACTTCTGAGAGCTGAGCCATTGTATTCTCACGTGAGGAGTGACATGCTGCAGAGTCGAACGAGCTAAGGAGCAGCACTTTTTAATGTTGCGAGTAGAGAGACAGCCAATGGATATAACAGTGACACGTCGGTTTGTTACACCGATGTTCGTTAAGGTGGCGCGATACTGTGAATGTGAGAAATGAGTTAAAGTGGAAGCATAAGTGACAGAAACCCGGTAATTTCTCCAAGCTATATTACGTGCTAAGCTCTAAGCGATACATTCATCGCCAACCCCAGTTTCCGTCCTTCTTTTTCATTTTCTCGATTGTTCCAAAATGTGCTCCAAGAGTCGTGATCCGACCTTGTCTGAGCAGTAAGCGATGTGTTGGACAAGCGCTTACTTCGTATTCGATACGAAATTCAACAGTCCCCTTCCATCCCATCCACCGGGCTATTCCACCATGCTCGTAGGCTTCGCCTAACACTTATGAACCCTCACCGCCACCTACCGAACTCAGCGAGTCGTGGTCGGGGTAGTAGAACGCGCAAATGGCGATGATGACATAGGCGGCGATCAATAGAGTGCCTTCGAGGTAGTTACTCCTGCCGTCCAAGACCAGGAAGTTGACGACGAAGACTGTGGCGAACAAACTGATTGTCTCGAACAGGTTGAAGTACAAGCTCATCTCGGTGTTCAGGATCCAGCCGAGAAGGACGACGACCGGAGTGACGAAGAGGGCGATCTGGATACTAGAGCCGACAGCGACACCAATGGCAAGATCCATCTTATTCTTGGCGGCGACGGTGACAGCTGTGACGTGCTCGGCTGCGTTGCCAACGATGGGCAGGATGATAAGACCGATGAAGGCCTCGCTGACAGGTGAGTCGGCAACCATCTCAGGAATAGCCTCGACCAAGAACTCGGCACAGACAGCGACCAAGGCTGTGGAGAAGAGTAGCATCACGACGGCGGCGGTGCGAGACATGACGAGCTTTCCATCGCTAGTGACAGGTTCAACGCCGGCTTCTTCGTCACCGACCTGGTTCTGGAAAGGCGGGATCGGATCAGTGCCACTGCGGACCGGGGTCGGTGTTGGGTTCACACCAGCAAGAACAGAGAGCTGGTTCAGACGACCAGGCAAAGAGTTCGTGCGGCGAATCATGGGACGGCCGCGGAACGTAGGTACTGGGTTCTGCGTTGCAGAAGGTGGTGGCGGCGGGGTGGCGAAGACATTGTTGGACAGCATCTTGGTCAATCCTGGACGGAAAGCTGGCGTGCGAGAAGAGAGGCCACGCATGTTAAACGGGCGCTTCGCAGCCGACAAGTCCGTGACGGGCTGGCTTTCAGCAGCACTGATATCTTCAGCGAATCCAACGCGAGGGCCGCTTTGGCTGCGAACAGGTTCGATGCGCTCGATCGGTGGCTTTTCGTTGAACTCGACGGCATCTTTCTGCTTGCGGTGCTTCTTGCTCTTTTTGTGAGATCTCTTGTGCTCCAATCCCTTGGTGACATCGCCACCATTGGAATCACCAAAGTCCCGAACACGAGTGTTATTGTCGTCGGCTTCAACATCAGCATCGAGGTTCGCTTCCGCATCAGTGGGTGGTGCAAGGGCTGAGATGCGACGAGACGAGTTCGGACTGGCGATTGCATGCTCCCAGGGGTTCTCATGGCGCTCCATGGTTGTAGCGGCAGAGCTCAAGGCGGAGGGGAACGAAGCTGATGGCGAACTAACGCTTGCGGTGCTGACGCTAGATTTGCGGTGGCGGCGGTGCTTGATCATTCGCTTGAATCGCTTGCGTGCATTCTTGACAGATCCAGAGTCTCCAGAGGTGTCCGAGTCTGAGTCCGAGCTACTGCTGGAAGAATCCGAGGAGGATGAAGAATCCATCATGTCGGCCAAAACACCAGGATGCGACTCGGCTTCGATGATCGCCTGCGGCACACTCTCGTACATGTAGGCATGCGTCTTGAGCTGGAAGAGCAAGTAAAGGCCGTAGACGAGCAGTAGGATGACACTGGTACCACGGCTAACAGCCAACACAGCCGTCTGGGCAGCATCGGCCTTCTCTTCCTTGAAAGAGGCGTGGAAAGCGGTCTGTGAGGAGATGGTCAGTATGCTGAAATTTAATATAGGTAACAAGATGGCTTACCGGAAGCAAAAGACTCATGACACACAAGCTCAACAAACAAGCGCTCATGTTGGTGACTGTGCTGTTGTAGACCTGCTCTCGGAAGCGAAGACCTCCCAAGAGGAAAGCCATGCCAAGAATAAGAAGCAAATTGGCCAAGATGGAGCCAAGCAGCGAAGCTTGTACAATGCGGATCTCATTCTTGACAAGAGCGATGATAAAGATGATGAGCTCGACTGCGTTGCCGAAAGTAACATTGAGCAATGCGCCAATGGTGTCACCAAGACGACTGGCCACGCTTTCGGTGGCGTGGCTGAGCAGGCCGGCGAGCGGCACAATAGCGACTGCGTTCAAGGCGAAGACGATGGTCGGGCTCATGTGAGCAGCCTCGGCTGCAATACCGATGGGTACGAAGACCAGCAGAACGTTGATCCAACTGTGGCAGATGGCATTCTTGGTGTGGATGAAGAATCGTTTGCTGGCTTGGATAGTGCGGGTGGTCATTGGGAGTTTAGGAGCAATGGCGGTATCAGCGCCATCTGGAGACTCTACGGAGGGATCTCCAGCGCGCGCAACTTCGGATTTGAGCGTGGGTGAAGCTGCAGAATGTGTTGACTTGGAACCTCCATCCTGTGTGCTTTTGCCTGTGGCTGCCTGGGCACCACCTCCACCTGCGGTGAGTCCATCACCGCTACCGCTGCGGTCACTGCCGCTGGCTGAAGGGTAGCCGACCCCATCTTTCTCGTTCAACCCGCCAGAATTGCTGTTATCGTTGGTGTTGTTGTGGGTAGACAGAGTTGCGCCTCCGTTGGTGTCTCCGGTGGGGTCCCGTGTGGTGTGGCGGTTTTGTCTCGCCACGGAACGGAGTTTGTCTTGGAGATTGTCAGAGGTTTTTCCCATGGAAGTATAGGCGATTCGGTTGCTGAGGGCGACCGTGTGTGAGGGAGAGAAGAAAGAAGGGTTCCTTTGGCGCGTGGAGAAGGGTGGAGGTAGATATAAGGGCTGGCCGCTGAATGCGTAGATAAGCCTCAACTTGGAACACGCTAAAACGCTAAGCGCGTCACAGTGGAGACGATTGATCAGGCGTGAGTGGCGTGTGAGGCTGTGCAGCGGCTTCTAGAAAGAGACTGTTCTGGCTTTCACTTGCGCATTGTTGGTCATGCAGTTCATTGCGATGTGCTTGGATGAGCGGTGAAATATATTAATGGTGTGAAAGTAACATTGAAAGACCTTTGCAACAGCTGGCGCCTAAGACGCGACTTGTTTGTCAAGCACATGATGCAAGGGCGTCCAATCTGGGCAGGGCACGTGCTGTGGCGTTCTCGGCAGTCAGCCTTTCGGATGACACTTCCCGGTTTTCAGCCCCAGAAGACAAAGATAAGGTACCTTACAGTACATGTACATACTATACCTTACCTTTCGGCTCTAAGGAGTCTCAATCCGGTACTTCTGCACCTGCATCGCGCACAACCTGAATCGTTGCTTCAAAAAGCTTACCCAGCTTCAATCGCCCTCGTCATCCCTTTCTGACCGCTCTCGAGCTCTCGTGTAGATCTAGCCTGGATACCGGGGGTGGATACCTGGCAGATCTACGGAGGTATGGCCGTGACGCGTAGGGCTAGGAGGTAGCACAGATGTCCTTGAGAGCACGCAAGAGCAGGTCTACCTTCTCTACAACTATGGATGGACATCCAGCACACAATTACGAAGTGTCCAGTACTCATCCTATGCAGCCTCGGCAAGCAAGAGGTCATGTATCAATTTGGCTTTTTCTTTCTCGAAAGAGTAAGAGCACACAGAGTTCAGAGAGGTCAAGTTTTGGGTTTGGATTCGGTCATGCCTGGAGAATGGGATTTTACATTTGCATGTATCTTGCGATTCTTGCGCAAGCAAGCACGCGAAGCTTCATGCGTCGTGCACCTCGCCGCGGAATTGTATGTAAAAGTTTCTCTCGAAACTTGCTGGATTGCGAATTTCATACTTCATACACATAGTTATGAACTAATCTTGTCGACAGGTTTTCTCTGGCAGCCTTCGAAACATTGTGATCACACTCATGGTCTAGGTTCAAACCTCGTACTGGCGTGCCAGCAGCACAACTAACAGTACGGACTTCGAAGCTAGACCGGGAGCCACAGTGTCAAGGAAGAAGCTTTTGGGACAATGTGAAATCCATGGCCACACACGCTGACTGTAGCAGGAATACAAATTTCCTTGACACACTCAACAGTACCGCCCATTGAGTAGGAGTCTGCGCTGCGCAAAAGGACTGTGGTCAGAAAAATTCCGTAGTCAACATTCGCTTCTTCGACGAGTGTGGTGACTCCACACCTCGTGGGCCTACTATCTTCTTTCCGGGTACAACTCCTCAAGAGCAATCCTCACAATCTCATACATCCGCTCGAGATCCCCCTCTCTCAGCTTCAGCGGCCCTTCGCGTGCAGCAACATCCAAAGAAATAGCGCGCAACTCCGAATACATGCGTTCCCTGCGCTCGTTCTTAGCCTTGTCACCACTGCATTTCAGGTCAACCTTGTAAGGCGTGCTAATACGGATCGGATCCTTCTGGTCCTTAGTGTACAGCATCAACTGCAGCTCACAGCCCAGGAAATTCAGACGGAGCCATCTCAATCGCCCGAGATTCTGAGCGGAAATGCTTTTCATGAAAGCTGCGGAATCGCGAGAGAGGACGTCGGTGATGTTTTGGCCGTCGGCGATGGGCGGTAGATCCTGCTGTATTCCAGTGGCGGCACGTATGGAGAACAGGCAGCACTCGTAAAAGAGAGGGAGTGATTCTCGGCGGACGGTGCGAGAGGCGTAGCTGATTGGCGGCTGGCACTTGGGATTGTCGTCTTCGTTGTAAGTATCAAAATACTGGGCATATATCCTCTCGCGAAGTTCAGGAGGCAGGTCAAGAAATCTGTGGAAGGTGTTGTTCTCATCATCGTTCTGCTCAAGGTGTCTTTTGAGGTCTTCCATTGTGGCCAGAACCATATCTGGCAATAGTATCCTGCGCTGAGTGATCAAGTGCTCGAGCTCCTTTCGATTGACTCCCTCGTACGAGCGCATCCCACGCTGAGAGCGGACGTAGAGTTCCCTCAGACGATCCGCCTTTGTGCTTTTGAGGGCATGAGTATTGGTCCAATACAGCTTGTTGTGCAGATCTTCTTTATTAAGAAGCTCGCCGTCCTTGAGCTTCCAATAGCTTGAGTGTCCAGCGAAGTCGTAGAAGTCGTCCATTTTGACGGAAGTAATCGATAGCGAAATTGAAAAGTTACGATTCAAAAGAGAATGTTGCGGTCTTTGCAAGAGTTACGATTGGTGTTATTGCCACAAAAACTATTGGAGTTAATGAGGGTCAAATAGCGGATGGACTGGAGCTTTCTTGTGGTGGACCTCATTTTGCGTCTGCCACTGCGCTTCTCGAAGTGTAGGTTCAAACCTCGCACTGAACTCTCAGAGGCAGGGCAAACAATACGGACTTTGAAGCTATATTGAGAGCGCGTTTGAAACGATGATGCGCAAGTGATGTGTGTGGAATCCACTCGGACCCTGTGCTTTCGCGACCAACTTGATGTTGCAAGAAGAGAACACCCAACAGCTACATGAATGATAGATTGTAAATTCCATTTTCGAACTTGATTGATTGACAACTTCGTTTCATTTCTCACATACAATAAGCTACCGTCATTCGCACTTCGTAACAGCCTCCATATCTGCTGGAAAACACGGGTTCGCCATCCTGCGTTGGAGTCACCGCCCATAATGCCGCATATAATCGCAACACTGCAACACATATTGGTCCTGATCGGCCACGCCGTCCATTGTCCGTATGAAACCACCCCGATGTCCGAGGGCACATGCTGCTTCGTGAGCAACGCGCAAGTACCATCCGCTTTGCTTCCTAAAAGAATCATGCGCCCATTCGATTCAGCCATCAGTGATGGCAACCCTCGACGCATTCAACGCTCTATCTACTGTAACAGATCTGCACCCTTATAAGCACCGAATGCCTTAATTGTGCGCCTCTCAAAGTGGGCCTGAAGTCAGATCACCCAGGACTCTCCGGATTGTCTCGTACATTTCTTCGAGGTCGCCCTTCCGAAGCTTCAGCGGTCCTTCTCGTGCTGCGATGCCCATAGCGATTGTGCGTAACTCGAACAACAAACGGTCTTTACGCTCTTGAACGGTCGGGTCGGGACTTTGGCTGTGATTAAGTAGGCCCCAGGCAACGCTGATGGGATTCTCTCTATTGTTGAGGCCCAATTTGAAGGTGCTGTACTTATGAGGAATTTCCAGGGAGATGGACTTGATGCGACCAAAGTTCTCGGCGGAAGTGGCCTTGACCCAGTCCCTCGATGTGGTAGTTAGAGCGACATTGTACTGAGGCAACCAATGAAGTTCTGTCGCCGTAATTACTGCAAAGTCGCAGTACTCATAGAAAAGAGGCAGTGACTCTCTGCGGGTCTCGCGAGAAGCACGAGTGATCGGAGGCTGATTCTTGTGGATTGACAAGCCGAAACGGTGGAATGATTTGAAGTAGAAGGCGTAGATCATCTGACGAAGCTCGGGAGGCAGGTCAGAGAAGCGATCGAACGTGGCTTCATCGTCGGCCTGTTCCAGTCTTGCCTTGGCGGCCCCGAGTGTAGTTTCTCTCTTGGCTGGTGGCGGTAGTGCACGCTGGACAGCGTAGCGCTTGAGATCACGAAGAGGTGTTCCTTCATAGGAAGGCAATCCACGTTGGCAGCGCACAAAAAGTACCATCAGACGGGATTTGCTCGTGTTCTTGAATACGAAGAAGTTTTCCGTCTCTAATTCATGGCGCAGGATGTACGCGTCGAGCGACCGGCCGTCTCTTAGCTTCCAATAGTCGCGAGGCCTGGGGTAGTTGGAAAATTGGACCATGTTGCCGTGTAGAAGAGTATTTGGGTTGCAGTGTCGTAGTGTCGCAGTGTTGCAGTGCGTGCAGACGACGGTGTTTCGACTTTCGCAGTCGCGAGAGTTGTATTTAAGTTCGTCGTCCACTGGCAGGAACGACAGGCCGCAACTCACTAGTGCACAATTAACCCGTACCTGTACTTTGTACTGCACCAGTCACTCTGCTCATGAACAAAGCGAAAGTCGGATGTATTTGATACCAGCTCAGTGAGTCTTTCATTGTCAGTTATGCCTGGAACTCTCATTCCAAAAAATCCTGAAAGATGAGGATTCCTTACTTCGACAATGTGGCAGCCTACAAATGCTGTTTCACTCACTAGTATACATATCGCGTAAGCGAGTCGTCAGCGACATTAGCTTATTGCATCTCTGAAGTGTAAAGTCGCTATCATCCGGCTCTTGGATCGTCACATCTTGGCCAACCCAGAAACGAATGCAGACCTCATGTTGCGAAGGTTCCGCGTCACCAGTCTTGAATGAAGCCAGCAACTCCAGAAGAGAATTGCTGTACCTTATCTTGTTCGTGAAAACCTGTACTCTTAGCTTATGAACACCAAATTACGCCGGTACGCCTCAATCCGCTCAATTCCAATGCACCACGCTCACATGTCAGGTACCATCATCATCCTCAACTCGCGCGCAACGTACGTGAGGGCTCCTTACTCCGCTGAGATGGTAATCTGGAACTGCTCACCACCCGTCGCCGATGCCACCAGCACACACGTCATGTACCTCAGATATCGTCCTCAACTCGCGCGCAACGCCCTCAGGCGTTCGCCTAACTTGTCTTCCCTTTCTTCTTCAGGTTGCGCCGCAATACCCTTCGCCGGCGTCGCCGAATTCATCTCCTGCGAAAGCTCCACGCCCGCCTCGTCCGCAACCTGGCTCATAAGTTTATCCACGTCATCCTGCGGTGTCGCAACAGCCGTAGCAGAAGAAGTCGCATTCTCGTAGTATCCAGTCGCAACGTCCAGGTCCTCGAATTGTGTCTCGAAGCGGTCCATGACGGCGCTGATCTGTGGGTTCTTGTATCAGTATACCACCCTTCCTTAAACACGCGATCTGCTGCTCAGCTGTAGCGTAATGCTCACCTTCTCCAAATCCATACTCTTCATCGCCGTATCCATGCCCTTAACCACATTCGTCATACTGCCCGTGACACTGCGCATCGTCACAGCGGTCTGCACGCGCGAGCTGACGGCGTCGAGCCGTGAGCCCAGTCGTAGCAAGTTGAGCTTCTCGTTCTGCTTGCGGATCGCATTCTGGGCGTAGATCTTGGCGATGTCGGCGTGGCCTTGCTGGATGGCCTGGAAGGTGTAGCGCATTAGTATGTGTGAATACCATGCCAGATAGGATATCATAGGACTGAGGTGCGCACCTTCTTCAGCTTCGCGCGCTCGGTCTGCTCATCTTTGCCGGCCTTTGCTGCCTGTCGGTTGAGTTGCTTTGCTGTGAACTGCGCGGGAGGGTCTTGTTAGTTTGCGATAGTGCTGGAGTAGATCATGGGTATTACCTTCAGGTTGAAGAGTGCTTTCTCGAGGCCGGACATGTTTGCGAGTGTGATGTTGCTAAGGATAGGGTATACAGTAGTATGGACAAGGCAAGAAGTCTAGAATCCGGTGCGGGCGCAGCAATAGCACGAGCGCCCCAGTCAGTGAAGCCCACCTTCGCCCCACATCCTTGAGCGTCATCAGCCCACCGGGTTTGTGTGGAGAGTGGAGGAGAAAGTTTAAAAGTACAATAATTCGCTTCGTCTTGATTGATTCGTCGAGTAATAACATGGGAAGTATTCTCACTGGAGACTACGGCTTACACTCTATTACAATCATGCACATTCATTTCATTTTTCATCTCTCATGCAAGAATTTTAAATGCTCTCCCTTCCGTTGACCTCGAAGACACAGCCACCGCTTCCAGGCTTGCTGACCACAATAGCCTCATTCAGCTTCTCCTCAGTAATGTCAGGGAACCTCTTCTTGTAGTACTCGTTTGTCCACTTCTCCTTGACAGCATCAACCTTGTCCGCAGGCACAAGGTGCACCGAGCAGCCTCCCCAGCCTGCACCCGTCAAGCGGCTACCGTAAGCACCCGCTGAGCGAGCGAGTGTGCAGAGCTCGTCAATCTCGGGACATGAGCAGTCGTAAATCTCGCGGCAAGAATCTTGTGTCTCATTGAGCAAGGCGCCGAGGCTTTGCAGCAGCTTTTGTGTCTCTTCTTCGCCTTGTGCGGGAGGTGATGCGAGCAGGTCCATGAACTTGAGCACGCGGATGGCTTCGCCGAAGACGTGAAGGGCTCTTTGGCGGATGAGGAAGCGCTCGCCGCGGATAGGGAACTTGGTCATGTACTCCTTCTCGAGTTGAGGGATTGGGATGCCTGTGATTTCGCTGATCTGTTCGCGAGTGTAGCCCTCTTCTTGGGGTAGGTAGTGGTCGACCTTGGCGACAAGGTCTTCGAGTTGGCCTTGGAATTGTGCTGCTGTGACTTTGTGGTTGTCTGCGACGCCTTCCTTTTCCTGGAAGTAAGCATCGTGGAAACCGCGAAGGGATTTGCCGAGAGGGCCGGCGTCTGAGGGTAGGGTCTTCAGGCCAGAGATCTTGCTGAGGACGAGAGCTGCCAGTGTGCACTCCACCACGCGGAGGTTGTAGCAGACAGGGCCAGTAGTGTGCTTGTCCGCGGCAACGAACGATTGTGCGATGACGAAGACCAGAGGTGAGGAGAGCTTGGGCAGGGAGACGTTCTTCGCTGAGAGTTCAGGCACGAAGCTGACGTAGAGAGCCTGGCCTTGGAGAGGGAAGACAGAAGCAGCCTGGTCCATACCGCCAGAGTTGACACCAACAGATCGTTCCGAGACAATAGCAACCTCAACCAACTCCTTCTTGTCCACCTTGTCCTCGCCGTTCGCCTTCATGACTGCCAGCGATGAGGCGCACACGAATGCAGCCGAGCTCGACAGTCCACCACCAGAAGGCACGTTGCCATCTGCTAGAATATCCATGCCCACGCTCTGCTTGAACTCTTTACTTTTCTCACGGAGAAGCTTTGTCGCGCCGAGAAGGCCGGCTCTGAAGTAGTTTGTCCATTCGAGAGCTGACGAGTCGATCTCGATATCGCCTGACTCGGGAATCTCGAATGACTTGGTCTTGAACTTTTGTGAGTTGACGTTGGTGAGGCGGATGGTGCTGGGTCCAGATTCTCTGGGACGAATGGAAACTGCTAGGAGAACGTCTGCGGTGACAGCCATGGGCAGGACTTCGTATAGGGAGTAATCAATGTGCTATGGCATTGTTAACCTTGCTCTCGGGAACAGTCTCGCGGATACTCGACTCACCTCGCCGATGATGTTCACTCTGCCTGGGCTCCTGCTGACGAAGTCCGCAGACTTGCCGTATGTGTCTTTGAAGGTTGAGAGGAGGTTGTTCCATCTTGTGGTTTGCGCCTGTAGTGCGTCCTCGGGGTAGATGTCGGCGAGCGAGGTCTTGGTTGGGACCTCCATTGTGGTAGAGTTTCGGTCGTGTGGTATTGGAGGTCGTTTGTGATTATCTGTTCAAGGTTGAAGAAGCTTTCACATGTGCACTTCGAGTTTCCCAAAGGTGATAAGTTAACAAAAGATCTGCGACAGCAGCAGAGCAGGGCAGATCGCGGCAGTCCATCAGTATTTACATGCCCCTCCAAACCCCACATCCAAAGGGTGTCATTTCATCGGCTCCACCACTTCAATTCGCCCTCCACCTTCCGCGACCAGTAAACTACCCAGCGCTGTTTGACTTCACCCACCAACCGCCACTGCCTCCGTGAAGAGGGCAAACAAGCACGCGACCCAGCCCTGTCTCTGCTCCTGCACATGCTCGCGGTCTGGCTTCAAAGTCCGTACTGTTCGCTCTGCCGCTGAGAGGCCAGTACGAGGCTTGAACCTAGACCGCGAGACATGCTTGTACCTTTCTCCGCTACGTTCTCCGCCACAGGCCTTATCTCCACCCTGCTCCGGTAGCCAGGAACATGCTTCGATTTGGTCTCATCGCTTTTTGGACACGATCATTGTCGGCGAATCATCACTCTGGACTGGTCGCTCGTGCATATGAAGGATTGTTGGTGAAAACATGCATATACATATGGCTGTGAAGATTCCATATTTCCGGACTTCGCTGTCGCACCTTCGCTCATGCTCCCTCTATCGCCCTCGTCCACGCACGTACATTGAATGTATATATTCAACTGGTTGCTCTAGGGTTGGGGTATTGCCATAGTATCTTTTACCAACAAGATGCTTACATGTAGCCACCATAAAGTCTATCACATGCGCTGACAGCGGTCGAAGTGTTGTGATCATTGCTGCTATCTCCAATGCCAGAAGAGTAAGAGCCATGGCTCGTTACTCGGGTTCAACATCTACAGATGCTTCATGAAAATGGAAGTGTGTTTACAGCAGCGTGCGTTGATGCCAGAGTTCGTCCGAGGAACGATAAATGTACAAAAGCATACAAGCTATCGCGCCGTTGGACGAGGTTTTAGAACCAATAACATCCATTCCTTCACCCAGAGATCTAGAAAAACAAAAGCAAATGGCACTTCACATCTCGATGACCTAAAACCGCCTTGTTGTGACAAGATACCCAATGTGAATGCTTATGCTCCAATACCTTGATCGAGAAGTCGCGATTGTCGATCTGTGAACGAGTCCAGAGGCTGAGCCGTTTCGCATGTGATAAATTTGTGTTCTTGCAACCAAGTATAGAAGGCATTCATGCATACAGAATACGGTGTGGCAGATGTCAATATTCTGCAACGGTTAATGGCCGCCTACAGGAGTGCGGGGATCTTCCGCAAGCCCAAGGCCGCAGTCGGTGTGTCCATCTCACAAGAGACAATAATAACTGACACCCTGCCAACACTCACACCTAACTGACTTTACTTGAGCCTGCAAGCCTCATTCTCCTCTGTTCATTTGCTTGATTCTCGTCCCTCATTTCTGCACCTTCCCACCTAGCCAAAAATCCACTGCAACGACCTCCCTCCACGCACCCACGCATAAGGCCACCATGGCTTCATACGGCTACCAGCCACAGCCCGACCAGGGCGCATACAATGCGCAAAACAACCTCAACTTCTACCAATCTTCATACTCCAATCAGCCCGTATCTGGCCATAGCACACCTTTCCAAGCAGCATACGGCGCCGCTCCCCAAGGCGGCGCTTACCCCTCGAACTACGGATCATCGAGCTCGAACTATGGCTTCGGCGCATTCCCTGGGCAGCCTGGAGCGACGGGACAGATGGGCACAGGACAGAGTGGATTGAGGACAGGCTGGATAGCGGCGTTTGGAACAGAGGGCTACGAGGGAGAGCCGCCTTTGTTGGAAGAGCTTGGAGTGAACTTCCACCACATTCAGACCAAGGTAGGATATGCTTGTTGGTGGATACTGGGGAGCTATGGACTGACAATTATGGACAGACTCTTGCTGTGCTGAACCCTGTCGCGAGGATTGACCAACACATTATGGACGATTCCGATCTGGCGGGTCCTTTCCTCTTCTGCGCTCTCTTTGGAACATTCCTTTTGCTGGTAAGTCGATGCTGCCTCGGCGTGATAGCGGCATCATGCTTACAATTTCTTAGTCCGGAAAGCTATGGTTCGGCTACGTCTGCGGTCTCGCAATCCTCGGAGCCATCAGCCTGAACTTCGTCTTCTCGATGATGTCTCCAGCCCTCACACGAGAAGAAGTCAACCAAGCGCAACAAGACGCCCACGGCGGCTACGGCTCTCCCCTCTCCTCGACCCTCACAATCGGCCGCTCCAGCTCAGTCCTCGGCTACTGCCTGCTGCCTCTCGTCTTCGCATCGCTCATCGGCGTCGTACTTCCCCTCGACTCGCTCTTCGGCTACTGCCTAGTCAGCCTCGCAATCGCGTGGTGCACATACTCAAGTTCGGGCATGTTCTGCAGCGTGGGCAGGATGACGGAAATGCGGGGACTGGTTGCCTACCCTCTGGCATTGTTCTACGTAGGCTTCGGCATCATGGCTATCTTCAGCAGCAGGGGCAGTGGAAGACTCGAGGCTATGAAGGCTGGTGCTTAAAAGGCGAATAGACGATTGATGGAACGAATGAACTTTACGCATATGTCAAAATTGGAATTGATTGGGAGCGAAGCGAAGCATAGCGCGTAGTCCAAGCAGACAGACACACAAGATTAGTGGCAAATATAAGAAGGCGTGAGATGGCTCTAGGGAGTGATTGTACAGACACATTCTTAGCAAATATCAATTACCAATGGTATCAGTATCATGTGGAATATGAGCCAATAGCTATTAAACATTGAGGGGCGAGTCACCGTAATTGTGGAGAACTGGCGTTCGACCATCCCAAATCCTAGATAACAGGTCATTCGTTCTCAATACTTACAACATCTTGTAACATCAACACTTCACGACTTTCCAGCGAGAGACTCAATAACCCTACACCACCCCATAACTCTATCACGCCGTCAACAATGCCACCCTCCATCTCAACCCGCGCCTTCATCCAATGGCTCCCCAACCCCCCCTCAGAACCCACATCAACAATAGTCCTCACCTCCACCCAACGCCACTTCGTCGACATCCGCGTGTTAGCAGACAAGGCCGTGGACCCCGCCCACGTAGAATGGGCTTTCGCCGGCCGCTCAACGAGCAAAATCGTCAACGGCAAAACTCTCTCGCAATGGCACCACTGGATCGATTCGAAATCTACTCAACCTGAGGAGGTTTTTGATAAGGGTGAGATGATGCCTGAGGATGATGAGGGTTTGGCGTTGGAGAAAGGGGAGATGGTGAATCCGGCTACGGGGAGGGTGGGGGAGTATGTTGAGGGGTGGCGGGATGGGGAGATTGGGGTTGTGCCACGGCCTGGAGAGGAGGTTGTTGAGGGTTTTTGCGAGGAGTTGAGGGGCCGTGGAGTAAGTGTTGATGGTGTGCGCGACTTGCGGGCGACAGAGGCTGAGTCTAGACTCAGTCTCGTTCTACAGCATGAGGACGTGGCACGCGGGTCACGGGGGATGGTGATCCGACTAGGACAATTATGTCAGGGAGTGATGCGAGTCGGCGATGACTTTGCATACGAGCGATGGGAGTGGACTCACGAGGATGGTTGGCGCCAGACTTCTGTCTCAGGCAAGTTGTCCATGCCATGCGATGTGCTGACCATCTTAGCGGAGGGCATGACCACAGACACTACGATCAAGTATGGCAATGAGGATGACTTGAGATGGCGATGTGTAGAAGTAGAGCGATTCTAGGGACACAAGTCTCCCATACAGTATATTATATGATCTGAAGAAAAATAGCTCAAATTACCGGCCGTAACGCACATCGCTCCCAAGGAAACAGCAAATCATTTGTATCCACAAACGGAACTCTCTATCGTTACAAGAAAGAATTCATTACAACAAGTCGTGTCCATATAACTCATCGCATCATTGACGTCAGATTGACTCGACCAAACTCTGCTGAGCCATTGGCTCATTCAACACGTGGACCATATCAGGCAGAGCAGGAACAGGCGGCGCCTCGCTGGTATCGAAAGGATCCTTCTCATCGTCTTGCGCAGGCGTAGGTGGAATTGTCGAAAGATTGCGGCGGAAAGCTTCGAAATTGGCAGGCATGCTCGTAGGGCAGCCCGTAGAAATGGAGTTGCGGACGTAGTTGGGCGTCTTGTACACCGGCGTGCTGATGCTGGCGCTGGTCACAGAGTTGGCACGGTGGGCTTGAAGATTCAAGGCAGCTTGCGAGGCGATGGAGGAGCTGCGAGATGTAGCTGGGCTCGGTGCACTAGGTGTGCCGGAAGCGAAAGCGGTAGAGAGGCGGCGGAACATGCCTGCGCCTGCGGAAGCAATACTAGCACTGCGTTGAGCTGTGGCAGGCTTTATGTCGGGGGAAGAGGAAGGGTAGCTGGTGTCCATGAGCCAGAAGACGCCTTTCAAACCAGTGACGGCGGAGACGACAGAGGCTTTCACGGCGCTCCAGCTCTCTTCGACGCGGATGAAGTCGGTCATTTTTGTGTCCAGGGATTGCATTTCTTTGAGTGTGATTTCGATGCAGTCTGCGATGATAGTGGCGCCAGTGATCCAGACATTGGCGGCTGATTCCTGGAAAGTCTCGGACTGGTTGTTGATCAGTGCCACAGCTGAGTTGGTCATCTTGTCGATGGCAAGATCGGCTATGTTGCGCTGCATCGTCATGTCGACATAGAGTCTGGCTCTCTTGCTCTCGGGTGATGCCTCTCCATCTCCCTCCTCTTTCATAGAAGACTTCAACCCCTCGTACACCTTCTGGAAAGCATCCTGGTGCACGTACGCAAGACCGGCGTTCAAATTGTCCATCGCTGCGAGTAGTATGTCGACATCATCGCCCATCTCTGCTGAAAGTACTGCCACATGGTTTGTGCCCTCTATCATCCCAGCCGCCTGAAGGCTCTTGAAAAATGTGAAGTCGCCACTGCGACTTGCGGAGTGCAGGCTGCTGCGGATGAGAGCCACGCGCTGTGTCCAGTGGAGTTGTGTCTTCGAGTCCGGCATCGCGGTTGATGTTGCTCCTGAAATGGCTCCGAGAGTCTAGATCCCGAATGACCCTCCGGTGTGTGGTTGTTGAATGAAACGGGTTGCAAGCATGTACAAGGAAACGGGAAGGGTGTGCTTTCTCGCTCGCCAGAAATGACTACGTTTTGAGGAGCCACGGCCCAGCCAGAAAGACATCACCTACGCTTAAGACTGCCGTCGCCATTGTCCATCGAGTCTCGAAGGCCAGAGTGGCGTCCGGGCCGCGACTCGCCCATTGTCGAGGTCGAAGTATGTTGAGAAGAAGTCGACTACAGTTTCCCTGCATTTGGGTAACGCACTATAAGGCTGAGGAGTGTTCCAGATGCATGCAGTCGGTAGCGAGATCTGGAGATGCTCGGGTATCTTGTGTGAGGACAAGTCCTTTGTTCGCGGCTCGAGAAGCTGTTTGCGGACGACTTTGCGTCGCGAGGTCGACGTGCTTCGAAAGCTTGTTTACAAAGAAAGAAAAATGTCTTTGTGCGCTTCGTCAGGTACAGGAACGACACATACGGGCCAGGTGGTACGACTCCAACGTGTCAGGATATCCCCTCACTGCCCACGCGGTTTGATGAAAGGACGACTTGGCGGGACCACTGGAATGTGTCAACACGCGAGCCAATCACCTGTCTGAATCGCACCTCGTCAACATAGGCATGCACAAACACACTTCCACGAGGTTTAGAAATTGACGGACGCTGTACAAAAGCATTTTCGAAGGGCTTGTGATAGACACGGTCGTCGAGATTTTGATATACCATTCAATCAGCAAGCACCACACTTATGTTAAAGAAAACTTTACCTAGCTCCGTACTCCTCGGCTGTCTCAATGATTTCAATGGTGTCCGCTCTGACGGCCGCCCGATGCATGAGCTCGAGCAGCACTGCTTGGAAGATCTCGCGCTGCTCATCCTCCATCTTCGAATCTCTGTCAGCCTTCTCAATGGCGGCATAGTCTGCAGCAGTGCGAACGACAACACCATGGAGCCTGACCGCTGTACAGCCACCATCGAGAAGCATCATACCACATTTAGGGTGCTTCTCTTCCCAGGTTCTGATTTCATCGTGGACCGTTGTATCCTCCACCACACGCCTCCAAATCTCAGTCCAGGGCCCGTCTTGTTCCTCAGGTATCCCATTATTGTATTCCCCATTGAATTGAACCTCTTCCGTGATACAGACAGATCCTTTCGTGTGAATAGCTTCCATCAACATAGCGAAAGTCACGCCGGTCTCCTTGCGAATCTTACGATTTGCAATGAGGTAGTGGTGGGTATCAGGTTTTGGGTCCTCGGAGAGCCAGGGGTTTTCCTCAATTTCTATGCCCTTGTAGACAAATTTAATGCCGACCTCAACGCATGGCGGGTTTGTCAGGTACATTTGTGTGAATGAATCTGCATCCGTAGCGCACTCGTTGATGGCGACAATCTCGTGATCCTCGGACCAGAACCTCTCCCCGGCAGTAAGATGTGATTGCCACTCTATGTGCAGTAACGGGCACAAGTTCACGATTTTGTATTCTTTCGATTGCTCACTGTGAATCTCCGAGCCCGCTTCATCATGAGGGGCGATGAACTGGTTATCGGATAGCTCCTTTCGAGGTCGCAGGAAAAGATTTCTCTGGAGCGTGGGCGAGTTGTGGACGAGGTGCCGGAAAGTTTTACTCACGCGCGTTGAGCTTATCAGGTTGCAAACCGGGAGATGCGACAACGTCATTTCGAGGAGCTCCGGGGTGCCGATGAATTTGATCACCGCGTTATCCATTGGCTGCGTCGAGCTCCAGGCATCGGCACCTCGTCTGTAGCATCTGTGAATAGAACTTCGTGAACTGCCGAAGAAGCGCTGCATCAGAATTCCCTCAATGGTTTCTGAACAAGACGCCGAGGGATGACTGAAGAGGGCTCCGACTTCGCTGCGCAGACGAGGACCTATGCGTGCCTTTTGCTCTTGACTTGTGGAAAATGTGAACAGCTCTTCAATGAGCTTTTTGTAAGATGCGCGTTCATCCAAGCAGTCGTACACGATGTTCACGGAGTTCGCGTGCGTGCTGATGGCATCAGAAGTGCCCTGCAGCTATCAAATGTCAGTGTCTTCGTACGAAGTATAATGCAGTTTGACTTGTATCATCTTACCTCGCTCGCTGGGTGGGTAGAGTCAAATGGCTCGTCGGCTGCGGTCTCCATGGCTGCAGTGAAGGTTCCAGCGAGACGCTGAAAGCGCGATGCTGTAAAAGATAAAGAAACAAGTCACTGTCCAGTCGCGTGGTGAACGTGAAGTGTTAATGGGTGTTGTGCCCCGCTCCGTGTAGCTGCGTTGAGTGGGCGGGTTGAGTCGTAAGTGACGGTTAGAGCGGCGAGTGAAAGCATCTGACGACACCCAGGAGCGCTCCCAAGCACCGCCTCTCTTCGCCTTTCGTCCTTCCGACGACCACAAAAACACCGTCCGGTACCAGACCGGTGAGAAATGACCACCACCCACACCAGAACAACAACCTCACACCAACTCGAGTCTCGACCTCGACCTCGACTTCTCAGATCCTCAACACATCTTACACACGTAACCACCATCATGGCTTTCAGCAAACGCGCCGCCGTTGTTGGGTCGAACAACCACTCCTCACGCAAGGTCAGTATTTTCTCATTGTTATGCTCGGGTGAATGTCGCTAATAGATAAGTAGAATACTCGAAGCGCACAAGCTCCCGATGCCGACTCACGCCGTGCCACTCGCAGCATGACAACCGACGCGTCTCGCAAAGCAGTTTTCAATACCAATGAGCTTCTCGAGCAGATCATCCTGTGCTTACCCATGAAGAACATCTTCGGCATCCAGCGGGTGTGCAAGCAGTTCAGAGACGTCATCGCCGGTTCACCGAAGATCCAGGAGAGGATGTTCTTGCGCCTTCGTAACGATGTGCCGAAAGAGGCGTGGGTCCTTGAGACGAGTGTCAGCACTCGGGTACCGTGGGGAGAAGAACCCTACTTGCGAAAAGTTGATGTGAACACGGGAAAAAGGCACTACAGACCGGTGGCACTGAACCCACTCCTCGGACTGATGTCCGCAGAACAGCGTCTCTCCGCGGCAGACAGGCTCTACCGCAACGAAGACCAGACAGAATACGCCGAGATGTTCCTCTCACGAAACCATTTCGGAGCGCACCCCAGCTTCTTGAAGACTTACATCACGGATCCGCCATGCTACACGGCGCAAGCCTCAATCACCGCCGACTTTCTTTTGGATCCCACGGATGAGGACGCCTTTCGTGGCACGGTATTTGGAGAAGAAGTCACTGCAAAAGGGGGCTTGACGATCGGAGACCTTATTCTCGCTCGTACCTCTGTTGAACTTTTTTGGGACACACCTGGACTTGGCGATGCCGAGTATGGCGACTCTCAGATGGAAGAAGTCATCGACTACACGGCACCGTTCGTTACGGGTAACACCTCAAGTCCACGTGTTCAACTCCAGCTGCAAGAAGTCGTCATTCCGACTGATGAAGAGCGGAAGGCTGTATCTTCCCAGCACGAGAAGGCGGCTTCTTGAGCCCGTCACTAAATCATTGAGGGGCCTGGTTGAGAGAACGCAAGATGCAAAAGTGTCTTTTATCCAGCAGGAATTGGTTAGCAGGGAGTTTGTCAGCAGCATACGGTCGTTATGCTCGAATCTACACACGGTGAGCCCATTGGGAGGTAGCAGCTGCCAGCGTGTTATCGACAGATGGAACTTCCGAGTCCGGCAGAATTACAACCAAGATGTGTCTAGAGCTGTACGGAGATTCATGCGCAAGAAGTGTACAAGATAGCGAACATAGAAGAATGAATACACTTGTGATTCAATGCAAAAGTGATCGTGGTGATATATGTGGCGAGATGCCTCGTAAGGACGTGCCGTCGTCTCCTGCAGGTGATCGTATACTGTGCTGACCATGCCGCAAGCAGGCTAGCTCGGTGGCGGACGATCGTCGACGCCAACGATATGCAGGCGGTTGCTGAGGGAGCACAACCTTGATTAAGTGTACCAGTGTATAGATATCGTGAATGAGAATTGTTCAATGTGTTGGACTGTCGATGATGGAATATTCGACACATACATGATCAACGAAATCAAAGGATTTAGCAAAACGTCCCCGTGTGAATTGACAGTAATTCGTTAGCGGCATCGAAGGTGGAAAAAGCGTTGTCCAACGGTCCAAATTTAGACTCGTGCTCTCCCCACTCGCCGGCGGAGGAAGGCTTGATCTGCCTACAAATCCCCTACGAGTCCCTAAAGCCAATAACACAGCACAACATCGCCCATCACCCGCCCGTCGCCTCACCCTATACGTCTGTCACGACATTCCACTCGCTTGACTGCTTGCTCTGTATACGCTCGCTCGACATTGGCCTCTTCTGCTTTCCACCTGTCAGCCACGGTCAGATAATCGCAAGGAGACTCTTGGATCTGTACGCCACGCGTCCCTCTACTGCCGCCAACCTCGATTCGCCTGTAAGAGTCAAGACTCTTCGAAACCCTCACGAGGGCACCCAATACTCTCCACAGTACACGCATACACACTCGGCGCAGCCATGAAGCCTTCAGCCGTCCTCTCCTCCGTCCTGCTCCTAGCAGCGACCACATCAGCATGGCCTTCCATGCTGAGCAGCCCCGTCGATGCCTTCAAGAGGGAGATTGCACCTCTACTCATTCAACGCCAAGACGATTCCTCTAGCAGTGCCTCATCGGAGCGCTCGTCGGAAGTAAAGGAGAGCGCCACCAGCAAATCAAGCGACAGCAGCGAGACCGGCGGTTCACGAACCGAGGCCAGCCCATCTGCCACCCCGACTGGCGACAACAACGATGACAACAAGGACAATGAGTCGAGCAGCTCGGGCAGCTCGGGCACAGCAAAGAGCTCGGGATCGCAGAGTGGCTCGGCCACTGGCTCACAGTCAGGCACCAAGACAACATCAAAGTCGAGCTCTGCAAGCGTGTTCGACCCTCGCATGCCTGCAGGCGGTGCTTCCATGGTCACTCCTGATGCCATGTCGCCTGCCAGCTTCTACAAGATCAACGATTACGTCACCTTTGTCTGGAACTACACATCGCTGTCTCGCGACCCGAAGTTCGTCGACGTACTCGCTACCTGCACGGCTAACAACGCTCTCTACACGATCGCCACCAACGAGACCTTCGAGCAAACGCAATCCATTGTCTGGGACACCGGCAACTACCAGGCCACCGGTACTATCCCGCTTCTCACCGAGACCTACACCCTCATTGTCCACGACGCGGCCAAGGACGTCTCTGCCACTGCATCACCTGGCTACCTTGGAACCTGGAAGGGCTACCAATTCGCCATGTACGAACCTCAACCCTACACTCCGATCGCCGACTACGTCTGCGCCACTTGCAGCAGCGCCATGAGTCTTATGGAAAAGCAGACCTACGGCTTCTTGTTCTCGATGGTCGGCGTGACCATATTCACATTCGGATGGTTCACTGGTGCCGTGGGCTTGTGGTAAAGACCACACGGCCTCTTCGGCTTGTATCAGATTTAGTGTATACCTTTTGTTGAGCATTTTCGATCTGGTATTGTGATGAATTATCCACCATCTAACTCTTCTTATAAATGTCTGGGCTACGGGGAAAGGGGACAGCGCTCTTTTTTAAGGTGATACGGCACGTTTTGGGTGTGCTGATCAGGGAGTTTTTATGGTTTTTACTCTTCATTATTTCGTCATATCAATTCTGGGTTTTGTTTTGGATGTGAGCGGTTTTTCGAATGCACAAAAATGCGATGCTTTTTTCTTAGTAAATGTAATCAGACCTATTCATCTACCAGAACTACTAGGGTGCTGTTAGAGTAGTGTCGCTCTATCCAACGAAGATCATTGACTAAATGCGGTGTCTGTCTTCAGCGTTATTTGACCCTGGTCTGAGGCCCTTCGATGCAGCTGATGCGGCCGGACTACACCACCACTTGTGCGGGAGATGTGAAAGAGATGGACAGTGATTCGCTGGATTTTCGCTACAAGATCTAAGAGCACTGTCGAATAATATACCATGGCTGGACACAAAGCCAACTCTGCGCACTGGAATATCAGAACAATTGTGTAACACAGTCATCAATCAACCGCCTGCTAGACCACCTGATCCTGACAGCGCTCCCACAGAAGTGTTTCGCTGCATCAGTATGTCGGCAAGAGCAATGATGCTCACAGTTATCTGCATCAATCAGTAAGTCTGCGGTTTAGTTATCAAATGCCCTTGTCAGAACTCACAATGGACAAGTCGACATTTGCAGACACGCTCGCCTCCCATAGAGGGTTGCCTCCGCTCCTTGTGCTGCTGATGACCGAAGGGACCAGCCTTCTGATCCTTGCCACGTTGGCTCCGAGATAGAAGACGTCAAACAGAATTCTCTCCATATCCTGCCCTCTGATCTCGAGGGCAGCGTCGGTAGGCAGGGGGCTGTTTTGTGTGCTCGACTGGCCGTCACGTTCATACCTGTTCGCAAAATGCACATGCAATGAGACCCTCCCGCTCAGCCCTCCAAGAAGATCAATGCTCAGCAAGCGCTCGTGCGACCGACCTGGAAGCTCAAGATACCATGCACCCTTCAGCGACGACGACGATGCGTGGAGCTCGAAGATCGGCAGGCCAGATCCATCTCTGATCTCGCGCTTCTTGCCAAATACTGCGCCTTTGCCATGGGCTGAGAAGATGGTTGTTCCGTCGTCTGAAAGCGCGATGAAGTTGCTTGGGCCGAATATATTCGAGCTCTCCTCTAGTCGCAGGTGGGTCTCTGTTTCTGCTAGCTGTTCGAATCGGATCGCGATTGGGTGGGGAGCTGGCGTGAGTTGTCCGTCATGAGAGCTACTCGGCTGTGAGGAGGTTTGGCTGAGCTGGTCTTTTGTTGTCTTCATGTTTGTCACTTCATCAAAGGATGTTGACAATGTGCAAGGCAGGAGCTCTTGAAGTGTACCTCACATTTAGCGAATGTCGGCTAATTGGATTGGCGGGATCATGGAATTTGTCCTCCACCTCGGGTCAGTCGCGTGTGACCAAGACAAAGGATTCTATCGAGTGTCTACGCCACGAAGATAGTCATTTTGATTGCAGGCTGCCGTTCCTTGACGCTGCAGCTACCTAAACCTGCGCCGTCGCGTCCACGTGACGTGTGCTAAGCATTGGTGAAGGGCTGAGCATCTCAAGCTATAGTATCAAGCCTCGTGCTGCGGGCTAGTGGTCCTGTGACTTGCATAGCCACAAGATCTACCTCTACATGTGAAGCGAGTGTCAGCTCGTCAATCGCTATTCTCTCTGATGCAGGGAATGGATGTTGCGAGTAGACGAGCTGAGATACCACTCCGAAGACTCCGTGGAAGATTCAGGACACGCGAAAATGAAACACGCCAGCATTGGACCTGTTAGCCAATGTCTTCAGAGCCTGGCATGTTCATCGTATGGGTTTTGTTACAGGTCGCCCCTTCAAAAAGGAGCATCCTCCGGCAAATGTTCTTAGCCAGACGCGAGAAGCGCTGGTTCTTGGCGTGGCGAAGTTCCTCCAATCGGCGCGCAGTTCCGAAGACACAATAATATGCTCGTTGCGGTAATGCATTTATCGAAGTGCATATTGATAATCCTACATCATAGAGGAATGAATGTAAAGAGGTAAACTTCAATTTAACCAACTTGCTTAGCGTTCGTTGCTTACAAGAAATGCAGCACCTCGCGAATCCCTGCAACCGTTCAAGTTCTCTTCATCTCGAACATCGATAGAACATCAAGTCGAAGGGTTGAAGAAGGGTTTCGCATCATGATTGAATGCATAGATCTTTCAAGTAGCCGATTTGATCTCTACATACGGCCATAGAGAGATCTATAGCTTCATCGGCCGATAACAGCAAACCTTGGTTACTACTGTATCGATTAGTTTGATCTGTTCAACTCCGGGAGACCAGCCGGCGTTGAAATACTGCCGTAGCTTTGATACTGATCATACGTTATCACGCAATGATCGACTTCTATCAACAACATCATTTGATCATTTCAGCGCAGACCTGGTCGTGCAGTAAATTGTATATATCGTTCCCTAACGATCCCTGAATAGTATAATCAACTAGGGCAAGCTGAACAAGCTTGATCTAGCGGATGTAACGATTGCGGGTCAAGATTCCAACTTTCAGCCTCTTCCTGAGCATTATCAAGCGATATATACGACAATTATGCATTTCAACTCATCAGCAGCAAGCCTGGTCTAGCGGTTATGATTTCTGTCTAACAACTGTTGCAACATAAGCTCAATTGGCAGCACAGACGGTTCCCGGTTCGATTCCGGGGGTTTGTAACAGATTATACTTTTGCCTTTTTCGCCGATGTTTGGCAACCTTTGTGGTCTTCCCCCTTGAACAACTCTATGAACAACGACGACAGGCCATTGTTTTGATGTTATGATCGTTCACAGAGACCCCTGGCTCGATGTTGAGGCAGCCATGCGTTGTACGAAACCGCAAGTAGTTAGAGCCAACTTCAGCTCTTGATCCTGGCGCGTCATTTCTGCTCGTATTACTTACACACCTCCTCTTTAGCATACACGTATGGCAAACGGTGAGGCGATACATGCACTGTATATTATAGCACGTCATGGTAATCTTCCTTCGAAGCTAACTCCAATCCTTCATCAACATGGAGATATCTCTCCAGATCATGATTGGTACGTTCTGCGCCAGACGGAGTAAAGCTACAGTACAGGACTACGTCCGACTGCCCAGCTATCGTTACAGCTGATGCCTGCATGACCTTCCTATATCGTCGAGGAAGGATGCCTTTCCAACAATGCACCATCCGTACTTCAGCTGAGATGTACTTCTCCGCCACCTGTGACTCTCTTGTTCTTTCACCACAAGACGTTCACAGACTTTTCCACTGCAAACCCCACAATAATGATGGTATTCACAGGGGCAATAGCACTACTGTGTTTTGCCATAACCGCATTTGCTCAACTTCCAGCCAATATCACTGATCTCACAACCATTACTGGAATAAATGGCACTTCCCTACGCTACAAGGCTAACGAACTGTGCGAAACTACTCCTGGTGTCAAACAATATTCAGGCTACATCGACATTGCGGAAGACAAACACCTCTTCTTCTGGTTCTTGGAGTCGAGGAACCAGCCAAGCTCCGATCCAATCACATTGTGGCTTAATGGCGGACCAGGCGCAGACTCATTAAGCGGCTTGCTCGGTGGTAAGACTACTTTTAATCATGCGAGAGAGTCATCCCTCTGATACCTTCACAGAGCTTGGACCATGCACAATCAATGAAGACCTTTCCGTGGGAATAAATCCTTATTCTTGGAATGAAGTGTCAAACATGCTATTCCTGTCTCAGCCAGTTGGCGTGGGGTTCTCCTATGGCTCAAAGGTACAGTCCCAAATGCTAATCGCTTGTCTAAATAACGGGCTTACCAAGGCAGGTCGAACTTGATGTCGAGATACCCAGTGGGCCGAATGGCACTGAGTCGCAGTCTTCACGGGGCCGTTACCCAATTGCCGATTATCAAGCGATCAGTATGTGTTCCCGGCTCAAGTATGAACGCGAGGACTGACGAAGCACCAGACTCCAGTGTAGCGGCTGCTGAAGATGTTTGGAAGGCAGTCCAGACTTTCTACAGCACCCTTCCGGAGCTCGACGGGGACATCAAGTCAAAGACCTTCAATCTTGCCACCCAATCATACGGCGGTCATTGGGGGCCTGTCTTCTTCAACCACATTCGGAAACAGAACGATCTTAAGGCAGGCAATCGAACATCCGGCCAAGTCGGTCTGGACATCGGTGCCTTGCTGGTCATACAAGGTTTAGTCGACTATAAGACCCAATCGCCTTCATACCCTAGATTTGCTCGCAACAACACGCACGGCATCGAGCTCAACGAGACTCTCGTCAGCTACATGGAGACAGCACTGCACATGCCATCTTTCGGATGCTTAGATCTGCTCGCGACATGTGAAGAAGCAGAACAGAGTTCCGGGGAAACGTCTCTGATTGCCGCCATCCAGTGCAACACTGCAGTCTCCATGTGCCGCAACACCGTGGAATTGATCTACGTCCTGAGGTCGCCCGAGCAAGACATCTACGACATCCGCAACCATTCTCTGCATCCCCAGCCTGATAGCGCCTATCCAGCTTGGTTGAACACTGGAGAGGTACAGCAGGCCATTGGAGTCGACCTCAACTATTCTGGGTCAAACAGCGTCGAAGTCTACGGGCAATTCCACTTCACTGGTGACTGGATACGTTCCAGACCACTGACAGACCTCAGCGAATTGCTCGAATCTGGGACACGCGTCGCACTGATGTTTGGCGATGCCGACTATATTCTCAACTGGCAAGGCGGACAAAATCTCTCCTTGGCTGTCAATTTTACTGAGTCTGAGAGATTCCGCAATTCGGGCTATGTGCCTCTTGTTACTGATGGCAAGCGCTATGGCGACACTAGAGAGGCAGATAATTTCTCTTTCACCAGGCTCTTCGATGCGGGACACGACGCTCCATTCTATCAACCTAAAGCTGCTCTGGCACTCTTCAATCGGACCATACACGGTTGGGATATTGCTACTGGAACCGAAGTGGTGGGCCCCGGCTTCGCGACTGTAGGCGACAAAGAGTCGACTTACAGTCAGAAAGAAGGAGACAGCACAGAATGAGCTAGGAGGCGGTTGGCACTGGTTTGCAGGCCGTATCACTATGGCACGTGCAGTGTAGTCCCGTCGCACTTTGATGAATCTATTCATGTATTTGAGTCTGTGACTTCCACTCGTCTCACGCTCCCGGCCTAGAGTAGTCCAGGTGGCGCACCCTCCGCCATACTTCACGGACTGTCCGCTCCTGTCCTTCTCTACCGCTTTCACCATCGTTGTCACCAGCAGGGCGGATAGCCAAGTAAAGCCGACCTCCCAGTTTTGCCGGCTCGATAGCAGCAGTCTCGATGTCTTGGGGCGGGTTGGCCGTGGTGATCAATCCGCCAGCTTCCTCGAGTAGACAGATTCCAGCGCATACATCCCACTCCCAGCAGCCCTGTGCACGTCAGCCGTTGGATCAGTCCCGAAATTGAAGAATGTAGAACTCACAGCCTCCCACCATATGTCGAACGAACCCATGGCGCAGTACGCCAGATCCAATGTCGCTGACCCCAAGCTCCGAACACCACGCACCATTCCTCCCTTGCCATCCCGGCCGCCTATCTCGCTAGCCATGTTGACAAAGCTCTCCACCTTGCGCTGGAGGTTGCCATCTGGGATATCTCGGCGATCCTTGCCCCATTCGCAGGAGAAAATGCAGCCTTTTGGTGCGCTTTTCGGCATCGGTGGAATCGGGTTCCTGAGCAGTGGTAGCCGCTGAGTTTCGTTGAGCCAGGCGCCTTTTCCACGGCATGCTGAGAAAGTCTGCTGCAGGAATGGTGCGTTGATGACTCCGATGACAGGTTTGCCTTCAACGACAAAGCCGATCGATACGCAGTAGAAAGGCGAGAGGTGGGCGAAGTTGACAGTGCCTGTATATTGACCGTCAATCGTGCCTTCTTGATTCTCCAGCGTCTCGTAGTCACTTACCATCGAGGGGATCGATACCTGCGGCGAGATGTCAGCATGATACGTAGTGTCTAGTGTTTCCTGACTTACACCAAGTGGGTGAGTCATCAATCAGATACTCTTTTGAAGAGCCCTTGCTGTAAGACTCTTCGCCAACAAATCTGGTCCATCCAGTAAGTCTACGGTTCAGAGCTGTGAGATACCAGGGCCTTCTTTAGATAGCTGACTCACTTATGCGATGGATATCTCGCGAGAACTGATTCCCGGATAAACGATTCGACCTCTTACACGTTATCAAGTCAGCGATGATCTTCACGAATCTAATTTGCAACAAAACAGTCTTCACAGAATATGTTCCGCCTCACCTTCATCAGTCTTCGTGACAATGTCAACAGAGTTCAATTTCTCTACCTCGTCCAGCGTTTCCTCGCCACTCATCCGCCTCTGCGCAGCATCTTGCAGCAATTTACCTGCATCTTTGCCGAGCTGGATGGCAAATTGGTAGATCGAGTCAAGGTCTAGTTCTGATGCCATAATCGGTATGCGCTTGTTTCGGGTGTAGGATACTTGTGCAGAGGCGCTGGGCTAGATTGCACCGAATGTCGGATGCAAGCAGTTGAGACGGACTCCGCAGCGGGTGAAGTCTTTCCCTGTCTCCACATGAACACGCATTTTGCGATGGCGTTTGGGAACTTACCTTACATAACCCTACGTGCTGGAAGATTGAGATGGGATATCAAATGGCAAGAACCTATCGAATTCCTCGTTAAGTCGTTCTTTGAGATAACATTGGCTCAAGTCTATACAACGATGCCAGCAGTACAGTGCAAATTTCGTCAAAGTTTTGAACTCGCACTCAACACACCAGCAAGCCCCCATAGACCCTAGGACTGCATAGTTCACGACAGAAACAGTATGTAACTTACATTGTTCCACGGTTGTGATGGAACCTCAGTCCACCTCAGGCACTGGCAATCCATTGTAAAGCTTCATCCTGAATCCAAGATCCTTCATGGCGTCCATGGCGTTCTTCTCGCGTAGCTCTCGCGACTCCTGCTCCGACACCAAGACGAAGTCATACGACATCAACTTGCCACCCTCCTTCACGCCGTAAGTCTTTGCCTGCTCAGCATCAACAGTGCCCAGGTCGATGAGCAGTGACTCTTTCACGCCAAACACAGCATCCGAGGTCTCGTAAGGGTCGCCGCGAAGGTAAAGTGCTCTGTATGAGTCATTAGCTTTTCGGATGGCATCGCCATAGTGTAGGGGGCTCGCTTACGTGATGAGATGGTCAAAGCCCGGCTTCTCCATCATGAAGTGCATGTGGCTCGGCCTGTAACAATGTCTCTTCAACACTTTCAGCAGCTTTCCGACCGGTCCATCATTTGGAATAGGGTACGGCACTGGCACGATTGCCTTGAACCAGAAGACTCCCTCCTTATCGCTATGCATCACGGCTCTTTGATCCGGCTGCTCCCGACCCTCATATTGCACATCGTACTTTCCGTTGCTGTCGGTTTCCCAAATGTCGATCTTCACTCCTTCTATTGGCTTTCCTTCTGTGTCTTTGACGGTGCAGACTGCGAGACATGGCTCGCCTTGGGGGTCGTGTGCGATTTGGGTACCATTGGGCTCGGAGATGGCATCGTGTGTATGGAACGGCCCAAGGACAGTGCCTTCAGTGCTTGAGGGGGGTTTCGGGTGGTCGATACTGTCGACCAGGAGTGAAAGACCGAGGATATCGGAGAGCAGGATAAACTCCTGCAGCACGTCAGCGCTGGTCTCGTCGTATAATTACAAGTCACGCATCGTACCTGTCGAACATCGGTACATATTTGGCCGACGGACGTCAAGAACTGGATTGCTGTCATCCATTCATTGTGGCTCAGTCTGGTCTCACGTGCATAGTCGTGTAGATGCTGGACCAATCGCTCTAGCAGGTACTTGAAGCGAGGGTCAGGGCATTTTGAATTGATAAGTTTGACATTGTCGGTAATGTTGTCGATAGTCAAGTCTTTCAATGGTGGCACATCGACCTGCGAAGGATCCATGCTGTGTAGGAAGCTGAGTCGTGATAATCGATTATCTCTTTGGGAAGTTTAGGAAACAGGTTTCATCCACACAACAATTTCAAGGGAAATGGCACAGAACAATTGAGGATAAGTATGATGATTAATTGATCGTAAAATATTGAGACCAAATGGCCCCGCATCATCATTGTTTGTTGCCCCGCGATGATCTACATGAACGGAGTTCGATGTCGGCTTTTGATGGTCAGCGGCTTTTCGTGCCTTCTCCATTGCCGTGAAGATGAGCCTCCAATTGACGATACTTTAGTGCCTTACAGAACATTGTCCAGCTCAAAGTATTGTTGTCATTAGGCCTTCTACTATGCTCGATCAGATTCGGGTACCACTCGACAAATGATTCCAGAGCCTGTTATTCCGGTTTTGACGGAATGTCTCCAAGACTTCTAGTTGCCGTCTGCCTTCAATTTTTGGGCGACAAAGTTGATAGCTGCTGTGTAACCAAACACGCCCAGTCCACAGATGACGCCGACCGCCTTGTCGCTCAAAAAGCTGCGGTGCCTGAACTCTTCTCTGGCGTGAACGTTGCTGATGTGGACCTCCAGGAATGGGATGGCAACGCCTGCAAGAGCGTCGCGAAGAGCCACGCTTGTGTGTGTGAGACCGCCAGGGTTGATGATGATGAACTGGGCCTTGCCGCGGGCGTCGTGGATTCTGTCGATGATGGCACCTTCATGGTTGGATTGGAAGTCCTCGACTTCGATTCCAAGGTCTTTGCCTTGTGATTTGGCGGCTGTCACAACATCTGAGAGCGTGGTACTGCCGTACACCTGTGGCTCTCGCGTGCCCAGAAGGTTGAGGTTGGGGCCGTTGATGAGGAGGATTGAGCCGGCCATCGTGATTGATTTTGAGGAAGTAGAGATGATTGCGACGTGTCTGAAGAGGTGATATTGATATCAATTAACTGGAAACAGTTCGAAGCTGTATTATCTATGTGGGCAAGATGCTTTCCCCGTGGGAAAATCTTTAGCCGTGCGCAGGACGGCGTTTGTGGTCCATCTTCTCGGCGTGCCGTGGCATGCGGCAGGAGCAACAGCATGCTTGCAGGACAGCAACAGGTGTGCAGTGACTTTTCGTTGTGATTTTGTAGCTCTGTTGCTCTACAATCTGGTCATCGGGATATATTCCATATCCCCAATCAATCGAGGACGACAAGGCCTCTCCACATACATTGGTTTGACGATGTTCTCAGGCTTCATGATTGAATGAATGCAAAATTGACGAATCGAAGGACATACGCACACAGCAACGTATAAAACCAATGAAGATAGCTGTAACGCATGTCAAAGAGTACTTAGACAACGTAAGACATGCAAAGAGCTTGTAGAAAGCGGTATCTTCGCTCCTCTATGACATGACACGCACCCCAACCCTAACCCTCATCCTTCACTTCGACCTCACAGCTGAAGTTTGACATGTGAACGCGCGCCGAACAAATTCTTGAGAACGAACATTGACTCTTGCGATTGACGGGCTAGGATTCTGGAGCACGTCAGACAATAAACACTGTCGACAATACGAATGCGACTGTCTATCTTTACCCACCACTCTCGCTCTCTACTTTCATCGTGTATATCCGCACAAAAAATTCAGCTCGCATATCCACAACCACATAGCAGGAGATTGTTCGCAAAACCAGCACCTCAGCAGAGCGCAAACATGGCAGAACAAGAAGCTGTACCACTGACAGCAGTGCCCACAGCTGACCAACTGGTAGAGCACAATGGCAGGACATACAGGACCATTCGCGAAGGACAAGCCTACATTCTTGTTCCCCCAAAGGCGCGCACCGAACTGGACCCGCGCATTGCTAAGGAAGCCACCGAGAGCCAGAAGGTCTTCTACAATCCGATTCAGCAGTTCAACCGTGATCTGAGTGTTCTGGCGATCCGAACTTTCGGTCGGGATATCTGCCAAAGACGGCGCATGAAGAGGGAGGGCGAGAAGGAGAAGAACGACAAGAAGAAGGAGCGCAAGAACGAGAAAAAGGCGACTGGAAATGGCGCAAAGAGCAATGTGGAACAAGCGAAGGAGGGTGCCGATCAGGAAGCGGATGCGACTTCACTGAAGAGGCCGAGAGATGAAGACGTTGGCAGCGAATCTCCTTCTAAACTGGTAAAGGGCACAAACGGAATAAAGATACCAGCTACAGGTACTGAAGCTGCGCAGGAGGACGACAATGGAAGCGCTGCAAAGAACGACGATATGGAGGTGGACGGCGAGCCCGTGGTGGCCGAGTCTACATCCAATGTGGAGGGTCACGCACCCGAAGATGGTGTCGCTGCTCAACCCAAGGAAGAGACAAAGCCATGGCAACCACGATTCCGCATTCTCGATGCACTTTCTGCAACTGGTCTGCGTGCTCTGCGCTATGCGCAGGAAATTCCCTTCGCGACATCGATTGTCGCAAACGACATGGATCGCAAGGCAGTCGAGAGCATGGGCCTCAACATCAAGCACAACCGCCTGGAATCCAAGATCACACCCAACACTGGCAATGCCATCGCACACATGTACCATGTGGCATTCCCGCCCGAAGAATCCCACGGACCCGACCATGTATCCGCCAAATACGATGTGATTGATCTGGACCCATATGGTACCGCTGCGCCTTTCCTCGATGCTGCTCTGCACGCCGTGAACGATGGCGGTATGCTGTGTGTGACTTGCACGGACTCGGGCGTCTTTGCCTCATGCGGCTACCCCGAGAAGACTTTCTCACTGTACGGTGGCATGCCGATCAAAGGCGGCCACTCTCACGAAGGTGGTCTACGTCTGATTCTACACTCAATCGCATCTGCTGCAGCCAAGCAAGGTATTGCGATCGAGCCTCTGCTCTCCCTCAGTATCGACTTCTACATCCGCGTTTTCGTTCGTGTACGCAAGAGCCCAGCAGAAGTCAAGTTCCTCGCGGGGAAGACGATGGTCACATACAACTGCGACAACGGATGCGGCGCCTGGACTACTCAGCTTCTCGGCCGCAACACAAAACAGCCGTCATCCAAGGGCGACAACACATTCTGGAAGTACTCTATTGCGCAAGCGCCTGGCGCGAACAGCAACTGTGATCACTGTGGAAGCAAGACCCACGTCGCTGGTCCGATGTGGGCCGGTCCTCTCCACAACGCTGCGTTCATCGAGCGCATGCTCAAAGACGTAAGCCAGGTGGACCCGGAGGTCTACGCCACAACAGATCGTATCGAGGGTATGCTCGACACAGCACTCGAGGAGATCTATGTATCAAAATACGTACCCGAAAAGGGACAGGCGCACGAAGACCTCATCCCAAGGACGATCCCCGAGCAGATCGACGAGCAGCCTTTCTTCGTCATCCCATCAGCTCTATCCAAGGTCATCCATGCCCAAGCGCCCAGCGAAGCAGCCTTCAAGGGCGCATTACGCCACGCCGGCTACAGAGCCACAAGAAGCCACTGCAAACCCGGTAGCATCAAAACCGAGGCGCCATGGACGGCCATCTGGGAGATCATGCGCGAGTGGGTGCGCCAGAAGAGCCCCATCAAGGAAGGAAAGGTGAAGCAAAACATGCCCGGATGGAAGATTCTGCAGGCCACTCGCGAGCCCGAGAAAGAGGCCGAGGAAGATGCAGAGTCGCCGGAGATTGTCACTGAGCACACTCTCGATGAGTCTGCCGCGGCTGCTAGCAAGAAGGCTGGCGATGTGAAGAAGATGAAAGTGGTGTTTGATGAGGTGCTTGGAAAGGACAAGAGGGGCAAGCGCCTGGTGAGGTACCAGCAGAACCCGAGGGAGAACTGGGGACCTATGGCTCGTGCTAAGTAGAGCATGCGTGTACACGTACCACAAAATCCTATAATTTTGCAAGTCGTGAATTCGATGTTTTCTGCTGATGTGCATTTTGTTCCATTCGTTTATTTGTACTTCACTCACAGCCACTAAGCGGCAGCGTGATCTGGCGCCACCCACGTGCTGACTAACCCGATTCGGATACCTCCGCGTTCACTACCTCTGTATTCCCACTGCCAGCTTCTGCTGCTCCACACCCTGTACACACTCACCCGAGCAGCAGAAATGCGATGCCTGATGCGGAGAAAGAAAACACGATGAGTACCATACTCAAGATAGGCCAGACTCTCAAAAGCGGATCCAATGCGTATACTTTGACACAGAAACTGCAGGATTGCGTATGGAAGGCGACGTAGGTGCACTCCCCATGGATTTGATGTGGCCTACAGCAACTGATTCAGATATGCAGTGACCGACTCGGCGGGCCTGTCGTTGTCAAACACGTCAATCACTTCCGCTTGCAGAACGAACGTGATGTTCTTATGCGCTTCCAGTCGTCTACGCCTCATATTCGGCCGCTCCTCGATGAAATTGACGCCGGTACCGAGTCACACACACTAGTCATGCGATGGCTCGATGGCGATCTTCTCAATGCCACGAAAGACAAGCAGCTAGCAAGTTCGGAAGTGAAGCTGGTTGCGAAAAGCGTCCTTGAGGCTTTGCGAGCGCTTCATGCCGAAGGGTTCATCCACACTGGTGAGCCTGCAGCACTCCACTACAGAATTGCGACTATTCCTAATACTGATGGTCAAGCAGACGTAAAGCCCAACAATGTGCTTGTCAACTACGCAGAAGAGTCGCAACAACAGATCACCGAGGTCCAACTTGCAGATTTTGGCTCCACGGTGAGCGAGAAATCCGGACATGCCAAAGACGGAGACGACATCAGCAGTCCAATCTTCAGGAGTCCCGAAGCTCAAATGCAGCTACCATGGACCACAGCGACAGATATCTGGTCCTTTGGCGTCACTGTATGTCCCTTCAGCTTCAGTTGTGTCAATGATTTTGGTTAACTAAGAATCGCTGCAGCTCATTGACACTATCTACGGCCACGGCTTTCACATCATGAAGCCAAACGTCCCCATCGACCACGAGGATTACGACTACCAAATCCTCATGCGGTACCATCAATGCTTCGGACCATTTCCTTGGACTTATGCGCAGATCGCCGACGAAGATACCCTCAAGGCACTTTCGTGGATCATGCACGAAACCCCTCCAGAATCCCTACGTCCTTTCCATATGACGACTTCCAAAGAAATATCAGAGAAGGACAAAGCTTTCATCATGCGGACTATGAAGCTAGATCCTCGAGATCGCCCAACAGCCGCCGATTTGCTGGAAGACACATGGTTTCAGGATATGTAGTTGCTGAGGCAGCGCCGCAGTCAGTAAAAGCATCGATTACAATTGATAAATCACTCTCCCAACTTACCCGAAGTTTCACTTCTTCTTGTCAGTCTTCTCGGGTTTCTTCTCGGAGCTCTTCTCGGTGTTCTTGTCGTCTCCTCCTTCGCTTCCCTTGGGAACGGGAAAGTGTTCAGTGCTGGTAGTGCCGTCCTTGTACTTAGCGCAGCATGTAAGATGGTCTCTCGGATCGTTCTCGCTGTTGTGCTGTGCCTCCCTGTCACACATCAGTATCGAAACACAAACATAATGCAAGTACATAATCTCTCACCTTTGAGAAATCTCGACCGTGCCAGGCTTGAGCTTGTCCTTGTTGTGATCGATAACCTTCCACAGTGCGTCTGCTTGACCTTTCGCAATCTCCTCCGGCCGGATCCAGTCGGAGTTCTCTGTTCTGACTTGTGTAGCAATAGACAATTTGATCTTCTCGTTAGTGTTCGGGTTGGTGATGGCGCCTGTGGGGATTCGGTTGATGATGTTTCTGATGCGGGAACCTGCCTTGGACGCCATGGCTGCGTTTGATCTACTGGAGAGGCTACTTCTGTACGGGAGGTCGGTGGCCGAGTTGGACGGACATCGACATGAACTGACCAACAAGGACTGGGGAGAGGTGCATGATATAGAGAAGTGCTGAGCTGACGGTTAATGGAGCCAGACAATAGTATCTGTCCCATGATCGAGTCCAGCAGAGCATCATGTATCGGCAGCGTCTGTGAGACAAACAATTGCCAGGTCCATATGTATGCGATAGAGCTTCGTTCAATGGCCACCAATACAAGCAAATATCAATGCGACACGCCGTCTGTCAGCTGAAGCAAGCGTCAGGCTTTTCACATGAGCGCTCTATCTCGAGTGCCTTGGATGGCGATCACTCATAGAGAACGTGTGGCGCGAAAGCATCGATTATCATGCTCAGCACCTTACCACAAGACACAGTCACCCGTGAACGAGGATGTGGACGCCGTTGTGTTGCTTTTGAAGACATGGGGAGTCATGTACGACAGTGCAAATGCCTATATCGTCAAGCTTTCACTAGCACCCACGTCCGGAACGATTGTTCTTGCAATCTATCACACGATCAGCCGTGGTTCATTGCTGCACATGAATACAACAATGCCCCTGTAGAGCTACCGATCCCTATTGATAAACATTATCCGAGACGAGCATAGGCGTACTCGTTCAAGAATACCATCAGCATCGATTCTGTTACACCATTGCTCAAGAGACAATTTCTCTTCTCAATGGGGAAATTCATGATACGAGAGTTTTGTGAAATGCTGCAACGCCTACCCACATAACAATCAATATTTACAACCAGCTGCAGATTCGCATGCTCATGCAATGACCCCAACCCGCCTACCTAATACGCCGAACGCCTCGCTAAATGCATGTGAGCCCGAGATATATCCTCCAGTGCCAGGATCCATCTAATCACTGCCATCCTCCACAAGCTCGTAGAACAGCAGATAAACCTCCTTCTGCATGCCCAGCACATCCGAAGTCTTGCTTTCCTTAACCTTGTCATCACTGATCCTCCACCAGCGATCCTGAGGCTTGCGCTTGCGCGTCATGTCCTTGATAGTATCCGCAGCTTTGCTGACCACGCTCTGGTTCCTGCGTGGCGCCGCATCATCGGCACTCTGTGCTCGTTCGAGAGGCGGTGTTGGTAGGCCTGGTGTGGGGATAGCATCGAAGGGAATACTCGTGGGTGCTCTGCGCTTGTCCATAGAAACGCGCAGAGAGCTGGAAGAGCTGGAAGGTGTGTCGAGACGAAGCGAGGACGGCATGCGATCTTTGCTCGCTTTTGCTGCGAGACGTGGGCTCGGAGCGGCGGACATTTGTGGGCTTGGCACGGGGCTTGCCTGGTAGCTGAAGATACCTTCTCGGCCCATGTTATTGGGCGTCGAGTATGGTGCGTTCAACCATTGTCTGCGGAAGGTCTCGTAGTGTCCGCTGTTGTGGCCGCCTTTGTGCGTCACCACGGAGAGTAGACGGTAGTTCTTGCGATTCAGGAGACCGCCGAGCGGAAGACGCTCTGGGAAGGAGACTTTGGCGGTATTTTTGGAAGAGCTAGAAGTGTGGTCCCATACCGAGCGACTGAGATGGATGGCTAGCACGCGCGGGAACGAGGCGATGCGCATGTGACGAGCGATTCTACGCTTCGGCGCAGACGAAGTATCGGGCAGCTGGACATCTGGAGGAGGCTTCTCGGGATCTTCGTGAAGTGCTTGCTCGATCTTTGCATGGTCGGATTCAAGCTTTTGACGCTGTTCGGCGGTTAAGCTGGTCTTGGTAAGCTGACGAGCTACAGCCTGGAGAGCGTGGTCCAGTCGGCATCGATCACATCGATAGTCATCAATGTGTTCCACTTTGAGCATGCCATCGAAACATGCATTTAAAGTTGTCGCTCCCGTATTGTTTGGAACGTTCAGAGTCATCGTCACGAACGAGCTGGCGGCTGGCTTGGGCATGAAGTGACAATGCGAACATTCGATCTGTGACTCGATCTTGCCCTCAAAGGGAAATGTGTATGTCTCAGCATCATCTTCCTCATCCTCTTCCTCAACAGGCTCATCGGATGGAGTATCTTCAGATCTGGACGTCTCAGGCCCAAGTAGTTTCTCCGCAGCCTCCTTTGCGACCGCATTGGCAGTGGGACTGGCAACCGAGTCCCTGGGTTTGATTGTTTCTTCTGATCGCTCCAGCTCCTCTGCAGTTTTCGTAGCCTGCAAGCTCACCTGACTGGCATTGCCGGCAGCGATAGCGTGCTTCCTGCGTGCTTGCGTTCTGACCTTTCTTCCAGCATGATATTCGTCACCCAAACGCTCCGTCACAATCTGGAGGAACTCTTGAGCGTCTTGCTGGTATCTGCTGACTCTTGTCTTGAACGCTTCCTCCACCACGCGAATAAATCCTTGCGCGGAAATGGTCTTCTTGTAGATCGGTCGCTCGTTTAATGCGTCCAACACTTCCTTCAACCCCGCAGTAATGATGCCTTTTTGCAAACCGAGTAGTTTCCATTCGGGCAATTGTTTTCCATCTTTCTTCTGTTGTTCCGTTACGGCCGCTTCGATATCTTGGTAAAGTGCCGGGCCATCCAGTCTTCTTCGGTGTATTTCACGGATAAGGTACAGGCGCAGTTCGGGCAGGCCGGCAAGGGCTTGTAGCACGGAATTGATAAAGCAATCGTTCGCTGGATTGCTCAGTCCAACAATGCCTTTCTTCCGGGTACTCCGGGAGGGATTGGCAGCTTCGTCGTCGAGAAAGTATGTCGGGCCAAAAACGTAGACGAGGGCTGCGGCGGTCAAAGATGCGCCTGCCGCATAGGCAGCAATAGTGAGCGGTTTCTCCTGCATTTTCCCGCAGTGCCGTCGCGTACAGGAGTGGTTCGGGTTGTTCGACACTCAGTGGAGCGGTAATGGTCAGGTGCAAAATCCTATTTCCTTCCCACGGCTAATGGGTGCTCGGCTTAGCGATGTCGGTCGATCTCCAGGATATTCCAGCCGTGCAGTCCAAGTATGTTTGTGCAAACTCTTTAGCCATGTCGACACTCATTGAAGGAGGTGAGGTTGTCGTCTGGAGAGATATCGGGCAAATGAAGAAGCCTGAAGCGCAAGAGTCAAGGTTGCCCTGCCTGGTGGGACCGTGGGAAGACCGTGGGAGTGGGAGCGAATGCGCGCCGAGGCAGAGCAGCGTTTCCGCAGTTCCGCATTAGGAAGGATCGGTCGGCTAACTTGCCGGTTTGTAATTGCGACGCGGAAGAAGTGAAGTGAGCTCCGGCTTTGGATATGTTCGATGATCGCGTTGGCTAGACGGTACATACACGCACATACACAACCATGGCTGCTCCTTTACGACCCACACTATTGCCGCAGTGCTCTGCCTGCGTGCGCAACTACGCCTTTGGTGGAGTCAGCCAGGCAGGCATTGGAGCCGCAGGACTGGGACAACAAATTAGGGGAAAGAAGAAGGTGGCCAAGAATGCTTCCTCTGCAGTGCCCGTGAGGCTGCTGAAGAATGTGAAGACGTATGGAAAGAAGGGTGAGGCATTTTTGTATGATACAATGCCCGTACAACCACTAACAAACATGGCACAGGCTCCATCGTCCCCATATCAATGGGTCGCATGCGCAACGAATGGTTCCCCCGCGGTGTCGCCGAATACGTTACCCAGCCCGAAATACGCACACTCAAACTGAGCAACACCACCATGGAGCGTGACGTGGAATACGGCGTCACAGACATCGCGGCAGAGCTCAGCAAAGCCAAAGCAGACCAGGAGAACGACGAATCCGCCGATCTCCGATCAGGATTCACCGTACGCAAAGCAGCAGAGGTCGAGAAGGTCACTCCAGAACGCAGCATTCAGCTTCTCGACATCTTCGTGCCCAAGACACTCGATTTCTACAGACAGCCAATCGTTGAAGAGCCAAAAGCGCCCGAATCTGAGCCAGTGGAGGATGCGTTTGGCAGAGGAGCAGCTGCTGAGCTGTTTGCTGCAAGACAGAAGAGGGATGAGAAGCTCAAGGCGAAGGAGCCTGCTGGTATCTACGGAAGCGTGAGCACGCAGGATATCCTGGCTGCCGTGCGCGCCGCAATGGAGAACAACGACGAGTCTGCGAGGGTTCTCATCACAGAGGCGGACATCAAGTTCGTCAATGCTGGAAGCGAAGTGGAGGAGGCTGGTCGTGTGAAGCACGTGGGCAGCTTCTCGGTTGAGATCATGATCAAGGGCGCTGAAGCCGGTCTGAGGCGTACAGTCCGTGTTCATGCGCAAGAGGCGTAATGTGGGAAGATGTAAAATAACATCCAATGTACAACAACAAGGACGATCGACGAACTACAAAGCTATACGGTGGATCACATGTGGCGCCGACGACCCATTCATCATGCGTAGGATCTGGTCTGAACATCAGACATGGCTAATAATGATCAGCACGCCTGAGAATTTTGTATGCTTCGGATTTAGGGATTAAACTTACTATCCCCATGACCTGCAACATTATAAAAACCAACAACCAAGAATGGCCAAGGACGGAGGTCGGAGCCTATACATACCGTGAAAACTATCGCGTGCCATTCTATATTCATCATCTGGAACATATAACAAGTCGTTACCTCCAGCATTACTTTCATCTCATACCCCACGACCACAACTTACAAGACACGCAGTCCTCACCCAATATGTCATCCCAGCTCGCAACCAACATGCGCAACACCACTGATCTATTCATCAAAGGCTGGGAAGCCTGGAATGTCGAATCCGTAATGGCCACATGGGCGCCCGAATGCGTTATGCTCCAAGTCCCAAAATCTCTAAACATCCCCGTGCGAAACATCGACGAGTTCCGAGCCTGGTTTGCGAGCGTCGAGTCTCAATTGTCTGATTGCAAAGTAGTCACCATCTAAAGTCTTTGACAGCGCGAACGAAAGCTGACTATTCGTCCTAGATAACAACACACGACTACTTCACCTCGACAGAAGAACGTAGAGCGTGGCTGTACTGCTCGATGACTGCGAACCATCATGGGAGTTCTTACGAGAATGAGTATATGTTTGTGTTGTCTTTTGATGAAGAGGGGAGGAAGATTACGAAGATCGTTGAGATGGTGGATAGTCAGCGGGTTCGTGAGGCGTGGGCTAAGACTCCTGAGGTTGAGTTTACGCGGAGGTAGCATATGTGATCTGGGTGAAAGAATTACTGTATGTTTGGCTTGAATGCTGTTTGAAGGCGAAACAATTGGGAGACAACGAGACGGGATTTGGCTACACGCTCATTAACCACTCCGTCATGCCGAATGCCACTGTAGGCTAGATTGATCGATTGGCAGCAATATGTGCCAGACGCCATTGCCCGGAGACCAAAGAGGAACAAGTGCAAATGAACTTCACGATGGCATGATGGTATGTAAATGAATAAGATTTATTCATCGGAATACCGAAGGTGTGATATTTATGATACAGTAAATTAGCTGTAATTTCGTATGCGATCATGGGTATCGTTACGAAGCTTCCAAAAGATAAAAGACCATCAAGGACTGTCGGACTCTTTCACCCTTCGAATTCTCAAGACGAAACTTAGAAGGATTAATTAGCTTCAAAAAGCTTGATGAATGAACTCACGGGCAGAAAACGACCTTAAAATCCGTCTTCCCAAAATAGCAAACCGTATCAGCAGGACTCCCATCCTTAGTCTGATCCGGATTAGTCCAGCCCTGATCCAAAGGACACTCCCAAGGAAAACAAGTCTTACTAAGACACTGCTTCGAACCCTTCCCATTCGGAATCGGATACGCGCCGATGCCAATATCCTTATCACTATCCTCCATAACAGAAAGGTTGTAAGCAGTCCCATCCTTACCAGCATATTGACTATATCCAAACTCGAAAAGAGCTTGTGTCTTCCACTGGCCCGCAGTGCCCCATTCGGCGTGGCCGGAGAGGCGCATGCCGAGGTCTTTGAAGGGAGCGGCGATTTTGAGCATTTGTTTGGGTTTGATGTTGGTTGGGTGCGAGCGTTCGAGCATTTGGAAGCTGCTAGTGATTTGGTAGAGGGCGACTTGTTTGGTCCAAGGGCAGTTGTTCCAGACGTTGATGGTGAAAGTGTTTGAGTCGCGTGAGACGAGAGTGTTGTTTGATTTGATCGGGGTTGCTGTGGCCGTCAAGGCGAGCAGCGAGGTGAGAATCCAGCTCTTGGTGTACATGGTGGTTGTAATGACCGTGATAGTGTTATTTTGGGAGTGGAGGTATTGGCGAAGGACTGTGTATTGGAGTTGATACGATATGCTTGTATCCGTCGAGTTGTAATACTCAGAGATATCAAAATCTGGCTTTGTTCTTTGTCTGACGCCAAAGACATATCGAATGGCTGCGACAATGGGACAATCGAGACAATGACTTTTTATAGATGTTGGCGAGAGGAAAGCCTCATGTGTGAAAGACGGCGGGTAAGCCACGAGTTTCCAAACAATGGGAGTGATGACTGCTGCTGCGTGTGTGCATGCGTCGTCAAGTCACGATTTGGACGGGCGGATCTGACAGCAAGATGGATGGTGGCCTGATGAGTACTTGAGCGGATGTAGAACTGTCGAAGAGTACGTAGAGCATGGCAATGAAGACTTGATGGTGCTTTGAGTATAGTTGTGAAGCCATGATGGAGGCCGGGTCGTGAAAACATGTGGTTGGTATGGTATCTGGACGACCACTCAACGGTCCATCAGTATTCTACGTCTTGGAAATACCACATAATACTTCAGCAGTGTTTGCTCGCTTTGACATCCATGCGACCATCACGTGTAGTCGCATAGTCAGAAAGCTCTCCATGTGGCCGATTCTTTCAAAGGAGCTGAAGTCCATTGTTCGCACAACGGGCCAATGGAAGCCACGCAAGATGCTGCGCAACACGTGGTAGCGACATCGCCAGTACCTGCCCTCGTAGCTCCCGAGCCCTCGAACTCTGAACTCATCGTAGAAGCATCATGAGTCGAAAACGGTTGCCGTGCTCAACATGTTGTCCGTATTCCAAGATCCAGCGTTTGAGGCTTCAGATGTTAACGGTCAAACGCGTAAGCTTTCTCAGCGGCCGGCATTCATCCATCGTCTAACGGCGACGTCTTCGCCGTTGAAAAGACTGGGTTGCATGTTTCAAGAGCTCGAGCAGAGGCGTCAACATTGCGTGATGAACTCTATAGGCGGCCATGTGCTTGCGGCAGTTCGCCCTGACCCCCCGAATAGTGCATGAAGTAGAGAGAAGGCACTCCTGAGCCGATGCCTCCGGCGCGAACTGGCCCAGTATGGACCTGTATGGTGTAACAGCGCGGCCGTCCACGCGCTGGGGCCATGTCTTACTTTGTGCCCAACCCAGATCTCAAACATGCGGCGTCGCTTCTATAGTTCTCCATCGACCGCATCCAGGAAGACGACTAAGGAGACGTGCTCGGGCGTCTACTCCCCACAGGCCAATGGCTGAAGATCGCAGCGCCGGTGCGAGAAGGAACTGGGCCTCCGCGTTTCATGGCGCCTCGGATCCACCAAACTTGCAACACGCCATCCCATTCTCGACCAAAGCACACCCATCGGCCTATTCATGGCCCCAGGAGATCTACACGCGAGAGCCCTATCTCTGTGACAGTAGTAGGTATCACTGAGCTCAATCGCGTTTACGCATGCGGCATCGACGACATTGATGGTCCGCCAGAGGTATGTATAAGAAGGTCGCTTGAATGCTCCCTTCTCGCTATCATTCATTCCATCCAACACACAGTTCTTTCATCTCTTCAAACTCCTTCAATCGCTTCAACAGGATCTGGTATCCTTTTTCAATCGTCCTTTCTTCAATTAAAACATCAAATCCTTTTTACTACTCAACCCTTCAGCAAAAATGAAGAACTTCATCGCCTTCTCTGCTCTTCTCGCCCTCGCGGCAGCCGCTCCTCTTCCCCAGGACTCATACTCGTCTGGCAGTGCCGCTGGCGGCGCTGAAGCTGGTGCCGATGCAAGTGCTGCCAGCCCGCCCTCTGCTTCTTACCCTGAGGGTGCCGCCGCTCCTACTGGAGGCGCTATTACTCCCCCCAGCGGCAGTGCCCCCGAGGCTCCTTTCCCGACTGGCTCCAGCTCTGGCCCAGGATCTTACGGCCCTGGCAGCGCTTCTCCCAGCGGTGGCCTTTCTGGCCTTCCTGGCTTCGGTGGCTTGGGAGGCAGCGGTTCCGCTTCCGCATCGGGCGGATTGGGAGGTTTGATCCCTGGTGGCGGATCGGGCTACGGTAGTGGCAGCGGATCTTCCGGTCTGGGCGGCCTCCTCGGTGGCGGCGCATCTGGATCTGCAGGTGGCGATGCTAGCGCTGGCGGTGATGCTGGTGCCGGCGGTGATGCGGGTGCCTCGGGCGGACTTGGTGGTCTTCTTGGTGGCCATGGCCACGGCGGTCTCGGCGGCATGTTCGGCGGAGGTGCCCATGGAGGTGCTGGCGCTTCAGGCCACGGTGGTTTGGGTGGTTTGCTCGGCGGAGGTGCCGGTGGATCTGGCCACGCAGGACTTGGCTCAGGACTTGGTGGCCTCTTCGGCGGCCATGGTGGCGCTGGAGCCGAAGGTGGTGCCGATGTTGGCGCCGGCGCTGGCGGTGATGCCTCTGCAGGCGGTGATGCCTCTGCAGGCGGTGATGCCTCTGCAGGCGGTGATGCCTCTGCGGGTGGTGATGCCAGTGCAGGTGGTGATGCCAGTGGAAGCGCCCCAGGTGGCTATGAGTCTGGCAGCTCTGACGATTCTGACTCCACCCCTGCTGTCCCCGAGACTCCTTCAACCGAAGACTCTCCTTCTTCTTCTACCCCTGCTGAGGGCTCCTCTGGTTCTGACTCTTCCGCCTCTACTCCCGATGCTGGCGAGGACTCTGGTGCTAGCGCTGGCTCTTCCTACGATTCTGGCAGCGACGCTAGCACTGGTTCGGATGATTCTTCGTCTTCTTCCCCTGCCGAAGGCGCCTCTGGCTCTGACGCATCTGGCTCCGATGCATCTGGATCCAGCGACTCTGCTCCCGCCGAGGGTGCTTCCGACTCTGAGGACAGCGGTGCTAGTGGCGCTGGCTCCTCTTACGAGTCCGGCAGCGACGACAGCAGCTCTTCCGGCGCCGACTCATCTGCTCCTTCTACCTACCAGTAGATGCCATTTTTGTAGCAAGTGAAGGATTCCGTCGAAGATGGACGATGAGATATTGATTTCTAATCCCAGCTATGAAAGCTGATCACAACCACGATCTCCAAGAACGCTTGTGTTCGAGACGTGGAATGTTTATTACGAAAAAAAGTTGGCCCAGATGGCCTGCCACTCCTTTAGATGGAAAGATGTACACTAGAAACAAAAACCCTGATATAGACAGCCTGAATGGCAAATGATGCATTTTACTCAATTCTTATTTGAGCGAACGTTAGTTTCCATGTGTGTTCACAGATATGAGGCTTGCTTCAAAGATTTCCATCGGCAGGGCTAAACTTGGGGACAAGAACGATCAGCTTTACATATTGATCTCGTTGGAACAGATCACGATCGTTCTGTCGAAGGATTTCGGGAGCAGCCCAACTGGGCTGAGACACTCAACCATTGAGATGGTACCGTTAGTGCACCATGATCTCAGGAGCTAGTGTGATAGTATCTTTGACTCTAGTGGTTGACTCAAGCATGAGAGAGCTCTGTATGATTGGAGAGGTGTACGAGTTCTCGGTGTCTCTGGATGCGCCATAGAGATGCTACCCTGTGCATTGAAGCCAGTCAGTAGAACCTGAGCCAGCGAGAGCGAGCCGCTCGCCACTTCGAAGAGTCCTGACCGAAAATCATAGCTACTTGTCAGCAAGGATGAGGACAGCGGTGGTGTCACAGAATCCCGCAGAAACGAATCTGCCAACGACAACGAGAGCGAGAATGCACTGAAGCCAGTTTCAAAATCCGGGCCAGTGAGAGCGAGCTGCTAGCCATTTCGAAACTTAGAAGGTTTTAGGTCGAACATTATAGACGGCAGGGCCATTCTTGAACAGAATGTTATCAATCCCGTTCTCGCTCTCGTTGTCGTTGTCAGATTCGGTTTTTTGAGGGAGTCTGTGACACCACCGCTGTCCTCGTCCTTGTTGACAGGTAGCTTCGGCACATTAAGCGAGTCGACAGGCGTGCCCTCATCATCATCAATGAGATGACCGGTCCACTTAGTGACAGTGGGATCGAAGACCAGATTGTCACATTGTCGTCCGGTTTTTCACAGGAGTCGAGCGAGCGACAACACATCGATCAAAGGAGGGAAGAAAAGGAAGCGTGGTTTGTAAAGTAACTGTGTTTGATACGAGATGTGGTGTAGTACCAAATTATTTATGATAAAGCGGTCAGGTAAATATTAATGAGTGTATGCCATATTCCAATCCAACATCCAGGGGGCGTCATTGCCATGCTTTTTTATTACTCGAGCCGGACTACCGGTCGTCGAGGGTCGGTCGTGTCTGCCTGCGAAAGGCCGTCTGGGTCCAGGAGAGGACCAGTCGCGCAGAAGAGAGAGAAAGTCAGAGAAATTCTCTGCGCTTAAGCGCGGTAGCTGGCGGGAGCGTTGTAGGCAGGGGGAGCAGAGTAAGAGGCGGGAGCCTTGTTGTCGCCACCGAAGGTAGGGGTGGTGGTGGAGTTGGCAGGGGGAGCAGGCTCAGAGGTGGCAGGGGACTGCTCGGTGTCGGAGGGGGAGGACTCCTCGTTGTCGTCCTCGGGAACGTCCGAGCAGCTGTTCTTCTTAGGAGCGGAAGGAGACTTGTCAGAGCCGTTGTCGACGTGCTTGTTGGAGTAGCTGGTGTTGCCGTTGTCCTTGTTGTCCTTGCCGGCAGAGGCATCGACCTCAACACCACCCTCACCCTCACCCTCGCCCTTGGCAGCGCCACCGGCGGAACCACCAACAGAGCCGGAAACACCGCCCTTGCCAGAAGCACCCGCATCGACGCCACCCTTGCCGGAAGCACCAGCGCCCGCCTCAACACCACCCTTTCCAGAGGCACCAGCATCAACACCACCCTTGGCACCGCCCTTGCCGGAAGCGCCGGCGGAGCCGTGAACATCGCCGTTGGCACCAGCGGCGAATCCACCGTGGCCAGAGGCACCGAGACCGATCTCACCGATCGCCTTAGGAACGAAGCCGCCAGCGGCATTCAGCTTTCCATCAGCAGATCCAGTAAGACCAAGGCCAGCGATCAGGCCCTCGATACCACCCTCAGCACCGCCCTTTGCGGAGAAGTCAAGAGAAGCGCCACCACCAATGCCGAAGAAGGCACCGATGTGAGCATCGGCCTTGCCGTTGAACTTGCCACCAAGCTCCAAGAGACCGCCAAAGAAGGCACCGCAACCAGCAGTGATGCCAGCAGCTCCGGAGAGACCAGCGCCAACACCAGCGGAGAGAGCACCGGCAACAGAAGCACCGGCGGCACCACCAAGCTGAATGTGGCCCTGGGAGGCACCAGAAACACCGGCGGAGAGAAGGCCAGTGATAAGAGCACCAATGCCGAACTCGGCTTCGTTGTCGATGGAGCCCTGGATGTTACCGGCACCAGAGATCAGAGCATCGAGACCAGCGCTGAACTTGATGGAGGCACCGCCGTGGGCCTTGCCGCTGATGCCGATATCAGCAGAGATCTCGGCATCACCACCGATGGTAGCACCAATGGATGCAATACCCTTGATGATGGCCATGCAGTCGCTGTCAGAAAGGTCAAGACCGATCTGGGCCTTAACCTCAGCCTGGAAAGAAGCGCGAACGCCAGCACCGCCTTGAAGTCTGCCGCGAACGCCAGTGCAGATGCTGGGGAGCTTGGCCTCAAGACCAGTAACACATCCAGCTGCGAGCTTGCCGTCAACCTCAAAGTGGACGTTGGCACCAGCGCCAGCACCTGCACCAGCACCAGCACCAACGCCAGCACCACCGTGAGCGCCGAGGCCACCCAAGATGCCACTGGCAAGGCCAAGGCCAGCACCAACGGCACCGCCGACGGCACCCTTAGCACCGAGACCAGCACCACCGTTGGCAGCAATACCGGTGCGACCCTTAGCACCAACACCGGCACCAACACCAGCGTTGCCACCGACACCACCGTGACCACCAAGGCCAAAGAGACCGAAAGTGCGACGCTCAAGTGCCTCCGGGGCGTAGTTGGCAGGGGCAGCAGAAGCGGCGGCGACGAGAGCCGCGAAAGTGAAAGCGTAGTTAACCATTTTGATTAGAGTTTGTTGTTTTTGTTGTTGTTGGTTTGTTGATTGGAGCGGAATGACCGGATTAATGAGTTGGAATATGAGCGATTGTTATGTTGTGAAATGAAATAGCGAGTGGTAGTGAACACAGTTCAACAGAGCGAAAGACAGAAGATGGAATGATGGAATGGACTGGAGAGAGAAATGTACTTGACCTGGGAATTGCTGTCCATTATATAGCAGATTCGTCCAGTTGATGGAAGCTCGTTGAGAGAGGTTTGGCCAGCCATGCGGAAGCCTTCGGCATGATTCTCCACGCGCGAGTCGTTGATCACCCGTCTTGAAGGCCATCTTGTGGCCTTGCGGTGACCCGACTGCTGGTATTCTTAGAGCGTGAATGTGCATTTCGCCAGGAACGGTAAGTCGCAAGCTATCTTGCGGTAGAACTTGACCGACCGTTTTGACTATTGGGGTCGGTCGACGTGAAGAGCCTAGGGCGGTGTTTCATCACATCGCCTTAGCGTAGGGGGCGGGACTTGCCTCTAAGGTAGAGAAAAGAAGCAATGACACAGGTTGCTATCCTGAGATCCATTGATTAGCACCACGTAGGTACAGCATTGATGAATAGAGAGTATCGGGTCTTTTGATGTCTTCGCTGTGATTCTCACTGCAATTTCCGCCATGTCATGTATGTGTGTGAAGCGTAGAAGACAAGCAAACGACGTTGAGACAGGATGGATGGCGTTGCGCACGGCCTCTTCACTCGCCATGTGATCAGCACGCGCCGGACCGTCCCTTTTATCCGATCGACCCTGCCCATGTCGTTGATCCGTGGATCTCCTAAAAATGGTCTGTCACGGATTCCTCTGAGGCCTGTCATCCCCAGAACTTCGCGACCGCAAGTTTCATTCTATTCACGAACATCTACAACCAAGTTTTGTTGAATCCTTTTCCTTGAAAGGAGAAAAATAGGTGCAATGCTGCCCGGCGATGTATCCAAGAATGGTCGCCGTTTGGCCAAATTATCTGCCATCACATGCGCTAAAAAGCCGGACATCCAGGCCGTTGTTGCTCGTACAACCTCCTCGAGACCGACCTGATCCTAGGGGCTCGCACTCAGGGCTTGCAAGCGAGATCTCCCAATCCACCCGCAAACTGATTTGCGAGAGCGAATAACTGTGCTGTCATCCCGCGGCCTCGTTACGACTTGCCAGTTGCCACACATCGTACTAATGGTACACTACCTAAACTGGACTCTGCTAAGTGATTCCCAACCCAAATAGCATGTTTCAGAATTCGAGGTCGACACCTTCGCTTGGGGCTATGCTATACGGTTTACGGTACCGATCAAATACGGGAGCATGCTTATCTCGTCGATTGCTCGCTCGTCGTTGACCGCGACGCCAACGCTACTGATCTCTGACTCGACCATCGTGATTTGGCTGATGGGTCTCATGATCGATCAATTGTGGCACAGAGCGTTTTTCGCTGTCCAAAAACTGCTATGCAATTTCATTATATCGACTTCGATTCCCTATATGGAAACGTCCATCCTGTAAAGATTGTAAGGCCTCCCACGGAACGTACCTCCTTTTTTCTAGCGGACCGTTGGCTACAGCTTTCTACGCTGAGGACTGACTAGCCAAGCTGCTGTCGCCCGTTTGGCCAAGTATGTAGATAGATGCTTAGCACCGAGGAGGCTTGTGATCGACTTCCAACTTGCCTAGTCAGGACTTCGAGCCCTCGTACCTACCGCTAGCCATGGTGGACATACGGCCGAGACCTCGCATCGCTCCAATCCGCGTATGTGACGGTGATGCTATTTCTCCGTGGTACTAGCTGTGCGTTTCCTATCGACTGTAAGTGGATGTTGACACTGCAGTCTCCTTGTTGCACGGAGAAAGGCCTGGTAAGGCGGCATCTTTGTCGATTCATCTATCATTGACTGGTTGGGTATGGTCAGATACGTTGCATCTTTTTGAAGTCTGCTTCCTTCCTCTGGTCATTGGTGCATGATAGTTTCTGCTGCGGAGATCCAATACTCATAACAACTTTGTTTGATTATGAGAAAGGGTTTGCAGAATGCTGGGAACAACCAATGCAGTATTGAGCTACGGTGAGTACATCGGATCTTACGGAGACAAACCCCAGGGTTTGAAACCGGTAAAGGCGTAGATGTCGAGACGACTACTTGTAAGCTCGTACATATATGACTGTGAACCTTTGTGATGTCAAAGACTGAAGCATGTTGAGGACTAAAAGCAGATAAATGTACATGTGCACATGCATGTGTGCGTGAGTTCGTTGCCCCAACCCTAACCCTGTGTGTTTTCCTCGGGTCACACTTCGCGCCCAGAAACGATCCATAGAGCGGTCTCTAGCAACCTGGAATAGTGATAAACGTTCAGGGTTTCTGTTGTAGTGGTAAGAATTTATGATCCTGGCATCTGAGCCTGTGGTTGTGCTTATCAGTGAGCTGAGTCCGTTTGACACCAAAAGCGTGGTGAAGTATCACACGTGCACGTGTGTCTTGAGACTGTGAATGTCAGCATTTATGACTTCAGGAGACAATTCCCAAATTGATTTAATAATACACTGCAACGCTAATACGGTCAAGTTCAACATTCACCTTCCCTTGCAGCACATGGATAATTACAAAGACGAAAAGAAAGAGTGAGATCTACATGTACCTATCTGATCACTGAAGGCAGGGTCCCCGGCTGAATTCCGGCACCGCGGCATTTCAAAGTCAAGCACCACCGACATCATAATCACGACTGCCTCACATCGCTACCACACTGCCACTACCATACTGCCATTACCACACTGCCATTACCACCGTCGCACAAGAACCACAAGCAGGCGCATTCGCTAACCCACGCGAATAGTGCAAGCAAAGGACAGCAGCCTGTGAGGACTCCTTATTTTGGTACCGCTCTTCGCGCGCCATCACAGCAGAGACCTTGCGACCAGAACACATCCGCTAACCAAATATCAAAACAACCGAGCGCAGGCGCGATCGCATCTAGTTGGCAGGATGAGCTCACGTGAACCCACCCGCGGCAGTCGCGGAGACGGGGAGAAGGCATCTAAGCCATATACATTCGATTCCAGAGACGGCGGGGTTAACAAATCGACCAGACTGCCCAGCGGTGCTTCATCTCGCTCTTCGCGTCTTGACGGCCACGGAGACAACATGGCCAGGTCATCCTACCGCGATCCTAGGTCACCACCACGCAACTCACGCCGCTCCCGGTCGCCGTATCGCGCGCCGCACTCGAGACGCCGCAATGTCTCAAGGTCTCCATCACGGTCTCGATCATACTCTCGCTCGCCATCGGTCTCTTCGAGACGTGGTGTCAACGACAGGCTTCGTTCACGCTCTCCGCCTCGTGACGAAAGTGCTCGTGCCGGCGACAAGCGACCTCGCTCTTCGAACCACTACCATGCTACCGCCCACTCGGAACCTAGACGCTTCAAAGTTCACTACGAGAAAGAGAAAGAGGACAGCCATCGTGATAACGGATACTCCGCACGTGGAAGGACGGGTGGTGCCGACCAAGGTAGACTTCCACAGCACGCAAGAGACGATGGTCGACTCTCCCGCAGCGATCTGGATCTACCTGCACGCCACGAGCGCGGCCGTCTTACCGATAACAGCTCTGCTAGTCATGGAGAAGGGGGACGCTCTCATGCCGCTGCTTTCGAAAAGGCGAGTTCCATGTCTTCACCCAAAGCAGCTTCTTCACAGTCAACTCACCATCAGCCTACCGAGCCGCAGCGAAGCAGCCAGTCAACTGTCAAGGAGACAAAACAAGCAAGGTATGTTTGCCCTAGCGAGAGCGATCGATCTACTTCTTCCTTGACAGACCGTCAGCAAGTTGCAAGAGTCACGCTCTCCGCCAGAAGCTCATTTTGCACGTGTATTAATAGATTTGTTTCCAGTGTTCAAGATGTGACTCCTTCGTCAAACGACATGGAGACTGAGCCTACGCCGCAGCTTACCGAAGACGAAATCATCGAGCAGCGCCGCAAAAAGCGTGAAGCGATCAAAGCTAAGTACAGGAATCAGCAACCGCCACTTCTGGTCCAGGCGCTTGAGCAAACCACGCTCTCAGTACCAAGCACTCCACATCACGAGAGCAGCAGCGTGACGTCGGAGCGCGCATCCTGTGAGTATCGGAGTCTGTTCATCGATTGCAAGTACGTATTCACTGACTGTTGTCTCGCAGCCCCAACGTCGATGGATTCACCACGCACACCCGCCAGTCCTGGCTCTCCGGCTGCCATCAACGTCACTAATGACGAAGAGTTGGCAAACCGTCAGCAAGTAGATGCACTGTCCAATGATGACGAAGGTCCATCTGCAGCTGACTACGATCCTACCATGGACATGCAAGAAGACAGGCCAGACCTTAAAAATTCTGTCGAGGCAAACGATGGCCAAGCTGTTGCCAAAGCCCAGAATTCGACCGAGAAATCTGTAGGTGTCGATGAGGAATTCGACATGTTCGCAGAAGACGATGACGACGACATGTTTGCATCGCATGATGCCCCTGCGAAGACCATTGCGCACGCGGAGATCCGCGCGCTAGACTCGAGCCTGTTGGACAACTGGGACTATCCCGATGGACACTACCGAATTATCATCGGTGAGCTGCTTGATGGTCGTTACGCAGTTCAGACACAAGTCGGCAAAGGAACTTTCGCCACTGTAGTCAGAGCCACTGATACGAAGACGGGCCAGGACGTCGCAGTCAAGATTGCCTGCAACAACGAGACCATGTACAAGGCCGGCACCAAGGAGATGGACATGCTCACCGAGCTCAATGCTGCCGACCCCGAGGACAAGAGACACATCATCCAGCTTCTGCGGAACTTCGACCACAAGGGTCACATGTGTTTAGTCTTTGAAAATCTTCATTCCGATTTGCGCGAGGTGCTGAAGAAGTTCGGGCGCAATGTCGGGATCAATTTGAAGGCCATTCGCGCGTACGGCCAGCAGATGTTCATCGCCCTCGGTCACCTAAAGAGATGCGAAGTCTTGCACGCTGATCTTAAGCCCGACAATATCTTGGTCAACCAGGAGCGCAGCAAGCTCAAGATCTGCGATCTCGGAACTGCATCCAAAGCGCAAGATGCAGAGATCACGCCTTACCTGGTCTCGCGCTTCTATCGCGCGCCGGAAGTTATCCTCGGCATGCCCTTCGATTACGCCATCGACATGTGGTCGATCGGTTGTACCTTGTTCGAGCTCTATACTGGACGAATTCTCTTTGCTGGCGGTGACAACAACCAGATGCTGCGTGTCATGCAGGAATGCCGTGGCAAGTTCCCCAAGCGTGTGATCAAGAACTCTGAGCTTGCTCACAAACATTTCATCGGTGGCGACCCCGAGTACGTCTTTGTCTCGCAGGAACGCGACAAGATCACTGGCAACACCACGATGAAGCAGATGAGCTTTGTCAAAACGACGCTGGGCAGAGACCTGAAGACACGACTCACAGCGAACACGAAGCACATGTCGCCGGCGGAAGTAAAGGAGCTGCACACGTTCGTCGATTTACTGGAGAAGTGCCTGCAGCTTGATCCTGTGAAGAGGATCAGCCCGAACGACGCCCTGCGACACCCGTTCATCACACACTCGCAGTCCACTGGCATCACGGCGAAACCAAAGGTCAAATTGGCTATGGCTCCCTTGGGGAAGAAGTAGGACTTTGTTCCCAACGTGGTCATTGGCAAGATGGCTAAACTTGGAAAGAGTCCGTTGATGCATTGAGCAGGTTCATGCGACTGTTGGTTTCGAGGCGGAGACCACACACGCATTACTTCGCACATCCACACACTGTCATCAACGACAACGAAGGATTGGGTCTTGGATGAGCAGATTTTTGGTGCTTGGGGGACAGGTAACCCGGCGAAGTAGATCATCGGCAGATCTCTCAACGGCCAGCAATGTCTTCGACCCTTGGGTTTGGATGTTTAGCACGACAGCTGAGACAGTGTCATGGATGGTTCTTCCAAGTCACAACAGCAAGTCTTGCATAACAACGCATGGTATTGGCGTACTGGTCGGTTGGCTTAGCTTAGGTTCTGTACTGAACGAGGCCAGGTAATGAACGCATGAATCATGTTCTCAGACGTGCCTAGACTCAGACCGTGTGAATGTCGGCAAAGATGACATGGTGACATGATGTCCAAAGCCATGTGCGCGATATACCGATCTCAACTATCAGACTACAAAGTGCCACCGGCATGTACTGTGCATCCTCTCCGAATGTATCTCCGCGATAATTGGTACACGTTGATAGTCTAGAAGGTCCACCAAGGCATCACGGATAACGCTGCACCCGTATTCATCGGCAGGGACTGGATCATCGCGATCTTATGCCTTCTCCGACAGGCGTCGTGACACAACCTTCCTGCGCCATGCGTTTGGCCATGGGGAACCTTGCAGGACACTGTGGCAGCGTGCACAAGGGATGCCTGGCGGACGCAGCAAAGAGACAAGTCGGTATCCTCGTACCACACACCCACCCAAGCAGTCGCACGATCATCACCTGAGGTTCCTGTACATACGCGGCTGGGCCAGCCCTTCCAACAACGCCCGCGCGCCAGATGTGAGGCTAAACCATCTTGCTTACCCACAATCTGCCCGGTGTCATGCAAGCAGCAAGCCCAGGCAAAGCATGCATGTACGTACTATGGTACTGGATCCTCACAAGCCTTCTTGCTCGAGTCGCCGCTCGCGCGCATGCATGCAGCATGCAGGCTGACGCTTTTTGCCTTCTTCCTCCCATGTCTTACAACTCACTCGCATGCCTCGCCGTTCCTGCTGTGCTCCTGCTGCCGCCCCGCCAAGCTGCATATCACACTGCTATAGCCGCCCGTGGTCGGTGCGCCAAACAAATGCCGTCCGGGTGACGGTTGTTCTTGCGATCGACACGTGTCTGAGCAGAACGGTGATGCGCCATGGCGCGATAGAGGTGGGCTTTGCATAGAACGCGCGATATAGATCCTTGTTCTTCCTTCTGCCGCTTAATCCTCTCGGGCCTTACGCGAGCAGCTTCTGAAAGTATCGGTGGTATAGACGCAGGCCAACGAAGTATATCACAGCTCCACTATGCCATCTTGCAGAAAGTCTAGTAAGGCAAGCAGAATGCAGGCTGGAGGCGTGTGGTGTCTTGTTGTGCGCGCGCATACACTGCAGCCTCTACTTGTGCATACTGCTCCTTGTATGGCCGATTCTAAGCGCGAGCGACTATAGCGGCTGAGCAGTACATCATTACTGCAGACCCAGCTAACATGCACAACGCACATATACATAATTATACCTTTCTACGTGATGGCCGCATTCATAGCCATAATCAGTTGCATATATGATGGTGTACGGTGGTGCGAGCACGCTGGCCGCCGCCCCATAGAAAAGTGACAGGAGGTAGGTACATGCAGGCAGGCAAGCAAAACGATGCTAAACCGGGGGCCATCTTAATAGTAGAAACCAAAGGAGCAGGGACGAAGATCAGATACCGTACTGTACCTTTGGGAAGCTGTGCCTTTTTTCGTTGCTTGCTTGCTCACCCAGATCGCCTAGCCCCAGTAGCAAGAAAACTCTAAGTGATCATTGTCGTGTTGCCTCACACTTGCCGTCATGCCTGCGGCCGCCCGCGTGCGCGACGCATGCACGCATGCATCATGCGAGTCTTCCTGTCGCTGGGCGAAAAAAGCCACACTGGCGCGGCACGCAGCCTTGCAGATTGGATTGGTGTTGGGGCTGCGAAGCCTGCGATGGAGCAAGAAGTAGCGAGGCTGGGCAAGGCCGGTGAGGGCAGGTTGGCGCGGGTGAGCGAGTTAGTATTACTGAGGCCATGCGCTTACGATTGGCTGTTCGTTGTAATGGGAGAGGCTGAGGACGTGACAATGCCTGCATCTGCCTGAGGCCATTCTTAATGCTGGCCTCGTTATCGATGGAGTCGTTAGCAGGCTCTGGGTATAGTATAGGGCGGGCGGTTACACAGGCGATGGTGGCCTGGCGGCCGTTTGGCATCCCTGTCACACACGGGACACAAGGAAGCCGGTTGTACCAGAGACACTGGGGTTCGAAGGGTCTGAGACCGCAGGGCGTCATGGCCATGTCTCAGTCAAGTCGTTCCAGAAGACCTGGGTGAAATACAACGGCGGTGCGAGACGGAAACGGGTTCGAGTCAGATATAGTGTTATTATTATTTTGGTCCGTGGAAGGCAACGGGCAAACAGTCGACGAAGCACAAGGCAGACAGGCAAAGTTGGCGGTGTGGTATTGGTTGTATTGATACAATGTTGTGTGTCCGTCTAATCGTAGTATCGTGCGTGCAATAACTGCAACAGCATCAAGTAGCGCCCTCCCAATGCAAGTCCGGTTTTTTCATCTACAAGTCAAACAAATTGTGACTTTAATCCTCCCATTCCTTTTTGATCTCCATGTTCTCTCGTGCGCCGAATCTCAAACAAATAAGCCAACGAAAACTTTGGGGGGTATCTCTCTCTCTTCTCTCCTTCCTTCGATCAATAAATAAAAGAAAATGTGCAAAATCCTCTCCACTCCAGATGTGCGTCTTACAAGCAATACAAAGAATGCTGCGCTCAAACCCATTTTTATGTGACGAGTACGAAAATCGTAGCAGTAAAAGTCGATAATAGTGTCGTAAATCTCATGGTGCCATGCCAGAAAAAAGTAGAATAGAAGTGAACCTAGTGGGCAAAAGTCCAGTAGGGTTGAGGACACTGCTGAGCAGCGAACTGAGAAAAGTAGGCACCGCACCGGTTCCAGGATGCCTGGAAAGGGGCATAGGCGGCGACAGGCGCTTGGAAGCAATGTGCCTGTGGCTGAGCCTGCGACGTATAGATGGTAGGTTGGGGTGTGCAATGTACAGAGGTTGGGGGTGTGGAAGCCGGGGTAAGCGGTGCCTGGTTGGGGTGGAAGACCTGCTGGTACCTAGGAGCCGGGAGTGGCTCGAAGGAGCAGTCTTGGGCGTTGTGGAAGATTGCATCTTGCATTGGCTGTTCCTGAACAGGCGAGTAAGGTGGCGAAATGGGCTCGGATGATCCATGTGTCAGTCTCGGCTGGCGCTCCATCCATTGAATCAGTTCGGGAAGAGTGATCCTGGTGGAAGGGTTCAGGTCGAAGATTCTCTTCAAGATGTCGTTGCACTCATCAGTGATGGGCAGGATAGTCTGGAGGAAGTTGGAGTCCTTCCTGTAGGCCTTGTAGGTAGAGTCCTCAATAGAAGCACGCTTCCAAGGGTTGCGACCGCAGGTCAAGTTGACAAGGATCACGCCAAGGGACCAGACATCGTTGGGAGCAGATTGATAGCAAGCCATGGGGTGCGGGTTCGTCTCTTGACATTCTGGACAAACGTTAGCATCGATGTACAATATGATTGATTGATGGAAGGCGAGGAACATACCAGGTGACATGTAGAATGTCGATCCACAGCCAAAGTCAGAGGTCAAGACATCACGAGTGGCAAGTCCAAAGTCGGCAAGCTTCACGGTGTAACCGTTGTCCTTGACCAGGATGTTCTCAGGCTTGAGGTCCCTGTGGTAGATGCTCTGATCGTGGCAGTACTGAACGGCACGCAAGATCTGAAGGAACACCTGGCGGGTCTTTGCATCATCCTCAACATAGTGGCCTTCCTCGGTGATCTTGGAGAACAAGTCACCTTCCGGGCAGTACTCGAGAACAACAAAGGTAGAATCCCGGCTGTCGATAACCTTGTGCATGGACACAACGCTATCGTGCTGGCTGGCAAGGTAGTGAAGCTCGATCTCACGCTCCTGAAACTTCCTCTGTCTGGCATCAAGTCCAGCCTTGTCCAAGGCCTTGACGGCGTATAGAGCACCAGTCACCACGTTGCGGGCTTGGTAAACAGTTCCGTAAGCACCAACGCCAAGAACGTTGATCAATTCGATGTAGCCACCAAGGACCGATCCAATCCTGCGGTCTGACTGCGATGCGTTGGTGCCGCAAAGCTTTGGCGAATGAGGGGGAGTCGGCAACATGATCGAACAATCCAATGCGGTCTCCTCGGACGAGGAGAAAGGGCTCTCTTAAGCTCTGGGAACAATCATGAACCACAAGAAACTTAAGAAAGGCCGATGAGATTGGGAAATAAGAAAGTCCAGATGGCAAATGTTGCAATTAAGCAAGAATCCGGTATTAAAGAAAATGTGTCCCGAAGAGTGCAGCTGGTCCAAATAAATGTCCAACCGACGATGTAATCAAACAGTGGTAGCGGCGAAGACCAAACGTTGATATAATCCCAAGGCGAGTGGGGCGTAAAGCAGACCAAGTCAAAAGGCAACCGGGCTGTCGAAGTAGTGTGTTGGATCGTTACTCTTAATAGAGATGATGGGGAATGGGAGGCCGAATATGACGAGAGATGGGCAACGACTTAACGTTAAAGAGGATGCACCCGTGGTTTGTATGTATGTCACTCGCAGACGAGCAAAAGTGGCAAGCCCTTGTTCGTATGAGTCCTTTCGCCTCTAGTTAGACGACACACGATACGTAGCTCGAGCTAATCTTGCTGGGTTGGAACGCACGGATGCCGGTTCATACGCTAGTACACGCGGAACAAACCAGGGCGCCTGGCTCCACAGTGCTGGGCGCGTGGATTGAGTGCAGGCTCGTCAAAACCATGGTGCATCACGGCTAGCCGCAAGAGGCCTGGTGCTCTGTACGCCCCCCAGCAGCGGCAGCAGAAGCACCGTCCACCGAAGGTACGCTTGCGTGTCTGTGGGTGGGCCGGTGTTAATTGGGTGGCTCAGCGCCCTGCCCACTGGCCACGCCCCGACGTCGCCCCATGATGGGCTGCGGCAGCGTTTGGTCGGTGGGTGCATGGCTCAGCGCCTGGATGGCGCGCCCGTTGCTGGTCGCACGTTCGATCGGCAGCGCGCACCACTCTGGCACTCCTCGGACGCTTCGCACGGCGGTACTGCTGATACCGGCGTGGGTAGTGCTGGGAGCAGTCCCTGACAACGGCTTCATGCGTCCCTGTGCAGCAGTCGGAGACAGATCTGCTGCGTAGGACAAGCGTGACAGGGTGGTGCAGGCCAGCACGACGGGCGAGGCAGTGATCGAGACGTACCTCGCACTGGAGTAGTGTGTAGTGCTTTTGCCGCACACAGTGTCGCAGGATCTGCACGCGAATCACGAAGGTAAGCAGCCGCGCAGTCGACAGGGCGACAGTTGGTGGTGGACTGGTGGTTAGGCTGGCGGCCTGCCTGCCTGCTTGCGTGCAGCGTTTGCACCGTCTCGTCTCGCCTCGCCGCGTCTCGTCTCGTCTTGCTGCTGCCTCTCGTGCCTCTGCGCCCCCATCTGCGTCACGCGCCGGCGCTGCAGTGGCTCACATTTTTTTTTTTCTGCGTCGAGGGATTCCAGAAGATCGCTCGGTGGCTGCTAGCGCTTAACTTAATGCTGTCAGCGCCGTGGCCGCCGTCCGTCTGTGACAGGCTGTCGCCGAGACGGCAGAAGATCGGCGGCGCAGCCATGACTTGGCCTGTCGTGTGAGAGTCTGTTCGTGTCTCTGTCTGCTAGACTCTGCCTGGGTGGCTCCCACTACTGGCTCCTCCTGTTGGCAGGCTCAGGCCCGGCGCTGCTTGTGGCGACTCGCAGCGAGTCGCAGCCTGCCAGCCCGTCGTGTACCCTACCCGTACCCGCTCTATGCTTGCGTGTGTGCGGAAAGTTAGCAGGCAGCGCGCAGCCGCATCCGTGCTATACGGGCATCGTAGCGCAGGCGAAAAACGAGCAAGTTTCATCCTTCATTGGTCCGTCGCGCGCAGTCTCGACACTTGGACACTTGTTCCCAAGCAGCCCTTGGCGGATGTGCGTGCCAGGTGTTGCGTCAACTGCGAGTAGGGCCCCAGCCTTATTGGCCGTTGCGCGGGTCTGATTGCCTCCTGTCGCTGCGTTGATTGGCCGTCTCAGGCACCCATTAATCTTTACGATGGACAAGCGTTACAAAGCCAATAGCCCAGGAAATTATTGGATGCTGGTCGCCTGCAAGCCGACGGCGCGCGGTGGGCGAAAGCGAGATTCGCATGTCCAAATTGATGGACGGGCCCTCCGTGAGCATGTCTCTGCGCGCCGAAACCTCGCGTCGAAATATTCCCAGACATGGTCTCCGTTGTTGAGTGCATATCACGTGGATTAGACTGATACATGTTGATTGGCGTCGTCGCTTTGCGCTGACCCATGCCCACCTGCTACACGGCAGATCGAGTAGCTCTGTCTAAGCACTGGGGCAACGAACTCTCACGGCAGGTGCGGCACGCCTGGCGTGCACCAGATATGCAGCCTCTGTTCCAGGCCGACTCCTCCCAAACCCAAGCGGCTTGCTGCTTTCTTTGGCTGGGCTGGGTACACGCTGATGCCTTGCGCTAGATCTACAGGGATTCTTCTCGAGAAGAAGCACGGGCCGCTGAAGGTCAGCGAGTGTGTTGGGGCTTTCCACGCCAGAGGAGCGCAAGTCGCAACGTTTTTCTCCCACTAATTCGAGAACTAGGCGCCCTGACTGGATGCGGTAAGCTGCCGTGAAGCATACGTGTTGTTCGTGCCTTTTGCTGTGTTTTCGCGGGCGCAACTTTGTTAGTAGTGATCTGCGGACCCGCCTCCCACTGGCCTCTCCTTGGAATCGGTGTGCTCGAAGCCTTCCGCGCGCTGCCGCTGGCTTGAAGAGACCAACCTATGACCGGCACTGCTTTAGTGGTAGCTGGTCATTAGCTGGGAGATCCCGCGGACGACGCGAGTGGTTCATCTCGGTTCGACCATCACGGCCGAAAGGGCACGCAATCATCAATCCGAAGTGAACCACACAAGCAATAATGTCCAAACTCTGTTACGCGTTATTGCCCATCATATTTCGATGCCGCATTTGATCAGCCCGGCATAAATTCAGCACAAGTTATTGTGAACGTGCGTCGGCGATACTCCTGAGAAGGAGTGTGATGAGGTGCCACCAATATTGTCTGTCGCCCGCAGATGACGGGGCTGCAGTAGGTTGACGAACTAATCCTTAGCAGACTCAATAACAGCAGGCCCGGCCTCCAATAACTTGCAGTCCATAATCCACACACCCACCCGCCATCTGGGGTAAGGAAATTCAGCATCTGCGTGGTATGTATAGTCGCATCACTAAAGACTGATGCACAGACGACGTACGCATGGCGGTGAGATGCATCTTGCTTTCCAGTTACGTCCGCTACCATAGATCTGCGGGGCTTTGTTGCAAAGACTCAGAGCTCCTCGAACTCTCATCTTCGATTTCCAAGCCATCGAGCTTAACGAGACGCGAAACGCTACCTCTGGCGTCTTTGCGGGCCGACCGCAGTGTTGGTAATACTGTACTGTATCTTCAAGAGGCGCTTTGTCTGATCCTTCGATAAGGGAGCTATTTTTCTTTGATGGCGCTCGTGATCTCGATCGTCCTCGACCCGTCACTGGGCGGAGATAGTACCGTGCCGCGCGCCTCTGACGGCTCTTACTGCAGTAGCACCATGCAGGCTCTCGTGGCTAGCGAGGCGGGAGGCGCCGGGGTCTCGTGGATGCGGCCAAGGGGAGTCTTGGTGTGCTCTGAAGGGTATTGGCAGCGCTAGCAGGATTGTCGTCACGTCGCTTCTTGCCAATATATTCGTTGAGATGAAGTTTGAGGTTAAGAAGACGTGCAGCATGAGACGACGAGGGTTGAGCGCCATCGACTCATGGACTCGGCTCGCTGCACACCTCCTGTGGAGACGCCAACGCACGAGCGGTATAGAGTGTAAAGATCAGCCAGCTCTACTGTATCTGCTGCAAGCGACCCGGCAATCGTATCACAAAACGGCCTCAGAGGACCCCTGGACACAATACGGTTAACAAGCGGATGGTAGTAAGTTTGCGATCAGCGAAGATGTTGTATCGCGACTATACTAGTGTGGTCGATTGACATGAAATGACGAATGCTCAGTAATCCTCGGCAGTCTTTGGATCGTCTTTGAGTTCCAGGTGCAAGAGTTAACATGATTAGGAGACACAGTACTGTGCAATCCTGCTACTCGCAAGTCACAACTCTGTCGCGCCTTATCGTCCTGCTCGATGCTATCCCACCTCCGCTGCGTTCATGCCTGGTGACGATGTTACATGCGCCGCTCGGAAAGAGGCTCGTCGACCGAAGCGACGACGAAATATCGTAGGTTCAGAAGATCAGACGACATTATACCGCACGTAGCCCAAAAAGCGTACATACCACTCGGAGGCTTTTGTGGTATTGCATGGTCATCATGTCGGACATGCCAAGTGTTGGGCATCGTGACTATGTTGAATGAGGATCGACAATGTAGACGGTTGAAGTAGTCTGCATCTAGACATGTCCGACTTCCATGATGGAAGGCCTTGGGCATACCTGTGTACAGTGTATCGCAGGAGAGTTGAACCTACTGAAGTCGCGACCTATTGACCCTAGATCTTGCGGAGATGACAATTATCTGATTCTCCTGATGCCAATTTGTCAACTCGACTTTCGCAGACGATCAGAGATTCAGATGTGAGTATGAACTTTGGCATCAAAGAGGGTGCATCTGACCGTCAGCTCCGTACACCGTGTGAACTGTCCCTTGGACAAATCTTCCATCACCAGCTCCCTCACCCACTTTGTTGTATCGAGGAATCTCAGTGCTGTGACGTCTGCACGAGCGCATGTACAAGTGAATGAATGAGGTTATTGCTGTCCTGTCAAGCCTCCACTTCCCGAATGCGGAGGCGGCCCGCTCCGTTTTCACATGGCAAATGCGCGACAAGAAAAATGATTCAAGAAGCTATAATCTTTTCTCGAGGCAGCCTTCGAGTCGCAAGAGAAACCCAACAACCGTAGACGTGCGCTATCAACCCACACCCATATCTCCAACCCCAACGAATCGCAAAAATGGTCGAGAAGGTGTACGTTACCTACAACGATGTGCGTATCCGTCAACAACCCTACACCCTCTCCACGGGCACGTGCTTCATGTGTGCTCGATTGGGAAGTTTGCGAACGTAATACTGATGTACGTTATAGGTGCACAAGATGTGCCAGGAGGCCGGTCCTCGCATCCTCGAAGAGTGCAAGCCTCACCTCATGATCGCCATCGGCGGTGGTGGCTACGTTCCCGCTCGCATCCTCCGATCTTTCCTCAAGAAGCCCGGCAACCC
>Ga0265797_10000627_pt1 | contig 63932 bp, 84 predicted proteins | sample P2T30metagenome_FD_192433 | JGI IMG/M metagenome (GOLD analysis project Ga0265797, IMG submission 192433) | Plant litter microbial communities from East Loma Ridge, Irvine, California - P2 T30 | ecosystem: Environmental > Terrestrial > Plant litter > Unclassified | place: USA: California... | reverse complement strand
TACAACACCAAAAACAGCCGTACTGCTACTGTTACTGTACTGATCCAATCGAAGTCAAGTACTTACTGCCAAAGTACTAGTACACCAGTACAGTACTGGTCAGTAGTACTGGCTGTTGGCTACGCTGGTCTCTCACCCTAACTCATACATACTCTTTGAAATCACCGCTCCACTCTGCAATGACTGCCGCTTCAATTCTCGCTGCGTCTAATCGATAAGGCATTTTCCGCTTGCTTGATTTACCAGCAGACAAGCCTTCCACCCGTCGCACAATTCCACCACATTAACAGTCCGTCTACAACTTCGCAATCGAGTCTGCCAGATCAAACTTCGCATCCGAGTCTACTACTTCAACGCTACGCCCAATGCCATCTCAGCTAGAAGCCTTTTATGCACCCTCTTTCACTTCATTTGTGACCCTGTGACGCGCCTTCATCTTCTATCATTCCCCAGCGCGTGACACACTAGCGCAACTACTAACCTGCATCCTCTTACTACATCTCTGCCTCTCCTCGAGTCTTCAATCGCGCGACCTCCACTCTTGCCCACCGCCAATTCGAAATCACACGCGTCAACGTACGCAATGCCGACAACTCCTCACAACATGCTGCACGCAGCGCCCCATCGACCGAGTCACTTCAGCTTTCTAGACCTGCCGGCGGGTAAGTTCTTGATAGGTTGCGCCAGCTAGACGTCTACTGACTTGCTAATGCAGAGCTGCGAAACTGTGTCTACGAGTTCGCTGCAACACCAGAAGCCGCCGACCAGCGATGCTCCGCACTCCCGAGCCTTCAGCTGGCGCAGACCTGTCGCCAACTTCGCGCCGAGTACTTGCCAATATGTATGAGTGCGGCTGTCACTATCGACTGGAACAATCTGCCAAGGTACCTGGAGATCGCCTATTCGATGATGGTGGCCATGAAGCTTGCGCCCTTATCTATGACGATCATCATCGATGGCTACGCAGCCGACCTAGTGTTACGATCCCAAATATGAGCCTCCTGAGTGCATGCGACGCATGTTATGGAACGACCAATAGGGTCGCACAGGACGAAGCGCTCGGGCAAGTCACGTGACACTGATCAGTGCTCAACGGTCTTGGCAAAGACTGAGCACTGAGCACACAGCTCGAACGCTCAGCACGCTCAGCACAACTGAGCCCACTGAGCAACTGAGCAGTCGCATGGTATATAGCAATAGACGATGAGCTCCTACAGCTCATCGTGTTCAACTTCACAGAGTACCTTACCAGTACCCTTTGTACCAATCTACAACTTGGTTACCTTGCACTCGATCTATTGTCCCCATCAATCTACCTCAGTGCACCTCTCGTACTTAGACTCTGACTACTACTCAGTATCTGTACTTGATACCCCCGTCCACGTCCTCTGCCACTCATCCCCGAGAACCAACCGTAGAGCCTTCGGCACACAAGACTCCGTCTTCAACCAAGGGCCTTCACACCTAGACCAGGAGATCGATATACTGCGTATCGTGAAGATGCAACACGCCAACAGTACCGCTGCTTGTATTATTCAGCGCCACCCAGCAGATCCCTTCACTTCAGAGATAGAAACACGAGGAGTCCTGCGAACATACGAAGAAGTGGACTGCAGCACGATCGAGACTCTGATAAGGCATTGTGATCCACAGTGGCAGGCGGACGTAGCAACCGGCAAGGTGGAACAAATCTGGGTATCCGCTTTAGGTCACCGGCATGGGCCAACGGTCGAGTTTAGGGTGGACGACGAAGATGTTGCTCGGCATCTTAAAGACCCTCACATTCCGAAAATGACGGCGGAGAGCTACTACTTCGAGAGGACCAAGATGGATGGCGTTCGGAAGTGTCAGGTGGAAGGTGACGAGTATGCCATGTATTTTCACCTTACTCATGTGAGCATGCCCCGATGAATACAGAAATAGGATAATATCAGAGTCGAAGGCAATGCGTGAGTCGCTGGGGCTCGCACTGAGTAGTGACGAAGTATAATAATGAATTGGAATTATCGGGATCTTGAAGTTTTCACATCAATGCTCATCTCGTGCAGACGCCAATGGTGCAACTTCTTTTCCTGCAGACTGACCAGCATTCGAAGCTTAGCACCGTACCGATCAACAAGATTCGAGTCCAAAGTCTGTTCCTCATCGGCCCGAAGCCCAAGCTGCTGATAGATAGACCGCATTTTCTCATTGGTAAAAGATGTGCCCTGCTCCAAGACGAAGCCAGACATGGCCGTCCGCGTAAAGAGCGTGCACTTCGAAGCCGGTCTTTTGTCCCACGACTCTAGCTGGAACTGCAGTAAGACTGCAGTGACCGCGCTGCAGTCGACGAAAAGTAGCCTGGCATCGGGATCCCAATCGCTCGTGAATGTTGTTTGATTAGTGAAATGCCTCACGACTACTCCTTCCGCGTGTGCTATGCGGAGACCAGCCTCTACGAACTCCGGAGACAGCGTTACCAGAATCCTGCGGCCGCGAGTAGCAACGTGCGCTTTCGAGCCCGTGTTGATATGGGGCTCTTTTTGCACGATTGTCAGCTGTTTTGGTGAGGTAGTGATGGCGAGCCGGGGACTGACGGCGACAGCCACAAAGCGCACGTGTTCGGTCTCGTATTCTGTTGCATCGACGCCCACCTGGGCGAGAAGGATACCAACGAACTCGGGTTGCGAATCAAGCGAGCAGTTGAGCATGCCGATGCTGAGTCTGTATCGTTTTGCAGGTGGCATAGGGACGCACGGTAGTGCAAGCTTGAGCCCGATGTTGGTCAAATTGAACGCGGATCCTGCGCTTGCATTGTAGCTTAGTGAGTGGCAGCCCTCGAAATCCTGAGGTGACTTGGCGAAGATTGAAGGGTTGCCACCTAGTACGAAGTCCTGAAGTGCCTCATGCAGTAGTTGCGATATCTCGGTTGACGAAGGTCGTGTCCCGGATTGCGTTTTGTCAAATGACCTTCGACTAGAACGTAGGCCCCACGCAAAGATCGAGTCGTCGTTGGTCTTTTTGATGATCTCTTCCTGAAGACGTAAGAATGCGCGGGTACCTTCTCCGTATAGCAGCGGCATGTTGATGTCAAACAGACCAAGCAGGCTGTAGGCCTCGTCTTCTACTCGCGTGGTCTGCCGATCCGATGCCCAAGCCATTCTTCGGGCAACGCAGAAGGTGTTTAGATTGGGTCGGTTGAAACCAAGGGCAGACTCATCAATCGAGGTGATCCTGGCGAGCTTTCCAGCCAGATCCAGTCTTGAGCCGAGAATGTTCCAGCTGCTATCGTAAAAGATGACTTTTGATGGGGCGAGTAGCTCTTGCAGGGTCCAGCCTCGTTTGAACCACCTAGAGCTTGCCAAGGTGCTATCGTGGGATTGCGTGTTGACATCGGAGAGGAAGGCATAACAAATGACGGACGACTGATACCAGAGGAACATGGAGTTGATTGCTTCGGATAGCTCGGCGCTCGACGTCTTGTCGATGCAGCAACTACGTTCGTAAGCATTTTCCAGCTATTAGCTCGTTCGTCAACTAACGTGTCTACCCATGCATATCTGAGGCGATCCTTCAAGGCCTGCTTACACGTAAGGCTGATCTTCCGCCAGCCCTCCTTAATTCTAGCCGCATCTTGAGCTTTTGTGAAATCGGCGAAGGAAACTTCTCCTTGTCCCCAAGTGTGAGACAAGATAGCGTAAGCAGGTATTTCCGAGCCGAAGAACTCTTCAAGCTGGTATGTGGAGCAATTGATGAGCCGCATGGTTGTGGTGATGGTGTTCAGGCGAGACTGTCTCTTTTGCCCAGGCAAGCTGGCATTACCCCACCTTGAGGTGCATGATTCGCCTAGCGGGTAGGCGTCGTCGCTACTTTCGTCGCTACTTTCGAAGTTGCTCACGACACACAGAACTTGTGATGTTGCGGGCACTAGGCACTGGAGCAGCTGGTACCGTTGTATCTATGCCGGCAGATTGAAAGAGTGGGAAAGTGAAGGCAAAATCCATCGCAAGGGCTAAACAAGTATCAGCCAGCCGTGAAAAGCTTTGTTCGGATGCAATATACAGACGAGGCGACGTGCCGTGTCTGTTATGGAATGAAATGAAATGAGATGAGATGGGAGAGTGAAGATGGTGAGGTTCGCGAAGCATCCTCTTGCTCGCGAGAAAAGCGCGCTAGCACGTGCTCTGATGTCATCGTTCGAATATCCTTCATTGCATATACTCTGCGTCCCGAAGAAAGCAACTTATGTACGGTCACGGTCTCGTCTGGTACACGCACGCGTTCCTTTTCAAGCATGCTGCCCTGCCACTAAAGTTCCAGATTGTAGCGCGTCTGCGCACACCTCCTGCGTCCGCTAGTGCGACGCGCTGCGACAGCGCAACGGCGGCGGGACGTTATCAAACGACATGTAAGTGTTTCACCACGACTCGATGACAGTAACGCAAAGACATGGCGAAAGCCTTGTTGATGGCCATCGTCTCCGCTATGATGGAATTCGTAAGGTGTGAGGTCATCGACCAGGATCGTGCCGTGTTCTGCACCCCAGACAGTTATCCTCGTCTCGTCTCAACCCCTCTCAGCCTGCATGTGCATGCACTGATTTTGTTGCGCGTTGTTCATTTTTGTTTTCATTCTTCCATCTCATCTTGTCATTTTCGCACGTGTAATTCTAGAACGCCATGTCCCGCCCCAAGAGCATGCCAGACTTCTCCGCGTTGATGGACTCATCGACGCCACTTTTCGAAGCGCGCGCACAGAATCGACGACAAACTTCGCCAGTACGAGGACAAGGCTATCCACGCAAGAAGCTGAGCATCTCGCTCGCGGCTGGCTTGATCATGAATACGGACAGCCCGCAGAACACGGCGCCGATGGGTTCGCAGAGCCTCGATAGCACCAAGGAAGAGGAGGCGGAAGACAGCGAAGACAATCTCTTCCATGCATATGCGATTAGAGTAAGCTATAAAATAAGCGACTTGAGGGAGTAGGAAGCTAACACAAAGTAGAGCGACCTTACCAATTCGCCACCGTACATCTTGACCTTTGCCTCCGCCTCCATCTGCACGCAATGGTGGTCCCTTGTCCAGCGCGAATACCCCGACGCCTCGCGCCCCAGCCCACAAATGTTCGTCATGAAAGGCGATGATCTAGAAAGCATACCAAACAACTTGCGCTTCTACAGCTTGCGACACAAGTGGTTCTGCACGGGTCAGGACAATTTGTCGAATACGTCGCCGGTCATACCGCTACAGAGTGCAGATGGACATGCGCTCGCCACATCACAACCTTTGCGCCCTAAATCCAACCCATCGCGGCCGAGTTCGTCTTCGAATACGACAGTAGATAGCCTCTCCGAGAAGTTGGACCGCCTCACAACTCTCGTCTCCTCCAATGCCGAGCAAATTCATGCCCTGAGCGTCGCCCAATCCGCCGGCCTCGCACGCATGCAACAAATCAACGAGTCCAACACCGCACAGATTGTCGCTCTTGCCGAAAGTCAAGCAAAGCTGCAAGCTCTCATTGATCAGAATGCGTCGCACTACATTGCCCTCTCCAATTCGAGCTTCCAGGCGCAGGAAAGCATCAAGACTATACTCAAGAGCACGACAAGCCAGATTCAAGGCTTGAGCAAGAATCAGTCCCAGCTGGCGAATACGTATGATGGCATGATGCGCGGTATCGAAGAGTTGGCTGGGGTGGTAAGAGAGGGACAGATGAGCATGAATATCAGTGGTAGTGCTGCATCCGATACTTCGACTGCGGTATCGTCGCCCATACCGTTCAGCGTCATGGGCAACCGCATCAATCCGCCGCCGAGAAAATTGAACCGCAAGATCAAGGGAGTGTGGTATGAGTATGACACGAGTGATAGTCCGACGCAGAGTCCGAGGCGGAGTGTGCAGTTTAAGGATGTGGAGGTGAAGGGGCCGAGGAAGATATGAGAGTGCAAGGACGCGACACGGACTCGACTTTCGCATATTCTGGGATTATTCTATCTTGATCGACGAACATCGTGGGGCAGTCGTTTGAGCGCGTCGCTCTTGCACGCGATTGAACCACAAGGCACGTGACCGCGAGTTCACTCCCCCCGCGTTCTCAAGGTCCATCGAGTCCCGGAACTCGCTCAAAGCCTCTCATATCCGCTCAAATTTGTTCCACAGTACTCGTTGGGACATACGGAGTCTCACATCATGCTAACCCCAACATCCTCGAGAGCAGACTGCTTCCGGTTGCTCGACCTGCCGGCCGGTGAGTTAACCAACCAACACCGATACCAGGCAGCCTCCAGTATATCACATCATTGACATGTAACTAGAACTCCGCAATCGAATGTACTATATCTCCGCCACCACCAATAACCACCGCGAAGGCCGGCTGTGCGCCCTACCAGAACTCTTCCTCGCCCATACATGTCGTCAAGTACGCACCGAGTATTTCTCAATATGCATGACGGCCCCAGTCGCCATAAAGTGGAATACTCTCCCCGCGTACTGCCGAACCTTCTATTCAACCACCGGGAGCCTCAAGTACGCGCCCTCGCAGCTGACACTCGTAATCGACGGAAGCTCGTTCACCGATCGCACAATCGACATACTTCCGCTCGTCATGATGCAGCACTCGAGTCCCCAACATGCATTCCAGCTCGCTTGCAGCGCCGACGCAGACGAGGGAGTTGACGGCGCGGAGTGGGTGATGGAAAACTCGCTTTGCTTCTATGGCGACAGGGCGATGTTCGAGGCGCTCTTGCGCCATCGCCATGCCGCGTGGGTTTACGAGGTCAAGGCGGGTAATGTGGTGAGCGTCAAGGTGTGTCCGCTGAGTACGGGTGTACAACCACTTGTGGTCTTTGGTGTCGCGGACGAAAAACTCATTGCGTGTGGAAGCAGTGAGGCAACGAAGGAGTATTACTTTGGAAAGGTGCAGATGGGTCACTTGTGGTCTGTTGCGCTTGGTGGGGTTGTGTTGTGTATGGATGGCGAGGTTCGATATGTGCAGGCTGAAAGCATGGGGTAGGGGGGAGACCTGGTGGGAGTACGGGGGAAGGGATATGAAGCTCGGGACGGGACGAATGAAGGATTTGGATCAAGCTAGTGCCCATTTGTTTTCTCGCGAACAGCAAGACAATTCACTTCGGTACTTTACTTTACGAGTATGAATTATTCGACTGCTAAGAGCCATTCATCACTCAATGCGACTGATTTAAACCTTCAGTTATGCACGAAGCTTTCCTTACTATTGTTCGCTTTCTCTTTGCCTGCGCCGCTTGTCCCATTGTCAGGCGCGATGTTGCATATTGAAGAGCGAGGTGGTGGTTGCGATGCCTTTATTCGAGCTTACTATTGTTCGCATGCCTCACGACCAATTTTGCCAGCGTCGCTCTTTGACGCCTCTTCTTCACTCGTTACTATTGTTCAGTATCCATTCCATTTCTTGAACTATCGCATTTCATCCCATCGCCCACCAAAACACTTCCCACTCATTTTCCAGAACCACAAACTCGCGCTGGCTGCACAATAAACACACTCATTTATCCTGCAAACATCCAACATGAGACCCCACACCATCCTCTCCATCGCCGCCCTCTGCGCAGTCGCCACCGCCTTACCCGCCAACGTCTTCGACAGCCCCTACCCCGACCCCGGCAACGAGCAAAACACATGCTACATCTACTACACCATGAAAGAAGACTACGCCCCGCGCGCCGTCCCCCTCCCCATCGCCGAACTAAAACTCACCATAAGCGACGACCTAAAAGTAATGACCCCAACGCCCTACCACCCCACCTGGTCCAACGGCGAAACATACGACAAGCCGCAATCCATATTCGCGGGGTCCGACAAAGCGCTCTGGCTCAACAAAGTCACGCGTGGCAACAATACGTTGAAGACTGCGTGGATGGATGCGGAGAGTAGCGAGGGCAAGGATTATTTGTAGTTTGATTACGCAGGGAAGGATGGGAAAGTGTGGCGCAAGTGGAAGAGTACGGACTTTGAAAGGGCATGTAATCGGGGGTATGATGATGGGTTGAAGTGGTGGGTTGAGAAGACGATTGTGAATGTTGGGCCGACGTGTTAATTTAGTGGAAGGATGGTGAATATTAAGAAGGTTGTGTTTAGGGAGGGGAGGGGGCTTGTAAGTTTTTGTGCTAGGGTTTTGCTTTGGGGGTGGGTTTCTCTTCTTTTTACTTTACACGGATCTTATCAACCGATACGATTACTTCATAAATTATTATTCAGACTTGGTAGGTGTGCCGGCTTGGTGCGATGTTGTTGAGGTAAGCGTGAATACGTGCGCAATTTCTTGAGCTCTTTGTCCCTTTATACGAAGTCTACATTTGCTCTCACGCGACCACGTTCAATAGAACAATGAGCATTATTTTTGAGACCGAAAGACAATGGTATTGATCCAAGGCGCAAGGTACACTAACCTTAAAATATTTTTCCCGGCGGCGCACCAATACCGATATTTATCGACTGTCGGATCGTGAGTATCGGTAGGAACGTCAGCAGTTCAACGCTGCCCAACGGGCCGACCCGATCCTACTTCGGCCCTACTCGTTTCATAGCATATACCCCTCTATAGCTCCCTGACGAGAACAACAACCAAGTCAACCAACATCGTACAGAATGCATTCGTAGCTATCGTTATTTCCTTTCACTAGTGAGCCTTCCAACATCGACACCTATATCGGCAAAATCTGTCACACCGCAAAATTACAGAGCAAAGCAGCCATGAAGACTACCACCTCAATAACCTTCCTCCCCCAGTCTCCCCCTCCCTCGCCCATCCTTTCGCCCTCCCCCACCCCATCTCCGAACTCTTCTCCCACAGAAAAGCTCTGACTAGCCGGACCTTCGCAGGAAAGCCGCGACACGGCCTCTGCACACTCCAAGGCCGCGTGACTGAACGCCTCCCGCGTACCACGCCCGTCACAGTGACTTTCGAAGTCCTGTGTTTCTTCAGCGGCCAGGGAACAGACCGCGTGGATTTCACATCTGGTCCGCCGTCGTTCAACGGCCCGGGTCCGCAGTGGTCAAACGGCCAGAATTTGTATGTCCCGCAGCGCATGCAGAATGAGCTTGTCACGCTGAATGATGTGATTGAGACGGATAGCGACTTGCGCATTGAGTGGCGCAATTTTACCAGTACGTATCACCATGCACTTTCTCACTAACTTTCTCACCAACTCGTGATTCTAGATGAAGACGGTGGTCTTCCCAGCTTCCCAGTCTCTGGCTACGCAGATTATTTGCACTTCGAATACACACTCATGCGGGCCCCGAAGGACAGTGGCATCAATACGATGATTGAGTTTGAGGATAGGCATGGCGAGAAGGACGATGTGCCGTGGGCGAGGTGTCAGAGACAGAGCGGTGAATTGATCGAGAATCTGAATGAGCATAGTAGAGCTATCAATCGTACGAGGACGATGATATGTAATTTCAATTGCTAGAGCGATGAGACTGTTGGGAATCGAGCCACCGTACGTGGCAGAGCAGGTAGCCAAACACGTGATCACATGGCCTGTGCGCAAGCTCGCACAATCCGTGTGCGAGCTGCAGCCTTGCCCTCAGAATCAATCAACCACGAACCACCACCGTTGCAACGACTGTTACTTGATTCAACCTTACCTTTGCCGTATCAACAGAGACGGATGGAGAATTATTTTATGCACTCCGCGACATGCGTTGAAGGTATGACAAACGCATGTTCGCTGAGAATGTCGCGTTCTCGCTGTCCTTGCGCATGAGTATAATGATCAATGCTGCAAGCAAGACAAGTCCATGGTGTGCAATCAAAGCACCCATCTTTGTTCTATTGTCCGTGGAGAGCGCCACCAGCACGCACAACAACGGCATGCATCGCAACTCTCTTGTCTGGCGCACGCCGTCCTTTGTCACTGCCAAATCCCAATTTCCGCTCCACGCCCATCGTACATAATCGGCGTCCGTCCTCAACATCTAGATCAACCAAACCTGCAGCTCAATCAACCACTCCCAACATCCTCTTATTCACCATCTGATCACCATTAAGTTCTTCACATCACTCCTTCCCCTCCTGCCCATACTCTCCGTCACCGCCATACCAGGCCCAAAGAAGCCGTCTGGTATGTGCAGCGTAACAGTCGAGCTCACGCACATCAACACGCGTAACGAAGGCGAGGACTTCGACGCCACGGTGCGCATCAAGTCGCTGAAGGACAGCGCCGGGAGAGTCATCAAGTCAGGGCCCGAGTAAGACACCCTTCCACTTTCGTTCAAAGCACACACTAACTCCAGCTACCGCAGATGGGCCAATACCACGCCCCGCATCCTGTTCCAAGCTGCAGTTGGCCTTCGACGCATGGACCCTGACAAAGCATACGGAGCGAACCTCTCCACCGTCATCGCTAAGAACGAGCTCATGGAGATCAGATGGCGAGGGGTATCAGGTGTGTTTGGCTTTTTAGCCTACCGTTAATGCTGACGACTGGATGCTACAGATGGCGCTAAGGATATCGAGAACAATTATGGGTGGCTTGACTTTACATTTGCGAGCGCATCTGAGAGCACGTTGACCAAGCCTATTAGCTGGAGTGATAACAAAAAGGGGTCGAAGGTTGCGAAGTGTATAAGGTCGGGGTGGAAGACTGGAGGAAAGATGAATGATGTGTATAGATCGAGGGACACTACTTGTTGGTTTGCCTGTGAGAAGGCGTCTAGGTGAGAGAGAACATTTGACTCTGGGAGTTGTGTGATGGGAGAAAACATCATTGACATAGTACTTGCAGTTCCGTTTTGTTTTGAGTGTTGCTTTTCTTTTTGTACGCTATTGCGATGCATGATAGCTCAATAAGTCTGTCACCAGCCTCCTTCAGGGTCCAAACCTCCTGTTTCATCTCAAAGAGAACTAACATCATGGTTGCCCATAGATGTAAAGCTCAGTAACGTCATCCTCGGGACGTAACCACCTGGATCAAGACCGTCTCTTCATCGCTGTATCGGCGGTATGCTCGTCTGATGCTGAATCGCAAACTGGTTTCGTTTCCTTTCTCCGGCGTTCAGACGGCTACCAACCCTCAACCTCTCACATCCCCCAAAATAACATCCGTCGCCTTCTCACTAATCATAAAAGTCGGCAAAATAGGAAATCCACCCATCGCCCTCGGAAACACACTCGCATCCACCACCCTTAGCGCCTCAACACCATGCACCCGAAATCTCGAATCAACACACGAGTTCGTCGCATTCAGCCCAATGGAACACGTAGACTGCGCGTGGTGCGAGAATACCTGGTCCATGAGCGCTTGGTCCATATCGATGCTGAGATCCGGAACGACGATCTTGTAAGGTCCGTACGGGGGCGGAGTGGCGTTGTAGACGCGCATCACGTATTCGATTCCTTCTCGTAGGGCTTGCAAGTCGTGTTCGCGGCCTTGTGCGAAGTAGTTAAAGTTGATGAGAGGTGTGTCTTGGGGGTCGGTGGAGCGGAGGCGTACTGTACCCTTTCGGAAATGTCAATAGATGTCCCAAAGATATATGAGGTTTGAACATGGGCTTACGGCTTTGTTTTGATACTGCATCTTGACCACGGACCAGAACGATCCGTTTGCCGTGCTGTCTGCATGACGAGAAAAGCCCTGGACATAGAAATCAGCCACTTGTCGCTACGCGTTTGGAAGTGGCGAAGCTCACGGGATAATAGCCATCGAAGACGACGCCTGCACCGCCAAAGAGAAAGAGGTCGGCGTCCTTGTTTTCGCTGACGCTAGAGCGGTACAGTATAGCTGCTGGCGCTGCACCCAAGCCATAGGGTCCAGTTCCGTTTTGCTGCCACTCTCGAAAGCACGGATCTCCTGGAGCTGCACGAGTGTAGATCTGCCATCAGCGCATGCCGCAAAAACGTTCAGCATCAACATTCTTACCGAGGTTCGTGCACTTCGCGAACGGGTTACCGTGCGGCATCGAAGCCTCCACACGTACGCCCGCTTCGTAATTGTCCTGCAGATTCATGCCAACAGCCGATAACTCTTGCACGACAGATATGTTGAAGCTCTCCAGCTCGTCTCGCGGACCAATACCGCTAAGCTTGAGCAACTGAGGCGTGTTGAAGGCGCCGGCGGCGATGATGACTTCCCGCGTGGCTGTCACATTGAATGGCACGCCAACCTGCAAGCCATTGTTGCGAGGATCCGCGCGGTAAAGGGCTTGACCTTGAAAGAAAGACACGCCGGTAGCACGTGGGTTAGTACCAGATACATTGAAAAGCACGCGTGTGGCGAGGGAAGTAGTGCTGATGGTCAATGGAAAGCGCTGGGTACCATTCTCGTGGACTTCGTTGGTTGTGTCGCTCAAATACGTTTGCGCGCTACTCCTTCGTCGCATGCCGTCATCGTGAAGAGGCAGCTGGTACAATGCTGCGTGCTCGTATCGATCTTGATCAAGACGGTTGAGATCGCGCTGCAGAAGCTGGTACGTGGCTGCCGTGGTATTGGGGCAGTCGGTGCCAATCGCGCAGAACAGATCCTGGAGCTGCTGCACATATCCTGGTTGACTGTCGAAGAGATCGATTTGGTTACGGTTCGACTGTAGTCTGTTAGTGAAAGGGGTCCGACGATGTGCGAGAGGAACCGTACTCCAAGCCAGCCATCATAGCCGTGGCCCTCCGCACCGGTGCTGTTGGGGCTGATATAGTAGTTCCTTTCGATCCGCTTGAAGTATCCGCGCATGGAGTCAATGCCCCAAGTGGCATCTTCTGTCAGATTTGCGATGTGCTCCCAATCGTTATCTGGCGGAAGAGCAAGATTCATCGCATTGTGGTTACCGCAGCCACCTAGTGTACCCGCTCGGGGATAAAGAATTCCAAGAGGTTCGGAACCGTTCGGAGGGTCAGTGCCGACGTAGTAGTCATGATTGGGTGTGCGCCACGTGTATTTGCTATCGCGGTATGCTTGCTCTGTGTCCTGGTAGTGATCTACGAAGTATTCCCAAGACATACTTGGATGTTCCGCAACTGGATCGGCACTGAGAACTGGATCAGCCGCATGTCAAAACGGGTGGTGTATTGACTGACAAGCTGGGTATCTGTTGAATTCTTTCGTCTCCATGATCCTCGCCGGCTTCGATGAGGAAGACAGAATGCCCGGCACGTGCCAAGTTGGCACTGAATTTGGTCAGTATTTCATCTGTCAACGAGCTGTGCACTTACGCAAGAGGACCTCCGCCGGGTCCTGACCCAACAATGACATACTCGTACTCCGATCTTTGTGCAACAGTGCACGCCCCAAGAACAAGCGCGATGAGTGGAAGTGCAAGCATACTTGTCGTTGCGGGAAGCGATGGAGTGAACAGACTGTATGGCAAGAAATTGCGATTTCTACCTCATGAGGGTGTCATTGCGGACCTCGTAGAGACCGAATCTTATATAGCCAAAGCCTTGGAAGGTCACCGATTGATACACAGCATTTTCTCTCAACGATCGGTCATAGTTTATCGCATAAATCCGAGGCATGTTGCTATAGCTTGACGCGTGGACTGACGGCCACTGAGGGCTGTTGTGAAATGCACTCTGATTGGCAAACATACAGGACTTTGTCGCAAAATCCGGATATCTCCAGTATGTTCAGGACTCTTGAACCTAATCTGAAGTTGAGGCGTTAGTTGTGTAAGTAGGATGCTCGTACGCAATGACTTGTGACTCGTCGCATGATAAGGACCACAGCAAGCTTGCATCGTGTGCGCCGAGATGCAGTAAGAAACCAAGAGGTGAGATGCAAAGATACGTCTGACGTCTCGCCGCGAGATCAGTTCTCGATGATGTTCTGCAAATGTGTCTAGCCAACGTGGCAAGCCGAATCCGATAGACGGACGAGAGGACATTTGGCCCTCTCCAGTTCATCACCATCTTCATCGAGTCAGGATATAGCCGTTCGTAGGACCGAACGCCGATGAAATAACCGCTCGAGCGAGACTATCGTGGCATGGCATCAACGAAGCGGTCGGTAGAACATGCAAGTTAGGCGCCCTGTCGTTGAAAAGCTGACATGCTCGGCAGGGAACTGCGATTTCCATTGGCGCGGCGGACGCGTGGTGGTGCACGCGACGAGCATTTGTAAGTCGACCTAAATTTGCATCTTGGTTATGCTCGTCAAAACACACGGGGAAGTGAGGTTTTGCTTTCGAGACCCAGCCTACACGTGCGCATTCGCGGAACGGTTTGAGCGCTGTAAACTTGTAGACGGCGTGAGAGGCACAGATGAAGTCGATTACTTCCGTGGCGTCTCGTGAATCTAATTGACGGCGACGTCTTCCATCGAGGCGAGGTTGCTCATGCAAGACCAACGTCTTTCGAAGGTCATCAGCCTGTGCCAGGCCTTCGCGGAAGAAACATGAAAGAAAACATCAGGGAGCAAAGGCCTGGGGGAGCCTCAACCGACCCAACCGAAGGAGTTTGAGGTGTTCTAAGGTTGTACGATGCTGTTGTCGTGGAAAGGTGGGAACCGAGGGTGGGGTCGCACCACCACTGCCGCCAACTTCGTCGCAATTTCCCTACTGCGTCAGCACCGCTCCACAACCACAACAACACCACCATTCCTCACCAATTCATCACCTGGGATCCGATATCGCATCGAAGTCCATCGTCGGCATATTGCAAGTAAATATCCAGCTGCTCTACGCTTCTCCGGAAGGGAATGCAAAGCGACCACCTTCCGGAAGAGGCGTCGCCATTCCGAGAGACCCACCTCTTGTGCTACGAGAAAGAGTTGAAGGCGCAAAGCCATGAGCAACGCAAGCGAGAAGCCATGAACAACACAAGTGTCTCAGTTCACGTACCTGCATGAAACACACCAGAACATACGCTATATCGCGAATCTGTGTCTGATAGCTGCCACGTTCTGAGACATGGAATTTCAACCCTCGCGTGGTTGCCAAATTCAATGCATGAGGCGAAGCGACCTCGAGTCTGCTTGCTCGTCAGGGTGTTGTACGACCCGGCTGCATGCATTTGGCAATCAGTTGACATGAGGAAATCCGCGTACCTTGCAAGTTGGCGAGTGCTTGGCTTCATTCACCAACCTGGCCGTCGTTCTCGAGTAACATTGGCTGAAGACCCTGCCATGTTTGTACACGAGATGTTGCCAGCCGGTAGTTCGAGTCCTTAGCGGCGAGATGTCTGTCCCGGTGCCCATTCCTACCGAGTTCGCGGCTCCCAATGTGGAGAAGTAGACTGTGGTTACAGCACGTTCCGCAGCATATCCCGTCCTCCTCTTTTGATATCGAAGTAGTGGTGAACCTTTCTCCGTGAAAAATGTTCGCAACTTCAGCTTTCACGGAGTCAGTGTCTATGTCAGGCTTTACGCATGCGTACCAGCAACACGGAATCTTTCATCGACCGATATGCGTCGCTCCAAGGGACGATCCGCCCACTAGCTGTACAAGTCCCTCGCGCAATTCGTCATGGAAAAGCATGAGTGACGGAAGTTTTAACAAGAACGTCGGCGATATCTCCGCCCGGAGCATCACGACCCTTGGTGCCCAGGCCGTGGTCCTTGACTGGCTACCACAGCTTCAGCATGCTTTGGAGCTCCAGGATTAGCTTTCTGTGTAACTCCCAAACTTGCCCATCCTAAGCCAAAACAGGGTCCGACTACGCCTACACGATGATCCTCGTGGCAGCGCGTACAACACGGATGAGGCATTGCGTCACGCCAGAAGTTATTCGCCTCAGCTTCATGATCGCTTGCTGTTACGAAATTGCCACTCGATGCCATGTTTCGGTAGGCTAGAAATCAGTAGGTGCAAGGTCATAGATGTCGCACATCAGTCGTATGCTGCATACACGAATTGCATGTGCAGCATTGATGCAAGCCAAATAGGGCGGCTCATTTGAAGGTCTTCCGTTCTCTCGGTCTCGTTGCGAAGTCGCATGGGCGTCTATGCACCTCATCGTTTCTGGATGAGAAACCACATGGTGGACGCAGATCCGAACATCACGACCCCGGCGGGGTACGTCGAACACATCCGAGGAGCATTTTCATCTCCGCCCAGGCCTTGCTGCTGCGCTCGTACAAGAAGTCTGTAACGCCCAGCGGATTACACACACGATTGACCTCAGTGCATCCTACAATACCATCTAAGCAAAGAGCGGTCGAGCAGAAGCGTGTGAGTTTCAAATCTCGTGAGATGGCACAATTGAAGGAAAGCACATCACTGATGTTCGCAGACCTACTAGGCTCTTGCTAGTTACAACTAAGAAATCGCGAAGATCTTCGAGAAAGATCGATCGATGGCATCACGGAATGAGCCGGTCGCCGACTGCACATCTTCCGTCGCTACCTCTACCCCAGATCCAGGTTTTCAACATGAACTCCAACGCAATCAGCAACAAAGACAACCTTCTCTCCTCACGCTGAGTACATCACTAGGCGACCCTAAATTCAAGATGAGCCGCCCTCGTCCGTCTGTGCTGGTGCTCTTTTCCTTCATCGCGCTTTGCTTGTCCATTTTCCTCGTCGCACTCGATACCGTCCTCATACCCACGGCTCTTCCTACTATCGCGCTCTCGTACCACATTCCGGACTCGCAGTATGCGTGGATTGGCTCAGCATATCTCCTCGCCAACGCTGCATCAGTACCCTTCTGGGGCAAATTGTCCGACGTCTTTGGAAGGAAGCCCATCATTCTTACCGCAGATGCTATCTTCCTCGGCGGCAGCATACTCTGCGGCGCAAGCGGCGATGTGGCTACACTGATTGGCGGGATAGTCGTTCAAGGAATTGGAGGCGGTGGTGTGGTGGTTCTCGTGCATATCTGCGTGAGCGACCTGTTCAGCATCCGGTAAGAGCTCTTTGGTCTTCTGTCACACGAGAAGAGTCGCCGTGCTCCCACTCACGTGATACTGCTCTTGAACATGACTGACGTATACAGTGATCGATCATTCTACATGGGTACTGTAGGTGGTGTCTGGGCTACAGCGTCTGCTCTGGGTCCTGTGCTGGGTGGAATCTTCGCCCAATACTCGAGCTGGCGCTGGTGTTTCTACATGAACAGTGAGTGCTTCCTTCACGATACGAACGCCGTCCACTAATCGCACAACAGTACCAATCATATGTGTATCGATCATCACCTTGTTTGCCACGCTAAAGCTACACGACCCGCGAATGCCCATCCTTCCCGGCCTCGCATCTCTTGACTGGCTGGGTGCAGGCACCATCATTGCAGCGACCGTCCTTTTGCTCGTCGGTTTGCAACTCGGCAGCAACAGTGCTTTCGACTCTTCCGGCGTACTCGTTCTGATCATCTTCGGCTGCATCCTGGCCGTGATCTTTCCGATCACGCAATGGCACGCTGAACGCTCAAAACGCGATCCCATACTTCCCCTCCGCATCTTCAAGGACATCAGCAACCTGAGCGCACTCAGCGTATGCGCATGCGACGCCTTGGCCTTCAACTCCGTCGCATATTTCTTGCCATTATACTTCCAAATCGTCCTTGGCCTCAGCCCATCACTGTCGGGCATATACATGCTGGCCGTCGCGATACCGCTCGCATTAGTCTCTTTTGCATCAGGCTACGTTATCGAGAAGACGGGTCGCTTCCTCGAAGTCCTGCAAGCTGGCTTGTTCACGATGACTCTCGGCATCGGACTTCTCATCTCGCTCGATGCCTCGCAACACATTGGCAAAATCATCGCATTCTTGATCGTCATCGGTCTCGGATTCGGACCCAACTTCGGCGCTCCGCTCATTGCGTTGCAGACGCGCATGCGACCTGTGGATATCGCGACCGGGACTTCAGCATTCGGCTTCACGCGCATGATATCCGGAGCGATAGGAGTCGTTGTAGGACAAGTGGTGTTCCAGCTACTCATGGCGAAGCACCTGGATCAGTTCCTTGACGCTGGTGTTGCTCGCGATCTTGCGCAGCGACTTGCGGATGGGGAGGCACTTTCGCTGGCGTCGAAAGTGGCGATGTTGCCTGGTGCGCAGAAGTTGGTGGTGAAGGCTGGGTTGACGAGTGCGCTGAGAGGAACGTGGATCTTGTATACTGTTGTTAGCGCGTTGGGCTTGTTGGTCTCGTTTGGGATTAAGAGGACGAAGTTGAATCGCGAGGGCGGGAGTGAGGAAGGTCTGGAGTCTGTGGAGACTGCGGGGAGTGAAGAGACGTCGGACAGAGTCGGAGAGAAAGCGCCGCGAGAGTGAGGGTGAAGATTGCCAAGCGCGGTCTACGTCAGATGTGTGGCGGCAGCAGCAGCAGCAGCAGCAAAAAGAATCCATCGCTGAATGCCAGTTCTCAATACCTTGCTTGTATCACGTCGAAGCTCGCTGCCTCGAGGGGCATAACGGGATCAGCGATGGTGTGAGGTTCAGTGAACATCGACAGCGCTCTGAGTCATGCCAGTAGTGCACGGTGTCCTCGATTACCACTCCACGATCTCCTCCTCACCAAAACCTGGGACGACTGAGTGCAACCTATGATAATATGTATGTATTCACGTCTATTTCGAATTACAGCTACTGACAGAACGTCCAGATGGAAGCAGGAGTCAATTGTCAGATTCCACCCAAGTATATATCTCTTGTTTTGCAATAAGACAGGATGTGGGTGTCATCAGATTGTGTCTCCGACTTTTTCTAGGTCCTCTTATCAATGTCGAACTACATCTCGCACGGCGGTCTACGTCCTCTTATCAATGTCGAACTACATCTTGCACGGCGGAACGAATATCGTTATCTTTGTCGGTGTGGTTCTGTTCCTTGCGAGGTGGCGCAATGGCGCAATGGCGCATTGATGCTCAGCGCAATCCAATATGTTTCTCCCGGCCATACGTCTTGAGTATGGTGGCAGTGCTTTCCAACAAGATTTAGAGGCGGAACATCTGCTTGACATATACCCGCAGGTCGTTTCGCACTCTTCAAACGTGAATTGCAGGGTTAATGGAGGTGTGAGAAGGCCATGGGCGCTTCGTAGTGAGATTACTTTCGTAAGGGTTGTAACGTTTTACCTTGTTCCAGACGGCGGTTTCCTTCGCGAGCTGATGTAGAGTAGGAAACTTGAAAATTCGACCACGTTGCTATCTTGCGGTGGTACTAAATTGCGATGAGAAGCCTCGAGGGGGTGTACGTCAACAGCGCTCTACGTCATATTTGCCTCGCCTGCGGTCATCATGCGCTGTTTTACCCTCGAGAAAATACAGCTCCCCTTCTCCCATCAACGGATCTTGGTATTACCTCTTCCTCGCTCGACACTAGGCATCGCCGAGTGCTCCAACGTTAGCGCCATGTCACATACGTCCATATTATCGGCGACTGCACCGGCATCTCCAACCACGTTTAGCTTCCTCGATCTACCCGCTGGTACGTAGTCTTTCGCGTTTCAGCCATCACCTCACTGACATCGAGAAAGCACTCCGCAATCGATTGTACGCATACCTTCTCGATCATCTCGACGACCACGGAGCCGATCACCTTGGAACAAGTCTACGTTACGGCCGCACTCACCGCTCAAATCCTTCGTCCTGCTGAAAGTCAGCCGTCAGATCCGCACAAAGTTCGGACTACTTGTTCTGCGCTTCTTCAAGGTCTCTGTGGGCTTTGAGCATATGCGTTTATTTCTCGAGGCCTTGTTTCCATCGCACACAGCTTTCTCGGACTGCGAAGCAGATACTACCATCCTTGTACACAACCGTTTGGCAATGCATATCGATCTCTCTCCACTGATGCAATTCCTCCGCGCAGCGCTCAAAGTCAACATCGAGCTTGTGCAAGCGGGCATGACAAAGCTTAGTTGCATGGACATGGCGCTGGCTCAGATTAATCGATTTTCGTATACGCGACGTAGCAATCGAGTTCAGGCGTGGAACATAAATTTGGCAGTTCTGCTGCCCGGCCTGGTCTTTGGTGTATGCGCGGTCCATGCATTGAGAAGATGGGGATAGTGTCGAGTACGCGAAGTACGGAATAGGTTTGGGGTAGATGGACGAGTGGGCGGAGTGATGGCGGAGATCGCCATAACACAAGGCTGCGTATGATCGAGTGCCGGCTTAGAGGAGAAGGGAGGAGGCTGGAATGGGTATGTGGCATTGATCGAGTAGTTTGCAGTGGAAGTCTCATGGTTCGTCCCTGTGTTTTCGATTGAGATTGACATGCATGCGATACTTCACCGCCAGCCATGGATTTTATCCGTGTTCTTGACGTTCCATACTTCGTTCCATGCCCGCCAGGCTTTAACAGCTCGCAGTGCTGGTCAGTAAAGGTCCATAGCTAGTTTCGCTCAGGCGTTGAGAATGATACAAAACGACCGAGACCGTTGATGATGTACATAATGGAAGAAAGAGTGAATGCAGGTGTGCTGAAGTATTGAACGAACTGAACAAAGCGTCCGCGAGTATATACGAGGCACACATATGTGAGAATACTGCCTTGAACTTGCTGAGAGTGGCATCTCGAGCTATGAGGCCCTGCGTTGCGAATGGACAAAGAAGTGTGAGTTGATGAGTGTCTGCATCTATTGAGCTGTTTCGAGGGGCTCTGAATTCTGGTACAGGTCGATGGGCGTATCTCCAGAGCTCATCGCATTGCAACCACCTCCATCCACCAAGTATTCTTACTACCGGAAAGATATTGACATCTCCAAGGCCAAGTACCATCTCGAATGTACAGCTCATGATGCCTCGAAACGAGAGGCAATGTGTCTTCTTGAGCCTCAACACGCGTTCCACGGGGTAACGATCAGCGACCAACGGTCTTACATGCTCTAGAACGATTGGCAGAGAAACACCTCGTCAAGGCGCTAGTAGTATACCCTAACGTTGCGGTAACTGTATCGGGCTACACCCCTGCTTATCACCCGCGTCGGGCGCCATGGCACACCTAAGCGAGAGCCGCACTTCACGCGAACGGACCCTGAGCGTTGCGCAAAATAGCTAGACGATTGGCAGAAAAAGTGTCTCCACGGGCAATCAGGGTCTGAGAGGGTCTGAAACGCACGCTCGATCTGGCTGACTTTGGGGTCGATCGCAGATGGATGGATTTCATATTTTGTCGTCCTTTTTCTCTCAACTGAGCTGTAATGATAGTGCATCCACGAGGCCAGCATTTGCACAATTCTGTGGAAGCTGCGAACCTCGGGAGACCTCCCAGCCATTCAGCGTCCCGGGGACCTTAGCCGCAGTACCGGCTGTACCAGACTCAGTACCAAGGCCCCGTACACCGCGTATCTTTCTGTCCCTGGAACGCTGGCGCGCCTGCATGAGATGGCGAAAATTCTCTGTGCCGGACCCACTCTTTCACAATCGCAAGGGAGAACCAGAGCCTAGAGAAGGCGGTGTCCAAGAGTCAAGTGCCACTAACCACGTTTACCGCTTGCCGCTCGAACTTATCCCGGGTACGCTTCGAGCCTAGGCCGCGTTTTGGGACATTCCAACAGTTTTATTTCACCGCCTCGCACGGGTGACAGAAAACTAAAGGCCCACGGAACTACAAATTTCACGGCGCGTCCCTACTTTTTTTCGTGGCTTCGCTTCTTCGTGTTGTTTTTCTACGACTTGACTTTCTCCTCTCGACGGTCAGGTTAGCAGATAGGCATCATGGCGACCACAACCACCACCACCACGATGGAGGCTCCCGCACCCACCGCGGTCCCAGACGTGAAAGTCCTCCGCGACGCCATTCCCGCGAAGTGCTTCGAGCGCTCCATGGTCCGCTCCTTCTCCTACGTGGCTCGCGACCTGGTCGCTGTGTCCTGTCTCTTCTACGCCGCCGTCAAACTCGTGCAGCTGGACCTGCCACTGGCTCTCGCCGTGCCCGCCTGGGCGCTGTACAGCTTCATCCAGGGCTGCTTCTTCACGGGCCTGTGGATCCTGGCTCACGAGTGCGGTCACGACTCTTTCTCGGACGATCTCACCGTCAACGCAGCGACCGGCTGGGCCCTGCACAGCATGCTCATGGTGCCATTTTTCAGCTGGAAGTTCAGCCACTCGCGCCACCACCGCTATGCGAACCACATGGAGAAGGACACTGTTTTTGTGCCCACTCGCAAGCACGAACTCGCCGCCAAGCCAACGCCCTCTCTTTTCGAGAAACTGGTCGACCACACGCTCGCTGATTCTCCCTTACTCAGCTTGGCGTCCCTCGTCGTGCACCAGCTGTTTGGATGGCCGATGTACATCTTCCTGAATGCCGGAGCCGGCGTCAAGTCCCTGATCAAGAACAACCGCAAGAACAGCACGCGGTGGAAGCAGAGCCATCTCGACCCCACATCCGACGTCTTCACGCAGGCTGAAATGCCCTTCGTAGCACTCTCCAATGTTGGCTTGCTCATCTTGTTTTCTGCACTGTACCAAGTCTCCAAGTCGCTGGGCGTCATGAACACGTGTCTTTTGTACGGTCTTCCATATCTGTGGATGAACCACTGGATTGGTGAGTATGAGGAATCACGTGATTCGGTACTTTGAAGCTGACGGCGTGATACAGTTGCCATTACTTATCTGCACCACACGCACCCTGATGCGCCACACTACGAAGCCGAGAATTGGACGTACGCCAAGGGCGCACTATCAACCATCGATCGCGAATTCGGTTTCATCGGACGCCACATCTTCCACGGAATCATCGAGTACCACGTCGTGCACCACATTTTCCCGTAAGCTTCCCACCAACATCTAGCGTTTCCACGAGCATTCATGCTAATTAGCGTGCAGTCGCATCCCCTTCTACCACTGCGAGGAAGCCACATGGGCCGTTGCCCCGCTCCTGGGCGAGAAGTACATCGAGCAGCGCACCAACTTCTTCATTGATCTTTGGGAGGCGTTTACCAAGTGCAAGTACGTTGAGGAGGACAAGAATGGTGGGCTTGTGTGGGCGAAGAGCTAGAGGAAGATGTAGATGAAGGGAAAGAGTGCTAGATGTTTAGATGGAATATGCGATGATACCATGATAGACTCATTTTAGACGCTAGATGATATATACAAATCGGAATGAATTAATTCAAGACGCGCTTGCTGCTTTTGGAGTGCTTTTCGCTTTTTGTGAAGGAAGGATCGAGGATGAATTGGTGATATGTCTCGGTTTACGGGTCGCAATTAGTCCAGCAAACTCAAGTCAGCGAACATTCGAGTATTTAGTGTACAGGTATCATAGGTACTCGCTAGTCATTTGGCACCTCTATGAAAATTGACGTCAACTTCAGGTCCATCCACATCGATGCGAATGCTTTTCCAGACATCAATTCTGCGTTGTCTCATTCATTCATACGACAGCTTACGAAGTCCTCGCGAACACACCAGCAATTCTCGTCCACCAGCTTCCAGGCAGCAACATGCTCGATGAGGCAGATCGTGAAACATACATGCGCCCGTCCAATGGAAGTGCGGCACGCCTTATCAGATCGAGGTGAAACTATCTCCGAGACACGACCTCCGAGGATCGAGCCCGGCGATTGAGGCTTGCTCGGTGATATGTGTAGGCATATATCTTGGCTTGAACCTTCAGTCTCTACATACTCCAGATTCATAGCACCTCAGCTTGGTATTTCAAGCTATGGAGAAGATTAACACTAAGCCCGATGAAGGACCAACACTCGACGTAAATACTTCAGACACATCAGCATTTGAAATCAAGACCGGCACAAAGGAAGCACCGAATCACATACCATCGCGCGATGATTTATCTCACGTAGACTGCGTAAGTACACCTCCTTCCTCCCCCTTTGCAATACATTCTAACCACCCCACCAGCCCCCATCCCTAAACCCATCCCTAAACCCATCCCTAAACCCACATCTCTTCCCCACCTCCCTCAAACTCCTCATTAGCACACTCTTCTCCCTCGGGCAACTCATCCCCATAATGTCCGCCAGCATAATCGCCCCCTCGCTCCCCCAAATAGCCATCGACCTACACATCAGTGCGCCGACCGCGCAAATCACCATGTCGAGTTACTTCCTGGGCATGGCGTTTGCGCCGCTGCTTATTGCTAGTTGCAGTGAGATCTGGGGTAGGAAGAGAGTGTGGGTTGTGTGTAATGCGTGGTATGTGGTTTCGAATGCGGTGTGTGGGGTAGGGGGGAGGGGTGGGGTGGGGGTTTTGGTGGTGGGCAGGGTTATGGCGGGGGCGGGGGCGAGTGTGGGTGTTACAGTGAGTTTTTTGTTCGCCGGACCAATTTTGCGTGTATGAAACTGATGGGGTGGGATGGTAGTTAAACGCTCCCGTCATGGCAGACATGTACGGCGCTTCCGACCGCGGCAAAAGCCTCGCTATCGTCACACTCCTACCCTATCTCGGGCCCGCACTCGGACCTATCATCGGCGGCTTGATCACTCAGCTTGTAAGTTGGCGCTGGGTCTTCTGGACAATGAGTATACTCGACTCCGCCATCTTACTCCTTGGCCTCTTCATCATCCGCGAGACATACGCGCCCGTGCTACTGCGCTGGGAAGCGCAAAAAGCTGGCATGGAGATCAAACGCAAATCGAGTCTGAAGACAGAGCTAATGCGCCCGATACACATCATGCTCCACCGCCCGATCATCTGGCCCATCTCACTGCTCGGCACATTGGCTTTTGGCGTATATTGCCTCGTGCTGTCTACCTACGCAACGCTTTGGATCGAAATATACCATGAAACCGAGTTAATGGGGAGTCTACACTACATCGCCATCGCACTGGGTACCACGATTGCCGGCCAAATTGGCAGCCGCATTCTCGACATCATTTACCGACGCATGAGTACGAAGAGTAACGGCGAAGGTCGTCCAGAATATCGCATACCGTACATACTTCCCGGTGTTCTCCTCATGCCCATCGGCCTCGTCTGGTACGGCTGGTCCGCGGAACACAAACTCGCGTGGATCATAGTCGATATTGGCACTGTGATATTCACGCTTGGAAGTTTCGTCGCGGCGCAGGGCGTTGTTGCGTATCAATTGGATGAGTTTGCGGAGTTTAGTGCGAGTGCGAATGCGGCGAGTCGGGTGGTGTCGTATGTGCTTGCTTTTGCGTTCCCGGTTTTTGCGCCGGGGATGTATGGGGGAATGGGATATGGGTGGGGGAATGGGTTGCTTGGGCTTGTGCTGATGGTGCTGGGGTTGCCGGTGTGTTGGGTGTTGTGGAGGTGGGGTGAGAGGTTGAGGGTTGTGGGGAGGTGAGGGGAGGATGGAGATGGCGTTTGGTTTGCATGTTGGGTGGGGAAGAAATGGGTGGCTGTGATTTGAGAAGGGAAACTGGGATAGAATTCGGACCGATGGTCCTAGTGGCCGCAGACTGTTGATTACAAAAAATAAAATAAAACATGCACAAGAATTGCAGTAAGAGTAAGTTGTTGCGAAAGTCAACCATAATAATTGTTACAAAAGTCAACCCTCAAGCAGTGACATTAGAGATTGCGGAGTCGTTCGGGAAAGTTAGATTAGAAAGTCAGGTTGCAGGGTAGTCCTTATATAGATACTGGGGCAAAGAAAAGTGAATTTATTAAAAAGGCAAAGCTATAGCTACAAACAGCTCTTACAGGGTGAATTCAAATCTTGTAGAATAGCGTTGCGCGTTGCGCAAGGCCTGTAGAGCCGCTGCAGGCGTGTAGGATTGCTTACAAGGCTGCAGTAGCTGTGGAAGTCGCCTAGGCAATAATACCGAGATAGAAACAGGCGAATTCTGTAGCAAGGGGACAAGAGCGCAATGTACAGCAGCGGATAGTGTTGATGCGGCAAAGGTAAGGTTGAATGTAAGCAACTACATATACTACGATATTCACCTCCTGAATATCAAGCGTCTTTTTGCCTACATTGAATCAAGTAACAGTCGTTGCAACGGTGGTGGTTCGTGGTTGATTGATTCTGAGGGCAAGGCTGCAGCTCGCACACGGATTGTGCGAGCTTACGCACAAGCCATGTGATCACGTGTTTGGCTATCTGCTCTGCCACGTACGGTGGCTCGATTCCCAACAGGTAGATAATAAAGATGATTATTATTAATCAAGGAGGTAAATCAGACCTTGAGAGTCGTGCGCGCTCATCTACCTAGCAGTCTATCTAGTTCCTGACCCAACATCGCCACTCAACTGTCCTGGACGACTCCGTGGAAAATGCGGGCTGTCATTGACTAGTAGTCCGCTGGCTGAGGTATTGCTGCACCATGAGAAAATGAAAACATATCGTCTGCCTCCCAGAAGCCCACCGTGTCGCTCTTGAAGAAGGTCCCGTTCCCTGGATAGCTCCCGCTACCGATGGTATTCGAGTTGTTCTCGACAAGAGAGTGACGTGTAGACTAGTCACCCATCGTACCGACCGCGACTGACCACGTCTTGACGACACTAACGTCCACGCCAGCAGCGGTGAGCCAGGTGCGAGTTGCAAGCTGACGGCTCGCCATATCTGCCGGTAGGCCTCGAACGCGCCGGTAGTCGCTGACCTTCCAGGGAAGATCCATCCAGGGTTGGCCGTATCCGTGCTTGATACAAATCGCCAGATAGCGCAGGCCGTAAGATATACGGTTGAACATGTCACAGTAGCTCAGGACGTACGCAAGTAGCGAGTTTTGACGAGCGAAGAGCGAATCGTAGGCCGAATGACCGCTGCTAGAAGTGCCTGCGACGTCGGTGACAGACCACTGAAGGCCTGGTATGCGGTTGAACTTGTCCATGATCGGCAGGACGTTGAAGTTCTTCTGCTTCTCCTTCGCGATGTCGAGGAAGAGGAGCATGACGTGGTTGAAAGCGGTGGATGTGCGAGCCGAGTCGAAGAAGGCCTTGAGAAAGGGCTCGAAAAGTTTCATGGGCACATGGACGTGAGTGCTAGCGATCAGCAGGGGACGAAACTCGCTACGGATTTCGAGACAGGCGTGGGTCAAGGCAAGAGATTCCTTCTCCATGGCTTGAGTCCGCTGGCTATCCTCGGTCTAGTCAAGGTTGGTATTGTGTGAAGCTTTGCTTTGACACTACTTACGTTGCATGGCAGAAGGACGAGGTCGATGACCGACTGGCGGATTGGCATGTTACCGGCAAGCGGCTGAAGCTTTTCGGAGACATGAGCCGCATAGTTAGCGGCGAAGTTCTTCATGAAAGACTGATAGACGAGGATTCGGATATCTATATGGTGTCAGTGTTTCAACCCAAAAGTCTCGATCCATTTCACCCACTTCGGGGAAGGTCCATGAATCGATGGAATTGATCGATAGGCTTCTTCGACTTGCGCTGGGTCTTGGTTCCCTTGAAGGCCTCGGTCTCCTTGATGGCCTTCGAATCCTTCATGGTCTTCGTGTCTCTGACGGCCTTGGATGTGGTCGCAGTTGAAGTTGCGGTGTTGTGAGAGCTGAGACCTCTGTGCGGAAGAATTTTGAGGCGAACGGGCAATTGACTGTATAGCAGCTGAGGTAGCTCCGGCGACTAGGCAGATACGCTTGCAGGTGAAGTCAAGGTCACATCGATTTCACCAAGAGTGATTGCCAATTTTCACTAGCGGTGCGGGCGGCGGTGAATGGGCCAATGCACCAGCACAAGGCAAAGCCACCTATCATTACATCCACTTGCAAGCAAATGGAAGCTCGGGAGCCGATACACATTACTGAGGCAACCAAAGACACACGCGAGGTTTCAGTAGTTTCCGTATATTCTACAGCCACGGTCCACTTCGATGACCATGTGCTTGAATCGATGTGCTTAGTAGGCCCAGCCAACTCCACCTTTGGAATGCTTTCCATGTATTCCTAATCGAATGTACCAGCTTGTTAGAATTTCGGGATCCTGCAAACCTGTATCGTCCAAAAACGGCCAGATCTGCTGCCTCTCACTTCGTTCGACAGTTGAGCGCAATCCTCCGGCCAGTGGATCAGTCTGAGGCCAGTTCCAATCCTTGCCATCTACCCAGTCGAGGTTATTACCAGCGGTAGGCGGCTTGAACCAGAACTCCACAGTTGCCTTACAGTTAATCGAACCTCCCATGACTGGATTTTGATGAGCTCGAAACAAGATTTTCTCCAGTGGAAGTGCGTGTGGCAGCTGTATGTAAGTTATGCTCGCAAAGAGTTCGTAGGAGCAAAAAGGCTTTCCAAGATTTGATCTCCATGTGGCTGCGAGCCCGCAAGAACTACATGGTTCTGGGCCCAGACATCCTGGATTTGTATATTCGGAGCGCTATTGAGACACTTCAGCATTGGCGGCAAAACATCGAATCTGTCGTTATCGTCCCAGGGGAACACAATCGTCACTGGTAGTATGTTGTAGGTAGCTAAAATGGCAGGGTCTTTTGATGGTTCAAAGAGGTCAAAGAACGCTTCAAGCTCCTCCCAACGTACGAAGGGTACCAAACGTCCACGTTATACCGACCAAAACTCGTCCCTTATCTGCCTACTTGCTCCCGTGATGAAGCTCGCAACCAGCTTGCGTTTCATAAGTAGATTTTTGATGTCGATCATGGCTGTTTGTGCTTCTGTGTCGGTCCTGGCAGAGGCGGAACAGCTGGGAAGTTAGTACCAAGCGGTCTGTCGCGGCGTTGAAGGTGGCTTGATTTGGTGCAAAGGGTTCACTTGGATCTATGCCTCCACGGCGCCATTGCTCAGGTCCATGAATCCTCACCCAGTTGTCTACGATATCATCGTATATTTGGTTTCGAACGGCTAGGTCTGTGTTAGCCCGGTCGAGCAGAATGTTTCTAAAGGCTTCGGATCATACGCATACCCTGGAAACCTCAAGAAGCGACTCCTGAATGTGTTGTGAGCTTCACGCGCACGACGCCGAGCTCGTGTTTTGTACATATCGTGGACGGTGTCAAAAACTATGGCAAAGATTCGGGGATAATGAAGAAACGCAAGAGATTATGATGAAGAGGTGTGAGTTTGTTTCGAGTGGACAGCATTTATTGTAAGCATAGACAACACGCATCTTAGTGGGTAATGTTCCGCTTCACAATGCATAGATTATTTTCGGTTTGACAAAGGAGCTTTGTATTGCATACAATGCGCTCGTTGCTCGTAAGATATCATTTCATGAAAGAAATTGCGACAAAGGGAATAACATACACGACTTGAGTAACACACAATGCGCATGATCACGTAAGGTGGGTTTGGGACATGCTGTGGTACAAATAACCTGTCACTTTACAGATCGCTTGATCGTTGGCAAGGGTAAAATACCATGCGAATAGGTGCGAGTACGTAAAACGTTGCCATGTCTTGCATCCCGTGTTCAGACCAACGCGAATTCTTTTAAATATGCAGCGTTTTATATTGCGCATGCCATCCGAGAACTTCGAGATTACTCCCAGTCCTTCTTTGACGGGCTTAGTATCGAATCGTAAGTATACTTCGTGCACTTGAGATTAGGACGGACATGTACTCACAGGCGCCACTGTGAACAATTGATCAACCCCAATAATGTGTGAGCGCAGTTCGGTGGAACAACGGGATCAATCCTGTGCACACAACGCGCGTCCTGAACACTTGTTGAAACAAAGGGACAATACATACAAAGGAAATGCACGATGCGCGCGACCCAGCAAATTACTGGCCAGGGCGATAGCTAATTAGTTGTTACTAGTACTGCCTGCTACACCTGGTAAACCGGTACCACTCGGTCGCGATGTTTTCCATCATTGCCCCAAAATTAGTGCTTGCGATCGTTGTTATTTGTTTTGTCAGCGATCATGGATGCATAATGCGGACAGATGTACTCAGAACATTACTCAGGAAATGCACAGAGTGAAGAAAGATCCTAGACGCTTCTGGAAAGATTCGAACAAAGGGTTCCTAGAAGAAACAGGCATCGCTTCTTCAGTGTCCGAAAAATTAAGCATAACGATATCAAAGACAGTTTCCATAGTAGAAGAAAGAGCAAACTAACCGCGACAATTTCATTGTAAGCCTCTCGACCTGACTACTCGTGCCCAAAACACCGACTACGCAATGTTGACAACGAGCTTGATTGAATCCAGGAACTTTCGCCACGGGTGGAGTATTCATCCACGAAGACACGGTCACGGCACTGGAACGAGTTTCGTTGTCACATGGAGCTCTTCCAGGCATGCTCACGGCCATATCTATTTGGACACTCTGCACCACAGACCTACAAGCAAGTAAAAGCCGAGTTTCCGCCGAATGTAGTACTACATGCAGTCCAACCAAGTCATCGTAGTTACCCAGAAACTACAGCGCTATCTCAACGCTTTTCACCCCAGACATTATCGCATCGTACTCGCTATTCCAACCGCTATGGTCAGCGAGGTAGACACTTTTGGAAGAAATTTACATCTCAGATATGGAATGGATACGCTACGGTGTCAACGTTCGACTGTACATAGATGCATCCAAGCACGAAGCTTTTCAGCGTCTGGCGTGCTTCGCGCATAGTCTTGGAAATGTACAAGGACCATGATCGATGAAAATTCCGTAGTTTTGAAGCCATAATCGCGAAAGGGCATAAATGCTTCATAGGTATTTTTTCTCTAGTCAATTACCCGCCCAACAATACGCAAAGAATACCCTCACACCCATCCCATCCAACCACCCTCACCCCAGCGCACTAATATGCAAATCCTTCACGATCTGACTGACCTGCTCCAGCCTTGCAATAACCGCCTTATTCCCATCCACAAACTCAAGACTATGATACTTGACCCCCGTCCTCTCACTAAACTTCTTCACCAACTCACTCCCCTTGCGCAAATTATGCCGCGGCACCCTCGGAAACAAATGATGCACAGCCTGAAACTGCAGTCCGCCATGGAACCAATCCATCCACCACGGACACTGGATGTCCATCGTCGTTCGCAGCTGGCGCTGCGGGAAAGACTCGTTGGGCCCGAGGTCAGCGGTCGGCATGCCCCAGTGCGACAACGTAATTTGCACGTGGAGGATGAGCGTCGTGACGTGTGATACGAGGACGAAGGCGACGGTCGTGGGCCAGTCGGGGAGTGTGCACCAGCATAAGAGGTAGCCGAAGATATACCAGTAACATGCCATGAAGGCGAGTTCGACGTGGCGCGTCCACCACGCGGAGCCCATTTGCTGCGCGCGCGGCGAGCAAAGATGTAACCAGCCCAGAAAGTACAAATTAAACCGCGCAAGCGCCATGATGGGATAGTACCACCATTTCTGGTACGGGACCAGAAGATCGCACGCTGCGTCCCACACGAATCGGAAGTTGTAGAAGGAGGAAAGCACGGACTTCATGTAGGTGGGTGTGGTGGAGAAGAGGGGGATGTTTTGGAGGTCCGGGTCGTGCTCGGGCATGTTGGTGACGAGGTGGTGCACGTTGTGCGAGGACTTCCACCAGCCGATTGAGAGGCCGCAGCAGAAGTCGGCGATGAAGCAGCCGATTAGGGTGTCGGTGACGAAGTTGCCGGATATGCCGCGGTGGCCGGCGTCGTGGGCTGTGAACATGATTTGTTGCTGGGACTATGTCAGTATAGATGAGTGAACAGTAAGGGGAATGACATACCCAGAATAGGCCGAGAAAGACGGCAGATGTCATGTACCACTTCGCATACAAAAAGTACGCAAAGCCAGCGAACAGCATCGCATATCGCATGCAGTCCCACGCATATGCATCGTAGCGCGGATTATACAAGCCCTCAGCCTTGAACTGCTCGTGAAGTGCACGGTACTCGAGGACGATGGCGGCCTGCGTCTCGTGGTCAATGGAAGGGTTGTCCCGCCAGCCCTCTTCGCGCTCGCGCTGCTCTTCACTAATGGCGAAATGGTCGCGGTGCTGCTTCTTCTCTTGACTGGAGGTGTCGCGGGTGGTGGAGGTGTGGTTGGACAGCGACTCTGGGTCGTCGAGCACCTTGATGCTGGGTGTGTGTCGGCTCACGCAGCTGTCGTTGCTGATGAGCTTCTTGCCTACTAAAACGGCGGCCTGAAGCTAAAGTATTAGCTAAGTTCGGGACGAGCCGCCAACGGTCACAGGTAGTGTGTGGTCATGTGCCGGCGCCATGCACGGTGGTGGAGAAAAAGGAACACGCACATTTCCCAGATCGATGCTCTTGCCTCGCCGTGCCTTAATGGCGGCATCGTTGTGGTTCGCACTCGTGTCGAACGGCGACTTCTTCCTCTTCTCCAAGTTGATATAGTAATCCGGCGACCTAATGGGCGGCTCGAGGTTCTCCCACGGCAGGTCCACGCGCCCAATGCGATGCTTTGTCATCATCGCAATGGCTTTCTTGGAATGGTAACTGTGGTGGATAACGTGGTCAGTTTATGGTGCTTACTGACCGTCTTCCGCAGACATCCGCAGCCAATGAGGGCGCGCGACCACGGCGCCAGCGTGCCCCAGGTTGCTAGCACAGAAGACTATTTCTATGCGCGCCTGCTCCATGTTCTGCTTGGACTATATTGAGTTTGAGATTCTACTGACATGTTGATTTCGTCGGTCGCGTCTCTGCCCACCATGTGCAGAATCGAAAGGCGGCCGCCCGGGTGCGTATTGATCCATTGGCCCAGGTCCAGCACGTAGCCCTCGGAAACGACCAGCGGCTCGCCCTCGCCAATGCGACGCTGCACCTCCGTCGGCGCAATCAGGGCCAGGTGTCGCGACATGATCGTGGGTATCGAATTGGGTCTTTTTGGCTGTTGTTGGCTGTTGACAAGAATTTCGACGGCGGCGGGACACCAGCACTTTTGACCAAAGTGAGTGACGGTCCCCATATAACTGGCGCACGGGTCCCAAGAGATGATGGCGTGTGAAAGGGGCGGAGTATCTATCGAGCTACGGCTCGCTCAACGCTCTTACGGCCTGGGCTGGTCGCTGGTACCTGTACGCGATACGCGCGTTCGCAGGCTGGCTGTCACTCCCGCGCACCGGCTCCGCCAAAGGGGCGAGCAGGCGTCACCGCGTGCTCGCTCCATCGTGCCTGACGGGCGGCCAGGTCGCACAGGCAAAGGAGTCCGCAGAAGCTCCACCAACCGCCGCGCCGAGCTTTTTTGAGCACACGAACAGGGCCTCGGGTTCGGATGACTTGGCGGCGTACCAGCAGCTGTTGTGCGAGCAAAACAAACCAGGAGGCGTGGAAAAGTGCTGGACTCCGCTGTGAAGCTGCAACGCCAATAGAGATGTCATATTCACGATATATCACGGGCATTGGCAGGTTCACGATGAGGTTCAGCACGATCGATGTCAGGGTCTCGTCAGGGTCTGGAGATGAGGGTCCGGCCATTTTCCATGGGTCCGCAAGAACGGAGGTTGGCGCGATCTACCCGCCGAAGAGGTCTAGCGCAATCTAGCGCCGGACCCTGCATGTGCTTTCAGAAACACAAAACGGCCGCTGACATCATCGCGGCGACGACGAGCATGTCTTTTGCAGACACTCCGTCCTTCTTCGCAAGCCCACCTCATCCTGGATACATGCGCGGATGCTGCATTTTAGTATTTCGCAACTGCAACCTCTTTGGGCCTCCGCAGCTGAAACGGCTGAATTTTCGGGCGCTCGTTCCACCATTGGTCTGGAAGCGGCTCCCGTCGCGCCGAATGAGACACGTACGCTGCGCTGCCATGCACTTGTTATTCGACTGACTCCTGCAGCATGCACGATTATCTTAGACCATGCTGTCTAGTGTAAGATGCGGCCTGGGGTCCGGGCATGTGGATCAGGGTTCCGAGGTGGCGGCCCCGCATTGGGATACGGTGCGGTTTGCGCAGATTGATTGTAAGGTCGTCAGCTCCGGTTGAAGATGTCGGTGTGAAGCTCGTCAGCGCTCAACAGGGCGGCGTAAAAGAGATTGAAGATTTCCATGCGATGGATCAAGATTCTGGATTCCAGGACGTGCATTGTCCGCGGAAGCAACGAAGCTTGGGCGGCCGATTAGCTGTACACCTGCCTACACGAGCCTCGGCTTCCAAGTCTTCCAGAACTCCAGAATTCCACGATCGTCGATGTTTGCGCTAGAGGCTGTGAATCGTGGCAAGAACTGCCGGCAGTCGTCAGGCATGCATTCCTGGACTCATGACGATTTGCCCTGTTCTAGCATGACCGTGGTTACGAATGTAATCGTATCCATTGCGACGTTCGGCCATCTTGCACGCCAAAATTGCGACGTAAAGAATACTATACGATCGTATGACTCCCGTTGCTAAAAGACAACAGTCTGCGATACTTCGTAGTCAAGGTGCTGTTCTGGCATCATCCTGGTTACGAACGTAAATTGTTCCATCGTGACCTTCAGGGCAAATTTGACGCCAGAACTCCAACTTGGTGAATACGAGTACGATCGTATAGCCAGCTAAACGCGACATGAGTCCTAGCCATCAACTCCATCAACAATCCCGAGTCCCTGTTCTCAAGGCCGTACACCACCAGTCTCACGTAAGAGCGATCTGGTTTCTAGCTCTTTTCGACGATTGGCCAGACAGCTGAACGCATCAACCGCCAGATCATTTCTTCATTGCTTCCCGCCTCGCCTGGACCCGCGAAAACGTTCAAGTCGAGCAACAACAAGTACTCACAGTGCGACGGAGCAGTATATGGAGAACCTGCGCCGTGAGAGTTCGGCGCGGAGCGATGGTGGTTTGAACACCGCGTCTATGCGTTTGAAAAGTCTGCCGTGCTGATCTGCAGGTGTTGAATCGTGATCTTGACTTTCAACGTCGCTTCCACCAGGTAATATTTCGAGTAGAGGGATATGGACACCAGCCTTCCGTTTGGAATTCGGAGAAGCTGGTAGAAGAGCACGCGGTCGCATCTGCATGATGACCTGATCGATGAATGCGGCGCTTTGGAGATATACACATGCACAGCATCAATGTCGTTCCGTTGAGCGAAAAGAGCAAGGGCTGATTTATTCACGTCTTCTGGACTCGAGTCTGCGCATGCTTCTCGCGCCGGAAATGGATGACAGCAGATTAGGACAAACTAAACTCGAAAGGCTGTTTACAGTGCGGACTATGATCGAGACGCAAGCTTAGCGGTGGCACAAGAAGACTGAATTGGTCCTCGATGTCTGCTTCATCTCACAGCTTATGCTAAAACACTACGACCAAGTAGGCAAGTGTTACTTCCACTTACCCACCCACCTAGCGGAATGCGGGCCTACGTCTGGCTGCGTAATAACGTCCCAGCCCGGTCCCACCTGACCAGCACCGTCGACGTACTCCAAACACAAATGCGGCTCAGCGTGTCGACTGAACCCAAGGCTTACTACAAGGTGCTGCGAGCATTCCTGCGTGTCTGGAAGCACTCCAACTCCGGGCTGTAGTACGATCACCAGATGCTCCACCATGTGTCGCTGACGAACGAGCAGGTGCTCCACTGAGTCGAAGAGGTGAACGCGTCTTTGCATGGAAGAAGGAATGATATTGGGGGAGAAAAGCTGTCGGAGTGCATAGCGGTAGAAATACTGACTCATACCATTACGAAGGCTCACTGTGAACTTGAGATCTTCGATCGCTGCTTGTGCTGCCGCTGTGAGTCGAAGGATAGGTAGGATGTTGACGCCAGCATGGCCTTTATGCGAGTTGACCGGCATGTCTATATCCACATGTAGCCTCTACGGAAGCGTCACCGGGAACATCACGCTCGAGAGTCGGGCTGGCGATGATTATCCGGAAAAAGATGAGCGCATCGTCCGCTCCATCCACACGATGTTGATTCGCCGGGTCAGGATAGGCAGCCACTCTGCGCGGACTTTCCTGCATGTTTGGCCGAAGCTGATGGGGCCACGGACTGCTTCATCCAGGGAATGTAAGACGCTGCCGCAGTGTCGGAGTTTGAGCTCGTGGGGTGGTGTTTGGGAGTGCCAGTCGTGATTTTCCATGAGTGCGTAGACTTTGTTGCGGAGCTCTGGGAGGGTGTTAGCTGATAAAAAAACGGAGTTCTGGGGAGCGTTGGAGGAAATACCGCCGGGGAGGTTCAGGAAGCCCATCTTGGCGGAAGGGTTCTCAGTTGACATTCCGAGCCCGGAGTATGTTGCACATGTAAATGCTGAATTTCAGCAGCTAAAATATGGCTTTGGAGCTTGCTGCTAGCAGTTTGATCGAATCACGCAGTCTGGCAATCATCTTTGGCCTGCTGCCACGCTTACCTGGCGGCATGTCACATGCAGTAGATTGTTATTTGATGCGGAAAACGTGCGAGCAAGACAGACTCAGTCCGAAGTCAGAGAGCACATCAAGTGGCGTTTTATTTGGACACCGGTCACGTTCACACGGTCGACAGTCCATGCTTCTCCCGATTCACTTGATATCGTCTACATATCCAATGCAATAGAGATGATTGGGTCATCCCAACCCGCGTGCTACGCAATACGGATAAGCTCATGTATATGCGATCGGCTCCATGAATCCCACGAAGCCAGGCGGCATAACCGGTTTAGCCTCACTCCTCAGACGATGAGCATTCGCACCTTGCGGCATCCCTTTCCCAAGCGAGTTCCCAAGGACATCCACGCCATGCCCAACGCTGCCCGCCGCATCCGCATGTACCAAGCAAGTATAGTGATGCAGGTTTAACCTGATGGCAACACTCATCACCAAGTATCGCCTCGCCTCCTGGGTAGCAGGGATCGCAATACCCGGCTTGAGGACGATCATCAGATACTCAGAACGATACCAACGCGTGCGACGCACAAGCAGTTGATCCACTGATGCGAAGAGATAGTTGAGACGCGCTGGGTGTGTGAGCCTCGGTAGGAACATCTCGTCGAGATACTTGAAGAAGTAATTGTGCTTGGTGTGAAGGAGAGATACAGTGAAGTGCGGGACGATGTTTGCAGCACGCGTCGCGGTCATTAGTTTAAGTAGCAGCAAGATGTCAAGACCTTCGGTTCAGCGATCGTCGTCTTCTGGTATCGCCATGTCGATGTTCAGCTTGCATTCAGCGGACTTGGGCAGCCAGACGTTGTATTGCTGTGGAAGAACGATAGTCTGGATGAAAGAGACGGAGTGGTGGAAAGGTATGGTGAGGGTATTGATGTCGTGGACTGGAATGGGTAGGTACTCGCTGCGTACCAGCCTGCATGTCTGTGCGAAGCTGACGGGGCCGCGGATCGCTTGCTGGGCTGAGGTTAGGCTGTTGCTGATGTTCTGAAGCTTGAGTGTGGGCGCATCTGGTGGGTTGGTGTCTTCGATGAAGCTGTAGACCATCTTGCGGATCTCTGATAATTGTTAGCTTGACGAGTTGAACCCGAGAGGCGTTAGTAGAGTACCGGTAGGTAAGTCGAGGAAAGTCTTCTTCTCTGGGGGCTGCTGGGTCCTCATCACAGGATGGTGGCTCTTGTCAACGGGACGGTCTCACGGGCATGGCTTTGTACCCTCATGTAGTCTGTCAACTGAAGTTTGATGATTGTCAGGCAGTCCGACCAATCGCTTGCTACCACTGTGACTCGTGGCTGCGTCAGTCTGCGTTCGCCAGATAGATGCCAGGCGTGGTACGTTCTGGATGCATACTTGGAAGGAAGCTTATGTTGTGCATCGAGTTATCGATGCTCCCCGAAATATGTGACAACCCCCCCTCCCCCCCCCTTCACTTTTAGCCAGCGTACTTTAGCCATTGGCTGCAGTATGCATACAGCTAATTTAGTCCCTCTAGTGTTCTTTCGGCTCCTCAATTCTGAACTGGCTCAAAAAGTGGAGGGGGGGTCGCACATTGTTGAAACGATAATAGCCCGGGCTGCACTTGCGCAGATGGAGTTCGACTGTTATTAAAATGGTGGACCTGACGGCTACATCTTTGCTCTGGACTTGACAAGAGAATCACCTCAATTATTGATACTCTCAAATCTCATGGCCTCCTTTCTCAGCCGCCTTGCATTTGGTCCCGCCGTCACCAGATCAACTCCACGTCCAACTCTTCCCGTTACATGCCTATAAGCCAGATAGAGCACGTAGTCGAAATTTTCTCCGAATCCCAAAGATCTCACAAGAACCTTTCGTTCGTCTTCTGTGACAGGCGGCAGAACGTGGTCCTTGAGCACGATGACGAAGAATTCCGTGCTGCCGTCGTTGCGGACAAGTATTTGTTCCACCGATCTGAAAAGATGGGCGCGGCGGGGTAGCCAGATTGCTGTAGGGTGGAGAATGTCCCCGAGATAATTGTGTATATGGCGATAGCCTGCGTTGTTCAGACCAACTCGAGTTGAAATGGTCGCGTGGGGAAGCGCTCTGGTTGCAGCTTGTGCCTCGTCAACAGCTTTCAACAATGGTAGTATGTCGATACCTTCGGTCCATCGAATTTCACCCTTTGGTATCGCCATATTGACGTCCAGTCTCCACCCGCGGAAGCTAGGAAGCAAGACGCTAAAAAGGTAGCACGAAGCAATATCCCGAATGAAAGCAGGCGCATCACACAAAGGCACCTCGACAGCGCGGTTTCCGGAAACAAGTCTAAGCAAGTACTCCTGTGGTACCTTGTTGCAGGTCTGGACGAAGCTGATAGTGCCTCGTATGGCCATTTGAGCTGGTGTCATTGTGCCACTGACCTTACAAAGCTTGAGCGTGAAGTTGCGGCGAGGCCGAGAATCATGGATGAGGTCGTAGATATCCAAGCGAAGCTCTACTCATCGATGGTTAGCAGAGTGCTTCATACGACCATGAAGAACACAAACCGGTGGGGAGATCCAAGAATCCGACCAAATGACGTGTCGGCTCGACTTCCGGTTCGGCCATGGGAGTGATAGAAGAGAAGGCTGATCTTCGCCGGGGCGGTCGCACCATTGTATATACATTTTTTTTTGGATTGGTGTGAGTCGCATATTGATTGCGACCCGAACGATTGCTTCATGGCCAGGTGGTCGGTCATCGGGCCTGGGAAGCAACTATGACACAGCTTCGCCTCACTTGCGAAGGCTTCATAATTGTAAGCAAGTTATGTAATACACGAAGACACAATAAGGTCCACAAGATTTACAACCGCCATGTATGAACAGTGGACGTGCTGATATTCGTTTCCAGGTATCTGTCAGCCTCTGTGACTACCTGTCACATGACCATAGTGCTTCCTGGTATCGGCCCGATATGTGAGCACGGTACATTCGAGCACGTTCTACGACCTTCATCGTCACTCTTTCCACGTCAGACGCTTACGCGTCCTCCTGTTCATCATATGTATATAATCTTGCTTGTCTCCTACGTAGAACAATCAACCTTCTCCTTCATCTCTTCGTTCATCCGACAGTATCATCTATGCAGCTTCTGCTAGAGGTTTGACCGTTCTCTCACATCGTAATACTGAAGCTGTCTACCAGATTGCACCTCAGCCGTGACTGGAGCTCAATCATGTCGCGCTACAGCTGTTTCGCTCTCCTCGGTAAACGGTAAATGGCGAATGTGTTTCCTTTCGGGGCAAGTTACAAAAGCTAAAAAAGCTAGATCCATCTTCGCATCGATCACAATGACCCTATCACGCGTTGTGCATATGAACGCACTTTCCCGAAATGTATTACTTGAAGCCCAACCTCGAATTTCAGACTTGTGGGTATCGAAACGGGCGTAATTAGCCGCTTCCGTGGACCTGGCGGCGAGAGTGCGGACCAATCGCCGGCACTGTGATAACGTCGTGTCCAGTTCCCACAGTGTTGTCGATAGCGTGTGCGAGGCAAAGATGAGGATGAGCACTATTCGTAAAGCCAAGCCTTCTCACCAAGCGTTCCTTTCTTTTCTGGGTACCCATCGGATTGCCAATGCGAGGCTTCAGCACAATGACCAGATGCTCCACCGTCCTTGGATAGCGGACGATGGAGCTGATCCACCATTCTGAAAAGATTGCGGCGCTGTGGCTCCGTGGATGCCGTGCGTCTCGCGAAAATGCAGTCCAGGTGATCGGGATAGAAGAAGTGCCTGCTTACGCTGTTGTGGAACTTTACAATGAACTTGGGTGCATCTGCAGCTTTTGAGCCCTGGGCTTCTGCGATGAGTTTGAGTAGTGGTAGAATGTCAATGTCTTGGATTCCTTTGCTGCTGTACTTTGGCATTTCCATGTCGATGTTCAGCCTCCATTCTTGAACTGCAGGGAGTAACACGCTTGGGCCGGTACGGTCCTTGTTGGGCATGACATCCTGGAAGAAGCGTGTCGCGTGGTCGAAAGATAGACTGACGACGGCAGATATATTGAACGTCAATCTGCTCATGAACTCCTGACGGATCGTCTGGGATGTTTGAGCCATGCTAATCGGGCCAAAAGCAGCATGCTGGGCAGGTGTTGGAGGTCCGAATATGGGGCGGGGTATCAACCTCAGCCCGCTTGACGAAGATGGCCAGGTAATTTCGACGAGCGCATAGATCATATTGCGCAATTTTGGTCACATGAAGTCAGCAGGGCGTGGTAATAGAAGTGCGAGAAGTTCGTACCTCCGGGAAGATCGTGAAAGCACGTCGGCCGAGAGTTAAGGGCAGACATTGTACCGGAAGTTGAGGTTTCTGCGGCATCAGCCCGTGGCTCTTATACCAAAGCCGAACGGTTTGCTTTTCATCAGCTGTCAGAGATTCCACCAGACGAAAACGAGATGTGCGAACAACAAACAAAATTTCATCTCGCGCAGTGCGTCAGTGCCTAGTTTGTCCGCGCAGACCTACGTGGAATACGTGGCTTCTTCCTGATTTCACTGCTAGGCGGTATTGTGTTGGCGACGACTGAATTTGGCAGCGAGAGGTCGGTCGGCTGAGCATCACCTGACTGCCAAGTAGACTGCTTAAGAGACTTGCGTATGTTTTGGCAAATCTCGACAATAGTAACATGCAGTTGCCAGCGTCGCGCATCTCGAACATCCATGTTGATTGATGGGTATACCACGCAATGCTAAAACAGTGGCAGGACAGTCTGTCTGAAGGTGACAGGGCTAAGCTGAGGTGGCGTTTCGTGTACATCGACCTCGACGCACATCAGGTACACGTTCTGCGAATGGTACCTCACTCCAGCTCTCTCAGCATTTTAGAAACACGCTTCACACCTTTTGGTGGCCTCACGCTGCGACCTAGCAGCCAATCATTTGCTTGCTGCTCTTCCTTGGTATAAAAGCCCCTTCCGTATCCCTTGTTTCCCATGGTTGTCAGTCCCACTTGGGTGCCCAGGGTCTTCACCATGATACCCAGGCCGGTTTCTGCTAAGGAGTTCTCGAGGTCATCGAAGTTGTGTGTACCGTCCGTCCACACTGGTTTGTGCTCTTTGATAAAGGCGATATGAAGCCGGGCATCTTGAGGACGATCATCGTTTTCTTCGTCTTGGTGACCGCATTTGTTGCGGGGATGATGCAGCGTGACCGATTTAAATGCATGACGAACGTACCCGCTCAACTTAGAATTCGTGCGACACAAATCAGTGAAGGCGGTCATCTCATTTACTTCTTGTTCGGTCAGGGCATCTTCGCAAATGCATTCGGGTGAGTTCAGACCGAAGGACATCGTGAAGTTTGGTGCGGTCGCCATGAAAGCCAGAAGTGGTAGCAATTCGATGGACGCCTTGAAGGGTGTGTCTGGACAGATGACGGCAACAGAGGCCCGACAATGCTTCAGACTCTTATCAAAGCTCGCCGCATAATGCGCAACATCCTGGACGCTGGTTTCCAGCGTCACTTGCTCCAGCAAGAGCGAAAAGTACTCGCTGCGAAGGGCGCGACAGATTCGTGTAAGGCAAGAAATTTGCGAAATGTTTCGGACAGCTTGCAGTGCGTTGCGTTGGTCTTGACCATTGTAGTGGGCAAGCTGCATGGGACTTTCAGGCAGCAAATATCTGTAGATGTGGTTCCGAATTTCTAGTGTCCGTCAGGATCTGTGCCATGATCATCGTATGCTAGCGCTTACCACCAGGTAGACCGAGAAGGTTGAGTTTGCTGGAATCTTCCTGCGTCGCTACACGCATAGTCACAGACGAGGTCGCTTCCGTCGGATCTGTCTTCCGTGGCCGCTTTGGATCTGGCAAGACATCGTCAACCTCCACGTCGTCTGGTGAGCTCGCAAGCCCTCGCTTGAACCTGCCCAATGACTGCGTACGGTCCGGGTCGGCTCTGCGCCTTGCACGTTGAAGCTGGATGCACTACAATGATTAGCGGTTGAGGCTATGTCTCTAGTGAATGACTTGCGACATGACCGTCGCGCCGTGCATTGCGCTGAACATGGTGGCTCTGCGTTCGACCTAGCGGTCGTGAATCGGGCGCTGATGGCCATGGGGAGGGTAAGAAAGTGAGTGAAAGGTGATTGGCTGGCGTCGCGAAGACGCGCGGTTTAACGCGTGACGTCATGGGAAATTTGGAAAGAAAGGACAATCTCGACGGCTCGCAGCACCGACAACAACATCGCCATCAAGACTACCTTTGGATGCGATCACGCGACCTTGCGATTTTGACCTTGCGATAGATTGTGTGAACCACTTCTTTATTCGTAGACACAGCGACCGTATCAACGCCAGAGGTTACCCGTTCAACACCCCGCTCGAATCAACATAGCTGCGACCAATTAGTAGACATATTTCGATCAAGCGCGTCAAATCCTTACTTCTCCCTTTCCCTCATCAACTTTCGCAACGGCTTTTTCTTCTCTTCAGTCGAGTGCTTCACTTCATCAATTTTCTCCTGCGCCAACGGCGCTGGCAAGACCTTATCGTCTGGCTCGAACCACTTCTCTTTCGGCGTCTTCGTACCATCAACATATTCCAAATCCTTCAGATGTTCTTTTCTGTACTCTTGTGGCAGCCTCTGATGGAAGGCGTTCACCAGTTCTGGTGCTGCAGTATGTCAGCTGCGCAGGCGCAGACGTACGTGATCGAGTCTCACTGAACGGCACTGCACAGAGCACCTTGCGGTCAGCGGTCAGAGAACGCGTAATACCGTCTTTGCCGAGGGAAATGATGCCCATGATATCGTACTGAAGCGAAGCAAGAAGGCGACTGACTTCTTGTTGAAGATGGTCGTTCGTGTCGTAACTCGGTGTGCATTGTGGCTCGGACTGCTCTTTGGATTCTGTGAGCGTCGACATTTCTTTCACAACTACCTTCTGAGTAGTTAATGAGGATCACGGTGACATACTGGCTCAATGCCTCGGACTACTTCTGAGTGAAGAGGTCGCCTATGCCAAGGCAAAATTCATCATCGTGCACTGACATCAATAAGGCCGCGAAGGAGCTGATTGGTCGTGCAGAAGAATGTTCGACTTTAGCATTATATTTCGGATATCCTCGATGCCCTACTCTGCTCGCTCCACATTCCGTACCTACCTCTGACTCAATCTTTGAGCTACCGCCATCAATCGCTCAACATTCACCCACCCACCAGAGTGAGTAATCTCGCCGGTGCTATTGTTATCAATCGCTCACCACCCAGCAGAGAACTCAAGACGCATAGATATGATCCACGACGCGCTAGAAAAGCTGTCGCTCCAGCACTCTGTAACGCCTGGACCTTCGAGTACGACCAAAGTAAAGACCAGCTTCTTTAGCTTGCCTGGAGGTAAGGCCCAATCGACATCATTATCATGCGCCCATTCCCCGACTCACTATAACGCAGAGCTGCGGAACGAGATCTACCGACTACTCTCCGAAGCCACCGTGCAAGGCAACTGGGGTACCAGACAATATCTACGTTTCTGTCCAAATGACTGGCAGAACCCAGACTGTTGGTCGAGGTCGTGCCGTCACAATCTAGGACTGACCCAAACTTGCCGCCTCAGTCGCAAAGAAAACCTCCCCATCTACATTGCGCACACCCGGATATGCATTACCTTTCGTCGCCTCGTTCAATACGCTGATCGAGTTCGCTGGGACGAGTTCGTCTTGCCGTCAGGCATGGTGACGATCGATCAAGGTCGATACCCAGCACCCGACATATGGACGAGGCCGTCTGTCAATGTCGTCAATCTTTTGAGGGGTCTTTGGTACACCAAGAGCCCGAAACCCACGTTCCAGAACTACCACTTCCAGATCTTCTTCGACCGAGATAGAATCCGTCTTTGGGAGGCTTGTCTAAACGCCAAGATCGCGCGTGTTTGGGTCTGGCCGGGGCCTATGGGTGGAGCTGGCGGTGTGATTCACCTGGATGTAAGGGCCGAACATGTTGAGAAAGATACGCTGTGGCCAAGGAAGAGGAAGCATTCCTTGCAACGAACCTGGCTACAGCGTGAGGGGCTAGGGGGTCTGTGCGGATGGCCGGGCTTGAGAATCTGTATTGTTCACCGAGAGCTCCCTTCACCGCAAATGACCTAGCGAAGGTACGTTTCGTACGCTAAGCTTATGGAACACGGAGGCTGAGGATGTGATTTGGGATGCGAGCCTTGGAGAAGGGGTATCATGCGGTATCTGCCGTCAATGGCAACGTGACGAGAACGTAGGTAATAAGTGCTGCACAACTGCATCGAGAAATTCATGGACGTTCTTTTGAGCCTCAAAAATGGTCCGGCGGTGTGTGAAAGCTGCCTGACACTGCACCCATGACGTCAATGTCGCATTATGGGACGTGGAAAGTCACTGACCATGCCACGAAGCCTTAGCGCATGGCGACAAAGTGAATGCACGTGACCACTGTGCTTGGCGCCACCCGCTCCTGCTAGCTTCCGCATCGGATGCAGGCTATAAACTCTAGCCACGCCGCTATCGTATCCCACGTCAACGACTCAACGCACACCCAACCCTTCGCACTCATCGACGAAGTTTGCCATGGAGACTTCTGCACTTCCAGTAGCGTCCGACGCGGTCGCTGCATCTCCCTTCCTTCGCCTCCCTGGCGGTAAGTGCTCAGGATGCTGCATAAAATTCAACTAGCTTGACTAACTCATCTGACTCCCAGAGCTCCGAAATTCGATCTACGGACACGTCATCGGAGACGAAGTAGAGAGATCGTACCAGAAAGTCAACATATCCAGGCTACTAGACGGTGTCGAAGAGACCCTTGCGTCTATGGTAATGTATCACCTTCCCAGAGGTAAGTGCTTGACTCTATTCGCTATTTGCTCTTGTCTCGCTTACTTGATTCCAAGAGATCCGAGATCAAGTCTTCGCATGGGTCCTTCGAGGCGAACCCGCGCTTCTCTCCAAGACACTAGTTGATGACGACTCGAGCAAGGTATATGACTACGGACCTCCTATCAAAGTCCCCACACGAACTCAATTCCACGCTGTACGTCCACTACACCACCTGTCGAAAACCATCCGCGAAGAGATTCTGTCGCTCCGACCCATCCGGATTCACCGTGGAAATGCCAACGCTTTCCTACGGCGCGTCTACCCACCATATACGTCCGATCTCAAGCCGGCAGATCTGAGCAAGTACTGTGGCAACGTGGTCATCAACATGTCGGACAGAGACTCCAATGGCTACTTCCATCTCGACCACCCACAGGATCGTCACGGCGAAGATGGTCTTCTCTACGCCATTCGCCTCGCTACATCGTCCCCCAAGTGCCATATCGCGTTCACACACGTGCCTGGAGATGACCTCTTGGCAGGTCCCAAGGGTCCCGTAGCCCATCTCGACCGAAGCTTGAGTGAGCGACAAGAGATCCGGAAACTGCTCACTCTTGGCCGTGTGCTCTCGCTTACGATCGATGCGACGTGGTACAAGATCGGCATCACGGTCGCTGCTGGTGTTCGAGACTTGCTGTTCTGGCCAGATACGAAGGAAGTTGTCGACGAGCGCTCGCTGATTGTACGACTGGGTCTATCAGCTGGGGGCTTGGGAACGCAGGGAAAGGGCTGGACGGCTGATATCTGCAGACTGCATTGGCGCAGTCGCGACGGTGTTGCGATGATTTGAAGACAGGAAAGCGTGAGCATGCGACCTGTTTATCGATTTCCGAGGACGAAAAATGCGGAAGGCGTCTTCTTCTACCGGGAAGGTGCTGAGCCTTCTCTCCTTCTCTGGACTTGCTGAGTTAGCGGGAGGCTGTACGAAATGTCATTTGTAATTCCATGAGAACGCACTTAGCACGTGCAAGATGTTTGTGTCGTACTGTTCATAGCCCTGAAGCATTTCCTATTTCCCTCCTTGTATGAAATCGTGAGCAGCCGAAATGCTTTTCAACATCTCACAACTCTTTCTTCATGCGCGTACCCTCGCCTCCACCGATACCCAACAAGAACGCCGTTCTAATAAGTGCAACCAAAGCCGTAAACCCAAGACCCATAAAATCAAATCCAACCCAAGTTTTCAAACCCAGCCGTCCCTGCTCCTGCAAATTCACCAGCCCCGTCACGAAAAGACCCACGTCCACTGCTAGGGTCGTTGCCTGCACCGTCCTCCACACTTTCGGGTCCGAGGAAACGCGCAACAAGACTGCGAATGTGATGCACAAGAAGCTGTACCGTGCTGCTGTTTGATTGAGAAGCACTGAGTGCGCGGCGTCGATTGCGGGTATGGGAGGAGGCATGAGCATCTCGAGAAAGGCTCTTTTGGTGAAGATGCAGGCGACAACAGTGGGGATGAGCGTGCCTGGGTCGATTCAGGTGAACCAAACGCGGTAGAAGGGGTGGACGTGTGGTTGTGGCATTTTCGATATGGCGAGTTCTGGTTGCGAAGAAGAGAGTTGGAGACGATGACACGAGGCAGCATTACAGATGTAAATGTCGTCTTTTTGATTCAGCCGTCAGAAGGAATATCTGGAGTAAGCAGTAGGCCGGCTTACGACGTAGTGCTTACTTCTACTCTTGGCCTTCGAACCAACTACTCTCGTCACGTTTATAGAAACGGTGGGATAATTAATACTTGAGGGTACGATAGCCGCCATGCGAAAGAGTAAATTGGCTGCCGAAGAGTCAGTCTGCGAGTCGTTATGCTGACACTTACGTTACCCGAATTTCGTAATGGAAGAATATTGCGCAACATGGACCAAGAATAACTTTGGTCAGATGAAGGAGATCCATAGTCGAGAAAAATCTATGTGTGGGTTTCACAAGCAGCACAAGTACGATTGTGGTGCCAAATTTCGAAGGGTTGTAAAGTGTCCCAGGTACTGGTTATTGTTGAGAACTTGCCAAATTCACAATGCGAGCACGACCTTGGGCGCCAACAGAGCTGAGTCCGTTACTTCAGGACGTCCAAAGATATTGCTTCAGTCGCAAAAAACAAGGGGAAGAAGAGCGTCCACGATGACCAAAGACCTGAGGCATTTCAACACACGGCAAGCTTCGGCGGCGCCACAGTCTCATTTGATTGGTCAAACTGCCCGACTTTTGGTGCGCCACGGAACTCGGCACATGAAGTGCCAAAGAACCCTCAACGCCGCGCAAAATTAGCGGGATGACGTTTCATAAAACTTCCGCTTTTCCGCTCCGCTCACTCATAGACCAATCTCTGTCGGTGATTTTCATACGGCTGCTGCACCGCCATATTCCCGGGCTTACGACAACGTCTGCATGTGGCTTGGCCTATTAAGCTTTCCCTGTCACGCTCTGCAAAGTATGGCTGACGCGTGCCGTGACCCGGTGTTTCCAGCCACAGTATATATATGGTGGGCCTCTCTGAGTACGAGTTGCTTTCGACTTTGAGAACGATGTTCATATCCAAAACCTCATTTATTTCGGAACTTGACCCACCATGAATGCATATCTTCAACGAGCGGATGATTTCATCCAACAACAAATCTACAAGTACGAACAGAAGAAACAAGGGAGAGACTACCACGAGATGCAACCTCAGAATCGCCGCGCACAAACCTTCAACAACCTTCCACCACAAGGAGCACCCGCACCAAACGGCTGGTCGCAAGAATTCGACCCACAAAGTCAACGCTGGTACTACGTCGAGCGTGGTACTGGGCGCTCGCAATGGATCCCTCCGTCATTCTCACAAAACAAGCGCGGTCACCGACACACGTTCAGTGAACAACAACGACCTGCATCGAACACAAGCCGTGACGAGGAGTTGGCGCGGCGGCTGCAAGAGAAAGAACACAATCGGGGAAGGTCGAGCTCGCATGTTCCGCGACCACAGTCGGGAAATCTAGGGGTACCACAGCAGCAGCGGCCAGTGACAACTTCGCCGCATCCAGGCGCGCATGGAGGTCTACCGTCGGGCGCGCATTTAGATATGAGAACCGGACAGGTGGTGACGAATATGTTTCCACCAGAGGAGCAAGGACATTGGCTGAATGCGAAATGAATTGATGAAGTTGGGATTTGTCATGACTTCTCTTCTGCAATGGGTTGAAAGAAGAGTTTCGTAATTGTGGATACAGATACCGGGTCGGTCGAAAATGATGTAAATTCCGAATTTGTGATACGTCTCAGTCAAATGTGATTTGATTGGTGGCCGTGGGATTAAGGATAGTATGATTTTCATTTTTGCAAAATAATCAGCCCACTGGCTGTGCTTGTGCGGCTGTCGAATCCCCAAGCCTTTGTTATCTCAAGGTGCGAGCTCCACCAACTCGATGCCGCAGTCCATGCCCCGTAATATTATCTCTTGAATTCCCAGACGCACCAGCAGCTGCGAGACGGGACAAGACACTCCCAGTCCACAAGACCAATATTCCGAGGAAGGCTGTTGACAAGTGTACTTTAACTTGGAGGAGATATGCAAGACAACGGCAGCGGGTTGAGTGTCTTCGTTATTCAGCCTGAGAATAACGCGACGAACTTCATGATCGCCAAGAGCCTCTTTTCACGCAATCTTGTGGGTGCTCACTTGGCTGAGAAGAGGCAAAAGCCAATCACCATTCGCATCTCTGTAGATGAATGTAATGTCAGACGCAACTGAGGTCGAGCACATGATTCGTAGGAGGGGCGTGACGTCCAAGGCAGGAAGACGGTGCCAGGCGAAGAAGTCGTGAGATACATCGAGCGATGTATGCAGACAGTCCTAGGCGACGACTGCGGCGCAGTCAATGCGCTCGAGAGGAAGGTGTTGAGGAATACCGGGACATCAGGAGCCTCGATTGTGACCTGGAGCTTGGCCATGTAGAGGGGTCGGAACTCGCTACGTAGTGTTCGGCAGCTTTGCGTGAGACCCATGAAGCCCCAGTTGTATACAGGTCGGCGTGCGTACCATGGAGTGCTATTGTTGTAGATCTCTATACTCGACGCATGCTGTGTTGCCTCAGCAATGAGATTGTAGGTGTAGTTGCGAAGTTCTAGAAGTGGGGTGAGCATACTAACCTTGGCAAGACCTGATCGAAACTCAACTGCAGGCAGGTCGAGGAAGCGAAACGGCTGCATGTATGCCTCTTTGCGCGACAGCTTGAGATCGGGACATGGAGCGAAGAGCTCGGGTGAACTAGAGAGAGTCATTTCTGCGGATAGAATCGTTGAAGGATCTAAGTCTTGTTTGCGGAAGAGCAGTTGATGAGGAAATAGAAGTCGGTTGCCAGAGTTAGCGTTGGCTCCATAAATTGAGAGAGGTTGACCGCGGAGAAGAGATGCACTAGCTAGCGGCGCGCCGTGACAACAGCAATCACTCAGGTACTGGCACGGCAGCCAGATTTGGAGACTAAAATACAGCGCTTGCAACAGTCAGTAGTACGGCTGCTGTGAGTGGTGGAGACCTACGGTACTAGTACCAATTAAGCTGATTACGTACGGTGGTGAAGGAAAAGGTATATGTAACGATTCTGGACTAGTACGTACTACTCTATAATTAATCAGCTCTCCAGAGATGAGATGCCTTATAGGCTCGTCAGCTCTCATCTCTAGACAGACAATGCAGTCCCCCTCTTCCTTCGATAACGTAAACCATCACCGAGCTGGTCACATCACCGAGCTGGTCAAAAATGCTTGGCAAAGCTCTTCTCTTAATAACTCCTCTAATATTAAACTTTTTAAAGATTTTCCTGAACGTCCTAATAGCTCTAACATAGGCCTTTCTAGAAAGACAAGAATTACTTAATTAAGCCTAGTATTGCTGAAGTTATTTGCTAGCAAAGATAAGGCTGTCGCTTAAGGTTTAACCCCTGTTTTACGTACTAGACTATAGCAATTTATTCTACAACTATTCTTGAATATATAACGTATTCCAGCAGCGCGTGGGTCACAACAGCGCGTGGGTCACATCAGCGCGTGGATCACATCAGCGCGTGGGTCAGCCAATTTTACTAGTAAAAACAGCGTTTCTTGGCGCTGCTATCTCAACAACTACTGAGTAGAATGCTCTAAGAATTTAACATGTTAGTTATATATATACAGGCTTTCATTCTTGAAAATCTTAGTCCTGTAGGAATAGCACTTCAAAAGATAGGAGCTGCAGACCCCAGTATTTTAGATTTTCTTTAATAACTCCCTACTTACGTAGGCAAGAGCTTAGCAATTCTAGGATAATAATTGTGGTGTTGAGCTTGTGTCGCCCTAACGTGTCATCTTGCCCTCCATACTTTCACATGCTTTGATATCTGATCGCAAAGCTCTGATGTATGCGTTTCAGATTCGATGATCACTCCTGGACCAGTCGAGTGAAATCTTCCCGTGACTCGTAGTTGTCAACATATGAGGAGGAGATTGAGGAAGTAGTTGGTTGATTTTCTACCTATGGACGTGTAAGGGTTTATATACATGGAGTGTAGTATCTAGAAGATTCCTGATCAGCAGGATCAGGAGATCATGTGACGACATAGAACATTCTCGAGCATAGATGCTGACAGTAGTAGGTCGTGCTTTCACAGTGCGAACTTACCAATCCATGTATGCATGCTCCCCCACATCTCTTTTTCTTTGCGCTCTCAACCCCATTTTCTTCATAACCGCGCAACTAACCTCTCATACAAAAACGCACAACCTCTCAGCCGCCCCATCAAAAAGATCAGCACTTCCATTACGGTGAATGCAAACTATAAAAGATAGAATTACGCAAGGCAGTAAGTCAGATTGCATTGTCCCTCGTTGTAAGGATAGTCGCTATCGATATATAGAAAGGTGTGCGTAAGTAAGACGCTAATCGGTCCGAAGTAGGATCGAGGCGGACGGTTGGGCACTGCTGAAACCGCATTCACATAGTACACGTGATATACTACCCTCATAAACCGTCACAACTTCTCTCCAATGGCGCCCAAGCAGAAAGCGACTAACGATGCGGGTGACGAGCTCCAGCAGAACATGAAAGCCCAAGACTATGTCAAGGCCGAAGAGCACACTGGCCCGCGTCCTCAAAAGCGTGCTCGTAAGACCAAGACCGAGACCAAACAAGGCTTGCGAGATCACGTAGATATCCCCAAGAAGACTGCGGCAGTCAAGCAACAGAGCAACGTGGTTAAGAAAGAAGACGGTTTGAAGACGGAGGTCACAATTGAGACAGGAGTTGTAACTATGTCGCGGAGCGAAAAGACGCCCCAGGCTCTGCGCCCGTTTAACTTTCTCGGGCTGCCGGCTGAAGTCCGCAACTATATCTACGATTATGTTGTTGAAGACTCAAAGAACTGCCCACCGCCACGCATTGTCGACAACGCAAAGAAATCAGCATGGGGCGAGGAACTGACCATCAACTCCAAGAAGAAGACGCGAACTCAGAAAGAAACCGAGGCCTACCGCTACCGCAACTTCGGACTCGCACAGACGTCGCGTCAAATCCGCCAGGAATTCGGTCCTTTAATTCATGCTGTTCAGCCACGCGTGATCAAACATGACGGACATTCAAGCATACCTGAACCTCAGCCCAGACTCACTCGAGGTACACACCGGCCACTTGATCATCAACAATTTTTTCGTGTCCGAGGAGGGCATCGACATCATCCCTCTAATCCGTCTCCTCGACAGGTTTCCAGACTTCCACGTGCGTTTCCTAATGAGACCGCCACGCAAAGGCCGCCAACGCACACCAACAGCCTACTTTCCCGGTGCCGCCGAGCTGGTAAAATCATATGGTTTGTGGACCGACATCGACTTCATGCTCGACCTCCAAGCCATCCGCCTCATCGCACCAAAACCCAGCACCCAGATCATCCAGATCGGAATCCCTCCAGTCCGCGACTTAGTGCTCAAGCTTCCATACAAAGGCAGCAAGGTCTGCATTGTCGACGACCGAGTCAGTTACATCATCGCACTGCTGTGCCGTAGTATAGTCCAGTTGCCTGAAATTGATGTTCGCTGCGAGGTCGGCTATGACGAGGTCATCTGGAAGATGAAGGGGCCGCGCGATCGACCGACGATCAATATGTCAGTGTAGCCGGATAAGAACAACGCGAACGTGTCTGTGAAGCGTGCAGGGAATATATTCAAGGTGCTGATGAAGGATGCGGGTAAGGATGGTTGGGCGTTCGACATCCCGGGCACAACGAAAGTGTTGCACGCCAACAGGGTTATCCCTACACTCTCTCATTCTTCACATATATATAGCTCCCTTCGTTCATAGCTATTCAATCAACTCAGTCCTTCATTCTCCTTCCATATCACATACGTGAGAGAAAGCTTCAATGAGATGGACCGTGGTAGTTGGTATGAGCTGGGGCGTCGAGCTGTTGTAAGGCGTTGGATTTCACGGGAGATATGACCGGGCGCGAGTGTATTCGCTTGAGATATTCAGGGTAGCATGTAAGCACTGGATGAACCTCGTTACGAACGTGCTTTTAAATAATATTTCTTTAGTGTACTGAAGGTAAACAGCCTGTAGCTTCCCACGAGTGTAATGCGCTCAGATATTCCGCGAAGTCTTCCAACCTTCCATATGTTTAACAAGAGCGTACGGCAACGATGCCTCAACGTCAGCGTGGGCGGATGCTGACGTGATGCTAATATAAACCAAAAAAGAAAGAATTGTGAAGGGCATTGATAAAACGCTGAAGTGATGCCAAATCGACGTGATTCACAAAATGAACTCCATAGCCTCGCCATGATCGCAAGGAAGCAGCTGCCGCAATCGCTCTCCGCCCCTACGTCTCACACCCCAACGCAGTTGAACTTTGCCAAAAGATCCCACAAGCCATTTGGCGTGGCCACCTGCTACTCAGGCTTGAATCACAAGTCCAGGCTCCTTGTGCATGTCGGCATGAAAAAGAAAGCAATTGATCCTGCGGAGTTGCTCCTTGTGGTCGCTTTCCTTGTTTTCCCGAATGTCGAGTGTAATCAAAGTGTCGTGAGAGTCTTCCGTTCCATTTCCATCCCCACTGTCGGCCTCATCCTGGGTGTCGCGAGGCACTGAAGAGAGGCGAATCGCTGTGATGCTCGCTTCGTCGATGATGGACTGCTCCCGAGCTGTGTATAAGGCACCGATGCGGCGGATTAATGCCAGATCGTCGTGTTGTTCGGTTTCGGGTCCAATTTGGTTGTCGTCAATGATGGGAAAGAGTGTACGTGGGCTCAGCTGAAGGTGCAAGTCTGATGTACTGTGAACGTCTTTCAAGAGCTCCAGCACTTCAACACCCTCGCTAGGCAAAGGCGCGCCAGTGCATTTTGGCTCGATGTTACCGATACGCTTCCTGTCCACCGAGCCTCGGCGATGGAAGAGGTTGACGTAGGTGTTGAGCGTTGCCAATGGCGTGCGAACTTTGCGCTTGGTGAGCAGCCATGGCGTTAGCTCCTTTCGTGCCTGCCTGAACGACTGTGTGAAGCCCCAGTAGGAGTGTGCAAATTTTGTGGCACTGTCTACGCCTCGAATGGAGCGCCGAGGAATACCATCAGGGTAATGAGCGACAGTCAAGGTCTTCTTCGCTTCGCCCTCCATACAGTGCTGGTAGATAGTGTTGCGAATCTCAGGAGGAACTTTAGACCACGGCACATTCTGCACACCAACGCGCCTGGGTGGGTAGTCGCGGGAGTGACGGCGAGGTATTGCGTGTCGCTCATCGTCGCTCTCCGTGCTGCTATCTTCCGGCTCTGACTGCCAGTACATCCACCATACTAATGCTTTCAGTTCACGGTCTCGCGAATTTTGCTTCCTTGATGACTTCGAAGACTTCTTGGGCATGCGCTTGCCCTTGGCGGATGGCCTTTGTGCGTTGTGCTTGGCCTTGGTGACTCGCCCATGTTGGACTGCTTGGTGACGGCGCGCGCGTCGAGCGGAGGGGTGCATGAGATCATCCTCGTCTTCATCCATTTCAATATTCTTGAGCTCTTCCTGTACTGCTTTTGGACGACGCGCACGTCGAGCGGATGGGTGCACAACCTCGTCATCGTCTTCATCTTGTTCCTCGCTCTCAGCCACATTCCTGCGTCGAGCTCCACGAGCCATTGGGCGAGCGTTACAGCCTGCGATATTCGCGACTTTGGCAAAAGTGCGGTCCGGATGTGTTTGATGATTCTGCTTGGAGGCAATGAATGTTAATCGCTCGCGTCGAGAAGATGGCCGTACCACTTCGTCCTCTTCTTCGTCTTCATCGTATTCGTCGTCTTCATCATCTTCATTGCATGGAAGGCGACGGGCGATTGGTGGAGCGTTGAAGTCTGCGATCTCTGCGGCCATACACTCGGCACGTGAATGATGACTCTTTTTGGAGCCTTTGGAGGCTGGTCGTGCGCAACTTCGTGATTCAGGGGCACGCCGACTCTAGTTCCTCAACTTCTCCTGGCCTCTGGTGCTCGTGGATCGTGGCTCAACTTGCTTGTGGCGGCTGCGCTTTGGAGGTGGTCCACGATACAAATCATCCTGAGAGAGCTCGAATTCGTCATCGGAGACGTGCTTGTGCTTCGTAGCCATGGCGATGGTTTGGCTAGCGGGTGGTGGTAGGAAATGAAAGGGTTGGTATGGTGTTGTGAGTTATGATTGACGAGTGTTGACGGCGTCCGATTACGGCGATGACGGATGCTTTGCAGTCGATGGTCACGTCAAGCGGTGTAGAGGCAGAACTCGGCGTGAGAATCCTCGTGAGGGCCCTGGGTCGCCAAATTTGGTGCTTGGGCCTATTGAGGAGCCATTGAGGAGCCAATGAGGAGCCATTGTGTTTGCACAATCACTGCGCGCGCGCCAATGACGTGCATCGTTCACTGAGTGACTGGTCGCTCTCCAGTCACTGTATCTAAAACAGGCTGCATCGCCATCATTCACGCACAATAGCTCCGCGTTATTGTTGCTCTCTTCGCATTATTGACATGGCCGCCGCCCACATTCGGAATCTGGTACGTGAAGGATGGGACCGGCAGCGCACCCTGCATAAGCTCCGCAGATGGGGTGCTGACCTTGAAGCTCTCCAAATCCTACAATCTGTTAATATGAAGCTATCTTTGATGGTATATGCCTTGGCTTGGATGGCAAGCCGGCATAGTGAAATGCTATGGTTCGCCCGTCAGTTCTGCACTGGGGGGCTCACCGAATAGCTCATCAAATTCGACATGAAATGAACTAGGATCTGTCGAAATTGTTCTATGAAGGCTTCAACGGCGCTCATGGGGGTCATCACGATGTCTTGGCTGGGTTTGTTGAAGATGGCCGAGTCCTGCGACAAGCTGCATACTGTAAGGGGCAGCATAATATGGAGACGTTGATGCCATATACGGAGGACGTTTGCAAGCAGCCATTTTTTGACGGATATCTACGAGCGTAATGATGATGCACGGATACAACAATGTGGTGGTGTTGCTGTTGAAGTTTCTCTAGGTCGCGAGTGCGCTTTCCGAGGACGATCGATGACGTCACACTGCAACTTTATCTCCAACACCACAGTCGAGCATTCTCCTAGCACCGACATACTGCAGTCATCCTGAAATCCACCATATGCTCTTCTCATGCATTGTGAGTTCGTGCGTTCATGAAAGCGCGTCTCTGCGCCCTTCGTTGACTGATTACTATACACAGTACACTAATCACGACCCTCGGCTTTATGCAGGGAAACAAGCGCTGGAGGCGCCTCGACGGTGGTATCGAGCAGACGTTTACTAAACAACTCGGTCGTCTTAAGCAAGAGATTGAGAGATTCAGGCGTGCTCATGCCGTCAAAGCGCGCCATTCTGGCCGCGTTGTGCCATGTTTATCTCGATGAGGTATCTAGTGAACCGACACTTACACAGTTGGACGTTAGTGCATCTCTTTGGGGCCGCATCCGTGGCGTCTAAGCGTAGAAGTTCCTTCGGAGATAAATCCGTACGTACAACGGCGGCTGTTACTAGAAGAACATATCTACCAGATCCCCGGATTGCCAAGGAGGTAGTCACAACATCCTTCTCGTTCCTTTCTGTGCCATCGCCGTAGGACACATATATCGCGTGTCTGGCCACAACTGCCTCATATCGAAGCAGCCCGACCTAGTTCACAGACGGCATGGAGAAAGAGCATAAGGAAACGGATGATCTGGAGTCTAGATCTATTTACTCACGAGTCGACAACACCACGTCTGCACGACTTGACGAACATGCAACTCAAGATATCGCGGCCACAAACAACAGCAACAACATAAATGCGACAGACTGGAACGGCCCAGATGACCCTGACAACCCTCACAACTGGCCCAAATGGAAGCGCTACTACCATGCAGCCGTGCCTGCCCTGCTCGGCTTTGCCGTCACGACTGGAACATCGATGTACTCTCCAGCTTTTACGAACATCATGCTCGATTTTGGCGTCTCACGGACTGTCGCAATTCTCGGGATCACTACATATACACTTGGCCTTGCAATTGGGCCCATTCTCACTGCGCCGCTGAGTGAAGGCCACGGCCGCAGGATCGTGTACTTCGTATCCGCTCCTATTTTCATGCTCTTCATTCTCGGTGCAGGCTTCTCTAGATCATTCACCAGTCTTTGTGTATGTCGCTTGTTTGCTGGTCTCGCTGGCAGTCCGGTCTTGGCCGTGGGCGGTGGAACTAATGTTGACGTGTTTCGACCGAATGAGCGTGCCGTGGCGATGAGCTTGTTCCTTTTCTCGCCTTTCGCGGGACCGGTATTAGGGTAGGTAGCACTCTCATCTTGATTGATCCGTATTCTAACACGACTCAGTCCTATTATAGGGGGTTTTGTGTCGCAGTACAAGACATGGCGGTGGACACAGTGGTGTCAATTATATGCCGCTCTTGCTATCACGATCTTTGGATCGCCCATGAAGGAGACGTTCAAACCAGTCATACTGAAGAATCGAGCGAAGAAACATGGTCTAGCTGTTACCGACGACAAGTCCATCCACAAGATGAAGACTGCTATTGCTCTCAAAGTCATCAGGCCGTTGCACATGCTTGTTTGCGAGGTCAGTCAAAATCGTGAGGACGCAACGCTAGCTAACATCATTCAGCCTCCAGTCATGTTCTTCTCCTTGTATACCGCCTTCGTCTTCGGCGTGCTCTTCATGTTCTTCGCCGCATTCCCATACATCTTCCAGCGCCCACCCTACAACTTCACCACGTCCCAATACGGCCTCACCTTCATCGCCATCGGCATTGGCATCGCCCTCGCCGTCGTAACCAGCATCGTCAACGACCGTGTCTTCTACCAGAAAGAATATCGCAGGACTCTCGCGGAAGGCAACGCATACGTCGCGCCAGAACATCGCCTATACTCCGCAATGATGGGTTCGTTCGGTATCGTGATTGGCCTTTTTTGGTTTGCATGGACGACAGGGACAGGTCAGCACTGGACCTTCGCTCTTGTTGGTGCGATACCGTTTGCGTGGGGTAACCTATGCGTTTTTGTAAGTGAAATGACAGCGCATCGTGAAGAGTAACGGGCTAACACGCTGAAGATCTCGACGTGTCTGTATTTGGCTGACGTGTACGGACCGATGAATGGTGCGTCGGCGATGGCGGCGAATGGGGTCATACGGTACACCTTTGGCGCATTGTTTCCGCTGTTCACGGTGCAAAGTGAGTCGCACTTCCAGCCGTCTTGGGCGTGAGGACGCGCGGCTAACATAGTCACAGTGTATCAGGGCATCGGCATCGGCTGGGCAACATCATTGCTGGGCTTTCTCGCTGTGCTTCTGCTGCCTTTGCCATGGGTTTTCTTCAAGTGGGGTCCATCTATCAGGGCGAAGAGCAGGTTTGCGAGCATGGGTTGAGTACCGTTACGTGCCGCTGCCGATCCCATCTCATACTGTTCGCCACGACCATTTCGTACTAGAGGTAGTGTTTGAGATGACGCGCATAGCGTGCTTCAGTGCTTCCCATAACGCATTTCACTTAAATCCCGTCGTAGTCACAGTCGCCGTGATGTTTTCTCGTCTATATAACCTCGCTCTTCCCTTTCCCTCACTCACATCCCTTCACACTCCATTCCCAAATACACCCCAAACACAACCCACAGCCATGTTCCCCCACAATCCCAACCAACCCCCCTAACCCCCCATTCAAGACGCCAACCCCTACCAACCCCTAACCTACGACCCCGCCGAGCCCGTAAACCCCTACCTACACCCCCCATACCAGAACGCCGCCACACACTTCATCTACCAGCTCGACCCACGTCTTCTATGCCACCCCACCACAACAGACGCCCGCGCCGATCTACACCGATTACTAACGCAGAGTCAGTTGCTGCAGCCGCCGCCGGGCATGTATTTACCGTATCAGCCGCCGCCGTGTCACATGTTTGGGCTTGTGGGTGGGAAGACGCCGGAGCAGATTGCGGAGATGGAGAGGAAGAAGGGGATGGAGGAGGAAGGAGATGGAGGAAGAAAGGGGCCGGCTGCGAGACTGTGATTGAGCACGGCGAGCTCATTCTCCCAGATACCATGCAGTGCACCACATGCGTTCAGTGAAAGAGACGCTCACGTGACATTGTTGTTTCCAGTTTAGCTACCGCACGCTAGCGCACCCGCACCTGCCTCAATATCAGCGCGCCCACGCCCAATCTTCGCTTTCCTCACCTCACCTTACCCTCAAGAACGCGCCAGAACATTGGCGCCGGAAACTCGAGGTGAGGCCCTACTTGGCCGGCCGCTGTACGTTCGCACTTCTTCCGCTCCTTGCATTGTCTCACTAACTCGATCACAGGCGATGACCGAGTAGTGTCTCATGGGACTTCACGTCAGCCCTAGCCAGGCGTTTTATTTCGAACAACAACAGCGGCAAACGATTCCGTGCATATGGCAATCCGATGACGGCACTGCTGCGATCAAGCGCTCTTTCACCGGACGAGTCGCCTTCCCACTGTCGTCGCATTGTACCCAAGCGACGTCGCAACGACATGATGGACTTCGTAAGTAGTCTTGGTTTGAGCTTGTTGGTGAGTTTCGTTGACGGGCGCGCAGTGAACAACGACAACACATCAGCCCCATCATGCCGGCGGGAGCTTCTGATTTGCCAGGGCTCTTCTTCTTACCACCATCACAGACCGCTCTTTGTACCACCACCACGCAACACACGGTACACGTCCGAGGGCCTGATCTTCTCGCCCTCCTGCGAAAGCAGCGCGACAATCACCCTATGCGCTACGAAGATGCGCGTACCTTGTGTGTCAATTCCTAGAACACACTGAATGCCAAAGTCGGTGACTCGAAAGCACCAGCGCCTTCGGAGTGGACACCCGCGAAGTCAAGCTCGTAAGTACAAGTATTCACGCCTCGGTCTGATCAGTAGCTAAAGAACCCAAAGGAGCTCTTTTTGAGCATCGTTCTGACCCAACCTGAGACATGCAGCATGTCAGAACCAGCTTCAGCGCTGGCCGGGCGCTCCTTAACAGGGGCACGTTAGCAGAGTGGTGGGGCTGCTAGCACTGATGCTCTCGCATACGCAGAGCGACCTCGACCAATTGTCCTTGTTAACAAACGACGCGCCTCGCCATACACGTTGGCCTTCGCGTCGAAAAGAACATTGCTCGTCGATGGGAATAAACAAATCGCTGGAATGGGGCGTGTAGCACGTCTATTGAGGAGCTTCTTAACCGGAGCACGCTGGCAGCGAGGGATCCTTCTCGGAGGAGGGCGGTCATCGCGATTGGATGGGGCTGTCAGCAAAACGAAGCAATTACGATTGCTTCTCTTGAAACGACAACGAACACCAGGCTTTCAGATCTGTCATACAAAGACTTGGGCATGCAGCATGCCGATTGTGGAGTTCCTTGACCGGAACATGTCAGCAGAGAAGGTTGGGCTGCTGGTACGAAGTCGTCAACGACGTCTTCCCAGGAACGAGAACGAATACCAGGCTTTGAGAAATTCCAAGTTACGGGACATGCAGCATGTCTACGTGGAGCTTCTTATCCGGAGCACGGAAGCAGAGAGGTCGGGCTGCTGCCACGAAGCTGCCCTCGCATCTTCCCAGAGAACGAACACGACGACCAGGCTTTCAGAAATTCCAAGTTAAGGGGCATGCAGCGTGTCTACGTTGCGCTTCTTACCCGAAGCACGGAAGCAGAGAGGTTGGGCTGCCGGCCATGGGCTTTCAGATACAGACAGACGCCGTCGCCCTCGCGACACGGTTCAACACAAGCTCGACGACGGGTGCGAAGGAGAGAAGGACGGATCAAGTTTCAGGGACATGCAGCATGTCGGTCTTGAGGGCATATACCTTCATGGGTAGCTTCGTGACTGAAGCACAGGTGGCAGAGCGGACGCGCTGCCACGAAAAGCACAAAAACACTCGGAAAAACGGACATGGTCGAGCATTCTTGCTCCGTGCACAATACTCAGACATGTAGCATGCGATCTGGGCCTATAATCTCGGATAGGCGCTTCTTAACCGAAGCACGACTAGCAGAGCGGCGGGCTCCTAGTCCGCGCGCAGCAGCAATACAAACACAATGTCCTCAGCCCAACCCTGCCATTCCATCGTGCCATCTCACCTATCCTAGTTCCTTCACCATCCTCTCCCTCCACTCAACCCCCCACCTCCCCATCGCCCCCAACGCCACACACCCTGTAACCAACCCCCATACCCCAAGCACCGTCATCAACCACCCGTTCCCAATCCCATCCAATGCCGGCTCCGCCACCACCGCGCCCGCAAAACTACATATGTTCCGTACGAAATTGTTCAGCGCGATTCCACTCGCTGCGCGCCTGGGCATGAATTCGGTTAACATTGTATTTACGAGTGAGAAGATGAGCATCGAGCCGATCCCGAAGAAGAAATTCGCCGCCAGAGGGAACGCAACATGTACTTTGAAGTGTGCGGTCCAGCCGTATATGATTAGTGCAGTGGGCCAGAGTATCGCTGCAATCCATGCGTTTTCCTTCATGCGGTCCATGGGCTGGAAAATCAGGTTACCTGCGTCGTCGTACCGGTTTGCGCGTCGTGCTTCGCGGTGCATGATGTGGTCTATCCAGCGGCCGCCGAGCAGGGAGGCGAGTAGATAGCCGAGTGAGTTTGGGATGTAGAGGAGGCCGAGGGTTAGGGTGGGGTAGGTGTAGGGTGGGAGGGAGAAGGTGTGTTGTAGGGAGATGTTGAGGATGTAGAGCGTGCCGAAGGTTATGGAGGCGGAGTAGACTGGTGGAATATTAGTGATGTGGGAGGGGGGATCGAGGGGTCGGATATGGGGAAGGGGGCGTACTTGTGAGTGCAACGGGTGGGTAGCGTAGCCATGCGATAATCTTGAGGGGGTCGATGAAGACCTGGCGGAGGTGTGTTAGGATGGACTTCGTTTTGCGGATTGTCGAAGCGCGCGTGTTCGTCCTCGTCAACTCCAGCCTTCCTCCACCCTTTTCCACATCCCCATCTCCTCCCGCCCCATCCCCATCCCCCTCCTTCCTCGCCAACGTCTCCGGCAACGCAAACACGATAAAAACCACCGTGACACCCCCATACCCCACCAAAAACCACTGCGTACTTCTCCACCCCAGCCCCTCCCCAATCGCCCCACCCACAATCGGCGCAAGCAACGGCCCACACAACGGCCCCAGATAAAACACACCCATCGCCTTGCCCCTCTCCCTCACCTCCCAAATATCACTTATCGTCCCCGCGCCCACAGCCTGCACACTCGCCGCCGCGCCCCCGCTCAACGTCCGCATAACAATCAACACGGTGATACTCCTCGCCAGCGCGCTCAAGATCGCAAATAATACGAAAAGTCCAAACGAAACGATATATATCGTGCGTCGACCCACCCTCTCGCTGAACGAACTCCACCATAAAGGGAATATAGACATGCTGAGCATGTACACGGCGACACTCATGTTTGTGACTGTGTGGGAGGCAGAGAACGCGGTGCTGATGTCGTGGAGCACGGGCATGACGATTGCGCTGCCCATTGGGGCGGCCATGGCGCAGAAGGCGACGATGAATGTGAGGGCCCATTTTGTGGGGCGGGGGTAGTGGGTTGGGTGCGTGATTTCGGGGATCAGGGTGAGGTGGGAGAGGAGGCCGCGGCGGTGGGGGCGGGGAACTGGGATTGCGGTGGGAGGTATAGATGATGGGTGCGTGGAGTGCGGGGTGGATGTGGAGGTGCGGGATGGCGTGTCGTGGTATTTGTCGATGATGTCTTTTGAGGGTGTTTGGTCGTTTTTAGTGTGAAGATCCTGCTCTTTCGACGAAGTACGTCGTGAAGACATAGATTCATCCTCCGCGATCTTCGACCCAGGCGTTGGTGAGTCCCTCTCATGATCAGTCATGCTTCGGCAACAAAGAATCGATCCAAAGTGTGAAGCTCTCTTCCTTCTGTCGCGTGCACTAATCTTCTCTTCTACCCTCTGCTTATCCGGACACTTATCCGAGAAACAACCTTTCAGATCATGCACGGCACGTCATGTCAAAGCCTGTACCAAGCTTCCAATATAGCTCTTGCTCATCCCTCGGTGGCACTACGCTGCTTCCTACTTCCAATGCACGACAATGCAAGGTGAATAATCGAAGGAAGCCATCATACGGTAGACGACATGCGCCTCCGAGGTCCAAACACGCCGAGCTCCATCTCGAGTCTTCGCATCGCGTCGTGGAACTGAAGCGCGCTTGCCCCGCAATCAGGCTTTATTTCCCATTATTCCCGGTGGGGTAGGATGTGTACCTCGATGATGGGCGATTTGTGCGATCGAAAGCTGGATTAGGCGGTGATTGTGCTTGTAGTGATTGCAATTTCTGTCGATGAGAATAAGAATAGTGGTACATTATTGAAGAAGTTGAGTGGCGCAGGTGACACACGTCATTTGCGGCGTTGCGGGGATACGGTACGCGTCAGATCAACCGATCAATTAATTTCGCGTGCACTTCACTTCGATACTTATATGATACCGCGAAGCGAAGGCAGATAATTAAAGCTTGTTAAGCTAAATCTTATCTTTATAAATTTAAATATTAATTGTGATATCCAAGGTCTATCTCTGACTACTAGTAGCATATTATTTAGCTAAGTTATAACTAGTTGGTTAGTTATAATAACTATAGTTAACTTATCTGGTTAGTTAATTAAACTTTAACTTATAAGTGGTAACTAAAAGTTCTATAGCACTGCAAAGCTAAACAGCTAAAGCTTAGTAATCTTAACATTGTCTTTGCAAAGTCTAACTAAGTTAGTAGTGCTAGTTAACTAAAGTATTCTATCAGCGAACCCGACACATTAGCGAACCTGACACTTTTTTTGTAAGGGTATCACTGCTCTTGGGCGTTGTGGCGGCGAAGTGCTGGCGCTAGCCCGTTGGGGCGGTAGCGCCATGTTTCGCGCACAATGTCACGATCAAACCCTACGCCACTTGACCAGAGCTACCAAAAAGGTACAGTGTGCCGAATAGGCATACTGGGCGTTGGATAGCATATATACTCGTCACACACAGTACATATCCGATCTCAGGGAGATCGTAGAACAGTACGAATTAATCTTACTTTACCCTTGACCCTACTGTGCTTAGCTTCGCTGCTACAAACCTCCTAACAGTGGGTCAGCCGATTTTACTAGTAAAATCAGCGTTTCTTGGCGCTGCTATCTCAACAACTACTAGATAGAATGCTCTAAGAATTGAACATGTTAGTTCTATATATACAGGTTTCTATTTTTGAAAATTTTAGTCCTTTAGGTCTAGCACTTCGAAAGATAGGAGCTGCAGACCCCTGTATTTTAGATTTTCTTTAATAACTTCCCATGTACGTAAGCAAAAGCTTAGCAATTCTAGAACAATAATCTTGGTATAGATGCAGCTTTATGTTGAAACTTTTAGACAATTTCATTAAGTAGTTGCTGAGATAGCAGCGCCAAGAAACGCTGTTTTTACTAGTAAAATCGGCTGACCCACGCGCTGATGGAATACGCTATAGTTAACTATAAGTTATGCAACTTTATAGTTTGAATTTCAGACAATTCTACTAAGTAGTTATTGAGATAGCAGTGCCAAGAAAGGGCCTTTTTTGGTGTGAAAAAAAGTGTCGGGTTCGCTGATAGAATA
>Ga0265797_10000626_pt1 | contig 64112 bp, 42 predicted proteins | sample P2T30metagenome_FD_192433 | JGI IMG/M metagenome (GOLD analysis project Ga0265797, IMG submission 192433) | Plant litter microbial communities from East Loma Ridge, Irvine, California - P2 T30 | ecosystem: Environmental > Terrestrial > Plant litter > Unclassified | place: USA: California... | reverse complement strand
GCATTTCTTGCTGCATGATCACCTCGATCGGGGCGTGAGTTGCTCGAGCACCTATGACTTCTTGGGCAAGAATGTGGCGGAGTTCTTGAGGTCGAGGCATGTTGATCTTCCGAATCGGTTTTTGAACCGGGGGAAGTTGTGATCTTGAGGATGATTGATGCAATCCTGTTCTACCTGCCTGCATGTACACAATATGGCGTTTAGGCAATCCCTATGGATGGAAGAGGCGGGATAGATGGACTCTCTCCTGAACATGCTGACCTTTGCTTTTTGGTTAGTTCGAAAGTGTGTTAACACGCACCTTCCCATTGACTTTGATGTCTGCATCTTAAATCAGCTATAGCAAACACTCATCTGAACAGAATGAACAGATATCAAAATCAACGTAGACAAAGGAAATAGTGAAACATAATTGTTTTAACAAGACATTCCACCAGGGCTAGGGTCGATCCGCCCTACCGCGGGCAAACAACGGCGGATCGTCATCGGCTGGCGCTGTTGGCGCCAGCATCATCAGAGTCTCATGTTCTCTCATCGACTTCCACTCCCAAAACATCAACCACCCACTTGTGCACTACCATCCACTAGCACCTGCCTCTTCCTTGCTTGTCCTTTTGCTTTTCGCCTTCCGCTTACTGTCTCCACCCACTCCGCAACCCGCGACTCTACTGCACGCCATCACATGACCAAACGCCAACTCTCCGAGGCTGAAGCCCCACCATCCTCCAAGAAGATCATGACCGTGAGTCGTCCCGCCACTGCTCTCGCTCTCGCTTCACAGACACCCACGTGTCTATACATGTATTGACCTTCCCCCCACAGGAATCCAACGGCAAGATGGACGTCGATTCCCCCGCGGCTGCTGTCCAGCAGCTGCAAGGCGCAAACGGAGAGATTGATGAATCGCTCTACAGCAGACAGCTCTACGTGCTAGGCCACGAGGCCATGAAGCGCATGGGCTCTTCCAACGTCCTCATCGTCGGTCTGCGTGGTCTCGGTGTTGAGATCGCGAAGAACATCGCCCTTGCAGGTGTCAAGAGCTTGACCCTGTACGATCCCAAACCCGCCGCCATCTCAGACCTCTCCTCCCAGTTCTTCCTCCACCCTGAAGACGTGGGCAAACCCCGCGCAAAGGTCACCGTGCCACGCGTTTCAGAACTCAACCCATACACTCCGGTCCAACTTCACCCCTCGGACAGCATCACAGACGACCTCAGCAGCCTCAAGAGTTATCAGGTGGTGGTGCTCACAGACACATCGCTGAAGGACCAGCTCAAGATTGCCGAATACTGCCACGCGAATGGCATCTACGTTGTGATTACGGATACATACGGCCTGTTCGGTTCGGTCTTCACCGACTTTGGCGAGAAGTTCACTGTCGGCGACGCCACTGGAGAAAACCCGCTCAACGGCATCATTGCAGGCATCGACTCTGATGGTTTGGTCTCTGCTCTGGACGAGACAAGGCATGGACTTGAAGATGGTGACTTTGTCACATTCACAGAAGTTGAGGGCATGGAGGCTCTCAACGACGCAGCGCCCCGAAAGATCACAGTGAAGGGCCCTTACACATTCTCCATTGGCGACGTGTCTGGACTGGGACAATACAAGCGTGGCGGTCTTTACCAGCAAGTCAAGATGCCCAAGTTCGTCGACTTCCAGCCTCTCAGCCAGCAACTGAAGGAGCCCGAGCTCATGATGTCGGACTTTGCCAAGTTCGACCGTCCTGCGCAGCTCCACGTTGGATTCCAGGCTCTGCATGCGTTTGCCGAGAAGCACGATGGTGAATTCCCGCGCCCTCACAACGACACCGATGCCGCAGAGGTGTTCAGCCTGGCCCAGGAAATCAGCAAGCAGAGCGCGGATACTGTCGAGCTGGATGAGAAACTCATCAAGGAGCTTTCCTACCAGGCTCGTGGTGATGTCTCTCCTATGGCTGCCTTCTTTGGTGGTCTCGCCGCGCAGGAAGTCCTCAAATCTGTCTCTGGCAAGTTCATGCCTGTTAAGCAGTGGCTGTACTTTGATTCGCTCGAGTCTTTGCCTACATCCTCCAAGCGCAGCGAGGAGCTTTGCAAGCCTATTGGTAGCCGATACGATGGACAGATCGCCGTTTTTGGTACCGAGTATCAGGAGAAGCTTTCCAACATTAACCAGTTCCTGGTCGGTGCTGGTGCCATTGGTTGCGAGATGCTCAAGAACTGGGCCATGATCGGTCTTGCCACTGGCCCCAAGGGCAAGATTCATGTGACCGACATGGATCAGATTGAGAAGAGCAACCTCAACAGACAGTTCCTCTTCAGGTCCAAGGACGTTGGCAAGCTGAAGAGCGAGTGCGCAGCTGAGGCTGTGCAGGCGATGAACCCTGACCTCAAGGGCAAGATCAACATGATGAAGGACAGAGTTTCGCAAGAAACCGAGGATGTGTTCAATGAGAACTTCTGGGAGAGCCTGGACGGCGTCACCAACGCTCTTGACAATGTTGATGCTCGTACTTATGTCGACAGGCGTTGCGTCTTCTTCCACAAGCCTCTGATTGACAGTGGCACTCTCGGTACCAAGGGCAACATTCAGGTCGTCCTTCCGCGTATCACCGAGTCATACTCCAGCTCGCAAGATCCCCCAGAGCAATCATTCCCCATGTGCACTCTCCGCAGTTTCCCCAACCGCATCGAGCACACCATCGCATGGGCGAAGGACCTCTTCCACACCTACTTCACTGGCTCGCCTGAAGTTGTCAACTTGTACCTCACGCAAAAGGACTACTTGGGCTCGGCACTGAAGCAGTCGGGTAATGAGAAGCAGACTCTCGAGACCCTGCGCGACTACCTTGTGACAGAGAAGCCAGAGAGCTTCGACGATTGCATTGAGTGGGCCCGCACCCAGTTCGAGAAGCAATACCACAACGCCATCTCTCAACTGCTTTACAACTTCCCCAAGGATTCCAAGACTTCCTCGGGCCAGCCCTTCTGGTCTGGACCGAAGCGTGCTCCCGATGCTCTCGCATTCGACGCAAACAACGCGGCACACTACGACTTCATCGTTGCCGCCGCCAACCTGCGCGCTTTCAACTACAAGATCAAGCCCACGTCGGATCGCAGCCACATCACCTCGGTTCTTGATCGCATGGTGGTACCCGACTTCAAGCCCGATGCCAACGTGAAAATCCAGGCAGACGAGAAGGAGCCCGACCCCAACGCTGCCGCCCCTATGGACGACAATGAGCAGCTTGAGGCTATTGCAAAGTCTCTTCCATCGCCAAAGTCGCTTGGTGACTTCCGTCTTGAGCCTGTTGACTTTGAGAAGGATGACGACTCGAACTACCACATTGCCTTCATCACCGCATGCTCGAACCTGCGTGCTGAAAACTACAAGATTCCGACCGCCGACAAGCACAAAACCAAGTTCATCGCTGGCAAGATCATTCCCGCCATCGCCACCACGACCGCGCTCGTGACCGGTCTTGTCGTGCTCGAGCTGTACAAGATCGTCGACGGCAAGGACGATATCGAGCAATACAAGAACGGCTTCATCAACCTGGCTCTGCCATTCTTCGGCTTCTCTGAACCGATTGCCAGCGCCAAGGGCACATACAAGGGCCCCAGCGGCGATGTCACCATTGACAAGCTGTGGGATCGCTTCGAGACTGAGGATGTCACATTGCAGCAGTTCATCGACGACTTCAAGGCCAAGGGTCTCAGCATCAGCATGATCAGCTCTGGCGTGAGCTTGCTGTACGCTTCGTTCTACCCTGCTTCTAAGAACAAGGACCGCCTTCCCATGAAGTGAGTATACCGCGATACTTGACACGATTGATGGAGACGCAGAACGCTAACTCATCTTCTTCAACAGGATGTCCACCCTTGTCGAGACCATTAGCAAGAAGCCCATCCCCGCTCACCAGAGGAACGTCATCTTTGAAATCACCGCCGAGGACGAGACCGAGGAGGATGTCGAGATTCCGTATGTCATGCTGAAGCTGCAGAAGTAAAAACAAGTGCCCCTTTCGCGACAACAGGGAGGAAGATTGCGACTTTTCTTTGACATTAAGTGTGAATCACTGTTTGTCTTCAAGTGACTGACAGGAAATCTTTGATTCGGATGGAGAGAAAACCAAAAGGCGCATTAACATAAAATCATGGCGCAATCATAGATCGAAACAATGTAACAGAGACTGAACAGAGCAAGGTAGTCGCGGAAAATCGGAACGAATAGAATGATATCCTATGAATGCAACACTTTCGCACTTGTTCTGATACACCTACATAAGATACTCAGTTCACCTGACTTTCCATTCTCGGCACCAGTCTCTCTCAGTGCGAAATTTGTGATGCGTTGATAAACTTGAGAGGGCGTTACCACATCTGTCCTAGAGACAGAGATTTGAAACCTTTCTCAGATGCTCTGAGAGAGTGACAGTGAACGGCTTTCAACGAACGCATACGCTGAAAAATCTCCGCGGCAAGATATCAGAGTCAGACTGACTTGGACTCCCAATGGTATGCCTACTCTTCTGTGACAAAGAAAAAGAGACAGTCTACGTTATAACCACTGTCAAGCTGTCCCGCTTGACCTATCCTGTTGACGTGCCAAGGGCCAGCGTTGTCGTTTGAACTTCACGAAGAAGGCGCGCCGATCAGTAAGTGAAAGCCCGATCACGTGCCCAAATCACAAAAACCGCACAAAGCCCGCTGCCCTGCCCTGCCCCACCGCTCAAAGCAGACACCGCGGCGACACGTGATACCAGTCATGCCAAGCCACGGGCCGTGCGAGCTTCCCGTCGCAGATATAAAAACGTCTCTCTGAAAACTTTGATCTTTTTTCTCTTCCCTCCCCAGCTCTCTTTGCCTTTTGGCTTGTACGTCACCCTCTTACCCTGTTCCGATATGAAGCACCTGCTAACACACCTCATAGAGATCAAGTGTAGTATCTGTTCTTTTCAGTTTAATCTCTGAAACGTGACTACGGTCACATTCTAAGATTATCTACTTTTTGGATCCATCGGGGGCCGCTCAGCTTGCTGATGCCCTCGGTTAGTGTCGCCAGTATTGCACTACCTCTGGCCGACGCGAACCATCACCTTTTTCATCATTGGCATCTGCTTCGTTGCAGGTGCGTGGAGAAAAAGAGATACCCCATCAACCCAGCTCCTAGTAACGGCAAGAGGCGATGTAGCGTGGCTTGGTCGTCAAGAGGATTGTACAAGTGATTGAGGAGCACGCTGGAGAGCCTCGTCGCTTCGATGTACCAGATACTCATCTTCCTAGAATCTGCTTACACTTCGCGGACACCGTCTCTTCATTAGGATGCAAGAGCCTTAACGAGCTCAAACATCGAGGCTACAAACGGCAGGCAACCGTCACTTACGGTGGGCATAGGGCATCATCACCATCACCATCGCCATCAGGCAGGCTGCCAGGCTGCCAGTAACGATCTCATGTCTTGCAGGGGACCAGCAGCTAGACTGAGATTGACTGCCACCAATATCGATCATAAATGCAATCAAAATCAACCAAACTTGTACAATATCACTACAGCCCTACAATCAGCAATCGCACCGCTAGTATAGAATGCTGGTGCTCCTAGTTGAGGTTGCGGAAGGAGCGAGTGCAGTCAAGCACAGAAGTGAATTCGTCAGCAGGCGGCTTGCGGCCAGTTGCGCTCACCCTCGGGCCTCTCAGCATACGAGCGTTTGATAACTTAGGCAAGCAATCCCTAGACTGACGAGAGTAATGTAGCGACTGCATCGTTGTTGTGGTGTTGATGAAGTAGTCCATCATTCTTGGATGCTTATTACCAGCATCCCTCGCTGCTTGCTTCGGCGAGATCGATTACTCCCAGCAACAACACATCCAATGAACAGATATCCTCACGCACTCTGGACAGGCGCTCTTCAGTGGGTCCATTACATCAGAATCAATTCACGGGTGGCATATACTTGGGTAGCATCGGCAAGTTGTTGTACATTCGGCGACTTTGGAAGGGAAGCATTGTTGCTCCTTGCTGAGCAGGACGGAGATGGAAGACCGTATATCAAACCGACATTGCACTCCGACACCATAGCAGTGACATGGGGATGAGAGATCATACCGAGGCTAGTCATATTTGTCCCATCTTGCGCCCGTCCTTGATGCTGCAACATGGATCAGGTTGCGTTGCATTCTTCACGGTGTGTCCAACAGCAGACTCGGATTTGCTTCGTTGAGGGCTCAGCCCATCAAACATGCTCTCAGGAGAGCAACGCAGTGATGGATTATCATTCGAATGTTTGCAAAAGGCGTCAGTGAGCTATTCAGTCGAAGCGATGTTCAGATGGCTTCGGATCGAGTTGATATGTGAATATCCAACTACCCCAACCCCAACCCTAAACAACCTGACAATCGACACAAGTGTTGTGCCGCAAGACAAGGATGAGATATCAATCACATTCGTTCCCATCCAAGCAAGATATGTAGCTCGCTTCACCATACAATATTTTACAGTATCATACATCAATTCGGACGTCCCTCCACGTTGTCCATGTCCCACTCCCAAGCGCCACGAATCGATTGCCTGCGCTCGACCATCCTTCAAGAGCGTACAACTCCCAACCCACCTCGATACTCAAACGATATCCACCTCCTTCCTCTCCCTCCCCTGCTCATCCACAACAGCAAGCACGCCCCTCCCACCCAACCGCGCCACCACGCCCTCCTTCAACCCCAACCGCCTCTCAATCTGCGCCGGCGTCTTGCCCTGCAAATCGCGCATCAAAAGCGCCTGCCTCATCTCAAACACATCCAAAAACTCCCTGCCCTGCGAGCCCCTACCCAACCGCTCCTCCACCTCCGCCTTGGCCTGCAGTCGCGCGCGCGCGTCCAGCACCGCTATCGCGGGGTTTTTCCTCGGGTCTGGCGCTGCTGCGCCGGTGGAACTCGATGGCTGGCCGAAAGCTGAGGAGGGCGAGAGGGTTGGGTTGGGTTGTACGGGGCCTAGGGAGCGGAGGGAGCGGGCGAAGTCGGGGTCTGAGGCGTCGAGGTTGATGGCTTCGGAGCGGGTGCCTGCTGCTCGGGGTTGGGGTTTGACTGTAGGGCCGGCGGAGTGGTCTGGTGCTGGTGGAGGTTGAGGTGCTGCGTTTGTTGGAGGATTTGTTTGTGCTGTTGGTGTTGATGTGGGTGGGCGGGGACCCTTGGGGCCTTTGGGGTATTGGCGTGTTGCTGCGCCTGCTGCGCGTGTTGCTTTGGATCCGGATGCACCCATTGTGTTGAGGATTGGTGTGCGGTGTGCGGTATGAGATGTGCGATGGTAAAGAAGGCAAGGTTCAGAACATCAAGCGGGTGCTGGTTACAGATGATTGTTGACGTTGATGTTGATGTTGGAGGATGCCAAAGATGCTCAAGCTCGATGTCCACAAAAAGTTACAGAACTCATGAAGTCATCCTCGGTCTGCGCTTGAATGCTTTGAACGCCGCCGCGCCACGCCATCGAGAGCAATGCAGTGAATTCCCGCGACAGCAATTGATCTGATGCAAGATACACGCTACATGTATGCAGCAGTATTAACGAGAATTCTAAATAAAGCACTCCCAAGACAAGAACAACACATCAAGAGTCAACACATCTTGGATCATCCACATTCATTACCACCATCCTCTATCTAAATCTACGCAATCCCCAATCCGACTTTAGGGCCATCCACCATGCCGTCGGACCGACCTCGCTCTCGCATCCTCCTTCCTTCCATTAATCCCCTGAGACCTCTCTTCTGAAGACCGATAACGGCACTCATAGCCCCATTCCAGACTTCATTCTCACGGCCTTTACCAGTCAAGCTCCTTGCGCTCAAACTCGCTTCACTCTCGCTCATACTGGAATCTGTGACGGCGCTGCTAGGAATATCCTCTTCATCAGTCTCTTCACCGAGAGACTCGCCCGGCCGAAGTGTGTTGCGAGTGTTCCTGCCATTCGCCATGTCTGTGTCGATGCGTAGGTTCGTACTCGAGCGGCCGAAACCATTCGCCGAGAGCGAGTCGGCATTTGCTAAGCTAGCGGTGCGGAGTGGAATGACACTCTCTCTAGCCCTGCCGTTGGGTGGCATGAATTGCACGCCTTCTCCACCACCAGCTCCCATGGCGGCCGCGTTAAAGATCGCAGCTGCATTCCGACCATCGAGCGATTCATGCAGTCGCTGTACAACTGCTTCCAACAAACCATCGATCTTGTAAGGTCGCGCGAGTTGTAGTAGTGAACAGTAAATTTGAGGTGTCGCCAGAGATGATGGAGGCGACGGAAGCGTTCCAGTGTAAAGGAAATGCAGCATCGCTTGAAGTGTTGGCGCAGTGTGTGGCAGGTAAAGCAGTCTTGGTCGAGATGGTGGAGGAATCTGGCGTGCATCCGGAACATCGGACCCATTGTTGCCGTATGATGTTGTGGAATTGGAACTAGGCGTGACCGACTGAGTGATTGTTAGGCTCGAGTTTCGCTGTCCATGACCGGAACTGCCTGCACGCAGCGTCGAAGTATCAGTATCAGCCGACACCCCAACCAGGGAGTCTCGCAAGAGTTGGGTGAAATACGCTCCCCACCTGCGTGCTATTAGGCGAGAGTTAACCGCAATGCGTGTGCCGTCAATTGCTAAAAAGTCCATATCTGCCAGCTCTCGTAAAGACATAGACTGCACGCCAAGCGATTCAGCAGCGTAGGGAAGTTGGCGGCCGGCCAATGACATCTCACTTGGTAATTGTGGCCCAGTTGCGCTCGCTGATGTGTATGACGATGTCGGCTCGGCAGTCCTTGGGTTGTCGTATAATCCAAATGACTCGAGCTCAACCAGGCAGATGTTGGAAAAGTTAATGCGACGGTTGTTGTAATCATCCACAAGACTGCGCTTCCTGTTGCCAAGAATGACAAAAGAGTTCCGCCGACTCCACAGCACTCCCCTATTCCAACTGCCTTGGCTGAAGATGCTACCGCTGGCATCAATCTTGCTCCAGGAAAGAGTGCGCAAGTCAAGCGCCCAGAGAGCATATTCTTGCTTGGAAGAAGTCAAGAATGTGCCCGATACAACGAAATGGTTGTCGATAACACCCCCATTAGGGAAACGCAGACCAGGTGGCGAGAGGTCAGTGCGCATCGACTTCTCCGTCAAGGTGCCATCTGTCATCCGCACCTGAAGTTCTAGCTTGACATCCAGGAAGTTGTAGTTCGAGTAAATGAGCATAGGAGCTCCAGATCCAATAGGTGCCGTGTCGTTCTCCTCCTCGTCAGCATCGACTTCTGAATGAGGTCCAGCGCCAATCTGATCAGCGGTCATTGTAGTCAGCGGAGCCACTACACTGCGGTAGGCACCACAGCTTCGTCCCATGCCGGTGGTGCCAGTCCATTTCAAGCTGCGCAGATTGAAAACACTGATTTGCTCGATGTAATGGTTTGCGCTGTCTTGGCCACCAACGACAATCATCTCTGCACCACCAGTGCCATCTAAAGAGACGCCCAATGTGCCTTGGTTAGGGTTGCTGCCAGGCGTATTGTGGTGAACTGCCGACATGGGCGCGTTCGCAGAGCCAAAGACGGCGGATGAGGGTAGGATTGCCGTACAATGAGCATATCTTCCTTGTGGTGATTCGGATGTGGCTACTTTCATCCATGTACGGGTCGGTGCGTTGTATATGTGAATATCTGACATCACGACAACTTCTGACTGCACATCACCAGCTCCTTCAGTACCGGGAGCCGGCGACATGCCGCCATAGCAGACAAGTTTCGTATCACCCAAAGCACAGACGCTGTGGAAGTAACGCGGAGGTGGAATATCGCCTTTGGTATCAAGCTTAGTCCAGTGGCGCTTGATCAAATCCAGCTCGTAGAGGTTAGATGTAAGTTGAGGTTTTGCACGAGACAGTCGTCGACCTCCAAAAACGTAAAGCTTGTCGCCTAGTATTGTGGTCGTAGCGCCCACAAGAGGATGTGGCTCTTTTCCAGTAGTTCGATGGACGTTACAAACTAGACCAGACAGGTTGGAGGTGGAGCTGGGTGTCTGGGCGGGAGCAGTGTTGGCCATGCCTGCCCCTGATGTTGATGAAGCGGGCATATATGAAGGTCGCTGCGGCTCATCGTGTGTTGATTCCGCTTCTGAAGCGGATTCATACTCTGCTCGCATTCCGACCAAACTGGACTGACTGCTGTGTGCGCTGGAGAGGTAGGCATTTGAGCCTTTGTGGGACAAGGTGGTGTAGAGCCCGGTGGGCGAGGGTTCAGAGGGATGTGATTCCATGGCGCTAACCTGGCTTATGGCTGGTGAAGGGGCTGATAGGTCAGGTGGGGACAGAGAGCCGTTGTCCGGGAATGTGTCGAGGAAGGTAGACTTTGCCAAACTAAGCCGAGGCGGGATGTTCGATCGCTTGATGACAGGATGGGCCCAATCCGGGATTTTTATCTCAACATGTCTCGGTCGTTCGCGGAAAGAGTCGACTGAGGTGTTGCGGACTGTTACTCCGTAGCCTCCGTGATCAGAGGGTGTTGGCCTTGGCGAGCCAGAAGCCGAGCTCGAAGCGGTGAAGCTGGAGAAAGAGCCGTTCGACGCTTCGTTCACTGGACTTTGTCTGCCGAAGGAATTATAATTCGGGATGACGATAGGAATATGCTTCGGTCGAGTTGTGCTCTTGCCACGGGGAGAGGTAGCGGGTAGCTCAAAGACGTCAAGCGGCGGGGTCGAACAAGGCGTCGGCGTCAATGAATCTTGACGGCCCTCGTCGTTCTCGGGAAGGGAGTTCTTTGTTGGACTTGATTCGCGAGTGCGGCTTCTGATCGAGAAAGACTTGGCCTTCTTTGCGACTTTCCGATTCTTGGACGACGTGGGATCCCGAGCAGCTTCAGGTTTCTTCAGGGCGTCGTGCTCCTTTGAAATTCTAAAGTTGGCCCAGAAAGGGTGTGTGTCGAATGGAGAGCTGTGCGCTGCAAGATCTAGAGGGAACGCCATCTTCGGTCAGCAAGAGAGCCTATCTGTCATGTCATAGCAGTAATGATAGTAATGATGTGTAGCAATATGGCGCCGTGATATAGGAGCAGATCCGTAGCACAGGTGCGCGGCCCAGGGAGACGAACGGCGGACAGGCTAACTTTTGGGTGTGAAAGCAAGGTATATCTGGACGATCTGAACAACTCCACTCGTTCGCCAGGTGGCCAGGATCAGTCACCACAGCCGGTATTGGTTTCGGAAGGCAACACGCCATACACACGCACAGATGCTGGAGCGGTGGGCTGAGCTGGAGTCTGGCACTTCTTGGAGTCGACGTCTGCCAGAGCGGATGCAGCTATCCTATGGTGACCAGGCAGCCGGGGCGAGGGCGGCATGTTGTCCGGGGCCGGCGGAGGCAAATTGGAGAGGATAAGACGCCACATATAGAGAGGCCTTCTTACCTTGGAAAGTGCAATCCTGGAAGAGTGAGGTCGAGTCCGGACGGGCTTGCAGAGCAAGGGCGAGAGGGCAGGGAGTAGAGGCCGTATGGGGACTGCGGACGAGAGCCGGAGTGAGTGGTGGTAAGGTCTAATCACGTTGCTAAATTGGATTCGGATTGGATTGGGCATGCGAGCTGCACAACTTCACGATTTCAGTCTCGCCAAGCCAGGGCCGATCGCTAGCCGTTGATTGGTGTGCGTTGAGCCCTCGCGCATTCTTGCATGGCATGGCATAGCAACAATAATCATCGCAATTATATTATCACTTGGATACGTCAACAACCCACATCCTATACCTGGCCGTCGTGGAGCTGTGCGGATGCGTGCAGCAGTTCGTCCGGTAAAAGTGCGTGTTTGCATGGAGAGATAGAGGCACCCGTTTGGCCCGCGCATGCACGAGCTGGACCATGGGAAGATGAAACAAAGGGTACAAAGCCAATCCTCGCGAATCTGTTTCAAGCTGCTTCGTGGTGGTTTTTGCATACATGTATTGTACAGTGGGCAGGTACTGTATCAATCTGGCATGGCACAGATAATCATGCGTATTAATTTCAAGTGTTTTCTCATTTATCGTATCCAAACGCTGTCGCTCATAACTTTCGTCCTCAATATCCCGAGTCCGTGACTGAGCGGCCCCATTCGGCCTCCCACGTCTCACGGAAAATCATCTTTCTCCACAGTCAAGCAGATGCAGAGGTATCCTCCTTGGGAAGAGGGGTGAAGCGCAGGTAAGGCTTGACGATGTTCATCTTGGGGAAGAGCTTGGTAGCCTCGTCGCCCTTGACGGAGGGGTGGACAATGACATCGTCACCTGCAGAATGAGGTTAGCTCGACGTTCTGAGAAGTTGTGCTCTCTGCATGCAACTTACCAGGAACCCAGTTGATCGGGGTGGTGATCCGGTGCTTGTCGCCAGTCTGGAGAGAGTCGACAATGCGCAGGACCTCGGCGGTGTTGCGGCCAGTGCTGGCGGGGTAGGAGAGGATCGTGCGGATGGTCTTCTTGGGGTCGATGACAAAGACAGAGCGGATGGTGAAAGCAATGCCCTTGGAGTCGACGTTGGTAGCGTCCTGGTGGTCGATCCTGGCCAGAATATCAGTCTCGGTTGAGTGTGTTCAATCTTGGTGTAAACTTACATGTCGTAGGCAAGGGCGACCTTCCTCTCCTTGTCACCAATGATAGGGAAGCGGAGCTTGGAGCCGGAGATCTCGTCAATGTCCTTGATCCATCCACCGTGGCTCTCAACTGTGTTTGCGCTCAGGCCGATGAGCTTCACGCCCCTCTTGGTGAACTCGGGCTCGAGCTTGGCGAAGGCACCGAGCTCGGTGGTGCAGACGGGGGTGTAGTCCTCGGGGTGAGAGAAGAGGACGACCCAGCCGTCGCCAATGAACTCGTGGAAGTCGATGGGACCACCGGTGGTCTCGGCCTTGAAGTTGGGGGCGATAGTGCCGAGGCGGAGGGGCTCAGGACGGTCGGCCATTTTGGTGGTTGTGTTGTTGGTAAGAGTTGGCTGTAAGGCAAGTCTTGTTAGTCGTCGTCAGGTAAGAACGATCGTGTGCTGGAGCAGGAACAGCTTTGACTTACAAATTAGGAAGTGACGATTTGAAGCTGCAGGTCGGAAGAAAGAAGATTATGAATCAAGAGGGGGCGATCTCAAAGAAATACGTGTGTAGAGTCAACAAAAGGGTTCAGCACGCCATCCTACTCGGCGACTGGATAATGGTGCACAGTGGGGCGAATCAAACCCCCACTTGTCCCCAGTGAATGATGCCAGCTACCCAGAGGTACCTACCAAGCCAAATCACGTGAGATTGAATGCCGACGACTTTGCTTTGCTCGGAGTCTTGTGAGACATCATCATTGAATGTGCTGACAGACGCATATACCGGGTAACCTGTCGTCGCGGCTTACTTGCTGATTTTTCTAGAAACTGCTGATGAATCGGAAAGATGCCAGAGAATAAAAGAGACCAAGTCGTCGCCAAGTCGGCCTGGATGCAATCATCTCCGATGTCGCAATATTGTTGGCTCGATTGAGACGTGACGAAGGCGCGGCATGAGGATGTAAGATGGCGACAACAACGATACTGGGACATTATGACTGCCCGAAGATGGGATGGATGACATGTCGCGTACACATATACTCAAGTATTGACAGAAGGTTGAAGGTTGAGAAGCAGGGAATAATTAAGAACACCGCCAGGTCTTATTACCGAGATAAGGATTGCGCGCATGACGCCCGCCCTTCCTTTGACAACCAAGGTCAAGTTGTCCAATCCGACACACGTAACTGGCAACACGGCACGATTGTTGTTGTTGTTGCGTGATGCGCCCACGATGATGAAGCTAACGGAATCTTTGCCGTGAACCTCTCTATACAGGGCGTCTCCATCACGCCGATGTGCTCCTTTGCTTTGTGCTTGGCTGCGGCAGCATACCCGAGCTCCAATTGTCAGAGTCTTCAGGTACTGTAGGTATGAGGCATATCCCGCATCCTTCTCCCCCACCTTCACAACAATCAATGCTCTACGGGAGAGCACGAGAGATATCACACCTCCTCCATTACCACTCCCATCAGCAATTGCGGACGAAGAGCGGATCGAACACGGACTAAACGGGGAAGTCCTACCGGTAACCGGACCCACTCACCATCTCGTTGCGGCCAATCGACTCATGCACTGCGAACGAGGATAACAGAAAAATAATATGTACACGTCCCAACGCCAATACTATTATTCTTTGCATGCTTTCGTCGACTCTTGAGTCTCTCTTTCTGGAACTCGCTTTACGCTTCACTCAATCGACATGGCGGATCCTGAGATAGAATTGCCACCTGCGCCGCAGGATGCAATGAACCACGCCTATAGTCCGGGGATTCAACAAGATGAAAACGAGAAGAGGACTTCGATGTCAAGCGATCTCACCAGACTGGGAAGCCAACATGAGATCGTCTACCACTACCTGACGTTCGAGACCGAGCTGCCCTCACCAGCACACTTATCGCGATCGCCAAGTGGCCAGTCGTCGCCGTCGCAATGTCCGAATCTCAAGAAATACACGTCTCCCTTCCTTTGGAGCGCTCGACGCAAATCGATCATCACCTGGCTCTCTTGCATCGCGACGGCTCTCACGGCATACACGGCAGGCTCTTATTCCTCAGGAAACGCTCAAATGACAGAACTCTGGAATGTGTCAGACACCGCGATCGCAGTCGGCGTTGCCATTTTCACGCTCGGTTTCGGTGTCGCGCCCATGGTCCTTGCACCTTTATCTGAGATCTACGGGAGACGGCCCATCTTCGTAGCTGCTGGACTTCTCTTCGTGATCTTCCAATTGATTTGCGCTGTCACGCCGACTTACGCTGGCATGATTGTCAGTCGATTCTTGGCTGGATGCTGCAGCAGTACATTCAGCACGATGGTTGGCGGTGTCGTCAGCGACATCTATCGTGCCGAGGACCGCAACACCGCCATGGCCTTATTTTCTGGGGCTGCTCTGTTCGGAACTGGGTTGGGACCGACTATCTCTGGAGTCGTTGCATATCACACTACCTGGCGCTGGATTTTCTACTTACAAGTCATCACCTGCGGCGTGCTCATGGTATTCATCGTGTTCTTCTTCAAGGAGACCCGTGGATCTGTGCTCCTCAGCAAGAAAGCCAGCGCACTGAACAAATGGATGGCTCAGCTTGAATCAGAGGGCCACTATGGCTTCATGATGCCTTCATCGGACGGCAAGACTACACCTCAAAGGATCCGCTGGAAGGTCAAGAGCGACGAAGAACGCGCATCTCTCCGCCAGATGATCGGAGTTAGCTTGTTCAGACCCTTCCATCTTCTCTTCACAGAGTCCGTGGTCTTCTTCTTTAGTCTGTGGATTTCCTTCGCATGGGGTGTGCTCTACCTCACTTTTTCTGCGATTCCTGTCGTCTTCACCGCCAGCCACGGCTTCAACATCCAACAGAACGGCGCCGTCTTCACCTCAATCTCCGTTGCAGCGGTCATCAGCACATTCATCAGCGTAGCTCAGGAGAGCCTCGCACGAAAATACTTCACCGGTAAACATCTCGCCATCTTCGACGGCCCCGAAGGCCGCCTCTACTTCGCATGCATACAGAGTGCACTCCTGCCCATTGGCTGCTTCTGGTTCGGCTGGACCTCTTTCCCAACCAACCATTGGATCTTACCGGCTCTGGGAATTGGCTGTGCGACGATGGGAATTTTCAGCATCTACCTCGCAGTCTTCAACTATCTCGCCGACACGTACCACAAATACGCCAGCTCGGCTCTTGCTGCGCAGAGCTGCTGCCGTAATCTGCTCGCAGGCGCCTTCTCTCTGTTCACGCCACAAATGTTCAACGGCATGACATATCAGGGCGCTGGCAGTTTCCTCGGAGGCCTCGGAGCGCTGCTGACGATTGTGCCGTGGGTGCTGGTCTTCTACGGCCCGAAAATCAGATCGAGAAGCAAGTTCGCGTCTGAGATCATGGATTGAGAGATTGTACACACAAATCTGCAGGAACAGCATCATCGGGGGATTTGAACTTTATTAATCTTTCTAGCGAGCTTGAAAAGGCGCATTGCAAAGCCCGGGGGCGTTCGGTTGCATTAGCAAATACCAAGATACCAAGCAAATCATCATTACTTTACAGACACAGAAATGAAAAACGAAAGGCGCTTCTCATATCCATCTGGTGATCCGCCACTACCACCAGAACATACTCGCTCAATGCAGCCCGCCAGCCATCATGAAATCACCATTATCACTGGCATCTTCGTCCTCGGTCTCCCGCGGTGGCATCTTCTTCGGAGACGACGGCTTCCTCGAAGTCGAGCCCCGAGAGGCAGCAGACCTTCTACGACTCGACGGCTTTACCAGCTCACGCTCTGAATCGAGCTCCGAATCGCTCACGTCCGGCAGGTCCCACGGCGAGGGATAGCCTCGGGGCCGCTTCGCGGGCGAAAGCATGTCCCCGAGACTGCCTAGCACGCTGGTCGCCTTCTTCAACACCCAGCTCTCTTTGGCTTGTGCGGCTTTGGTGCGTTCGTTTGTATCTGTTGAAAAGATGGCAAAAATCAGCACATGGCAACCCGCAACTTGGAAAAGTTAGAGAGTCTTACTCCTATCAAGATCCTCCTGGATCTGCTGGCTGACCAGGCTCTGCATGTACGGCGTTTCGCCGAAATTGAAGTAAGGGGGCATGCGCCTGTGCCAAACCTCAGGCGCCGGTAGCGTCTCGTGGAACGGGTTGCATTTGTTGAGGGCTGAGATCATCACAGGGTTGGTGGGCGAGACGATCTCTCCGCGGACGTTTTGGTGAGTGTAGTCGGGTATGGAGCCCTCGGAACCGGCATCCGAACTCGGTTCCTTTGGCGACGAGGCACATTTGGCTGGCGACTTGCTCCGAGCGCGTTCGGAAGACGGTGCTGCTGCTGTTGGGACCGAAGCTGGAGCTGGGGCTGGAGACTGGGATTTCGCGCGCTTTGCTGGAGAGGCGCTCTTGCGGGATACTGAGCCAGTTCGTTTGGCAGGAGAGGGTGCAGCGAATCTAGCGTCCCTCACCACGAAGCGACGTTGATCCTCCTCGAACTCATCAAGTACGTCCTCGAAATCAAGCGGCGCGATGTCTTCGACCGCCCACCCGTAATAATACTTCCCTTCCTCCCTCGACCAGATCTTCTTGCGTGGACGTTGGCTACTGACCAACGCGCGGCGAAAGATCATGGCAGGGATGCCTCGCTCCAAACATTCGTCCAAGTCGTCGCCTACGATATCGCGCAAAGCTGTCCACAGCCGATGAGAGACCGGTCTCATACGCTGCATCTGAGCGGCGTCGTATCCTTGATCGTCGTGCTCACGCAGCAATCCGAGGGCCGACTCCAGCAGAGAATAGGCTTGTTCGAGTAGTTCATCGTGCAGCTCTAGAGCATGAAGCTTGTCCATGCAATTCCTCATATCCTCCGCCTCCTCATCTGGGATTAGTGACTCGAAGCTGCGGCAAGTCCGTGGTCAGCAAAAGTGTAAAGAATAGAACAACCCCGGGGAATCATGATGTCTGCTGGTAATCGCCACATACACTTCGATTGAGTACAAGAGTGTGTCGCCATGGTCATCCTTCGGCACTGGACGATTTTCCCCTTTCTTCGGGGGACCGGCCAAGATCTGGCTCACTGTGCGACGAGTCGGAGTCACGGTCTCTTTCTTTTTTGGCGACGAAGCCTTCGTAGCTTTGGTGGGAGGGGCAGTGGTCTTCTTGGTTGATCTCTTTCCACCACTCCCAGCAGGCGAAGCAGCCTTTTTCGAGGGAGGAACGATAGCTTTGAATACTTTGTAAGGCGGAGCTTTGGTTTTCGGAGTAGCAGCTTTGGTTAATTTGGTCGCTTTAGTTGCTTTGGCAGAAGCAGGAGAGGCAGCCTTTTTCTTCGGTGGCGTCTGCGCCTTTGCTTTGGCTGGCGATGTCTTTTCTTTCGCAGGAGAAGCCTTTGCCTTGGCTGGCGAAGCCTTTGCTTTCGCAGGCGACGCCTTTACCTTCGCAGGCGAAGTTATCTTCGTCAATCTACCAGTCTGCACCTTCTCCGCCGCGGCAGCCGCTTCCTGAGCTTTGCTCGAAAGAGTCGTTCTTCTCTGTGAGCTACTCGTGACTCTCCGCTCCGGGCTTTCGGACTTGGTATTGGCCTTTTTGGCCGACGTAGTGGCCTTCTTCTTGCCACTGGCTTTGGCAGGCGTGCCGTCTGCGCGTGCTTTCGCCATGGCTCAAGATGCGATGTGATTCGATGTGATGCGATGTGGTGGGACGGTAATTGGTGTGGTGAGCCAAACGTTAGTGGTATTTCTGCAAAACGAAAAAGAACAAAACCAGGTCTCGATCCGACGATGCGACAGGGTGAGGATTAGTATGAGTAGGACGAGGTAAACATTGTTGTGTTGGTGCATGGGGCGCAATCAAACTGCTGGAATGTGGTATGCGGCTTGCCGGGTCAAACACCTCATGGGTTGGCTTGCGAGAGGGGTGGGCGAGTGAACAAACAAACACCGACGGTGAATTTTGCAGGATCATGCAAGTTTGTTGAATTGAAGGACTGTGACATGGTGTTGAGTTGGCTTGATTGTAATGCATGGGACTGTGGTATACCTCGAAGCCTCGAACTTGAGCCTAAGAGACGTTCCAATTGGAATTTTTATGATTCAATACTACTTCCAAAGTCAAAATTGTAGCAATTCAATGCGCCCAATAGAATCAGCCGCAAGCAAAGTCATAGTCAAATAAAGAAAGGAAAACCCACCCTTCAAGTTCCTGTACAAAGTGCAAAGCCCGACCCTCAATCTTCTTCGAATCCAGAATCATGTTCTGATGCGTCCTCTCTGCCGCTTCCGAAACCCGCATCAACCACGACTGGCGGCTCTGCCGTGGTGCCTTGTCCGCGACCACGATCGTAGGTATCCTCAGGCAACGGAGCACCAAACAGAGGTGGAAGGGGCTGTAAAGGGGCAGAGCGCGACCGCGGTCCTGGCACGAGCCCAAACTGCGACGGGGAGATAGACGCTATGGAAGAGTTCGTCCGCAATGGTAGCATGGAGTACCAACTTCGTCTTGCTTGAACGTCCGCGGCGGACGGAAAGCGTGGCGCAGTATGGGCATGAACTGCTGGCTGACGGTTGGTGTCAGTCCCGCTAGACTGCTGAACGGCATGTTGGATATGAGCTCTTGGTCTAGCCCGGCTCACGTTGTCAGAGGTGGGATTGCGCTCTTCGTTCGGGCCTCGGCTTGAAGGTGGCGAGGAGCCGCCGCCCTGCAAAAATTCACGAAGGAGGAACTCGGAGGCCGTTGGTATCTGTTCTCGTATATACTGCATCCTGAGCTGGTGTTGTTGAAGTCGCGCGCGTTGAGTCGACGTGACGTCGACTTCCTCTACGACCATGCCGATGTCTGGCATCGGTTCAATATGGTACGGGTGTCCATGCACTGACGGTCCAGTGATTAGTGCAGGAGCAGGTGCGGCGGGACCAAGGGTAGCTATGGTCTGTCTTCTTAGTCCCTGACCAAAGTGGGTCTGATCGCGTGTTGCTTGTGCTACGATATCCAGAATCCTGGCGTGCTCGGCATCTTCTGCGTGCCTTGGAGATCCCTGGGCGTCGTAATGTTCTTGGAGGCTGATCGATTCTTCAAGTGCGTTAATCTCTTGGACGGTGAGGCTAACTGGATTGATAGTTTGGGGAGCATGAAGCGGTGGGATATCGTCGTCCAAAGGTAGGCGACCAGCCGCAAACTCATCGTCGAAGAGGGGATTCCTGGCACGGAGGCCACGAGGGGGACTGTAATCGTAAATTGCATTCGGAGAACCGGGCTGCTTGTATCTTGGACAACCTGGCTTTGGGTCATTAGTCCTGGTCCAGTGGTAGCTTCCATCCATCGCTGACTGGCCGCAGACGAAGCAAAATTGCGCCCCACAGGTGCAGCGGATGTGATTGCAGCCATCGATCAGCTCAATTTTCCTCTGGCAGTTCTCGTAAGGACAAATTTGGAAGTCTTTGCCTCTTCTGAGGCCCTCGAACGCAGCATCATTGGTGTCGGACGCGCGGGCTGGCAGACACTTGTGGGCGACCGCCTGTGCAAAGCTTTTGATGCGATTTTCGCAGGCGCGACACGAAAGATTTTCGCAGTCCTCGCACCTCACGACGAGCTCGTCGTTGTTGATGAAGACATCAACTGTAGACAGGATCCTTGCTCCGAGAAAGTTGTTGCAACGTTTGTCGATCGCCTTGCCTTTGCCTTTGCTTCTCCCTTTGCCTTTGCCCTTGCTCGTATTCTTGTCATCAGTTTGCTGAGGGCTCTTGTGACATGACCAAGAGCAGTAGATTCGGTTGACAGGTGGGCAGCGGTATTCCTTTTCTTTCTGGTGATAGAGGTCAGGAAAGTCTCGCGTGAGAATGCCTTGCTGGGCATACTCTTGGATATCAAGTACGTGCTTGTCCCATTTGGGCGGATAGTTGCCTTCGTAGTCGAGGGCTCTCTGGAAAGTTTGGCGTATGCAGTCGTAGCACACTGGGTCATGGTTGACGGTTGTCATTATTTCCGATGGTTGAATATCCAAGCAAACAGAGCACGTGCCTGGAGGGCTATTCATGGTGAGAGAGTGTGTTGGCTGAGAGAGTGTGTTGATACGAATGTTGGTTGACCGCGAATGTGAAGATGTCTGTGCGATTTGATGTCAACATTGTTGGAGCAAAGGATGAACGAGTTTGTAGAAGTGACTTGCAACCCGACCACGCTCTCTTCAAGTGGAAAGAAGGAACAGCGTGTTCCAAGGCAGCCGCCGCCAACCTGCAAGTGGAGTGGAAGGAGTCTGTTTGCGCTGGAGAAACTGGGAGGAAGGAATCGAACAAGGTAAGACCGACTGAGAAAGAGCCAGAGAGCAAAAAATTCGATCAAAGCGAGTGCAATACTCGAAGTGGCAATAGTTTGCAACATGCAAATGGGAATATGATATGTCGATGTATATGCAAATGCGAATGGATCCTGTATGTCGGTGAAAAACGCCACAAGCCGTGTCCCCGAGAGTACCTCTCTCACCCAAAGCCTGCCAGGGCTTTGTTCACACGCTCCCTCATCGGTGCGTTGCGTCGTGTTTTCCGGAAGTGCAAAAGTCGTAAATCTATGTCTATGCCTCGTTCCCAGCGAGGTGCGGCCAGTCGTCATCTATATCCCAGTACTTTGCTCTCGCTCGCCACTCACGCCACACCGGACGTCAGGCTTGCGTCTCCCAAAGAAATTCGTGAGCCAGCTCTACTGGCCGTACATACCCCTGCCGAGGGCCTCGTTCACACCCCTGACGTTCCAGTAGAAAGGTCGGATCTCCTTGATGGTGCCCTCGTCGCGGTCGACCTTGATCCATTGGATGAGAGGGCCGATGACCTCCTCGCCGGACTTGCGTACGCGCATCTTGAGGGTTGATGTGACGACGACCTCGCTGCCGTTGTGAAGAACTTGGCGGTCGTTGACCTCCATGCAGTCGAAGCAAGTGGCCATGGCCTCGCTCCATTTGAGGAAACCTTCGTGGCCCTTGTACTCGCCACCATAAGGCATATCGGGAGACTGGTGAATGAGAACATTGGGAGAAAGAGTAGCTGCGAGGCCGGCGAAGTCACGCTTCTCGGCAGGTGAAGCCATGTAAAGCTCCTCGGCGTCGTAGAAGCGGGAGAGGACCTCCTCTGCGGTGCGGATGTTGTGGCTGGGGGTCCTCATCAGACTGGGCCTGGGGGTGGAAAGGTTGTTGGTGGTGGCCATGGTGGATGGTGGTGTTTGAGAAGTTTCGGAAAGAGGAGTTTGGTGGCAAATTCAGGCGGTAATGTCGAGTTGGTGGCGGGAGTTGAAGAGGATGGATTGGTGGTGGAGGCGGCGGCGGCGGTGTTGTTCAAAGCAGAGGGACTCCTTTTCCCTCTTGTCTGCCAAAGGCGATTCGCCGTCAAATTATCGGTCGGCAGCATGATGGCAGGCGGGCCCACCAAGTCCACTTGACGGTGCAAAAGTGGAAACGCTGGGCTTCCCGGCGTCATAAAGCACAGCCAATCGGACGCTGCCGACGAGACGAGTGCTGAGCTCTTTTCCGCCCGAGCGCACCGAAAAGCTCACGGCAGGGCGAAAAGGACTGTCATTCTAAGGTTGCTCCCTTTCGGCACGCTGACGAAGCTTGGCCATGCGGATCCGTGTGATGAAATGATGAGTTTACCGCCGCCGAGACAAACCCGCAGCAGTATTGCAGACAAGATCTGTATTTTCTATAGAGAAGTCTGTTGCTGTACCGCAGGTATCTGCCTCAGGTCATCTTGAAGAATGCTTCACGTCTGTTCCACGACTCGTCAAGTCTCGGACACAAGGAGACCGACAGATGTTTCGAATCATCCACTGGCAGCTCACCAGAGCATGTGATACCATGTGGTCCCGCTTTGGTCAAACAGCTGCCACTTGCAATCCAAATGAGGTGGGGTGAGGTTATAGTAGCATCACAGTAGCATCGCCATAGCGCCTCATAGTTCTCACATGCCCGCAAAATCCCCACGGACAAGAACGGCGTTTGTGATTAGTGCTGCTATGCTTTCTCGTAACATGCGGAGAATCTTCCTGGAGTAGCAGTATCTTTTCCCTGTGACCTCGGATCAAGAGAGCTAGTCCGGTATCCTCTTGTCTCTTCAATTGCCGACCGCAGTTTGAGTTCATGCTGTGTAGAGGAGGTTATGTGGAGGAGAAAGTCCGAGACAAAATTACCAGGCCTGGGGAGTAAGAGCCAGGTAAATTGTGTGATGAATTGCATGTGCTGTTGTGATGTTGAGCGTGTAAACAAAACATCTTTGAGGTGACGGGGCAAATCATGTTGATTGGAAGTTGCGACCAACATGGTGTATAATAGCCCTTGTGGTCATACAAGTGGAATGTTGTCATTCAAACTAGGACACATAGACGGCGTGGTTATTTGGCGACGCTGTTGTAAAAGGCAGCCGCTGGAGGATAGTCGTTGTTATCTTCACCGTGAAATACAATAATCAGTGAGTACGTTGACACAAAAATGAGCACATTTTGCGATCGAAAGTAACACCGTCGTCTATAACCGTATCGTCCCAGCGACAGTGATGGTACAAGACAATGTCTATCACAAGGCTTACATTAAAGCCTGCTTGGTGTCGTGTCAAGAGGATTCGACAAAGTGGATTGACAAAAATAGGAGCACATGTACCCAACTTCAATCATTTCTAGCACCACCTTCTCTCAACCAAAATGGACGCTGATAGGACCAAAAGAATCACCAATCGAAGGTCAATTCGGGGGTCGAACCCGAGACCCTGTCCGTATACGTATAGCACACGTCGTGACCACTAGGCGTACTTTGTAAAGGACATGTCATGACCACTAGACCAATCAACCGTATGGCTGTATCAACGTCGACATTTTACAATTATATCCCAATTATTTCAAAGATACAGTGGTGCGAGGTTACATGGGATGGGTGCAATAGTTGGGACGAAAGCTTGGATTGAAGGCGGCCGGTCTCAAACTGCCCTCACACTGCAGCCAGAATGCAAGGACTGTAAGCAAACGGGAAGGACAGATGATGTACATGCCCTTTTGGAGCGAATGGCAGACAATCTGTCATGGAAATCGGCATTCATGGACATGGTCAAATCTATGCCCTTCCAAGGTGCCTGTGCATACCACAAGCTCTATAGGACTCATAACAACAAGTACTGGGCAGTAACAGCATACTACATGGGGCGGGTAAGTACGGAAACAACTACTGATTTAGATCTCTATCTGGCATGCGTTTCCACAGGAAGGACCTGTTACTGCAAGGGACCAACGAAAGCCATTGACTGCACGATTTCATAAGCAGGTTAATCAAGCGAAGGTGCCAAATCGAGCAATAGTCGAATTCTTCTTTCGACACCGCCGTCAAATTATGTTGACAGGATGCCCAGGCCTCTTGTAACACTTTCCTTGCCGCCACACGTGAGTGACATGCTTACTTCCGATCAGCACCTTGATATCTTCCAGCGGATCCTCATCCAGGGCAATAAAGTCAGCATCATACCCTTCCTTCAACAGCCCAGCCTTGGGGGCTCGCGGTCCAAGAGTCAGAGGGCCGTTCGCCGTAGCCGCCTCAATAGCTTGAAGCGGCGTCATACCTGCTCTGACATGGTAATACAACTCTTTGCCATTGAGCCCTTGCGTGGCGATGCTGTTGGGCATGGAGACTCCCGTGTCGGTGCCAATGGCCATTCTGACGCCCTTATTTACCGCGATCCGCATGGCGTTCTCTTGTGCTTTCGCCACGGCTTCCAATTTGGCGTAGCCGGAGGGCGAGAAGAATTCTTTCAGTTTCAGCCCGTTTTCTACTATCAGGCGGGTCGCGACGAGGATTGCATCTTTCTTCTTCATCAAGTCGGCGGATTCTTCGTCGAGATAACTCCCGTGCTCAATCGTTTTGACTCCGGCTTTCAGGGCAGCATCTATACCGGCTTTGCCATGGCAGTGAGCGCCGACGATCCGTTGAGCCTGAGTAGCAACCTCTACCATGGCTTGCATCTCGACAGAAGTGAACTGCTGGTCCACGGGATTGTCGCGCTCACTGCCCACGCCGCCTGAGCCGCAGATCTTGATAACATCTGCACCAGCACGCAATTGCCGACGAACAGCTTTCATGCACTCATCCGGGCCATCAGCCACGCAGAATGGCGCTCCATGCTTCTGCATGTCCTGACACCAATCCAAAGGCGTGTCGTGGAAATCCGCGTGCCCGCCTGTGCAGCTGATGATGCAATTAGAAGAGTAGATCTTAGGCCCGACGAGCGAGCCCTCTTGTATTGCTCTGTCGATTTGCAGTCCATAGCCGGCCATCTCACGGACAGAAGTGAAACCCGCGTCCAGCAGGAGCATCACATCTCGTGCCGACCGGGCGCCGGCGAGAACGGGGTTCTTCCAGGCGTCAATGAAGGCGTCGCTGGAGACTTTGTGCTCGCCCATTAGGTGGACGTGGCAGTCCCACATGCCTGGCATGAGGACTTTGACGTGCGTTGTTTTGAGATGGCTATATGCCTTGGCGAGGTCGGCGTTGAGGCCGACGTGCTTGATCTTTTGGTCTTCAATTACGAGTCCGGCATTGTTGATGGGGTCGCCCCGGCCGGGGATTAGGAGATCGGCTGTTACGGTGTATGTCCCGTGTGAGTCTTTCTCGGCGGTCGTTCCAACTGGTACGGTGATGTGGTCGACATATGTCCAGTCTTCTTCGAGGTGTGCTGTCATTGTCGGGACCAATGCCTGCTATTGCGTACTTTTGTCTTGAGTCTGATCTGCCTATGGCTGCAGATGTCGAACGTGACACCTTTCGAGACGATAGCAGTGATCTTGCTGTCTTACAGTAGATAGTCGTCGACCTTACCTTGCCGAGTTGCCGGCACCCTATCTTGTACCCTGTCGCGACCTACCAGATGCGGTATGAGGCAGGAGGATCTCCTGCGGGCAGGCGTTTAAAGTGTTATCTGCAGAAACACATGTCATAACTAGCTAGCACAGTATCGATCGTGGCTCGAATCGACTGTCTTGGAGAAAAAGTTCTTTGTGTGTAAATGCGAGGAGCAAAGCCCTCAGACACTGGCATTGCAAGCATGTGAAAGTGGCCAAGTCTCTGGCGTGCTGGCCACTTCCACACTTCACGCCCAACAGGCACTGGAACCTCGACAACACACACCAAAACCACCGACACACACACACCTCAATGCCACACTCAACATCCACAGATGGCCCAGTAGGAGCTGCCACTACCACCAAAAATCTTCAGCATGGCTAGCACCTCGCCCACCAGCAGTTCCCTGGCACTAGCAAACCAGCATGCTCACGACCACCTAACAACCCTCCCCTCGGAAATCCTCCAACAAATCTCCTCTTACCTCTACACAGCCCACGACCCGGATCAAGCCCTCCATGCTCTCGACGACCACCACTCCGGCGTCCCCTTCAAGCCCCGAGTCCCCCGCGACCTCGCCAACTACGCCCGCGCCTCCAAACGCCTTTACCAACAAGCCAACGCATGGGCGCATCTCCATCTGCACACCCATCGCGCTGTAACCAAATACCGAGTCTACAAGACCCCCAAAGCGGCCGCGAAACAGCTACTCCAAGCCCCGCTGCAGAAACTCCTGCAGTGGACTGCGAGGCACTGCGTTTTCTGTGGAAAGACGTCGTCGCGCACCGCGATTCTGATGAATGGGTTGAATTGCTGCAGGTTGTGCGATCGCGAGCAGTGGCCGGACAAGATCACGGATACGGAGGCGAGGAAGCAGTACAAGCTGTTCAGACATCGGTATCCGATGCAGAGTTCTGTGTTGCGCCGTGAGGTGCCGAGCGCGAAGCTGAGGTATGGAACTTACTTTTGCATGGGAGTTTGCACGACGATGTACGTGAGGAAGGATTTGGAGGCTTTTGAAGATGCTATCCGGGAATCTGTGGATCCGGCTGTAATTAAGAAGGAGAGGAGGCGTGAGCGCATTAAGACAGCAAAGGAGAGGAAGACGATGGTTGTTGTGATTGACGACGCCGACGACGACGCTACGGAGGTTATGGAGAGAGGAGGGAGAAGCGCTGTGATCTTTCAAGAGCCAATTGTTATCGAAGACGATTGACCAGGAAGTTGAGGCAGAACGGCTTGATGAGGTTGATGAGGTCAGCGAAAAGCTTTGAACTCGGTCACAGCAGAGGAAATCCGTCGGAGAAACGAGTATCTCTGACAGGAGTGAAAGATTAGCATGTGAAAGTGGACCGAGTTCACCGGTCTTTCGGATGTGTGACAAAAAGGGGAAGATGTACTTGCGGAAGGATGTGGCGGCTTTTAGAGCGGTGAATCGGCCGCTTCTGATGAAGGCGTATGTGAGGCCGAGAGAGGAGAGGGATGAGTTGAGACGGGTGGAGGCTAGAGCTAGAGAGATGAAGGAAGAGGAGACTGAATGTGGAAATGCATTGGGGGCGCTGAGGCTGGGAACTCTAGGCCAATGGATGACGGGCAGACTGCTGCTAAAAATCACGACGCTCATGATGGATTGGTTTCACCCACGACAAAATAGCATTGGATACTCAAATCCCACGATTCATAAGGCCTGCATCACTTCTGCCACATCAAGCCTCCTGATCCAGCTTCACCATGAACGATCGTGATGTAATAATTATATCCATGGCAGGATAGCATTCCGTGATGTATTATACACAGCGCACAGGTGCGGCGAACACCCGCGATAATCTCAACCAAGCAAACGAGCAGCCTCCGCTTCCAAATCATCCATAGTCTCGATCGTCCTTCCACCCTGTTCTTCCTCGGGCATGTCGCGCTGGAACCACTTCTTCTGCTTCTTCTTAGGCTGTTCCTCCTCCTCCGACTCACTACCACCAACCGAAGCAGCATCGGCCAAGAAGTTGGCCATAGCATCCTCATTATCGCCACCACCAAATTCAAGACCCTCTCCGCCCTCATTCCCATCATCGGACATATCGTCCTCAGCCTCCGCGCGCTCTCTCTCCTTGCGCTTCTCCTTCTTCGCCCGCCTCTTCTCCTTGACCAACTGCTTGTCATCCACATCGGCCGCCGCGACCCTCTCAGCCTCTTCCTCCAAGAACTTGCGACGCTGGTCCTCGGCCTCGCCGCGCGCGCGGAAGTCGTCTTCATCCTCGAGCTCGTACAGCTGGTGGGCATTGCCGTCGTCGTCGAAGACGAGTTTCTGGCCCTGGCCCTTGAGCTTGAGCAGCTGCTTCTTTGATTTGAGCATTTTCTCGCGGCGCTTCGAGTCCAACACCAGCCCTTCCTTGGCGCCGGGAATGTGCACGACTTTGGCGTACTCCTCGGCGGAATCCTTGGGAACGGCGTCTGGGTCGAAATCGCCGTCGGCCGGGATGCGTTTCTTGACGTCGAAGAGGTCGTCGTCGGATTGTTGTTCTCCATCGAGCTGGCCGGCGTCGGCGTCGTCTTCGTCGTTGTGGCGGATCTTCGCGTAGTGGTCCGCGAGAATGTCTTGGTTCTGACGCTCGAACATGCGGTCGTATTTCGTCCGGACTCCATTCTTCTTGTCTTTCGTCTTCTCTTTCTCATCACCGCTGCCTTCTTCCGACTCTGATTCGGAGACCGCAGCCTGGCGGGAGGCGTTCTTGCGCTTCTTGACTTCTTCCGCATCCGCCTTGAGGAATTTAATCTTGGGTGCACCTGGCAGGCCTAAGCTTGCAGCAAATTCCTCAAGAGGGTAGTTCTCCAGCTTGAAAATGCCTTTGTCTTTTTGCACGTGTAGACTGCGCACATACGAGGCGAATGCCTTTTGGCCAAGGTACTTGAGCTGAGGGTCCTGGAAGGACATGGACTGCAGTTGGTTCTTGATGCTTCCCTGCTTCTTCTCACGAACGTTGATGCGCTCGATGGGGACCTTCTTCGCTTCCAGGCGCTCCAGCATGCCTTCTTCCTCACTGGGGTCCATGAAGAGCACCGCACGCCCTTCACGTTCGTATCGCGCGGTACGTCCGACACGGTGAATATATGTGTCCGCATCCTCTGGGCAGTCCACTTGCACTACCCAGTCTACAGCAGGGAAATCGAGACCACGAGCTGCAACGTCTGTAGCGAAGAGACAGCTGTGCTGAGCGTTTGAGAACTTGTGAGTGATTTCGAGACGAGCGGTCTGTTTCTGTCTCCCGTAGAGGTGCAGAAGCGGAATACCGGGCTGCATGTGTCGGAAGGCTTCGTATACGAAACGGACCTGCTTGCCTGAAGATAGGAAGACAATGATCTTGGCCTTTTTCGTGTTTTGGAGGAAAGACCATAATGTGTCCAGTTTCTTCGGTAGGGGTGTGATCACGTAGTTTTGTTGTAGCGTCTTCGGTGTAGCAGCAGTAGCCGCCTCGTGGACGGAGATGTATTCCGGGTCGCGCAAGGACAATCGGGCCAGATCTGACACGCGCTTCGTCTGTGTCGCACTGAACAACATTGTCTGTCGCTCGCTCGGCAGGTAGTCGACAATCGCATCCACGTCCTTTTGGAAGCCCATGTCTAGAATGCGATCCGCCTCATCCAGGACCAGCATCTGCAGCATGTCTACGTTGAACGCAGCCGTCTGACTGAGATGCTGCAGAATCCTTCCCGGCGTGCAAACAACGATGTTCATCCTCGTCAACGCATCCTGCTCTTCCCGCAAACCCTTGCCGCCAATAATCAAGCCCGCCGCAAACAAGTGCCCTTTGCGACCAAGAAGTCGCAGAACGTCGAAGATTTGGATCGCCAGCTCCCTCGTAGGGGAGATCACCATAGCACCAAGCCCAGCATCCGGGCCGATACATTGTGTGCGGTAGAGGTTTTCCAGTATAGGGATCAAGAAAGCCAGAGTCTTGCCGCTACCAGTCTTCGCGGCGGCCAGAATGTCGTTGCCCTTCAGCGCAGCCGGGATCGCCCTCTTTTGAATGTCGGTGAGTGTGGTGAAGTGCGTCGCCGAGAGTCCATCTTGCGTCTCTTTGCTTAGAGGAAGGTCGTTGAAGGTGGTCACTGGGGCCTTTGGGTCCAGCTCCTCGACGGCCTTTTGCAGAGTTTCGAGATCTACTTCGTTGCGCTTCCTCTTGATGCCTCGAGTCTGTTTCTTGACCTTTGTAGGGCGCGTTCGCCCACTGTATGCTGCTGGCGCCATGTTTGTGTGGCAAGTGTTGCTGGTCGAGTACAACGCTGCTTCGCTTCGTATCCGCGCTCTTTCTCAATCTTGAACTTTCTTGAACTTTGAGAAAGCCGAGCGCTAGCGTGCAAAAGCGGGTCATGAGGCTGCACCAACGGGCCGCCCCCACCATCTGGCCTCGGTTTGCCTCCGCTCCGACTGTTCGCTGATGTAGCATTCGGCCGTCATGAACAATTATTACTTGCGACAAACACCACAAACATGGCCGAACCACAACGCGACTTCGAAAAGCTTCGTGAAGAGGAGGAGAAAGACGACAAGGACATCTTCGACGACCTGGAGAAAGAGTCCAAAGCATTCGACAAGGTGACACAGGACCCGTCGCATTCACACACTCAACAGTAAGCTGACTAGTTGCAGGATTCAGAAATCGAGCGTATTCTGAATGCATTCCGCGCAAACGCCTACGATGTTCTCGACCTTCAGCCTGGTGTCCCTGACGACGACATCAAGAGGACCTATCGCAAGAAGTCTCTCCTGATCCATCCCGACAAAACCTCGAACCCGCGCGCACCCGATGCATTCGATCGCCTGGCCGGCGCCCACCAAGCCCTTCTTGACGAAACCAAGCGAGGCATTCTGGATGAAGCGATTGCAGACGCTCGCTCACTGCTCATCCGCGAGCGCAAACTCACCACAGACTCGGAGGAAGTGAAAGACCCGGACCGCGAGTTCATGCGCGCGTGGAAGGAGAAGGTGAAATTTGTGCTGGCCGACAACGAAGTGAGGCGAATCAGACAAGCAAAGGCCGCGATGAGAGACGAGGGACGTCAGCAGAGGAAAGAAGAGGAGGAACTTGTGGAAAAGAAGCGCAAGAGAGACCATGCTCAGGACTGGGAGAAGACGAGAGACTCGAGGATTGGCAACTGGCGGGACTTCCAGAAGAAGGAGGATGCCAAAAAGAGCAAGAAGAAAAAGATGAAGGTGCTTGGATGAGGGGTGTTGACGATGCTACCATACACAGCACGGGTTTAATTTGCGTCGTCCTTCCACTGCCTCTTGGTATGTGAAGGGCTTAGCGAGGCGTTTGGCGAACGGGACAGGTCAGCTTTCTCAGTTGACGGAGGAAACAGCGGGTTGACAGAGCTGTAATCACAGCAAGTATGAAGGACGGGACGGGAGTTCGAGGTAGAACGAGTCCATTGCCTATACAAGGTCACGTGGACAATGATGATTACTGGAACAGCAATATACCAGGCAGTTACTTCGGTTGATTTTGTATGCCTCTACAGCATGGCCTCGTAGCGTGGCCAGCAGCCTTCAAGATCAGCATTTACATGGTTGCCAATGTGCTTACAGTATGTCTGTTGATGTCAGCAGTCAGCACCAGACAGTCGGCGAGTCGTGCACAGAAAGTAAGCCAAGCGGAAGATCTCATTTCAGGTGCGCAAAAGTGATCGACATGTGGGCGATGATGAACCAAGGGACATGACTCTCCCGAACCTGAAGCACAGTCTTCTCGACCGTTCTTCCTCGACCCTTGCTTCTTGGAAGTCGAGACCCAAGGGCTTGGAAGATTCACAGGTGGAATTGATTGATGAACATTACTGGATCATTATTGAAAGATACAAGGACGAGAGCGGGATATGCACAGCAAATGCACGTCAAATTGCAAATATAGACACGCGCCCTATCAAAAGGCAGGCAAGCGAGGTGCATGTTCCCTTCCAAGCATCGTCAGAGCAGCTTTGGCCACCCCTGGCAATTGAGAGTCCAATAGTGCGGGCGCCCTTGGGCCGATCTACGCCTCAAGCCATCCACTCATCCTGTAGGACTGCGACTGCCTCTTCGCATGCCACTGTATACCTACGGTTGTGTGTGTGAGATCCTACCTGCCTAGCTTATTCTTTTCTTTCTCCTTCTCCTTCCTCCTCCTACTACCACCTAGTAGTATAGTACCTACTCCCATACCCTAACAAGACATCACCCGTCTTGCCGCCCCCGGTCGTCACCCATCTCATTATTCATCGATTCCCAACATCCTGTGCCGTCTTTGTTCATGATTTCTTTAGCCGACTCGCATACCCCGGCAACCCGCTAACCTCGAACCAACATCTTTCCGCCTCACCAAGGCATGAGCACTGCCCCGAATTGCATGGCCTAGCTGCGAGTACGACATACGGTATACATACTTGGCCAAGACCTGCTTTCGGATCCTCTGAGAAGTCGACCCGCCCACGCCCAGCCATTCAACCGAAAGGTCCTTGTCCGCCAGTTCTGCACACGACCTTCCTTGCGTCTGCAGCTACTAGACCGCGGTTGGCAAACACATACGCAACTACCCATATGCTTCCCAATCCCGACCAAATCCACGGCGATCAGCGCAGGGGCGCATCACCCGGCGTGCGCGCCATCCATTGCCCATCCTGGCAGCCCACGACAACCAGTCTGCGTACTCGCGCTCTGATCTCGGTCCAACATATGCATACCCTTTGACACCCAGCACCTCCGGTGCTCCCGCCGTCTACCAAGCCAATCCAGAACCTGAGCCTCCGACATTACAAAAGCGCAAGACTCCTCCCCACCAGATCGGAGCCAAGCCGAGCAAGAAAGTCAAGAGGGTGGGGCCCAAATCAGATGTCCAGCCTGATTCAATGAATGCCGCCGATGGCGACAACGGTGGTGAGAGCAGCAAACCAAAACGTGTACGGACAGGTTGTCTGACCTGTCGCGAGCGTCACTTGAAGTGCGACGAGGCATGGCCTCATTGTCAGAATTGTCGCAAAAGCAACCGCGAATGCAAGAGAGGAATCAAGTTGAACTTTATCGATACCTGGTGTGACCGACCACCGCACATCATGACCCTACATGGCACAAAAGACTGGAAGGTCGAGTTTCTGGACGAGTCTAGGGAGATTGCAGACGAATACGTTGGAGGCATGCATGTGTATCCTCCATTGAAACAGGCTGTACCGACGGCCCTAACGCGCGATCGTCCGCGCGACGTCAACTCCTTCAACTACACAAGCAGCGCGCCCGCAGCACCAGCTCTGCCGCAACAGGCTCTTCCGCCAATTCAACTGCCCGACGTGACATATGTCGACCCGACCGCAGGTCAAGACATGGGCAACATGTTCGACAGCTCTCGCCATAACAGCATGCAATACCCGATGCAGCAATCAACTGTAAACACGAATTCACGATCGTCGTATGCTCCAAGCATGAGCAGCGTCGCAATGTTAGCGCCAACGAACAACTATGCCCCAGTCGAACATGGTGCAAGTGGCGACGATAACGAAAGACGGGAGTATCTCGACACGGCAGAAGAAACTTTGTTCATGCAGGTCTTTGTGGAAGAGGTGGGTGTGTGGATGGACTCAATGGATCCACTAAAACACTTTTCACGCCTTTTACCGTCCCACTCACTTTCTGAGCCTATGCTGCTGCATGCTTTCCTGGCTTGTGGAGCGCGCCATCTTACTCTCATCAATCCTGCGTATTCGGAAGATAAGGCACTTCATTATTACGACACAGCAACCAGCTATCTGTTGAAGAATCTTCAGAACCCCAACCGCGATACGGTCATCTGCGCTACGACTGCTGTAATCCTCAATGTGTATGAGGTGATGTCGGAGAAGGCATTACAGCGCATGAATCACATTGCCGGTGCAAGAGCACTCATCAAAGAATGCGGGTGGAACGCAAAGGCTACTGGTGTTGGAGCAGCCTGCTTCTGGCTCAACGTTGGACTGGAAGTTTTGAGCTGCCTGCATTTCAATTGGCAAGTTGCTTGGGATCCGGATGACTGGCAAATCGACATGGACTTGAGTCACGAAACGCATAACGGGAGAGAGGAGACTTGGACACATCGTATGCTCTACATCGTGGCGAGGGTGTGCAATTTCAGATCGACTATGCCCAGGACGATGGAAGCAAATCCAAGAGACGAACAGATCCGGGCTCAACATCGATACGAACAGTGGAATCGCCTGAAAGGTATGGCGGACGCATGGAACTTGGGCATTCCCAAAACCATGCATCCTATGGCATACGTCAATCCGTATCATTCTGGCGGGAAGTCGTGTTTCCCAGAAGTTTGGTTGATCAAGAGAACGGCGATTGTGGCAAGACTGTTCTACCACACAGCAATGTTGCTATTGTCCCAAATCAACCCCTACTTCAGTGTGAGCGTTCCTGGAGAGATGGCAGACTTGCAGAGCAGACATGCACAGATGATCTGTGGCATTGCTGCTCATGTAAAAGACCGGTAAGAATGGCTATTCCCACATGATAAACTGGCACTGGCACAGTCTAACTGACATTTCGAACAGCGGTGTCGCCTCTATAGCCATCCGCTCTCTCGCACACGCAGGCGAGGTACTCACCGACCGCCGTCAGCAAGAGGAAGTCTTCCAGATCTTCGAGAAGATCAACAAGGAGACTGGCTGGCGTATCGGTTTTGTGTACAAAGAGCTCAAAGAGAAATGGGGGTGGGCTGAGGAGCCCTCGCCGGAACAAATGGCACAGACTCATGCCGCAGCTCAGCAGGAACGCGAGAGACAGGAACAACAGCAGCAGCAGCAGCAGCAATTACAACAAGCCCAGATGGCTCAGCAGCAACAGCAGCAACAGCAACAAAACATGCATTTACCGCAGGACTTCATGTTCAACTCCCAAAACATGGCGGCGCTCAACATGCCCCTGCCTTCAGTGCAGCCAACACCTCCTCAACGCCAATCTCAACAAAAGCCAACGAGCAGCGCGGGAAAACAGAACCAGAAGCCGCCCTCTGGTATTTTGAATCCTTTGTACGCCAAAGCGGATTTCAACCTTCCTCAGCATCCGTATCAGGATGTTTACGTGGCGCCTTCTTCTGGCCATGGGCATCCTCAAGGCGGATATTGGTGGAGCTCGTAGTACGAGGAAGAGCCGGTGAACAATCAAACTCACAATACACGCCCGGATGTGGCTTAATACTCGAGAAACTCTGCATCTATTTCTTTTACTTTTTCATCAACGTGGTCAGCGAAAAGGGCTCTGAGAAAGATGTAGGGCATCTGGCAAAGCGTGTTTCTTTGGCAAAAAAATACCCAGCGTCCATTGGATGGGCGAATGCATGGATTCGGTCATTGACCGTGCTATCTTACATACTGTTTGCGATTAATAAATGTTTTCCTCTGCTTACATGCCCTGCTTCCAATCCTGTATATTCGGACAAACCATGGTTATTTCCATGTTGCCTCGGCAAGTCCCCCCAGCTTTTGATTTGAGTTTGGGTATGGGGTAGGTTCCTGCATCTGCGTCTCGATCCACCTGCACAAATGGCACCACCTCGTGCTCGTCACTCACCTGCAGATCTGTACAGATACCAGCAAGAAACGGCTGCGTAGTCTAATATAACCTGCTGACCTGCAGAATCTACATCCTCCCGAAATAATACGCTTAACTTCCGAGTCCCCGAACAACGACCAACCTCAACTCTTCTGTGCTTCGGAGGGTGATCACCAACGCACGCGCTACATACAATGGCATACTGGTAGCACTTCGTCCAACACGGCGCAGCAAAAGAACAGACCACAATGACAGACCAAGGCCCCAAAAACCAAGGCAACCCTGCCTCTCCCGCAGCGACGATGCCAGTCACAGACCACGCCCCGCCAGACCTCTCCCTCCAAGGCAATACTCTCACCCTGCACCCGCCCAGCGTCTTCTCCTCGTCGCCTGAAGAGCGCGAGCTCCTCGAGCCGTATTCGCGCTTCCGCTCAGAGCCAATCAGCGCCCTCGCTGAGCTGGGCCAGCACATTTCCGGCACGGGATGGCGAAGCTACGACGAGATTGTCGGCCGCGAGATCTTCTACCCTGGTTTCAGCGAGAATATGAAGAGCATGGTGATGCAGCAGCGGAAACTGCGGGCTAAGATCTCCGAGCTGGCTGCGAAGAGGGTAGAGGCGGAGATGCTGGAGGGGAAGCTGGGGCCCATGGGATTGGAAGGGGAAGGGCTGGAGTGGAGGGCTAAGAGGGAAGAGAGGCGCAACGAGTTGGAGGGCCAGCTGAGCAGTGTGGCAGAAGAGTGGACGGATGGTATGATTTGCAAGATGGACTCGAAGTACTTCATACGTGGAGCTTATTACTTTGCGACCCAGCTCTTGACCAGAGCATATCATCAAGGCATTCACATCAACAGCGAGGAGGTCTTGCGGTTGCGGCGCGTTGCAGAGGAGGCTGCGGAGAAGGGCCAGAGCATCATCTTCCTGCCTTGTCATCGTTCGCACGTCGACTATGTCAGCTTGCAGGTCATCTGCTACAGGCTGGGTTTGGCGCTGCCCACGGTCGTGGCAGGGGACAATCTGAACTTTCCCGTCGTGGGCTACTTCTTGCAGCATGCTGGTGCGATGTGGATCCGCAGGAGTTTTGGCGACGACCAGCTGTATCAGACGCTGGTGCAGTCGTATATCGACACGCTGCTGCAGAACGGGCATAATCTGGAGTGCTTCATTGAGGGCGGGCGTTCAAGAACAGGCAAACTGCTGCAGCCCAAGTTCGGCATCTTGAGCTTCGTCCTCGACAGTGTCATCTCCGGCAGTGTCGAAGACTGCATCATTTGTCCAGTCTCGACGCAGTACGACAAAGTCATTGAAGTCGACTCGTACGTCTCGGAGTTGCTCGGCCAGCCGAAGTCGAAGGAGGGTCTCGTGAACTTCTTGTCGGCAACGAATGTCCTCTCGCTGAAACTCGGCCGCGTCGATATGCGCTTTGGTGAGCCCTGGAGCTTGAGAGGGTTCGTTACAGAGCAGCGGACACGTCTCACGAAGCAACCGAAGGATCTTGAAAGCACACACGACGCATCTCTTCGTCGGCGGCTGCTTACCACGCTTGGATACAGAGTGCTCAAGGAAATCAACGATGTCAGCGTCGTAATGCCCACAGCGTTGGTAGGCACGATCTTGCTTACACTGCGCGGACGAGGCGTGGGGAAGAGCGAGCTCGTGCGACGTGTAAATTGGCTCAGCAATCGCGTTCGCGCACAGAACGGTCGTCTTGCGCACTTTGCAAAGAACAACACGGCTGCTGTGGTTGAGCGCGCACTCGAAGTATTGGGACCAAACCTCGTCGGCAGAGTCGAAGGACTCCCCGAGGAGACTTTCTTCGCCGAAGACCGCTTCCAGCTCAGCTTCTATCGCAACATGACTATCCATCTTTTCATATCGCAAGCTTTGGTGTGCGCCGCGCTGTACCTAAAGGTCAAGCTCGGTGGTGGCGAGGATACCCAGAGGATCGGGTACGACTCTTTGAGAGAATACGTTTTATTCCTGTCGCAACTCTTCCGAGCGGAATTCATCTTCGACACCAGGCCACTGGACGATAACCTGAGAGACACTCTCAAATCGCTCGAAGACGATCGCGTTGTGCGAACAGCCCGCGAGAACGGTGAAGTGACTACCATCGAACTCCACCCGGACGAGCGCGCAACTGGCCGTGAGAACTTCGATTTCTACTGTTTCCTCATCTGGCCATACATCGAAGCAGCTTGGCTAGGCGCTATCTCGCTCTTCATGCTTGCACCGCCACCTGCAGCAGCAACGACAGACTCGGAAGCTTGGGTGGATTTCAAGCAGGCGCAAGATCTCGCGCAGCTGCTGGGGAAGACGCTGTACCACCAGGGGGACCTTAGCTACTACGAAGCCGTCAACAAGGAGGCTCTGCGGAACGCGTACGCACGCCAAGAGGAAGAGGGGATTGTGCTCGTGTCGCGGGTTAAAGAGGGTAAATCGCAACCTAAGATTCGCCTGGCTAATGCTTGGATGCCTGCCAGGGATGAGCAGGGGAAGCTGAAAGCTGAGGGGCCCTTGTGGGAGTTCTGCGAGAAGATATCGCAGGGTAGGAGGGAGGGGAAGAATCGCAGAGATGGTGCGACTGTGAGGACGAGGGTGTTGGGCTTGGCGGATCTGGTTGGTAGGGCGCTTTGGGAGGGTGCCGTTGAAGGTGTTGATGGTGTCGGTGATGGGAAGAGTATGAGGCGGAAAGGGGTTGCTGGGAAGGCGAGGCTTTGATCTACCTCACTCATCAACCTACGAATTCGTTCTCTCCGTTGGTAGGGATAGACTTCTGCACATGCTAAACGCTATGATGAGTTTACGATTTTATATAACAGCGACAACAACAGCACAACGACTAATCCTGAGTGATCAGGACCTTGTGCTCTTCCACAAACTCTCGCACAGCATCGACGAAACCAGTCAGATCCTCATCGGTCAACGCCAGACTGAGCGAGACGAACCCACGCCTCGCCATGTAATACCCACGGTCCAGCAAGAACAAATGCAACAAATCCCCAAGCCCCGCTACCACCTCCCCAAAGTCCTCAGGACACTTGATCTGCCCAATCGGCGTCGTCGTAAAAGTCACATTCATAATAGATCCCAACCCAGTCCACTTCATCAACGTCCGACCACCGCCAACCCCATTCAACTCCTTACGCAACCTCTCCCCCCTCTCATGCAACTCCCTCGCTTTCTCAGGCGTGAACACCTCCTCCAACCCTACCCTTCCAGCCGCCATCGTCAAAACATTATTATTAAATGTCCCAGCATGCGCCAGTGAATCGCCACCTTTCCTCGGATCAAACATCTCCATTATCTCCCTCTTCCCCCCAAATGCCCCAAACGAAATCCCGCCCCCAATCCACTTGCCCAAAGTCACCAGATCCGGCCTCGAACGCGCAGGCAAAACCCCTTGAACGCCGCTCCCCTCGTACAGCCGCGAAGTCATTACCTCGTCGAAAATCAAAACCGCCCCGCGCTCGTCCGCAATCTCTCGCAAACCCTGCAGGAAGTCGCGGGAAGCCGGTATCGCCCCGCCAGACCCGATCATGGGCTCGACTATGATAGCCGCAATGTCGTCGGCGTTCTCTGGCTGCTCGACCAATTCCCGCACGGATTCGAGCGAGTTGTAGCGCGCTATCAGGTACGAGTGAGGGGCGTTGACGGGGCTGCTCACGCCGGACTTGAAGCTGAAGGCTCCGCCGTGGTAGCCGCCGCTGAAGACGAGGATTTTGTGGCGCTGCGTGAAGACTTTGGCCGCGGCGAGGGCCATTAGCGTGGCTTCGGTTCCGGAGTTCGTGAAGCGCACGAGGTCTATAGACTCGAAGCGGATGGTTATGGCTTGGGCGAGGAGGGCTTCGTCTTCGTGCTGGGAGCCGAAGGAGAGGCCTTTTTCGATGGCGGTTTTCAGGGCGGTCGTTATGGTGGCGTGGGAGTGGCCGTAGAGGCCCGCGGTGTATTCTCCTAGGAAGTCTGTGTAGGAGTGGTTGTCGGCTGAGTGTAAGGTTGCGTCGTGGGCGCGGGTGATGGAGAGGGGGAATGGGGCGTAGTGCAGGACTGTGCGTGTGTTGCCGCCGGGAAGGCTGAGGAGGGCTTTGGTGTGGATTGAGCGAGAGGTTGGATTGCGGGCTGTATATGCCTCTGCGGCCATGGTGTAGGCTTGCGTTATGCTGGGGCTGGGTGTTGAGATCGCCATTGTTGTTATCGTCGTTGTTGTTGTTGGTGGGTTGGAGTCGATGGGATGACTTGATGTAAGGACGGTCCTTTTCATTCCCAACCTTCGAGGTGATCCAGGTTACCTTTATACGACATATACGAGAACAGGCCAACGGGTAATTGTTTTGATCGCAGACGTGAGTCTTTTCCAAGGCTGTAAGGCGTAAGGCGTAGGGCGTGGAAGCATATGTAGATGAAGTGTTGTTGATCGGATGAATGAGATTCCGCAATCTTCCGTGATCTATCACTTGATAACGTATCTCGTTTTCTCCAACTTCGACACGATTGGAGTATACCGTAAGGTGCAACGACATGCAACTCTTGCGAAATGACACCTTTTCGCTATCGATGTAACGATTCTCAGATTCTCGGAGCAGCAACTTTGGTGCGGTGATGATTGATAGAAGGACGTCCGCAAGTTGATTGTCTTTTTGTTTGTCAATCCACGAAGACCATGTGCATCGACGTCGTGATGCATCAAATCGGAAGAGCATATGACCATCAGCTCCAGCTTAGTAGTTGTGACACTTGGGTACAATGACATCTCAGTGTCCATGAGAAAAACGGTAGAACTCCATAACCCAAACCCTAACCCTGACAATCATCATCAAATACGAAAAGTGCTGGCCAGTAAATCGCCTTCATCAGCGTCATTCCATCCACTTCATCCTTCTAACCCAAAGAAAAGAAGCAAAGAAAGGCTCCATTTGTTGACAGTCGTTTCTGTCCTTGCTGCGTGCGTGAGAGCATTCGGGGATCGGAATCCGATCATAGTCGAGTATCGTACGAGTACGTCGGCAGTCGTCTGGTTTGTGGTGTACAATCGTCCATCTCATCAAATTATTCCGCATCCAAGTGCTTCAAACTCTCCCCCAAGACGATTTGCAGGCGAAGTGGTCGCTGTACCATGCGCGGATGTCTTTCCATCGCCATGAGTTGGGCATGAGCTGACCTTCTGAGATGCGAGCCATGGCTGTCTGTGGATGGACGGATGGATGATCGTGCTGGGTAAGGTGTTGTCACTGGATTGGGTTGATCTGTAACAATCATTTGTCAGTACATTGGTGGACTGCCTGGGCTTTGCCGAGACTCAACTGACAGAAGATGGGCTGATGTGAGAACGTCTGCGGCTTCGAAATGGGTTTCTGGAAGCAAACGACTGTGGCGGAGAGATGGTTTAACTCAAGTCATCTCTTAGCCTTGTAGCCTTGCAGTATCACTCAACATCAACAAGCGGTGTCGCACCAAAGATCGATGATCAGAGAAGACCACATACATGTAAGACATGGAAATGGAAGCAATCTTCAAGGAATTTGAACGTTTGACAGATTGGCTTTTTCTTTGCTCATCTGCGAACAAGATATCTTCAAGTCAACCATGCAGGGTTCTGCAACTTTTCTTCGCAGTTGATTTGCAGCCCAGCGTCTTCCAATTACTGGTAGATTATTGCGGGTGTGTGAAGGAAGTGGCACGGTGGGCGGGACGCTGGAGTCCGAGGGTGGTGAGTTCATCATCTTTCGCAAGGTTCCTTTCGCAAGGTTCCATGTTCCACGCACATGCGACCCCAAAGTCCGATCTCCTGAGTTCATCATGCAGGGAAGACACGGCAAGCTGCAGATGCAAGGAGGCCATTCTGGTGGGACAGTAGTGTTGTTGCACTACGACAACGACCGAGGAGTTGCACGAGTCTGAAAAAGTTGCTGGAGCGAACACAGGGCAGTTGAACAAGTCTGATTTGCCGTTTGTTGTGATTCTGCAATGTCTTTGCAGCCTACCAGACTTGAGGCCATTGCGGTTCTGTGATTCTGAAGGAACGGCCGGACATGCATGGCCTTGTATAACGGCGAGATACGCTGAGCTGTTAGACGTTGCGGGATATGTTTGTGTGTTTGTTTGTACAACCGGTTGGTCTTTTTCAAGCCGCTGCTATTTCTGGACTTGCGATTGTAAGTGTTCTCAACTTCTCATGAGGATGCCTAGCTCCAGGCCAGTCCCAGGAGTCTGCTCAGGGAGCCATACTCTCCACTCTCGGGGGACCCTATAACGGTCACTGCTTATTAAAATAATGCGGTGCGAATGCTTGTGTCGCGCAATGACCAGGGTCGGCCAGTCGGTATCTGAGACACCGTTCTTGGGGTGACGCAGAGGTTGGCTGGTTGGCTGGTTGGTTGGCTGTATCTTCTCCATATGTACATGGATCAATGACAATGGGAAAATAGGCTAAAGAGTTTGATCAGGTCGGATATCACCATCGTCATTGACTGCCAGGTCCGGCAGTAGGATTGTATTGAAAGATACACACATGTGCATACATGATCTTGTCCCAAAAGACAGGTCTTCCTTCCAAAAAGTATCGTCATCGACTCTGATGTTCCCTGCGGTGATCTATAGCCCTACACCCAAAGGAGGATGATATCGACTTAGCGTGAACCGGTGGCAGCGGCTCCCCAACGGGCACCTGCTTTCCGACTTTCCACCATTCCACCTCACTCCACCCGTTGCCATCTCTCGGCAAGCTTCTCTGCCGCCAGTCTGTGAGTAGTGAGCCAAAGACCTGCCACGCACGCCTGAACACGATAGCCAGGCACAAGATGGGCCGGCCATGCGCGCCACGCCCATGCCGTGTGCTGTGCTACCTACCGTTGCCTTGGTGCATCCTTTGCCTCGCTCGCATCACGGACTTCTCTACCACCGATACCCATCTGTGGCGTGTCTTGAGTGCGGGCCCTGCTCATCTATGACATCTCATGAACCATCTCACCCATCTTACTCAATTGCGCTTCCGTGCCATTGTTTTCGTTTGGACTGCTGTAACATCGCTCCCTTCAAGTCTGTCCTTTGCTTGACAGCCTGACAGGCCGCCATCGACTCGGCTCACTCAGGATAGGTACAGTATCTACTAACTCACAGGTATTAACAATGTCGGCTACACCACAAGCCGGAGGGGTACGTCGCGAATGCAACGAATACTTCCATTCACGGACATTACAGCTAATAGATCTCACAGCCACCTCAAGAAGCTCCGCCATATCGACCAACATCACAAGCATTGGGGCAGGTCCCTTCCATCATACCAGATGTCCCAATCAACACTATTTTCTTGCTGTTATTCATTCTGGGCGGTGCCGGCCACATGTTCCTCCTCAAATATAATGGACGACACGGCAAGAAGTTCGGCATCAATGGCATGATTTTTGGTATGATTGCATATCGTCCTTACGCTAGCAATACCGCATGCTGACAGCGATCAGGTTTCTGCGTGACGCGTGTTCTGGCGACCTCTCTCCGAATGGCATGGGCCGCCCATCCGCGCAACATTCGCGTCGCAATGGCGGCCATGATCTTCGTGTACGCCGGTGTCATCCTGCTATTCATTGCCAACCTCTTCTTCGTACAACGTCTCGTCCGCGCGCAGCATCCACACTTCGGCTGGTCGAAACCTTTCAGCCTTGCGCTACCAGTACTGCTTTTCATCACCATAGGGACTATCCTCAGTCTGATTGCAGGAGTCATCCTGGAGTTCTACTCACTCAAGGAGTCCGTCGCCCACGCAGTCCGTATCATTCAGATATACGGCTCGACCTTCTACGCCATAATCGCTTTCATCCCATTGCCGATTGCTTTAGTTTCAACACTGGCCCGTCAACATCCCAGGATTAAGATGACCCAAACAGTCGACAAGTTCGGCGAAGGCTCCATGACTGCCAAAGTCATCATAATCGTCGTCTCGGCCGTCCTTCTGACACTCGGCGCTGCATACCGATCAGGCACAACCTGGCTTCCCCCAATCCCACTCATGCTCAATGGCCAACCCGTCGAAGGACCCTGGTATTTCTCACGCGGATCTTTCTACGCCTTCAACTTCAGCATTGAGCTCTTCATGGTCTGGTTCTGGCTGGCAGTACGCATCGACAAGCGATTCATCATTCCCAACGGAGCCAAGGGTCCATACTCCTACGGCAGCGGCTTCGTCTTCGCCGGCGAAGCAGGCAACGAAAAACCCCAACTCGGCATCCGCGACTCCACCCGCCACCTCACCGGCTCGCAAACCTCAGGCTGGAACTCCTTCCGCAGCTCATGGGCACCCAATGGCCAAAGCCGACCCAACAGCATGGGAACGGGTCGCATCTCCTGGGGCGGCATTTCGCGCGAAGACGTGTCAGCCACCGTGGGCGAAGACGGCATCGAAGCCATGCCTTACTTCCACCCGTCAGACTTGGAGACGGGCTCAGCAGCTGGTCGCGTCGACGGCGCCGAGCAGGAGATGGGCTGGGATCCGAAGAGCGGCAAGTGGGCTCTCAGGCCCGTGTCGCTGACCAACTCGGACACTCTGACGGACCTGACCAACATGTCGCCCGCGGTAACAAGACCGTCGACGCGCGAGAGACGAGATTTCTCCAAGACGTCTTCGCCGCGATCTTGAGCGCCTTCCTGCCTACTACCTGATTTGACGTCATCAACATCATCATCATCATCGAATCGCCACAGTTTAGCTCCCCGAAGCATGTAAACAGACCGGGGACTGCCTTACCGATAATTCGATACCCTTTCTTTCTTTTGTTACGGCTGGCAGAGATTTGGGGACCTCTTTGGATCAAGGAATGAACATCCATGCTTGGAGTTGGGAAACCGGACGAATCTCCTTTTACGAGGTCGCTATTGTTTCCACAGATATGTTGGTAGTGTACAAACAGTATTGGAAGTGGGTGTCAAATGAGTCGTTTCGTTCACTACTCAATCTTCGTGTGATCGTCTCCCAAACGTGTGCAAGCGCTGCAGAAGGTGGTCCATACCGACCTTGTATGTAAGGGACGGTAGGTTCGCAGGCCAATCGCTGAGATCTCCGCACGGAACTGAACTCATCTCCAGGTACATGTATGCAGTCTAGTCCGACACTGACAATGCGAGGACAACACACATACAAGCTCTCTCTCGAATCCCTCCAATCGTCACCCGAACCCCTCTTCACGCCGAAAGGGCGAAAACACAAACCACCTCTCCGCAACCCTGCGAACCGTAACCGTCCGACCCACCCAACCGCGGCCACCCGCACCGAAACTCTTCGTCGTCACGTTCAAGATCGAGACCTCTTCGTCCCAGAGATCGGCACCCGGTGGCGGCCGCGGAGGAACAGTAGTCTCTGCTTCGAATTCGGACTCGAATTCATGGTCGTTACCATAATGAGCTCCAAAGGAAGGGCATTCGATCATGAGAAGCTGGGTGTGGGTGGCGTGGGCTGCTTCGACGGCTAGGGCGAACGTGCGGTTGAGGCCTTGGGCTGAGAAGGAGGAGGTGTTGCGGTGGAGGTCAATAGGGTTCAGGAGCACAAGGGAGGAAACCCGCGTTTTGTGTTGCTTGACGCTATTATCGGTAGTATGGGTGCTTGCAGGCTGAGAACTCGGGATGGCTAGTGTCGATAGGTAGGCGCGGAGATGGACCAGCTCTGGGCAGAAGACCAGTTTTACTTTTCTTGAGGTTGCGAGTTGGTAGAGCGTTGGCTGCTTCAGTAGAGGGTGGGCTTCTGTTTTGGAGGGTTCGTTCGCCTCGGGCTCGACTATGGTCTCGGCCGGATGTTCGTCGTTGGCGTTGCTGTTGCTGGAATCGAGACATGTGGCGTACAACTGTTCCACGAATATGTCCTTTGAAGCGCATACGACCAGCACTGACGACGGAGAGTCGCTGCCGAGAAGAGAGTGCACAAGCTCTGGCAGTTGGAGGCCAGTGAGGACGCGAGGTCTGGATGGTGCCATGATGTGATGTGAATTGGAGGCGACTGTTGAAAGGCTGGCTCAGGCGGAGAGTCGAGAAGGGTAGTAGAGCAACACCTGCGCACTGTACATGGTATGCGTTGCGGATTTCATGATGGGCCTCTCCATTTCTTCGCGTACATGAGTCTGAGGTTTGTGTAGGAAGGCAGTTGGCTCGAAGCAGTGTAAGAACATCGTCGTCGCTTGCTTGGCGGTGACCATCCGCCATCGTTCAATCCAAGTCACCCCGCCTCACTGTTGCGATCCAAAGAAACACGCGAGCACGCCCGGACGCTCTCTTGCGCCGGACACAACCAGAATGGAGTCCATCTCGCGCATCAGTGGCCTGCTGGAGACGGGTATGTACGCTTCCCGACCATGACAGCCTCAATCACAGTCACTGACAACCTACCCCAAGCGCGCGACCTCACTCTCGAAGCAGCCAAGGATGTTGGTCCCCGAAGGCCAACCAAGCCATTGCCGGCGGAACAGATCAAGAAGTTGCTGGACAGTCGACATGAGCGCGAGGTTCTGGACGGTCTGCGACGAGTCATTGCCGTACGAACACCTGCAACATGCCATCTTGGGAAGAGCTGTGCTGAGGGAACATTCAGATGCAATATGCAAACCCTCCGCAACCCACCTTGACCTTCTTCCCTGCCGTCCTCAAGACACTTTCAAATCCATACCCTTCGACCCGACCATTGGTGTACAACTACCTTCTCCACCATGCCGACCTCGATCCCGACACGACCTTACTATCGATCAACACCATACAAAAGTCGCTTTCCGACTCAAATCCGAGAGTGCGTGCTATGGCTCTCAAGACCATGGCAGGCATCCGCGTACCCATGATATCACAGCTTGTGAGCCTGGCTATCAAGAAAGGCACAAGTGATCTGTCGCCTATAGTCAGGAAGGCGGCGGCGCTGGCATGTGTCAAGTGTGTTACACTGGACCCGAACACGAGACCACAAGTGGAGGAATACCTTGCGAAACTGCTGGCAGATCAGCAATACTACGTCGCGGGAGCTGCGGTTCAGGCTTTTATTGAGATCTGTCCCGAGAGACTTGACATGATCCACCCAGTGTACCGGAAGTTATGCAAAATGGTTGTCGATATGGACGAATGGGGACAACTCGCTATTCTACAGCTGATGCCAGCTTACGCTCGCAAATCTTTCCCGAGAAGGACGAAGCGCGTGAAGCGAGCCGCAACTCGTGAGCAGAAGACACAGGACTTCTACGAGGACTTGGAACCAAAGGAGGAGCAAGAGGCGGACTTCGAGGAGATCGAAGTTCTTGACCCTGACCTCGAACTTTTACTGAAATCGGTGCAACCGCTCCTTCAGAGCCGCAATTCTGCTGTTATTGTGTCTGTCGCCAGGCTGTACCTCTATCTCTCACCAACCGAGCATCTGCCTCACGCTGTCGGTCCCCTCATAGCACTGCTACGATCGCCCAAAGATATCCAGCAGGTTGCTCTATACAACATCGTGCAAGTGTGCCTGGTCAAACCGACGCACTTCCTTCCTCATCTTCGTCACTTCTTGATCCGGACTTCCGAAGCACCACAGTCCTGGCGTCTGAAGCTCGAAGTTCTAACTTTGCTATTTCCCCATTCTGAGAAGAGCATTCAGGAACTCATACTTGCGGAGCTTGAGCACTTCTCTCGAGGCCATAACCCTGATCTCGTGCGTGAAAGCGTACGTGCAATCGGTCGATGCTCACAAGCTTCTGACGCAAAGACCTCGCGACGGTGCCTCTCGCTGCTGCTCAAGCAGATTCACAGCGCAGATTCTGTCTTGGTCGGTGAGGCAATGGAAGTTGTTCGACACATGATCCAACGGGCACCAGACGAACATCGAAAGACTGTTGTCCGGCTCGCGAAGAATCTTGATTCACTCCATTCTTCTGCAGCTCGTGCAAGTATCATCTGGCTTGTCGGCGAGTTCGCTGGCACTGATCCGGAAACGAACGTTGCTGCGGATGTCTTGAGGATCCTTGTCAGAGGTTACGCCAGCGAGACCGATGAAGTGCGAGCGCAAATTGTGCTACTCGCCGCAAAGGTTTACCTACACCACCTCAACGCGAAGAACGTAAAAACCAAAGCTCTGGATGCCCTGAAATCGCCGACGGAGGAGCGCTCAGAAAGCCAGGTGTTGTCGCCTCCGCATGAGGAAGGCGGATTTGCAGAATTCGAAGAGAACCAGACATCGGCACAATCACCTGAGAAAGAAGACACCATAACACTCTTGTACCAGCACACGATGCTACTGGCTCGATACACGCCTTCATACGACCTTCGCGACCGCGCGCGTGTCTATCGCGCGCTCCTAGCGCTACCGACAAGTACGGAACTCGCCAGTCTACTCCTACTTGCCCCGAAACCAGTCCCGCAGGCACCTTCACCCAGCGAAAGCCACAGGGGCTACACGCTCGGCAGCGCAAGTCTAGTCGTCGGCAATGCAGCAGGAGTCAACGGGCTGCGTGGGTATGAACCTGTCCCGGACTGGGTTGCCGAAGGCGACGAGCCCGACGCTGCTCTCAGAGACGGTAGCGGTGGGAAGGAAGAGTACTATCAACCGCAAAAGACCGTCTCTGCTGGTCAGATGCTGGATGATGCGCTTGAAGCCGATCCCGGATACAAGTCTAATGGAAGAAAGGCGAAGACATTGGACGATTGGTTGGATGACGAGGAAGATGAAGAGGAGTCTGACAGTGAGAGCGGGAGTGAAGAAACCGAGGAAGAGTCTGAATCTGAGTACGAAACGGATGAAGATGGCGAGAGCGAAGAAGAGGAGAGCGAGAGCGAGGACGATGAGAAGGCTGGTTTGGTTAGATAAAGCCTACGAAAATCACACATCTTGTGCTTGATATCAGCCTTACCTCCATCTGCTGTTTTGCTTTGATACCTGACTTGCTCAAACTGTACCCAAAAGACTTGGAAAAACACTTGAACAGCGTTGGGTACGCGAAGCTTGCGACGTACTCGAATTGCTACGGCACTTCCGAACGCGCACAGTCGTGATATGTAACAAGTAGTGGGTTGTAACCGAACTTAACAGGGTCAAATTTACACGAAATGCTGGAATGTCTTATGACAGGCGTGCAAGATGATCGATCGACTTTACTGTATCCGAATGAAAACGCTTATAATGTACCTGAAGATGCACGACGTCGTGCATAGATTACTAGGAAAGGTTGACAGGAAGGAAAACCGCTGTGTTTCTTCGTAGCAAGCTCGCTTTTACACGGTATTCCCGGTGTCGGGATTGCTTTGAACTTGTGGGTCGGCGGGAAGGAACACTGGCACGGGAGAGGACTCGGGTGCCGGTGGAGCTAAGGCCTCATCTACATGTAGTAGTAATACCGGGTTGCAGCAGTCAGCAAGTATGTCGAATGACCAAGACCCGGGGATGCAGCGGGCGGCCTCAGAGAGCTTGCTGAATTCGCTAGATGTCGCCTCGACTCCCATGTCAAAGAGATGTTGCTCGGATGTCTGAACCTCGCACGTGGAATTTTCGTCCGGATAGATTAACATGGAAGTCTTGTTCACCGGCGCACACATTCTCCTCAAACGGTCAAGAATTCCCTGTTGCACTGACAATACATATGCTTGGTTCACCTCGAAGCCCTTCAATGGGCTATGCACATAGCCGTGCTTCTTGACTTCGTCAGTGTCGTTGCTATGGTGAGCAAACGCGACAGATGCTGCCTTCGGAGAATCCGTCATGACAGACCCGGAAGTGAATCTCGAACGAACCGGGCTCGTTGAATCAAGCGTGTGAGGCCTGGGGTGACGTCGAGGCATAGGATGGAAGATATGTCTTCTGACTCGGCTCTCCTTGGACACTATCTGTATCCGCTTGAATCCAGTAATATCAAACCCGTCCGCCTCACGTCGTCTTTTGTGGTTCGTCGGCTGCGGCCCGAATGCGGATTTGAAAGATGCCACGCCGAAAGTCGGCTTGTCTAACCAAGGCTTTGGTGCTGGAGGCGTTGGTTTTGGCTCGACTTCTTCAATCTCAACTATCCGGCGAAAACACAAACCGCAAGTATCACTATCAAGATGTCAGCTTCGAAGATATCACTGATTTGAAATTGACGAACATACCAGTGGATTTCTATGTCATGGGAATCCGAGACGTCAGCTTGACACCTTGGACAAGCTGCCTGGCAGCTTGCAGGAACCCGAGTAGATGAGCCGAAAGTTTCAATGGTAGTTTCGCGTTGGAACAGGAGGCTCATATTGACCCTCTGGCCCGGTAGAAAGGCACCTTCCCAGTTCCTTCTGCGGCTTATTTCACGTCCTGTGGCATGGTCTTGCAAGGTCCAATGTCCCCTTCGGATCTTTTCATGGCCCTGTATACCGCGAAATCGAGTCTCTAGGACAGCGCCAAATGCTTCCCAGGAAGAAATGAATTGCAAGTGGACTGGGCTGATCCTGCCGATAGCATCTTCAAGAATGAAAGGCTCATTGAACATCGATCGCTCTAGGTAGCCTGGAAGACTAGTCTTCAGAGCAAGGACCATTTTGTAGGTAGCCATGTTGACGAAAAGGATCTTTGCCATGGTAGCCTTGGCCTCTATGCACAGTTCACCAATCTTGGCTAACCACTTGACAATGTGATTGGAGATCGAATTTGTCTGATCAACCAGCGACTTGGTTTCAGTGGCAGTGTCCGAGATCTTGGACAAGGCGCGGCGGTGCGCCTGGACGTGGTTCGCTAAATCGTCGGCAATTTGATTGGAGAGCGTATGCGTTTGGAAGACCAGTGTGTTCGTCTGAGAGGCCACCACACTCGTCTGAGAGACCAGTGTATTTGTCTCGTCGACAGTATCGGAAATATTTGACAATGCACCGTGTTGCGCCTGGAGGCGGGTTCCAGTGTCATCGCCGAATCTCACCAAGATGTCCCGGTTATCTTTTCCAACACTCCTGTATCTTGTTATTCACGATCTTCTTTTGTGCAAGGTCTCCTGCTCATACCATGTTGTCGCACCAAGCGCCAGGCTCAGAGAAGCAGTCTGGCTAGCGATCTCTGCGTGCAACCTAACAACCTCCTCCTTTTCACCCGTTTGCCATCGAATCTTCGCCACCGTTGCCTTGAGCATCTCGCTCTTACTACGAGCTCCAGAGCTCCCCAGTGTTTTGTCATATTTCTTCAGCCGAACGTTGAAGCCTTCGATGAATTTGCGGCAGTTTTGGGCGATCAGTAACGTGGTATCATGCAAGGCAGTGACCTCGAACCTTCGGGTGGCAGTCCATGTCGATGTAGTGTTGCAGAGGTGGTCGATACGGCCGAGTACATCTCGCAGAAGGTTGAGTTCGTCGACGAGTTGCTTGTACTCCGCCTGCGAGCCACGGCTTTCGTTGAGGGCTACGACAAGATCCTTGATGAGGAGCCCGACGGAGACGATGTCTCCGACAGATCCAAAGGTGATTGGCATCGCTTTGTGCTCGCTGTCTTGTTCTAGATTCTCCAAGGGATGGTTAAACTGCCGTACTTAAGTAAAAATATTGACGCAACTTTAGCTCAGCTGGGTATGTTAACGTACATGTACAGCCGGCTTCGAAGAAAGGCGCTCGACCTTCGCTATAAAGCAGACGATCAGGTAATGCATAGCCCCAAACACAACCTTGATGCAACTCCTGCTCAGCCTTGTGCAACATTCGTTGGCTGCATGCACCCCGCGCTGAGGCGCTATCACACGTGATGTTCGCAACTCTTGGTTGTATAAGGTGAATACATATCTATTTATCGTCAACAGATCAACCCCAAGTTCCACCGCCTGCTCTACCGCCCTTCCTCTGCGCACTCAATCTCCAATCATCCTCTCCCGCAAACCTGTTGTGCAAGGGCTGGATCCTTTCAGCCTTCTTTCGCTTGCTCAATCCGCCCTCCTTACCCGCAACCTTGAAGAAAGTCGGAGCGGCTTCAACCAGCCACTTGGGCTCGATAGCTGTAACATTGTGCATGTATTCGCGCGTCGTCTCGACCAAGCTGTGGTAGATGACATGCTCGGCTGCTTTGCCAAAGAGAGCAGAAGAAGGGTGCAAATACACAGGAGTGCCTTCGACCAGCGTTTTATAGCCCTCAGTCGGATCCTTGCGCGCCGAGTTGCGGAAGAAGCCCGAGCAGAGCGCCTGGCGCACGCGAGTGGTGTCGCGACCGCACGACAGGATCTTGAGTTTGTGGCGTTCGAGGATCTGCACAAGCTGCTTGCGTACGTCTTCAGCGCGGCGCATGGACTTGGGCTGGATGAAGTTCTCGAAGCACCAGGGATCTGTCGACCCGGCTCGTTTCCAACCTTGGTAGACGTTGAGTAAGGTTAGGTGATCGCCTGCAGGGTCGTGGAATTTGGCTTTCTTCTGGTCGGCTTGCTGTTGCTTGTCTTTGGGACGGTGGAAGACAGTTTGTACGGCCGAGATCATGGCGACGATGGACAGCATTTCGTCCGAGCAGCCTAAGTCGATGGACATGATAAGACTCTTGGCGAGGGCAGGTTCCATGGGGAAGTCGGCCATGCGGCGACCGAGGCGAGTCAGCAGACCTTCTTCGTCGAGTGCGGACAGAGCGTAGAGCTCCTCGAGTGCTGTAAGCATAGTGTTCGTGGGTGGAGGATCCATGAAGTCGAAGTTGATCAGGTCGTTCACGCCCATTGCCTTCAGCATCAGAATCGTGTTTGCGAGATTCTGCCTCTGAATTTCGGGGATGGTCGTGGGTAGCATCTCGCTTTGGAAAGCCGCTTCGGTATACAGTCTGAAACATTTGCCCGGCCCTGTTCGACCAGCACGTCCCGCGCGCTGTTTCGCTTGAGCCTGTGAGATGGGAGTCACCTGCAACCTGTCCATGCCCAGTTTCGCATCGTAGGCTGTCTGCTTGACGAAGCCAGGATCTACGACAAAGTAGATACCGTCGATCGTGATGCTGGTCTCTGCAATGTTGGTGGCGATAACGACTTTGCGTGTGCCATCTGGTGCCGGGTCGAAGATACGAGAGGCAATTTCACTAGGCAACGCGCCGTATATGGGCAAGATCATGAGTTCGGGCACACTTGGACCCAGCGCTTTCATACGCTCGAATAGAATCTCGCAACTCGTGTCGATTTCTTCTTTACCCGTCAAGAAGAGCAGAATGTCTCCAGGAGGTTCCGTCAGGTGAATTTGCATGATAGTCGTCAGGGCAGCATCCAGGTAGTCGGATTCGGGCTCTCTGCTGTACATGATCTCGACCGGGAATGTCCGACCTGGAATAGACAGGATAGGGCACTCGAGGAAGTAGGAACTGAACTTCTCAGCATCAAGGGTCGCAGATGTGATGATGACTTTCAGGTCAGGGCGTTTCTTGAGAGTTTTCTTCAAGAGACCGAAAAGCACATCTGTTGCGATAGTGCGCTCATGGGCCTCGTCAAGCATGATGACGCTATACCGAGTAAGCTCAGGATCCAGAAGAATCTCTCGCTGCATGATACCATCGGTCATGTACTTGATTCGAGTGCTGCTGCTTGTCTTGTCCTCAAATCGAATAGTGTAGCCAACTTCCTCTCCGACTCTGCACCCAACTTCATCGGCCACACGTGCAGCCACACTCATAGCGGCAACACGACGTGGTTGTGTACAGCCGATGACGCCGTTGTTCGCAAAGCCGTCTTCCGCAAGATATTGTGTGAGCTGTGTGGTCTTGCCACTGCCAGTATCTCCGACTACGACCATCAATTGGTATTGACGCACCGCCTCAAGGAACTGTTTGCGCATCTTGAATGCGGGCAAAGACTCGCGTTGCTCTTTCATAGACATCATCGTTCGCTTGCCGAGCTCGCCCTTTCCAGTAGCAATCTTCTTCCACTCTGGCAGATCGATAGCGGCACGCGTCCCATCTTGTGGTTGTCGTAGATCAGAAGCAAATCTACGCTCGCTGGGTGCAACCATGGGATCTGCCCATTCTTGACCCAAATCTGTCTTCGCAGCCTCCTTTGCAGCCTTGTCTTGCGCTTCTTGCTGGCGCATGTCCCTGCGCTCCTTGGCCAGAACATCGCCTTGCATCGCTGCTCTGTTCATGCTACCGTCTGGAGCCTTGATAACGCGGATAGGACTGAGCTCTAATGATTGTTTCGTTTGGCCGGCCAAGAAGGGCGGCTCCTCCTCTCGGACCTCGATGTCCACATCCTCTTCTTCTTCGATGGTCTCGCCATTGAGCGCAGCATTGTAGTCGTCATCCTGAAGGTCAGGATAGTCGGCGGATTTGAGTACTCCAGACGCAATGAGTTGTCTTATCTCCCATCGTTCTGGGCTGGTCATTCGCTTCTTTTGTCTGTGTACCACATTTTGACCCTCTATAACTGGCACACCAGCGATGGGATCAAAGGTCCCAGCGCCGTTCAACCCAACCGCATTTGCTCCTGTGCCTGCAATTCTTTTGCCGGGATTGAGATCTTGACCTGACGATTGATCTACCTCTGCCATGCTCAGACTTATGCGTTTGTCCTGCACCTTCATCACTTTGACCTTGACTGGCTGGTCTCTGGAGAGGAGGTCGGATGGATGGTTGACCTTGTAATCTGCAATAGCAGACACATGCACCAGGCCGTCCACTCTGCCCTTCACTCCAAGTATGTTCACGAAAGCGCCAAAGTCCTTTACACCCGTCACCCTGCCGTCGTAAACCTTGTACTGTATAGGCTCGTCGTCCAGCACGGACTCCGGTGTTCGATCTCTTCGGCTCCGCCTTTCGTGCCTGTCTCGGTCTCGGTGGCGCGAACGTTCCCTGCGATGCTCCTTCTCTTTCGGCCGGTAAGATCTCGAGCGTCCGAACTCGTCCTGGAAGACGTAGTCGTCATTGCGTTTTGGCGAGCGCGACCGTGACCTGCGCGAGCGCTTGCGATCGTGAGGATTGGAGTGCGCAACAGGGCTCACACTGCGTTTCCGACTTGTCGTCGGCTTTTTGTCGCCAGCCATTGACTCCAGCAGTGCAAATGTGTCGTCCAGTTCGGCTCCTCCAGCATCAGGCTCCTCCTCATCATCGAATGTTGGCACCTTGTCCGGCATTGACAGGCCCTTGAACTTCTTGCTCTTGTCATCTTTGCCATGGCCATTCGTGTCGTTGGACGTAGCGTTCGCGTCGTTCTTGTATTTCGGGTGCAGAGTCCTAACCAAGCGATCGATCGAAGTCGTCAGACTCTCTGGGAAGTCGTAGTCCGCCAGCGACCTCTTGAAGGCTTCAGGCGCATCGCGATGCTTCTCGTGCTCGGCAATGACGAACTCTGCGATAGTCGAGTCTGCCACGCCGAGGTAATTCTGCAGCTCAGACGAGACTTTGCTGACCAGCGACAGCCTCTCCAGCTCCTCGAAATCGTCCATGGTAGGCGGTAGGTGCAGTGTTCTGTACGCGACAGACGACTATCTGCGACTCTTGGTAACAGGTCGCGCGGCCTCACTCTGATGGCAGGCACTTTGACGATCCCCAGTCCCGACAGCGGACGATCCCGTCCGCTAAGATATCTCGGATCAGATAATTGTTGACCCCACTTGCTTTTGCTTTTCGCCCCGCGTACGTCAAGCCGGAGAGAAAGATTTAGAAGACGGCAGATTTCATGTGAAGATTTCGAGTCACTACCGCATTAGTAATTACTATTGGCATTCGCATATACTAGACGCGTCCTGCCTTCGCGCATTCTGTTACCAGATCTGCACATACAACACAAACATCATTCAACCATGGCCGCACAACAAGGAAACACGCGCCTGACCGGCACATCGCTGGCGAAGGACCTCTTCAAGGACATGGGCGCTCAAGTCGCAAACATGAACTCTGGGGTGGCGGGCGAGGAAGACAACGAGTCTAAGGTCACAGAAGAGATGGAGTCGCTGTGCATGAACTGCCACGAAAATGGCATTACAAGACTGCTCCTCACCAAGATTCCCTTCTTCCGCGAGATCGTGATCATGTCCTTCTCTTGCGAACACTGCGGACTGCAAAACAATGAGATCCAGTCTGCCGGCGAGATTCAACAGAAAGCCGCCAGGTATGCCTTCAGGGTGGAAAGCGACGAAGATCTGAAGCGTCAGGTCGTCAAGACCGACATGTGCACCTTTAGAATCGAGGAGCTGGACCTGGAGATCCCGCCTGGAAAGGGCCGTTACACCAACGTAGAAGGCGTGCTTTCTACTATCAGAGACGACCTTGCACAACATCAGGACGCACGCATGCAGCAGATGCCAGAAGTTGGAATGAAGGTGGCCGAGGTTATCAGGGGTGTGTCGGACATGGTTCTAGGAAACAGATACCCGTTCATGATCACTCTGGACGACCCTTCAGGAAACTCCTGGTTCGAGCCGAGGCCAGGTGATGCCGCTGGCAAGTGGGCTAAGCACGACTACAACCGCACACCCGCACAGAACGCGACTCTCGGTCTGGGCGACGACGTGCCCCAGCCCGCTCAGCAAGATGGTGTAACAGCACCCGAGACCGAGATCCGACCAGAGTACCACGCAGAAGGCCTCGTCGGCGCCAACTCATTACCCAAGGATGGCGAGAAGCAGGGCAACAACGTCGACGAGGAGGACATTATCGAGAACCAGGTCTACTCATTCCCCGCATCCTGTCCCGGTTGCACGCGCCCTTGCGCCACCAACATGAAGATGGTCAACATCCCCTACTTCAAGCAAGTCATCGTCATGAGCACCGTCTGTGACGACTGCGGCTACCGCTCCAACGAAGTCAAGACTGGTGGCGCCGTGCCCGATAAGGGCTCCCGCATCACCCTGGACGTCAAGACCCCCGAGGATCTCTCCCGCGACGTTCTCAAGAGCGAGTCCGCCGCCCTCTCATGTCCCGAACTGCAACTACGCGTTGAGCCCGGCACCATGGGCGGCCGCTTCACCACCGTCGAGGGTATCCTGGAGAACATCAAGCGCGACCTTCGCTCGCAAGTCTTTGGTCTGGAAGACGGCGATGCGCCGGTCCCCGAGGACAAGGGCGGCGATAGCATGACCAGCGACTCGAAGCAGACCTGGGAGCAGTTCTTTGCCAGCGTCGGCGAAGCCATCGCCGGCAAGAAGACTTTCACCCTTGTCCTCGAGGACCCTCTGGCTGCCAGCTACGTTCAGAGCTTCACGGCTCCTGAGCCCGATCCTCAAATCAAGGTCGAGGAATACGACCGAACTGAGGAGGAGGAAGAGGATCTAGGTCTGAGGGACATCAAGACCGAGAACTATGCGCAGGACGCATAGACGTCAAGCACCAGTGACGCAAGTGGGATCTAATCAAACGGCGGGAAGAAGAGGAAAAGTTCTATACTTCAGCGAACGAGTGGGATGAAATGATGCATTGCAATGATACCTAGACACAAATTTGAAAAGTCACTTCACAGTACATGTCAGCAACAGTGCCCGGGTTGTCGCAATCTCTTCCCCTCGAAACAATGGGTTCATCACCGCTCACCCTGGAAAGTGTGTGCCTTAAGAGCTGGAGCAGAAATTTGCGTTTTCTCGTTACGTGAGCGTCGAGCCCTTGATCGAAGGGCTGGGAGAGGCTACTATCTATGTATTTGCAACATCAAAACATCCCTCGTCGGAAAGCTGATCTAGCAGCGAAAAGAAAAACAGTCAGGAGAAAAAAGGGGAAGCAAGAAAGAAGGGAAAGAAACGAAGGTCTCCAGGCCAAGGAGCCGGAATCCTTGAACGAATGCAGTGGCCGACCTGATGCTCGAATTGATCAGATCACACTGTTGCAGTCCATCTGTCGTCAATCGCCTCTCGCTCAACTCTTCTGCGCCAGGCCGAAGGTGAGGTCGCCAAAGTTGAAGACGGCGAAGTACTGCTTGAGCAAAACGGCGCCGTAAATCTGGATGCCCTGGTTCTGGTTTCCTTGCACGCCGCCGAAGCAGGTGTTCTGGCCGATCCGAGCGTACTCGATGTCGGAACCGTTGATGTGGGCCATGAAGCCGTTGTCTCCGATGGCCACGCCGAACGAGGGGATGTCGGCGTCGCAAGGGTAGACGTAGCCGCCGGCTGATTGGGACATGGAAGAGCCCTCAATCTGGCTGTAGTAGGCTTGGGCAACATCTTCGTCGACCATCATGAGGGAAGTGCCAGTGTCGGCGATAGCGGTGCTAGCGCTGGGGTTCTTTACATCTTTACCGCCAATGCTGTAAACGTTGGATGTGAACTCCCAGTAGCCACGGCTGGTGTCGATCTTGGTGTAGTGGAGCTCGCCCTGGTACTTTTCGGTGTCGATTTTGCCGAATTCGTAAGTGCCAGCGGCATCGACGTCGAGGTCTGCTGTGAAGGCCTTTTCCTCGAGCTGGTCGGCAACGCTCTCGAAGAAAGTCTGTTGGCCTTTAGGCTGGATGGTGTTGATCTTGCCAAAAGCAAGGCCGAGCAGACCGTCGTTGTTCTCGTCAGCAACGAATGCGCTGGAGACGGCGGTGGCTATCTCGACGGCTTGTCTGGTCGCTGTGATACCTCCGACGTCGACTTGATCGAAACCGACAGTGCCAGAAGCGCCGCTGCCGTCGCCGTACGAGATGTCCCACGTTGCGCCATCATAGTCTTCCCAAGTGTCGCTCTTGCTCGAGTCGAAAGCAGCGTGATCGCCACGCTCGCTTGAAGAGAGCGCCGTGCTGAAGACCCACCTGTATGTAGTTAGTACACGAGAATCATTGCTTGTGACGGCGAACACTTACAGATCGGCGGAGCCAGTGTCGAAGTTCAAATTGAGTTCTTGGCCACCAATAGTCACAGGTGAAAGGTACTCGGATTCGTTTTCCTCCGGGTGAGCCTGAACCTCGCCGTCTCCGTCGCTTTCGCTGGACGAAGAAGCAGAGGCAGTGGCAGAGGCATAAGTAGGGGGTGCATCGGAAGTCGAAGCAGGAGCGGAAGCGGAGGCAGAAGCAGAGACGCGGGTGGAAAATGTGGTACCAAAGCTAGCGCCGAAGGTGGTGTCAAAGCTGACGTCGAAGCTTGATGCAACGGCATCGCTAGTTGTAGCCACGGACGACGTTTCTGGATAGGGTGCTGGCTCGGTGGCGTAAGAGGTTGGCTGAGCGCCGTAGGAGGGTTGATCGCCGTATGAGGGAGGCTGAGCACCAGAAGATGAGTTTCCGGCACCGGAAGATTCAGTACCTTCAGGAGACTCGCTGCCATCGGAAGACTCGTCGCCATCCGAAGAGCCAGAGCCGTAGGAAGGCGGAGCACTGGTCGAAGACGACGGATCGGCAGGGTCTTCTGGCGAGCTGGCAGCAGAATCGTCACCACCAGAGTACGGTGCCGGAGGAGGCCATGAGAAAGTAAATCCTTGGCCGTTCCAAGAGCCGGTGATGCTCCAGTTGAATTTGTTGTAGACACGCGAAAGCTCGGTGCGAGGGTCTCTGTTGCCTCGATGTCCGCGAGTCAAAGACTTGAAGCTATGCTTCAAGCCCGACAGACCGCTTAGCGGGTTGAAGACGGGCTTGGGTGCCGGGGCGGCCAGCGCGAAGGCGGCAAGGGTGACGATGAGCAGGACGAGTGAGCGAAGCATGTTGTCGAGTGAAGGTGGTTTTTGGTGACTGTTGCTGAAGAGCAGTGGGGGTGATAGCAGCCGGTGCTATTTGTACCTAGTGAGCGTGTGGTATGAAAGAGTGGACTCGTGAATGAGAAGAAGAGGAGCAGATGACCGGCCTGTCAAAGGTGGCGGCTGCTACGAAAGAAAGGAAGGAACGAGATACTGAGTTTGCTGTCGAAGCGAGTGGGTGCAACACGAGCGACTCGGTGGTGGGCGAGGGAATATAAAGAGAGAGTGTGTGTGTGATCAATTGATTGATTGATGTGGAGTCGTGAGGGAACCGAGCGAGTGAAACGTGAAGGACCGTGAGGACCGTGAGGCACCGTTTCGCAGCACGGGGCAGAAACAAGGCGCAAACAAGACGCGGCTGGGCACTATACGCACCTCTCTTCGACTCTCTTGTATGCCGTTAAGACTTCCATGCTTGCACTTGTACTGCTTGCTTACTACTGCTGTGCTGTAGTATGTACAGTAGCAATGGTCGCCCCTGCTCACCAGCTTTACTCCGTCCTTGTATGCTGCCACTGATCGATCATCATGTTCATGTGTTACTCACCTCCTACCAAATTGCGTTACTGACCATGCTCGTGTGCTACCACCAAGACCTGGCCATGCTCGCCTGCTGCATGTTTGCTCCTGCTCAGACTCGTCTTCGGTCTCGGCCATGGCCGTAACGGTAGACTACCACTCCACCACAACCTCGTCATTTCGCCATCGCTTCATCTCCTGGCATCGCACCTGTCAAACTGCCGTGTTCGCGTCGGCTTGCATGGTCCACAGCAGCTATCCGTTCAACACTTGAGACGATCCCAACCGCCTGCGGCACGGCTTGTGTGAGATATTGGGAAGATGATTCAGCAAATGATGGGCAGTAATTGCTGTAGTCGGCGGTCCAGATGCCATCGTCCTGGACGAAGCCCGTGTTTGAGAACGCGCGGTTGCAAAGTTAGAGTTCGCGCTAGACTGTATATGAAGCACGCTAGAGATGTCGGGTCCCACGCTGCTGATTCGCTGGCGCCTACATCTGATTTGTTTCGCCTCGAGCGAAATCGCTTCATTGGTTCTCGCGCCTAGAACAAAGACATCCTGCTCTTTCTTCCTGGGAGTGATGTTTTCCGAGTGCTCATCATTGCCATCTGTCGTTCAACTCCTCAATCCAAGTGTCAAGTCCGACAGATCCAGCCTGCATTCAGAATCCAGCGGTATTTCCAGGTTCGCTGTCTGGAAACAGCCGCAATCTGCCCCGGAGCGTTGTAAGTTTTGCCTGCTCAAAAGATGTAAGGTTGAGACCGCACCTCCAGTCATCTGACTCGTCTGGTGCTCTCGACTGGCAAACAATTCTACGGACCGTTAGCGGAAGGCCGACGCTACGAGTTCGTAAGGCTGCCAAGGCACCATTGCTACACCATCTATCCATCAGCGGTCAACGTTGCGGCTCCGACGGGTCGAAGACTGAAGTCTGGAGCAGAGAAGTCTCTCGGCATCGGACGATGTTGGGAAATCACCTTGGGTGCATGGAAGGTCCATTCCGCTGACGGCTTCTTCACGGACACCCGAAACATCTAGATCTCTGCCATCATCGCAACGAAAAACGCCGTGAGACCACACCGCAAGCCGCTGACACAAAAGCTCAGCTCATTAATTCATTAAAGCAGTAACTACTTGCTGGTGATATTTACAGTCCAAGATCCTCCATTCCAACACTGCCATCGCAATTGCCTACTTGGATGTGTCCACGACGTAGCGACCTGCGATCTTACCCTCGTGCATCAAATCGTACACCTTCTGCAGCTCGGAGAGACCGACGACCTTGTACGGAGACTTGATCAGACCGCGGCGGTAGAACTCGAGCGCCTCTGCGGTGTCCTTGCGGTTGCCCACGTACGAGCCCTTGATGGTGACCATCTTGATGACAGACTCGAACACAGGTGCGCGGAGGTAGGCGCCGGCGGGGAGACCGATGCACACAACTGTACCGCGTGGGCGGACGTACTATTATCTTTGCATTAGCACTGTCATCGGGAGCACACGAACATAGCGGATGATCACACCTCTGCGGCCTGCTGGAAAGGCTTCTCGTTGACAGCGACCAAGATGACCGCGTGAGGTCCCTGGCCGTCCTCTGTCGCCGACTGGACGTCCTTGATCACGTTCTTGCTGGTGGCGAAGTCGACGAATGCACGGGCACCAAGTTGCTCCATGCACATCTTCTTCTTCTCGTCTCCAGAGTCGATGGCAATGACCTGCAGACCCATCGCCTTTGCGTATTGCTGGGCAAGGGATCCGAGTCCACCACCAGCTCCAACGATAGCGACGGTCTGACCCGGCTTGGCTCCAGACTCCTTCAGACCCTTGTAAACGGTGATACCAGCGCACAGTACTGGGGCGACGGCATCAAGGGCGATGTCCTTGTGGAGGCGGGCAACATGAGCTGCCTTGGCAATGCAGTACTGTTGGAAGGTACCGTCGACGGTGTATCCGGAGAGGAGAGCTTTGGCGCAAAGAGGCTCATCTGCAGTGTTTGTCAGTTTGCATTGCTTGAGACGTATGAGAGTGTCCTCATGGCAACATACCAGATTGCTGACAGAAGTCACAGGCCAAGCAGCTGCCGTTGATCCACTTAACACCGGCGTGGTCGCCAATCTCAATGTCGTTGACTTGGTCACCCTTTGCCACTACAACACCTGCACCTTCGTGGCCTCCAACGAGTGGGAGCTTGGTCGCGAGCGGCCAGTCACCGTTCACGGCGTGAAGATCGGTGTGGCAGACACCGGAGAACTTGATGTTGATGAGGACCTCGTCGGGACCGGGCTTCTGAACATCAATCTCCTTGTACTGGACTGGGCCGCCGGTCTTCTCAATGACCATGGCCATCTGCTTCGAGGGGACTGAGGGGGCCATATTGGTGATGTTTTGTTGGTTATTGGTTTATTGTGTTAGGTTTGCTGGTTGCTGGATGTTTGATCGAATCCTGGATGGCAAGAAGACTGGTACCCTGATCAGAGCACATCCTGTCCTTCTTATGTTTCTGGAGGCTTGGTCTGTTGTCGAGTCTACCCCACATGTGCCTCACTTCAAATGAGGGGGGCATTGTGGCAGGCCGACCAATGGCTCTGGTGGTTTCGGCCTGAATCCACAATCTAGAAGCTCAGGAAATGCCACCTTCCGGCTCTAAGGAACAATCTTTAACACCCTGGATTTGAGGTCAAGCTTCAATCTCCCATGCATGCATGAGCCCTCCATCTTGATCGAGCGCACGGCGAGAGTCGGGTCCTGCAGTGCTCCGTATCTCGAAGCTCCCGGTTGCCCTTGTCGAAAAACAATTCATCGTTCCCGCATCACAACCACGCCCAGGCATCGCACGGTGTTTTCCTCGGATCCACGGACGAAACCCTGCCCTGTCGTGCCTGTATAGCAGCTGACAGCAAGTAGCTCTGCTAGCTGCCAATGTTCCCCCAGAGTACGCGTGCCACGGCGCGATCTCGAAGCCAAAACCGCAGTATAGGCCCTGGTCGTGGCTCTACTTTTCCCCGCGCTGCTCTGCCCCCACTTCTCCATCAAAAAACGGCCACCCCGCCTGGAGCCGTCCACATGCAGGGCAGGTACTCGTGACATCTCAGAGCTCAGTCTCACCCTAATCCACGCGCGGCGCCGGCTCGAGAGCTCTCCATCATGACGAATGCGCATCTTTTTTTGTTCTGTCATCCCGTTGATCTGGAACTCTCACACGGCACTCCACTTCCGAATCTTAGGCGCCAATGTGGCTTGATGTTGGTGACCTTGCTATTGGTCTCGGACGAGCGCTGGTGCACGGGTCAGACGCAGCGACGCCAGCGATCTTAGGATCCTTCGCATGGGAATGCGAGCTTGGGTTGCATTTCGCCTCTTCCTCCTCAGCTGGGTGGTATGGCTTTTGGATTGCTCTGGACAGTCAGCGATTATGCTTTTTCTGTCAACGAGGCGGGAGCGCAAGCCCCAAACAGTCTCCATGGCTCCGTGGCTTGACGATCTAGTAGCAACAGCTACAGCTCTCCTGGAAGTATCCCGCCACGGGCAGGCCACCGTTCTGCATGATGGTGAGATTACTCCCCCCTGCCGACATGGTGCCGTCTTCTGCGGTCGAAAGGAAATTTCCCAGTCTTTATCGTTGGATTGCAAAATCGTGCGGTATAGCAGTTTGCCTCGAGAACAACCATTGGTGTTGGGCCAGCGGATGGCGTTTATTGTTGATTGTTGTTGAGTTTGCCTGCCTGCAGCTTCCTTGATGGCCCATATTCGAATGCGTTGAGCATCCTTCGGTCTTATGGCACACTGGATCTCGCGACGTTGCCATAATGTTCGGAAAGCGTCTTGTTGATTTGTTGGACCAAGAAATATGCCGGCAACCAGACCGAGTCGGATGACCCGCAGCTTTCACGGGCGTTACGGCAAATTGCGCCGATTGCTGCAGTCGAAGAGTGAGCAGGAACACTGATCCCTTGCGCTTTGACGAGGTCGAGGTCAGCCTGTCCTCTTTCGACCAGCGCTGGAGCAGGAGTCCGTGTTTGGGGAAGGGTTTGAAGTCGAGTGAACTCGAAGACCACCCCAAATTATAGCTTCGACGAGCAGGTACCTTGATGGTCGCACCAAAAGATCACCAAGACTTGAATTTTCTAGGTAACGACACCTCTTCGCGCGCCTTTCGTGAAGGCGACACGATCCCTGAATCGACTGAAAGAAAAGGACAAGAGCTGCGGGCATTGAGAATAGGATTCGGTGGATGCTGGACAAGCGCCCACTACCGTAACCGGCACGCACGATTGAGCTCAGTGGACGATTGCTGCAAAAAGAGCAACAAATGCATGGAAGTACTCGTGTTTGCCGGAGCATAAAACGTTGACAGCTACCACACTGATCAGATCCTTAATACACATACAATCGACACAAAGTTAGCTCAGCCCTCCGATCTCATTGCACCTTCTTCGCATTCGCCTGACCCTCCATATACCCCGGCCTGACCAGCAAAAAGTACGCACGAATCGCAACCAAAGCCCCCATCGTAGTCATCGAAGTCCAGAGTGCCTCGCTCTTCAGGCCACTGTCACCATTCAGATACTGCATAGCCATGGCCGCCGCAAGGGCCATCTCCGCCGCCGCGTACATCTTGTATGTCAGTTTACGCAGCGTGGGAGCTTCGGCCGTATGGGGCACGCTGAGGATCAGAGGCACCGTGAGGCCGGCGACGATGCAGCCACACCACTGGGTAAGAGCGCAGGCTGCCGGCGTGATGTGTTCGGGCGATTCGACGAGCCAGCTTAGGACGTAGTCAGGTTCGATGAACATTGGGACTACGGAGGCGAGGTTCAGGCCTGCTTCGGCTAGGAGGATGTAGCGGAACATGCGGACACCGTTCATGGCCATTGTTGTTGATTCCTGGGGGTTTGGGCGGTCGGCTCTGGAGAATTGGGGCGATGTTCGATGGTCGTTGCAATTTGCGATGTTGTTGGCCGGGGAGAGCACGTCTGAGATGTTTGTCTTGTTAGGTAGGCAGTGAGACTCAAAGATCACTTTAGAATCGCTTGTGTACAAGCATCGGTGAATAGAACAATACGGGGCGTTGAGTGAATGGAGGACATGAGTTCAACATCTCAGCATAGTCGTGGCGTCAGCGTTAACGTACTTGGCAAGCGAGCCGG
>Ga0265797_10000625_pt1 | contig 64179 bp, 59 predicted proteins | sample P2T30metagenome_FD_192433 | JGI IMG/M metagenome (GOLD analysis project Ga0265797, IMG submission 192433) | Plant litter microbial communities from East Loma Ridge, Irvine, California - P2 T30 | ecosystem: Environmental > Terrestrial > Plant litter > Unclassified | place: USA: California... | reverse complement strand
GACGCCCCTGAAGTCGTCCACTTGCTCAAATAGCTTTTCTAGGTCAGACTCTTTGTATGTACGGTTCTGATGTGCGCTGAAGCTGCGGAGATATTCGCGGAGGAACTTTCGTCGGATGCTTCGTGTGGGCATGGCGCTGTAATCGCAGTCAAAGCCCCCCCATTCGGCGAAGTGGTTGGCGAGGTCGAACGATGCAGGGGCTGGCGTCGCGTACTCGTAGTCAATGAAGGAGATGGTTGCTGCGGGCTCAGGCTCCTCTGAACCCCCCGAGACGCTCGAGCGACGGGAAACCGGGGCGGACGACGGCGAGGGCTCGATGATCACGTTGCCACTCAGCAGGTCGCAGTGGGCGAAGACGAAGGGAGTGGCGCCGCCCACGCCGGGGGTATCGACTAGCAGTTTAGTCAGGCTCTCGAGTTCTGTCATCAGCTGGTCGCGGCGAGTCGATTGCGCGGTGGTGCTTATGGGGAGCGCAGAGATCCATCGCTGCATTGTGGTCCACACGTTCGGGACGGGCTTGCCCGGGGTGAGTTGTGCCATGTCTACCAGTGAAGCACGCTTGGTGGAGGGTGACAGTTGTGAGGGCGCAGGACATGTGCTGCTGATACTGGCTATAGGTAACGTTGCATGCCATTCCCCCAGCCTCTGAGCTACTCCTCGCCATACCTCCGGACGACGCAGATCGGCAGGTGCGCACACGCTGCCTGCAATGTACTTGTATAGGAGCCCGTTCTCAAAGCGGGCGTGGAGCGTGGGCGCGAGGCCGTGGCGGGCGAGCAGGGAGTGCGACCGCGTCTCCTCTGTAGACAAGTCAGCGGGGGAGGCTTCTTACAGGCGCCAAGCACGCACTCTCGCGGTCTATGAGGACGTCGGTGCCCTTGCCGTATGCGCGCAGCAGTATGGCGTCCTCGTCGACCTCCGTCTTTGACAGGCCCGGCAGGTTGTTTACCGCTTTGAGGAGCTACACCACGTGTTAGCACACGTCCAGGCGGGGCAGTGTGGGCCAGAGAGCCCGAGCGGCGCATACTGTGTTTGTGATGCCGTCGGTGAACCTAACAAAGTCGATCGTGTCCGTCGACTCTCGCCATTCTGGCTTCAGTGTGAGCACGAGACCGAGTGCCGAGTTGCGCGAGTCGGTGTTGTCGTAGTACTGCGGGATGAACCGCAGCGAGTCGTACGGCGATTGTGCTTTGCTCATGATTACTTCTGTGAGTGCTTTGTTGGTATGGAGCGTGCAGGTGGTGCAGTTGGACGCGCGGAAGGTGCTCGGTGTGGTAGTGGTAGCTCCTTCCTTCACGTGCGCGACAAGGACGGATCTTCAAGGAGGGCTATGACGGTGCGTGATTGTATCAAAGTATGCCTGGCGCGAGTGATTGCTATGAAGTATCGCACAACGCACGCAGGTACAGTACTGTGTACAGACAGTTGACAATTCGAGGGATTTCAAGGGTCCCGAGGTCGCGTGGGCAAGAGGTCGGCGGCGCACCACTAGCCCAGAAACAATGGCCATCAGGACACCTCTAGACAGCCACACGGTGACGTCGTCCAGCCACACCTGGCTGCGTAACATATGCGCTCCATCGTGAAAGACCGCATATGGGCACAGCCTGCTGCTTCAATTCGTTCTTGCGGCTGTATCGGATGCACAAGTCTTAGCAAGCCTGCAGCGTGTGGGGTGTCTGCTGTCTACTCCCTACCAGTCGAAGCCTTGACCGATTGGTTCGGCACATGCCAAAGTGTGAAGCTTGCACTGGATGACGTTGCGGGCCCTGTTGTTCGGTATGTGAGCATGCGGATATTCATTACACTGTGACGCGGGGCTCAAACGTAGTGCGAGAGAACACAGCGTGAATGTATTCCAAATCGTTACCTAGTTGATGCATTGAAGTAACCGTCCTGGTGGTCTGTTGTCTATCCCAAGCCTCGTCAGGGCCAACTTTGAATATTGTGACAGTATAGTAAGACTTCAGAAACACCACGTCGACCGTCGTGCTTCATCAACACTGTACACCATACTTCCTTAACGTGTCTTTTCCTGTCGTAATCTTCATGCCGATTCTGTGTCCCGAGCACGTCAGCGATCAGACTCATTCAAGAACATGTCTCTGGCTTAACGTACCTTGCATCCAAGTCAAACCCTCCCCATTGAGTAACTTCGTTGAGCCAATCTCTGCATGCTTTGAGCATATCCATATGCTGACCCGGCTGCCCATCCGCATCAGCTTCGCGCCAGATATTAGCAGCCATTTCATAGCGAGCACACGGTGCTGTCCAGTTATCCTTCATGTCGCCCTTGAAAAGCAGCCTATCGTGCGGAATGATCTCCATCTCCAAGATGGCCTTGGATTCCGCCGTCCTATCCATATTCCGGAGAATGGATGCACGAAGGAGATGTAGAATCGACTTCTCATCTAACGATTCCTTCGCCCAGTGCGGGTTTGCAGAGGACTCGCTCCAAGCGAGGTTTTCGAGCCCGGTCTCCAGATGGTCGATTCTGGAGCGCTTTGCGCCATTCCAGAAGTAAATCATCTCTTCGAGAGGAGAGACGCCGATTGCGTCGATGAAGTCGCAGTTCCACTCCTTTGCTCTGGCCTCCCATTTCTGCAGCTTGCGGTTGACAAATATATCGAATGGTAGCTGGCGGCCCATGAACCTCTTCTTGCCAATATTTGGAGCTACTTTGTCGAACAGCGCCTTGGTCTCAGTCGCATACTTCTGGGCAGCCTCCGGATCGCTGATCTTGGCCCGGCGGTATAGCTCTACGTACGCAGAGCCGCAAATGTACCAGTATAAGGCGTGACTCCAATTGTTGAGTTCGATGCACTTTTGGAAAGCAATAGAGGTTGCTTTGTAGTCGTGCATGTACATGTTGTTGAGACTGCGTTCGAACCACGACAGGGCTTCGAGCTGTCTGAGCGGCGACTCGCCAGCGTCAGTAACGAACTTGATAGCTGTTTCAAGCTCCCGGTCAGCTGCCAGCATTCTTGATTCCTCTACCAGCCAGAGATGGCTCTTGGGATATCGCTATTGGTAATTAGCGTCCGAACGTACTACGAAGCTGTCCAGGACCTACGTTTCTCATAACTCGCAACAATGCCTTACATCGCTGTTTTGGATACGAGCCTTCGCCCTGTGAGGGGACAATGTCACACTATAATACTATCAGCGCCGGCTCTTCAAATGTCGATGTTGAACTTACAATACTTGAAAATCCATTCAGGTACCCCATAAGCACCACACCCGCCATAGCGCCATGAATGTCCTCGAACTTGGTAGCCTGCCACAACATCCTCATACCGCGTTCACGATCACCCTTGAAGCCGACAATCTTCAAAAGCGACTGGAAAGATGGCGGTACAAACGACAGAAGCAGCAGGAGCATACCAAAGCAGAAGTTCGACCCTGCCAAAACAAACTTATCGACAGGGTGATCGCTGAACGTTGAAAGATCCGTCTCTTCGCCGCCAAGTTCGTTTACCGTAAGCTTCTCGAAGTCGCTGATGACATCGGGTGTAGATATAGTAGGATTAGAGCCGATCTGTCCAGCTGGAACATTGATATGCCCTATATACTCCACGGGTGTTTCCTTGCCCCTGTTATCTTCTGCGGCGTCTACGAAATCGATATCGTCGTCGTCTTCATCTTCATCTTTGGTGATAGGTGTACTTGTCGCTGGTGGTTTCTCGCTCTGGACTGAAGTACTCAGGGGAGCGGTGCTCTTTCCGAGACTCGTAGTCGATGCCCCAAGTTTCGACCGTACAGATCCAGGCCTCGATCTAATTGTACCAGGGTTGACCGACTTCGTTGAAGCACTGGAGTTGATGCTGCTTGTGCTCCTTTGCTTCAAGAAATTTCGCTCGCTCTCCATCACGGCCTCAAGCGCAAGATATGCCTTCCTCAGCTTGTAGAAACTCTTGATAGCTTCCGTCAAGCTCTCGTTCAATAGACCAACCACTGCGCTCATCAATTGTGCCTCCGCCTGGCATACCGCATATTCCGTACCGGGAGGATAGATTGGAGAGTGGTAGGCATTGGGATCTTTCGCAGCCCGTCTTTGTTGTTCATATGCGGCACATTCGGCTTGGTAGAGAGTGCTGGCAGCTACATGAAGTCAGTTTCTCATACTGAAATCATCTTTGCTAGACGCGCAGACCTTCGCGCATGGTCTCCTGCTCAAATCCAAGAGTAGCACGCATGAACATGCAAACCCCGACTCCCAGCTGTACACAATGAGTTCGTCGTCCAGGGAAGCCATATGCGGCCCAAGTTTCAAGATTAGCACACCTGGTGAAAGGGTGAACTGCCTTTGCTCAAGTGTGCTTCAGCTGATTCGAGGTCGTCGTTCATGATGTATGTAACGGCTATGCTCGTGCGACATCAGTATTGTTCAAGCAGATGGCAGACTGTGGTAAGGTTTCGTACAGCTCATAGCATCTTGAACTGCACAACTTGTTAGTGGTCGTCAGAATGTACTACATTGTGATGCCTACTCTGGTTTAACTCATCGAGCGCATTGAGGCTCTTCGTATGCGTAGGCGCATGGCCCTTGAGCCACCCTCCAACTTTGAACATATCCGTGTCGATTGTTGCCAGACGCTTCAAACAATGTTTAATGCGAGGACGATGAAGATGAGTGATAAGGACAGTGTTGAGAAAGCGATCAAAGAAGGGAACGGCAGCTGTGAATCAAACCACCGACAATTGAGTAGAAGAGACAGAAGAAATCCTTGAGAGCTAATAGCTCCCTGAGTGGTGGGCGCGCGCTGCTTACTGCGTCGTCCGCTGCCGTGGAGACTACTGAACGAAGTACGTCATGCATGAATAGTACCGATGGCTGATGCATTCCGCCAGGAAAATGCTACCGCGGAACTTTAGGCTTTCAATGTGAGATTTTAGACTTGTGCAGCAAAGCGTAAGAATCAAGGCTGGATCCGCGGTCCCAAAATCCTGGTGAGACCGTACATATGTAACACCCCGCGATGCCCGACATGTAAGTGGCATGCGTCACGTGACTTCCCGCGCTAGAGCCGTTGCCGCTTCCGCTGGCAGCGAGCCGCATCCCAAGCTCAAATCCCAAGCTCCAAAACACCAGACTCACCATCTCTCGAGACTCCCACAAACGCCTTACAGACCCAATATCCACGCACAATCTCTCACAACCCGCCATCATGTCCGGCAACGCAACAACCGCAAAGAACGACAAAGCCACCGCCAACGACTCCAAGAACGGCGAGCAGCCCGTCTCACAAGACAAGAAGCCCGCGGTGCTCGAGGAGGACGACGAGTTCGAAGATTTCCCCGTCGAGGACTGGACCGAGGAGGAGACACAGATACCAAACGGCAACGCGCATCTGTGGGAGGAGAGCTGGGATGACGATGACACGAACGAGGACTTTGCGGTGCAGCTGAGGTAAGGGAATACCGGGCATGTGAGAGGAACAAACGCTAACGGTATGAAGGGAGGAGCTGAAGAAGCTGGGCAAATGAGCTACGAGCGGACGACTTTCACGAACAGCGAGCGCAACGGTGCCGACCAAGAATACGACACAACAAGGAGGATCAGGAGGATGAGATACACGATGATAGTTAGCCGAGAGACCTCAAGGGTTGAAAGCAGCTAGGCATGCATCAAGAGTATGCGAGTGAGCAAGAAGTCAGCCTCGATTGGACTCTCAAAAGCTACTCTACATGAATCATAATTTCGAAGATGTGCCTTGTCCACCTAAGCCTTTGTCTCCCGATGTGTGGATCTACTTACTCGAAAGCGCAGACACACCAGGCAGATCCTTACCCTCCAGCAGCTCGAGCGACGCGCCGCCACCAGTCGATACATGGCTCAGCTTGTCCTCGACACCGTACTTCGCCGCAACAGTCGCAGTGTCACCACCGCCAATGATGACAATCTTGCCGCTCTGCGCCGCCTCCACGGCTGCATCTAGCGTCTCCTTGGTGCCTTTTGCAAAGTTTTCGAACTCGAACACACCTGCAGGCCCGTTCCACAGGATCGTCTTTGCCTCGCTGATGGCCTCCTTGTACAGCTTGATCGACTTGTCGCCGCAGTCCAGTCCCATCCAGCCATCTGGGATACCTTCCTCGTCCGTGGCGTATCCAGTCTTCGCGTCTTCGGCGAACTTGTCTGCCGTGATGTAGTCCACGGGCAGCACGATCTTGACATTGTTTTTCCTCGCCTTCTCCACGAGGTCCTTGACCGTCTTGCTGCCTGCCTCGTCAAACAAGCTGTTGCCAATCTTCACGCCCTCGAGCGTCTTCTTGAAGGTGAAGGACATTCCACCGCAGATGATCAGGCTGTCGACCTTGCCGAGCAGGTTGTCGATGAGCTGAATCTTGTCGCTGACTTTGGCGCCGCCGAGGATGGCGAGGAAGGGGCGCTTGGGCTCTTCGAGGGCCTTCGCGAAGTAGTCGAGCTCCTTCTTGACGAGGAAGCCAGAAGCCTTTTGTGGGAGGTCAACACCAACCATGGAGCTGTGGGCGCGGTGGGCTGTACCAAATGCGTCGTCTGAAGATGGTTAGCTAATCTTGAACGAGGTGGAAGTAGTGGAGCGGTATATTCACTGATGTAGATGTCACCGAGAGCAGTCAGTCCCTTCCTGAACTCATCTACCTTGCTCTTATCCACTTTCTGCTTCTTGCCCTCGTCATCCTTGTAGCTGCCCTCCTCCTCGGCGTGGAAGCGAAGATTCTCCAACAGGATGATCTGGCCATCGCTAGCCTTGTTAACAGTGTCCTCCACCTGCTTGCCTACACAGTCGTCGGTGAACGTTACGCTCGTGCCCAGAAGCTTCTCGAGTTCGGGAACGACCGGCTTGAGGCTGTACTTTGCGTTTGGCTTGCCGTCTGGTCGGCCGAGATGGCTCATGAGGACAACAGCTTTGGCTCCGTTGTCGCGAGCATGTTTGATCGTGGGGAGAGCGCCGACGATGCGCTGGTTGTTGGTGATCTTCTTGTCGGAGTCGAGTGGGACGTTGAAGTCGACCTAAATGCGACATGAGTATATGCCAATCGTTGTAGGTCGTAGAGGGCCGTGAGCTTACTCGGATGAGGACACGCTTGCCCTTGAGGTCGACGTCCGCAATGGAGAGCTTGTTGGAGAGAGACATCTTGAGAGGTCCTTGTGTGTACTGCAACGAAAACGCTGTTAGTGAAGTGCTCTGACAGTCAGCTATGTATGACGGCAAGATTCAATTGCTTTTAATGCGAGGAAGCCCAATCAGGTACTTACTGGAGTGTTTGCAGGGATGTGGAAGAATTGCGTGGGAGGTGTTGAGTGTTTGTTGTTGAACCCACTATGTCATTGGATCCTGGTGGGGTAGTCGCGCGCGGGGGTGACAGGACAACTTCTGGTGAAGCTCCAACTCTCTTATCGAATCACACAAAAGCAAAGTGTCTGCGGATGGCCGAGGGTAAGGGACGTTCCGCGTAAACCAAGCAGCTACGAATTACTGGTGTTCCGGTGCCGGCTCGTCCAGAGCACATTCCCGCGGCCGAGAGGCGGTCCTCCGAAGCACCAAAACATCAAGATAAATAGTAATAGAGGTCAGCTTTCGTTCGCATAACTTGTTTCCAGTCTAGTCGTGATCGCGTTATGAGAATCTTCCCTCTGCCCAAATTCACACGGTGGCTCGGGCATGTTCAAGAACATGCTGCATGGTCAGAAGTAGTATATTGGTGCGACTAAAAGGAGAGGATACGAACACTACCTAAGCCCAGTTACAGGACGGAGAACGCCGTGCGACGCCATTCAAATGCCAGTTGCCCAAACAAATATGCAAAGCAGTCCACACGACACCAGACCATGATCAAGACGCTACAATCGCAGCCAGCTAGGAGTGTCCAAAGACAATAGGTTTACAAGGAGAGTCGTATGAGGTATGTAAGCAGGTTCGTAAGATTATTCGTACAGGTAGAAGGTCTAAGAGGTCGCGTCTTCGGCGGAGTTCGTAAGGGAAAGGTATGCCGTCCAGGCGATACCAACGGTGGAGACGAAAGGCTAAGCGCACGTCAGTGAATGTTTACGTCAGAGGGCCTAGAGACACATACGATCTGGTACTGAATGGGCATGATGCGGAAATTGACAATCTGCACAGCTGGCCAGACCAGCCAATTGGCCTTCAGCGCAGGAACATAGATGTCCTGGAATTTGCGCTGCACCGCACGCTTTCCACCACCCTCAGCGACGGTCATGAAAGTGAAGAAGCACGCAAGACCTGACACCATTAGTAATTAGGACGTGCAGCAAGTTGGGGCACTTACCAGCAGGGGCAAACAGAAACTGGTCAAACGACACACGCTTCAGCGCAGGCAGCCAGGTCGACGTCTTGCTCATGGGGAAGGTAGACGATAGGAACTTGAACCATCTGTGCTGCAGTGGAGACATGATGAAACCATAGGACATGAAGCGCACAGTTCGCTCAAAGTCGAATGGCGGAGGCAGTATCTTGGAATCTGGGATGATGTCGCTGTCGTTCAACGGGTTCCTCCTATCGAGCTCGTGGATCTCAATCGCGAGGAAGTCATCTTTGTCTGGGCCGCCTTTCTTGCGCACTGCGCGTTGCCGTATGGCGGTCAAGGTCTGGGCTACTGTGTCTGCGATGCCGCCCAACACCTGGGATTGTGGTCAGCCGCTGTCCAGCATGTTTCGAATGTTGGGTGTAGTGTAGGTGTCTTTGAGGCAATTGTGTTCGCATTGCGACAAGTGTAGGAGGGCACGTGTGCGGATAATGCTCGGTGGCAAGGACGGGTACGTACAGCGTTGGTGATCATCGTGGTAAGGACTGCGCAGGTTGTGAGTAGGCGCGTGCGGTAAATTTGTGTGAGAGACCTACCTGGCCGTGATGCATAGTAACTGTTGTACTTGCGCGCGAGAAGTGAGACTGCGGCCATTTGTAGGAGGAAGACTGCGGCGTGAAGCAACGGCTATGGCAAAACAATGTTAGTAATGCCCTTTGCGCGTACTGCGAGGCACCTCACAATCTTCCCGTATATCCAGCGGCTATTCAGTTGGTAGAGCAGTCGTCGGCGAGATTCGACGACCATGGCGGTGGAGGGTTATCGATGACGTCCGGTAAACGTAGGTCGTAGGTAGATAGCGCTCCGTGTGACAGCCCACGCACTTCGTCCAGGCTTCGGGCGAATCGTGGTCGTAGGGCGGAAGCGTGTATTGTAGTATGAACAATTGCGATGCTGTCCGAATGTGGTTGAAGGGTCATGCAGGCGCCGTTGGGAGGGGGCCTCGGACTACATTCATCGATGGCATCGAGGCGCAGGCAACCAACCCTTCCGGACTCCCGTCCGACAAATCATGGCGATCTCGGGGGTTTCACACAACGTGTGCGAAAAACATGGTAATCATGTGCAAACACCGACCGCGGGCCCTTGTCACTCATCGCCTTGTGATGTTCTGGCAGATGAAAATAGTTGATCCCGGACGCCGATGGTGTTGTCACGTGATTGGCATTATTCGACTCCCAATGTTTGAATCTTCATCAGGTCACTCTTCAGTGCTTCAAAGTGGTCATTGGCGAAGCTGCTGGAATTCGCTTCTCTAATCATACACAACACTCACGCCAGCCAACACATACATTTCATTCCTCCTCATCTGGCCGCTGATCCACCAACTCTCGCTCTCCCATTGCCTCCACAAGACTCTGCAAGTTCATCCGGACGCTGTACCGCAAGTTCTTCGTCTCGTACTTCCTCGCATATCCACCTCCCAAGCCTCCAATGTCGCTCTTGCCGTGATTTGGGTGGTGATGCTACGATAGCACTCAATATCAAGCATTTTCTTTGATTCACACGAAGCTTACTTACTGCAAAAATTGGGGGTTAAGACGTCACGTACACCCTCTCCCTCTTCTCCCCCCTGGCTCAGCCTTGGGATAGTTTGGCCCCATATCTGGATCCTCGCCAGCACACCACCGTTCCATTTCGGCGTCGAAGATACCATTCCAGCCTTTGACTCCGAATTGGTGGAGCAGGCGGCGCGCGTCGCATTGCGAGACGGCGTATCCTACCGTGCAGAGCTGTCCGCCGTTCGACCTGTGGTATACGCGAGTATGTGGTGGGTAGACTGTAGCGAGGGCATCCGGCCCACCTTGGAAGGGGTGGGCTTTGATGTATTCACCAATGGGCACAGTCTGGTCGTTCAGATGCGTCAGAACGAGGCTGGAGGATGAGACGGTGGTATGGTGCTTGGAAGACATTCGTCGAGCCAGGAGTTCTCTGGGCATGCCAGCGCCACAGTGTCCAAGCCAGAGGATATCCCACTCAGACGGATCACCATACGGAGACGCTCGGCCATCACTGTTCCTGATACTTGAAGCTGTGCGGACGGTCGATAATGGAAGCGATGGGACACACTTGGGAAGGTTTCTGGTTTCGATCATCTAGAATGCCGACTCTTCGGTCTCAGTATTGGGCCGGTATTCAACATGGCTTCTGAGCTTGGGGGAGACAGCGAACACGTCGCGGCTCGAGGACAGGATTTGCGACGCCAGTGCAAAACGCTGCAGATTCGGCCTCACCCGTACATCCCAATCGACGTCGTCCTCCACAATGAAGGCTGTGGTCAGATTCTGCTCTACTATACTGAGTATGATCAGCACGTGGCCAAGAGCTAGAACGTCAGGATAGTGCTCACCGCTGCAAAGCGCTCATATGGGTCCCCCAAGTTCCTCTTCTGCCCGATAAGAGTTTGGCGTTCTCTTCAGGTGGTGGATAAGCCTTCTGATTGATGCTCTCCTCATTCACGCTGTCCACGTACTCAAATTGGATGCTCGAAATCGCTGCGAAGAGCGACATGGCATCACGACGGTCGGTACGAAAGGGTAGGTTGAGCACGAAGATCTTCTGGAACTGTTGTCGTGTCAGAGGTTACCACTGGCATTGCGCCTCCAAGAGCTGTTGACCACGAATGTGCGGGAAGATCAGTAATCGGGTCATCAAACACTGCCTCTGCAGTTTCGACGATGAGGTGTGTAAGAGTAACGTACTCCAAACGTGGTGTTCAAGATGTCTTTCAGACTTTCGTCTTTCACGTGTTCGAACGAGTCTGTCGGTATTAGAAGAACCTGGCCCCTAATGTTGAAGCCACGCCCATAATGCAGCAAATAGCAGGCCAATTGCGATCAGCCTACGCTTTGATTAATACCAAGGTCTTCTCCTGTTGGCGGCTTCAAAGGTTGCGCCAGCTTTTGGAGACATGAAACCCAAGGTATCGATCGATATGCGCCGCATTTAGAAGCAGTGCAGCAATGTTCAAGTAGAGACGGAGAAGACATTGGAAGGCCTGACAGTCGCGCGCAAGCTACGTCGTCAGAAATATACCAAGATACTATAGCTGTGCCTGCGCAGCATGCTCAGATGTGCTGTTGCTCTCCCTACCAAACGGCAAGCAACCAGGCTAAAGTGACCTGCCGGGCGCTATGCACCCCGCAAGTATGTTGTCCGCATAGTAGCGCCAGGCAGCGCATGGCTAAAGCGTGCGAAGCCTGCGTCAAACACTTGGAAGAGCACGTGAGAAAGTGGTGAATGCTGAAGCAATTCAAGGATTAGTCATGCGTGGGAAGTTGTGGCGAGGTAGAGACCGCCGCCGCGGACATTGTGAAATCAGAGCTTGTCGATAGGTCAGAAATGTCACCACGCCTTCTCCGCGCTTCGGCGCGCATCTGTAAAGTCTGGTTGTGTTGTTTGCCTCTCTTGTTTTCTCTACCTAGACCTCTTGTACTATTTGATTATTCCAGACTGTGTCGTCAGAAAGCGCGCCGGCCGCTCACGCAACTTGAGCCTTGCCTCCCCGCCTCGATCGAAGCACGCGATGAGCGCCATCCTCTCCGCAGACGACCTGAACGACTTCATATCGCCGGGTGTCGCATGCATAAAGCCCATAGAGACACTCCCAGCGCTTCCGGAGGATAGTAATCTAAATCCGTACGAAGTCACCACCGAAGACAAGGCCGCCGCGTCGCAACCACCGCCGCCGGCGTCGATATCGCTGACAGACTGCCTCGCATGCTCGGGATGCGTCACCAGTGCGGAGGCGGTCCTGGTCAGCCTCCAATCGCATTCTGAGGTTCTCAGCACGCTCGACACATACCGCTCTCTGCGCGCGCCATGGCAGGCACACACTGGCACGAACGGTCTTAGCACTGGACACACGAACGGCACTAGGGGAGTGAATGGGCATAGTCACGAGGGCAAGCTGTTCGTGGCAAGCGTCTCCCCGCAGTCGCGCGCGAGTCTGGCGGCCGTCTTCAACGTGTCCGAGGCCGAGGCAGGGAACATGATTGCGCAGCTGCTGAGCGGGCCGTCTGGTCTCCGGACAGGCGGCCACCAGGGCAGCGACTTCACGTGGGTCATCGACACGAACGCCGTGCGGGAGGCGTGTTTGACTGCAGCGGCAGACGAGGTCGCCATGGCCCGCAGCCCAGACACCACCCCGAAGCAGCCAATCCTCACATCCGCATGCCCCGGCTGGATATGCTACGCCGAGAAGACGCATCCCTATGTCCTTCCCCACCTGTCGCGCCTAAAGTCGCCGCAGGCCCTCACCGGCACCCTCGTCAAGTCTGTCCTGAGTCAGCGCTACGGCATTCCTCCCTCGCAAGTCTGGCACGTCGCCGTCATGCCGTGCTTCGACAAGAAGCTCGAAGCCAGCCGCAGCGAGCTCACCTCTGCGGCATGGCTCCCCACCCACGACCCTACACAAGATCCCGTGAGAGATGTCGACTGCGTAATCACAGCTCGCGAGCTGCTCCAACTTGCGTCCGCGCGAGGCATCCACTTCTCCTCCCTTCCGCGAACGCCGCTTGCCGCCACCGACCGAATACCCTTCCCAGACCCGAAGCTCGATGCGTTCCTCTTCCCCCCTTCGCGCCGAAGAAACCAAGACGCGGTCGCCGGACCGTCTGGCGGCTACTTATACCACATTCTACAGACGTACCAGGCACAAAATCCCGGTTCGTCAATATCGGTCTCGCGAGGTCGAAACGCAGACGTGGTGGAGTACTCGCTCGTCCAGGGATCAGAAATTGTCTTCCGAGCAGCGCGCTTCTACGGCTTCCGAAACATACAAAACTTGGTGCGTCGACTGAAGCCAGCAAAAGCTAGCAGGCTACCCGGTGGGAAGACGGGGGTCAGCCGGAAGCCAGGTGGAGCTGGCGCATCAGCTGGAGAAAGCGTGAAAGACTACGCCTACGTCGAAGTTATGGCGTGTCCGGGCGGCTGCACAAACGGCGGAGGACAGGTCAAGGTGACGGAAGTAGAAGACGTGCGTGTCGCAGAGGGCCTTCAAGCCGCCAACGAGGACGGCGTAATGGCGCCAAAGCCAGGTCCAAAAGAGCAGAAGGAATGGCTCGCCAGGGTAGACGAAGCATACTTCTCTGGTTCCGACTCGGAAGACGAAAAGGTGGACCAAGACGGTGACCAGCACATGCAGGGCGTCGAGACGAACGGTCACAGCGTGGAAGACGATATCGTGAATGGCGTTTCGCGCCAGGGGATCAAAGACGTTATGGACCATTGGTCCATGATCACTGGAGTGGACACACAGAGCCTGCTGTACACGTCGTACCGCAAGGTTGAGAGCGATGTTGGAAAGAAGAAGCAAAGTGACATGGAGAGGGTTGCTGGACTTGCTGTCTCGGTCGGTGGTGGGTGGTAGATTACGACGATTAGCATGAGCATTCATCGGCGTTCATAGACGGACTAGAACCTTTGTATGAACAATGCACATTGGACAATTGGTTAGCGATCAACCAACAATGCACTCCCGACAGACCACTCACCTTGAGCCGCGTATCTTCATACATCTTCCCAGGCCATCAAGCGCACAGGCAATGAGTTCATGCACCTTGCTTTGGTACCGCACACGTGCGTGCAGCGGCCCGCACCCTGTTTGTTTCCGTACCCGTTCCCGTCGTCAATGGTCACACAGGACAAAACATCAAGTAGGATCCTGCGGTGCGACCTCCGTGGCAGCCAAAGTGGAGCACAAAGCCTGTTGTTTATGCCGGTACATTGGGCTAGTTGACTGGGCGCATAATTATCCTGCTGGACGAGGACGGATGCTTAGGTACGAGACACAGTAGCAAGGCACATTAGAAGAGGCATCTGAGAGCTGGATTCGGTGGACGCAAAGAGATGTGTTTGATTGCTCAAGCTAATTTTTACAAAGGAGATAAGCCCACAGCCCATCCATGCACCAAGTATCCAGAAAAGTCTCCAGTTCCCGCCAATGCCCGACTGGGGATCTAACAATAATTTGGTGGTGATATATAAGAGTCGCAAAAAAGCTCAAATTGGGGTATCCGCCAGCTGAAACCAGAAGAAGTAAGATGCGAGGTACAAAGGAAATTGGGCCTTTATGCCCGTGCCGTCTAAAGAGGTATCGGATAATGCTGAAGCACAAAGGGCTGGGCCACCTAACGTATAACACAATCTCCTGCAAAATGGCTGCGAGGATATACACGCTGTACGATGACAATGCCGCCTAGATGACTGGTAAAGAAAATGTGTGGGTGGTGTACAGAGCGAATGTGGAGTTGATATATTTTGACAACAACATTTGATGCTGGGAGATCGATCAAGCGACAGTGCGAGAACGTTGTTGGAAACCGGAACACCGCTTCGCGAGCCGTTGGCGCGGTGTTTCTTTGCCTTTTCGACAGCTGCACCGTTCCAGCCGGCGGCTTTTCGACGAAGCGAATCGACGAGAAGCGTGCACAAATGCTGGTTGGGGCTCGTTGATCTTATTACAATTATATAGTCGAAGATGATGCAGGAAGAGTAAAGCGCGAAAAGAAACATGGTGCGATCACCGGTAGAGTGACTGAGTTGCCATTAGGCTTGCCGCGACGCTTGACGCCCACTCAGACTCATCGGGTGGAGTGGGCCATTTCGAAACCGTGTCGCCTTGAGTGGGTCGCGACTTTGAGATTTCCATAGGCTTGCTTGGAGTAGCATAGTCGGTTTGACCGAAGCCAATGCTGTTGCGGTGGCCGGATGGAGATGGGGTGAGATACGATGCAGCTGGACCAAGATCGGTCTGCGACCGTTTGACAGATGTCTTTGGGTTGTCGAGCTTCTTCGATGCTTTGTGAGCAGAAGCAAGCACTTCGCTGAGCAACTCTTCCTCCTCATTGGGAGTCTCATATCGGTTTGAGGGGTTCGACTTGTTCTGTAGTGCTCTCCTGGTGCGGCTGGAGATAGGCCCGGTGACGCCGTTCTCGGATGTCCTTGGCTCTGGACCATGCGGTACAGAATGATGCCTCTTAAGCATGGGGTTCGTCGCGACGCGAGAGCTCTTTGTGGTGCTGGTCTGCTGAGAATGCGCTTCGACGCTATCCCTGACGTGTTGCAGGGCTTTATCCAACTCGGAGAAGTCAGAGCTGTTGGAGATGCCCCCTGTCATAGAAGACTGGTCAATCATGGATGATTGCCTTGGATTGGTACCGGCCCAAGGAGCACAGCCAGCATTGGCCTCAACGTCATCCGAGTTAGGAGACATGGGCGTTTGGTATCTCCCCGACAGGCGTCGGGCACGCTTGCGAAGATGTGAGAAGAAGCCTTCTTTCTGTCCATTGGGCGGAGAGGTGAGACCAGTTTGGCCGTTCAGAGCGCGCTCAGCTTCTTGGCGATGGACATCTGCATAATGGTTGCCGTGGGATGCGACTGACAGTTGGCGACCAATTTTCTTCGCCGCTTGCTCATCGCTATCTGCGGGACGAACACTTGCTTGCGCGGTGACTTCAGCCGACAGTGGAGAAATTGGTCGTATGGAGGGCAGAATCGGAATAGGCGCTCCGTTTGACGGTGTCCCGTTCGTCCACGTAGCTCGCTTAGTAGCAGCTGGTCGATGCTTAGTCGGACCACTTGCATTCACTGAAACCGGATTTGCCGCGGGGGAGGGTCCAGGCGAAAGAGGTTGCGCTGTCGTGTGCTGTGGGACAGCGGGGGCACTTTCACGTGCGACCAGTGACCGCCTCAGCCAGGAGGAGGTCTTTGAGCTCAGACTTGGGGACGCGTCTGGGGAATCCCTAACGGATAACTCGGACTGTTTGCGTCCCAATAGTCGAGAAGACGATGACTTGAGTCGGAGAGGGTCAAATGCATCGTGGAAGAACTCATGCGCCAGCGCTTGTGTCGATGTTGGCCTAGCACGTGGGTCCCACAACAGACACCAAGTCACGAATTGTGATAGACTGGCAGGCCACTGTGGCGTTTGCAGGATGGTGTCTAGAGAGTGTGGTGCCATCTGATGATCATGTCAGTCCTGTTTTGGAGGGGCTGAGGAGAGATCTCACCTTTGGGAACGAGAAGCCCAGCTTCTGTGCTAATCGTACACCCTCTTTCCATTCACCACCACCAACACGTTGGCCGTACTTGTTGACCCAGCCACCAGGGCTACCCATGATTTCGCAAACCCTCCATACTTGATCGACCTCGTTCCCGCCGGGAAACAGGGGCTTCAGGGTTGCAATTTCGACAGCCATGGCACCGACAGCCCAGATGTCGACAGGGGCCGAATATTGACCTGCCCGCAACAAAACCTCGGGTGCACGATACCATCGTGTGGACACATATGTGGTATATGGAAGTTTGGAGTGGGTTTCTCTTGCGAGACCGAAATCGGCGATCTTGATGGTGTAGACGGGAGGTGTTGAAGGCGGGGTCATCATGGCCGAGTAGCGACGGAACGGATGCGATGAATCGTTGTGCTGCGATGTAGAGACGAGTATGTTCTCTGGCTTGATATCGCGATGGAAAAACTCGCGGTCGTGGATGTGCTCGAGGCCAGACAGGATCTGGAAAAGTATGCTTTTCACGCTGTGGGCGTCCAGAGGCTTGTGGTCACGCGCCTTCATCAGCTGGTAGAGATTGCCGTCCATGAACTCCATTGCGATATGAAGTCTGCGGCTGTAGGGGTCCAGAAATATGTCCAGGGCCGGCACTAAATGAGGATGCGGTGGTAGGGATCGTAGGAAGATCACTTCACGCAGTTCAAGACAGCTCGAGAATGAGTCGAACGTCTTCTTCATGGTCTTGATCGCAACCTGTGGAGCGTCAGTATTTGGCGTCTATGAGTCTGCGTCACGTTGTACATACCAAAGTACCACGTCGGGCAATGTGGGCACCCGCAGTTCGAACGCGTGCAAGCGCGACACTGCCGAAGCTTCCATCGCCAATCTCCTTCATTACTTCATACCTCTCCTCGAGAGAGGCCCAGCCATGCGGCTGGGTTTGTTGTGACTCTGGCTGCATGTTGACGGTACTGAAGAGTCTCTTGGCTAGAACATCCGTGGGATCTCGGGATCGAATAGACTGCTGGCGATTTGAGGATGATGAGTCTTGACCCAAGGTAGTATACTCTTACTATTAGGTGATCGAAGAGTAGATGCCTCTAGTTCATATCGTTCGAGTCCGAGGTCGAATGGTGGTAGTACAGGACAAGTCAAGCGAGAAGATCGAGTGGTTTGCAGGGAGTCCAAAGCGTATCAGAGGATTGAATGGCGATAGGAGCAGACGCAAGGGTCCAGGGAGGTGCAGGTGCGGGAGTGTCGAAGAGATGAAAGACGACGATTGGGAAGGGGCGTATGGAGACAGCCCAGGACCACGGTAGGCGGGTACTGATCCGTAGCTTAGATCGTTCTAGTGAGCATGAAAGATGTCTGAAGCTGTGATCATAGCGTGGTGGCTTAATGATCGGGCTGGGAGATTTGGCCGTGCACAGGAGGTCCGGGGAGGAGGGATGTGGAACTAGACGGCCAAGTGAGAGTCAAGGAGAATAGCCAGGTCCAGTGGATTTTGGTGACAGGTGCGAGACGTGGCGGTCTAACGGCAGCCAAACACAAATGTGATGGACGGCGGAGACACGAGGCGCGAAAAAGTGCCGGCGCTGTGATTTGATGGGCACTCCCTTTGGTGAGAGACAGCCAGGACTCAGGGTGCGGCAACGGATCTTTGCACGAGTCGCAAGGCTAGCCAGCGAGATTAGAGTGGAAGCGGCGTCCGGGGAGCGTTGCCAGGCGTAATAATGAAGATCGCGGGCCCAGAAGGGACAAGTCAGCGTGAAGGGCCAGCAGATGGCCTGTTGCCGTGGTGAGGGAGAGGCGGTCGAAGGCGTGTGCGTTGGCAGGTTGGCAGAGGTGGAAAGACGCGACGACGGTTCAATGAGCGGAGCAGCAGGACGCGCAGTGGTTCCTCGAGGACGGATGGCGGTGAAAGTGCAGGAGACGGGGCATATTGTTGCGGCGCGACTCGTTTTGCGCAGGATGGGAACGTGGCGCGTCAAATGAAGTGCATTCACGACTGTCAGCTACGGGGGGGAAGGCGCGCGCCGCGATGGGGAGGCACAACCGACCACAACCACACTAGCGCAGCCCGTTCTTCCCCTTTTCTCTAAATGCGAACCGTGCCATCTAAATTCGAATCGTGCCATTGGCCCCGGCATCACCCAGAGCCTTTCATTTTTCGAGCCAGGAGCGATAAAACACGTCGCCGGGCGTGCCATGTTCGGACAGGCGAGCACATACATTAGCATGCACGAATCTCACATGCGCCCACGACTAAGATTTCACCGCGCAGAGACATAACATAGCCTCGCTGCACGATACAGTAGCCCTCCAGCTGCTGCTCACTGTTGGAGGGAGTGTGTGAGGGTAAGCGGTGGTGCATTGGGCTGCGGTTTGCCTTGCGCAGCGCTGCCACTTTCCGCGCCGCCGCCGAAGTCAAACAGCCCCCTCGATCGAAATCAGGCACGCCCATCTGCACAGTGCAGAACGTTGTCATTTCGCCGGGGGCCCCTTTTCGAGCGGCGCCCGTTCCTGAATTGTAGCAGGTTCCTGAACATCCACACTCAAGCATCGACCCATGTCTAGCCCGTGTAGCGATTGGCAGAGGGCTGGTTTGACACCACTGGCTTGGTTTCGCTGCTTTTAGCGCACGCGGCAGCCGGCTGCAGCAGTAACAATAGTGAAAATGCTATACTAACATGATTGAGTCAGCGTGCTGGACAACAGCCAGAGCCATGCGCTCATCATGACCGTCTCCAGCGCTGTGGAATCAGAGCGACATCTGCTCCCACCGTGGGCGCATGCAGGAGCCCGACTGTCATCATCGATAGGGTATGATTTCGGTGCGCGGAAACTGGTTCTTTGCGCGCAGGGTAAAGTCCCGAAATGGCAGCAGACCACCGTCGTGTTTCATCGCGGCAAAGTTGCTCCACGCGATGACTTGAACACCTTCGTGGTGGACAAAGTTCAGCGCCAATATATCGCCTGTTACGGAAATATTCACCCTCTTCCTAGCTGCGAACTGCTGTCGGTCCTTTTCTTCGCTCTCGAAAGTCTTCTGTCTACATCCTATGTACTACGTATCCTCGTTCCCGCATCATGTGCAGCTATGGAGGGCTTGACAGCAGCCAACCCATGCGCAGCGACGTCAGGTCATCTCGCTTCCCATGGCGAGTGATCGAAATGAAGGATTGACGTTTTCGTGCCCGGAGTCCTGCTCATCTTCCAGAACGTTTCTCCCGTGTGGCGCTCAACCGCTGGTCATCAAGATAGATTGCTGGCCCTCCTTTCCAACATTCGGACACTCCTGGCAGGTTGGTGACAAGCATCTCTTTTCTCCGGCACTGCGCGCCTTTTCTCCACCTACCATCTATATATGCCACTCGCGTCATGGACCGACGTTTTTGAACATCTCAAGTATTCCAAAAGTTACAGATCACCAGCGCGAAACGTAGAAAACCGGCTTTACCTAGGACTCTTGGTACTGTGAGTTGATGACCAAAGCTAACATAATGCCATGATGCATTCAGCCAGTTGTGGCACCGATGTGCGCCCACTCGTTCTGTGCCAGCTGATGAACGCTGGCCATGTCCAATTTACCTTCCACCAGCAAGCCGAAAGTGCAGTCGAAACTTGCATGGTCCTGATGGTGATTGTCCGTACTGGCAGCAACACGACCTCTCGTTTTCCGCTTGGCGTTTCTCTCTCCCAGGTCTGGCATCGAGCAATTCGGCATATGTGACACCGTCTTCAGCCTGCTGGGTTCCAGGAGCACACAGCAACAGCATCACAAGACCATCGCATGCGCCACGAGTACGACAGAGCTCGGCCTACCATAGGATTGCCGGTTGACACTACAATGTCACCCGAGACATAAGTTAGGAGTTCCTGGTGCTCTCTCAAAAGCCGGTTGGAATGACGCAACCCTCAGCCCTAAGATTTCGTCAAGCACTACCTTGCAGGATCGAGTATTCAGGCGCGATGTCACCACTTATCTACAGCGTCACTTTGGTTAAAAAACAAAGCCTGGGTGTCCCTCAGCCCAACTCACTTCCATCTATCGCAAAATAACACGTGCTTTTGCCAAAAGAAAAGTACTTTCGTGGGCGCCATCTCCATTTCCAAGCGATAATCAACCACGTGAGACAGGTGTTTCGGCAACTTTTCGTCTTGCAATACACGTTTGGTTGATGCCGGCGCAGATGTGCAACGTTGCGTGGCGCAGTGTCGTACTTTACTCATGGGGAGTTCCCGACCCGTCTTACCCACTATCTGATCTGCATAAACATTGATGCCCCTGGTATTATTAGTAGGTATACGATGAAAGCTCTGCGAGCGCGTTGGCAGCTGGACACTGATTCGCGCCTGCTAGGACCAATACTTGCAGCTCCATCTCTCGTAGTAATAGTAGACGAGATGTTTAATCCCCAAGACCAACATGTATGGAATGCTTTCACCGACTGAAGCAAGCGCTTGTAAACTATTACCATGTATTAGGCCACTAACAGTAGCGGTAAACCAGTATCATAATACCTATTTCTAGAAGCTAGTACTTAAGAGTCAGCTCCTTAGGCAACTCGGAATCCGACGACATCCCACGTCAGACGCCTTAGACGCTGAGTATAGCATTTAGCCTTGCCGTTCGCGATCAAGAAAACATGTTGCAATATAGAGCGCAGACGCATGTTGTCCTATTATTTTAGTCTACACAATCAATAAACTTCAAGGACGCAGAGCGCACTAGGTACGTGTTCGTTCCAAAATGATGGGTTGCTGTAAGGAATTTACCCTATTGTGGCAGTGTGCCAACATGTCTGCCTCGACTACATAAGAACATGTCACGCATGTTGAACCCCACATTATAACTAGCATGATTTAATCGATATGACCCTCAAATGTGGCACCGGAGATGCAGCTTCTTTACCAATCGTGTTTGACTTCAGTCACATCTCAGCGAATAACGGGAATTTTGCGCCTTTGCCTTGATTACTGCATTGGTTTTAAATCCGCCTTACATTACAATCGGTACAATCCATATACCAAGCTAGTAACAAAAGATGGACAGGACTTATTTCCCAAGCAATCAAGCGTTGTCCAACGTACCTGCAGCTAAACGCAAGCTGCCGCGACAACACAAAGTACATCCTGACCGCCCTTTAATGCACGCACGCTTCGAGCCGAGGCATTAGCTCCAAAAAAGTGGTCCACAACTGACTACGAACGGACAACAGCGTCTTAAGGCCTTTCTAAATTTCAGACAAATTCACATGGTATGATGTTATGGTGCGGTGAGAAAAGCGGTCGCGGAGGCGAGTAGAATGTACAACTCACGTCGCAAGAATACCTAGAAATGTTGAACATCTGCGTGGCGATCGATATGTACGACTCGACTCGCACACCGACATACCGCCGAATCCTCCAGGGTGTAGAACTGTGCATATTATGTAAATTCTCGACGTTGAATGTGAGATAGCGCGAAAAAGCGATGAATGATGGCTCGAAGTCGATGCATACCTCTACCATACATAGGTGGGTAGCTACGAGCGATACTGGGAGAATGTTGGCAATGATGAGAGCATGCTTTGCGAACGATGATGGTATTAAGATGAGTTGCAATACTATTGATTGCTAATGCGACCTGTTGCCAGCCACGAGCGATTGCAACAAGTATCGAATATCGAGAAACTCTTGCGAAATCGCACTGCGAAATTGTACGGGACCACACTGATGCTGTTCCAATGACTTATTTCTGTCTTACTTACTGTCCTCACTCGTAGCTGGCAACAGGTAGGATGCATTGTCGAACGATGCCTCGGATGTCACTCTCTACGATACTTGTGCGCAGGCAGTAATCGGCTGTATGTTTCTTCAATTTTCCTTGCTCAATGCGAGTTACGTTAGGCTGAGAAACAGCGTTTTACAATGTCAGCCTTATTGATGGAAAGGTGGTCGGGAATTTTGAGTGCTCCGTGATACAACTGAAATCTAACTCACCCGTGCCAGTTGTGCGTGTTGAGGACAGTCTTCAGGTTGCACTGAAAAAGTGTGGCTTTCATAGCTCGATCGAGAATCCCAAGGGGAGTAAATACCTAGGTACTGTCTATCAGTCGGAGCGTCGGTCTTGTAGTCATAGCTTTCTTTCCATTGCTGAACTTCACCTCCTCTTAACTTTCTTATTCTGACCAACGGCCGTGTTGGAAGCCCCTCTTGTTGCTTTTGATCTGGCGCAGTCACCAATCATCTTTCAGATAGTCCGCCCTCCAATTGGTGCTCGTTGCTTAGGCTTATAGTGCAGACTTGATGTGCATGCCAAAAAAATGGGTTCTAATTGTGTCGTCGCTTCCGGCAGGCTTGGTTCGAAGCATCTACATAGGAGCTGTATGTCATCACTGAATGCCAGATATGGCTGCAGCGATGCTGAAGAGTAACTTTGGGAAATATTCTCCCGGAACCGTAAGGGAGGACAGAGGGAGCATCTCTGCTGGCCTTGCTGTGTACTATCCCTTTACCTCTACCACATCCTCTTCCAGAGACGTCAATATTTTCGAGTATGCTTCAATATCCATCAAAACGTCACTCCTTCTCTTTCAGCAAATGCGAGAGAACGTTAAGCAAGTCTAGGACCGGAGTGGGCTGCAATCTTGACCAGCCATTTCTTCCAAAGCACGAAGCCATCTTCTCCGGTCAGCTCAAGCGCAAACCACCCAGAGAGGCTCAAGATTTCCGATCGAGCATTATATAGAGCTTCCTGGAGGCGCGGGCCCTTGGAAGAATCTTTAAGAACCTCTTGAAAACAGCAATTCGATACCTGCTGAGATTAGGCATCAAAATAGGCAGGTCCTAAGAAATAACTGCCGTCGGCGGACTTACATGAAGCTACCATGGGTTTTGCCGAGTGTTGTCCAGTAGAAGTTAATGAGCTGAGTCGAGTGTTGCTATCCTAGAGAAAGGAGAGAGACTAGCTCTTTTGTCCTCTGAAATACGAGCAGATAGTGTCAACAATACTGTAGGTGACTGACAGTTCCCGCGACCCGTGGACTCCTTTCGCCGGCGATCTCGGAGGATCTCAGCAGTCACATCTTGAATCTTGAATCTAGTTAGTGCTCGACTCGTGAGCAGAACTCCTCTTCATGCCCATTGCGTTCACTTCTCGAACGATGAGACAAGGGCCATAAGTGGTGAATCTGTGGAGTCGGTATGTCTTACGTGCTATTCGTACGTTTGAGTATTGGTCCATTGGTAGTCTTCACTCTTGTCATGGCAGCGAACCGCAGCTCGACTTGACTTTGCCGCACTTGCGCCTCTTCTTCTTGCACTTGAGACATCTACATGGGTCGTCAGCGCTATGACAAAGTGCTCCTAATCGTACTGGTATACCCGTGTCTTGTCTCCTCGCCTTCCTCGCTTGTGTAGCTCCTGTATGGCCTGGTTCGACTCTGCGATCCTTTACCATCACGGCAATCCTACGAAGAGGTCAGTCCCGCTTTCCGCATCGTTGTTGCTGTTGCCTCACTCGTGGTACGATACGATCGTCATTAGGGAAACAATCAACAAGCCCCATACTCGTTAGGATGTACACTCGGTCACTGCGTCCGTGCATGCTTCGGACAGTAAGACGTCAATGTCCGCTTCAAATCCACCGCTCAAGACGCGAAAAGACAACATATTCTAATAATGCTTGATGTCGAGTAGGAAGTATCGTGATGCGAAGGTACGGAAAACATCGTAGTGCCCAAATACAGCCTCTCGAATGTGGGAGCCTTACGAGGGCACACGTAGCGGCCGCACTTACCATTTGCGAAGCGGATTGTCAATGTCTACTTGAGCAACAAACCTGCCGTCAAACATCGCCTCCGGGCCAATATGCCCTTCATGACCGCGAACAGAGCACATCCTTTTGCACAGAATGTTTCCCTGGTGTGAGGCCATTGAACGTTTAGGTCATTGCCTGCAAGTATGTTAGCTGCAACGATAGAGAACGGCCTCGCAGCACAAGAGGTAAGATCAAAATCAATCGCCATTCGGCGAGGGTAGGCACGGTCAATGTCGAGGGATGCTCACATGTTGGACGCGCTTCTTGAAGCAGACATCAGACAATATCACAAACACAAGCGAGGATGAATGACCAGAACAAACTTGATAGCTATAGAAATCTAACGACAACTGGCGGATGTTCATGTCGAGCGAAACTTGAAGAGTACTATGAAAGTTAGTCAGATCGTAACACTGGATGCGCAAAGGAAGTATCGAGATCAGTCGAAGGGTTCAGTTCTCCAAGGTGATTGTTTCCACAGAAATTTTCGGAAAGAACACAGCAAATCATTATCTTCATCATGTTGCGAGGATGGAGGGGAAAAAGCACGTAGATGGTAACTTACACGACGGTAAAGACGGGGATCGCGGCTTTGGTTGTGTGGTACTACAGGGGCAACGTTAGCTTACTGATAGCCGATAGTGTGTGGTTGCTCTGAATGTGAGGGTATGCGAGCCCAACTTTGATCAGTCTACGATGTGTTAGTCTCCTGGCGTGCGTCATCGGGCGTTGGCCTTACCTCATTAAATCAGATTTTGTTTGCGAGATCAGTACGACAAACGCTCGTTACAGCGCCGCCATTCACACAGTGTGAATATCAAGTGTATCATCATGTAAAGATGGACCGCCCGGGAAATGTGAGGATTTGCCGTACCTTAGCCTGCAACTTCAGTCAGCTTGAGTCAGATGAAACGAACAGTGACAAGGGTCCAAGTAGTGAAGGGCAATCAGTGATGCTGTATCAACAAGTATCTCCCCGTCAGACACCCACAGGTTTGTACGCCTGCTAGTTTCGGGTGCCGTCTTGGAAGTACAATCTGTCCGCCCGGCGCATCAAGGGTATCATCAGAAGAGTGTGGGAATCGAGCGTTGCGGCGCGAGTGTGGGAGAGTGCGGGTGTACCTGATGATGATTGTTAGCACTTGCTTTGCTCGTCAATGTGTGTAGCGGGTCAAAATGGAGGGAGCAGTGTCAGACAAGGCTGAAACTAAATTGCAGACAGAATCGACATTGTATATTCAGGTCGAGGAATGCCTTTCCGGTGTCAAAGTATCATCACTCTGCTCGGACGTAAGGGTTGCGGTAGGGAGTGGAGTAGCTTACCTTTCTTCAGTGTGATCAAGTGCTTGTAACTGTCAGAAGAAGTTCGAAATGTTCCTGTGATGATGTCAGAGATGGACGCCAACCATATGTAATCGAAATGCAAGGCAAAAGTATGCATCATTGTAATTCTAGAGTTGTATAGTCCTTCATGGAATTGTAGGAGTTGGATTGTTGTATATGATAATCATCTGCGACGCGAGAAGGGTAGAGTGCGCTTACCTGAAAGTCTGTAGTGGTGCATGGTCTGCGTTCATGAAAGATCAAGAAGTTTACGAAAGCCTGCGCGTGTGGGCGCGACTAGTTGTTGTTCCCGAGGTCGTTGTTGAGCTGCGAGGTTTCGAAGGTCTCGAAAATTTAGCTAGAGCCGGACGCCGGCGGAACCTTTTGCCGCACCGTAGCGTCACGCTTACATAACGCCCTTTAGACAACAACCTTGCAAATGATCACGTCGCAACAAACATTTGAAAATCTGAAGTTCCTCGAGTGCGATTGGGACAACATTGCATAGCGATTAATGAGGAAGGTGACGTTCCCCACTTACCGGTACCCGCCCTTACCAGGTACTATAAGTACGGATCTCACGGTTCCATCGTTGGTCAAGTCACCATCACAGCACCCAAGAATGACGCTGTAATGGCCATTGGCCCGACTCGGCTTTTTCTTGTGTATTACATGCTTGTGTGGTGCTCGAGTTAGATGATAGCATATTGATCACACAATGGCGTGGAGTATCAATCTCTGGACGGAACCCAACGATGTGTTGTCTCGGAGGAGCAAGCAGGTTGAACATAGATGCAAATAATTGCAGGGACCTCAGATTCGAATTCCGTCAATAAACTATGCTCTACTCAACGTATCATGCCAAGAAATACCAGCGTCGGACGATGAAAAAAAAGCATAAACCCACCTCAGCAGAGCCGGAGATGAAATCTCAAGATCTCGGCAGCGGTTTTTGTCACGCAAGACAGTGGCTAGATGTTCATGAGCATCGACCGGCATGACATCTTAATCTGCGCGTACGTTACATCATGACATGAATGCCCAGATGCACTAGGATCTCAACTCCAAACGCGGTCCCGCAGGCTAGCATCGAGGATCCTTTGGACAATGAGATGGGAGTTAATTCATCGTCGGGTACTAATCTTTCGCTAGACCAAGACGGGTCATCTAGACGCGAGGTAGAAGTGTTGATATCACGACAGTATCAGATTAAGCAGGGGGGCCTTGCACTTCAGCGGCGGGCAGGATCGGACGGGGCTGGGATCATGGTGCAACTGAAGTTCGACTGTTGCGACCGTTTGCGGAGCACAAAAAAGCAACGCAACGTCTGCAGCCATACCGGATAGAAAGTAAGACGTGGCACAGTCCTGGTGATGGTGGAGGAAAAGCAAAATCGTACATCTTCAATGGTGGGTATGGTAATCAAGGCCCTACGTTTATGAAGATGGCGAGAGAGAGAAGAGATATGGGTAAGCTCTGACTGATCGGAGAAGCGCAGCCGAGCGGTATTGGCGGGAATATGTCGCGACAAAAACGCCGATCTTTGCTCCTCAAACAATGCTGGCGACAATTCCCCAATCACAGGAACGACCCGAAATCCTTCTTGAGCACATCCAATATCTCTTTGTCATCAAGTTTTTCCTCGTTTACCGTCCGATTTCTTGAAAATTGCTCATCGTCTTTCAATCTCCTCAGAATCTTGGGATCTAGCTCGCTGATCAACTGGTCGAACTCCTTCTGCTCCTCTCCTTCCTGCTTCAGATAGTCTTCCTCGAACATGAACTCCGCCGGCGATGGCTCATCCGAGCAAGTGAAAACGTAGATGGTTGGAAATTCGACGACGGTACGACCAGCAAGACAAGCGTCAAGTGTGGCGGTGGGATTGAGCGGTATAAGAACAGTACGGCTCGAATTTGTACGTGGCATTACAAGAAAAAACCGATGGCCCCCAGTGCCCAGGGGCTCGGTGTTTGCCCCATCATAGCCAGGGTCTGTACGGTGCGTTTCTTCCACGTTGGTTTTGGGGGTCGTATTCTCTTCCTCATTGGAATTCGTTCTTCGTCCTCTACTGAAAGGATGCTCTCGCTTTTGGGTGGAGATGTCGACGTTGACGTCGAGCTTGATCGGCTTGATCGACTCGACCAACTGGTCCTGAGTACTTCGAGGAGTTTTATCATCTTGGACGACTGAGGAACTTTCAGTCAAGGACGGCTCGAAATGACGCTTCCTCTTCTTGGCCTTATACTGCCCCGGGGCTTGGAACGGCTGCGCATGTATTAATGGAATTGTTGATGATGTCTGGGTGAGCTGGCGTCTCTTCTGATCGTCTAGCCACTCAACCGTCCACGTTATGTTCTTCAAGGCCCGCCTGGAATGAGTCAGCAGTAGCTTACTTGATCAGCGCTGACGGACGGCTTACTTGGTGTTGGAGCGATGTGACTTGTTCTCTTTCTGTCTGCTCATGCCCTTGGGCGCGCGAATTACTCTCACCCCTGCGGCTTGCAACGCGTTGTATTGTGTTTGATCTTTTGGCGATGACTGGGATGATGAAGATCGCTCTGTTGAGTGAAACCGGTCACTGCTTTTCGCAAGACCTTGTTCTGCTTTCTCAATGTCGCGTTCTATGCTCGTAAGAAAGTTGAAGTCATGGTCAATCCCCGCTGGTGTTACTAGCTGCGACTTTTTCATGAACTTTGTGCGGTCGCGTTGCCCAGAGCACTGTGCCCACTGCTGATGGCGTTTGTAGCATGGCAGCGAGCAAGTGCGTGCTGAGCACCCCGGACATCTGTACTTCGACTCGTTGACATTGCTGCAAGTGTCAGTTTGATATTGTCACCGTCTCAGTCGTTGATGCGTTGGCTGTGCGAAACAAGTGGATATGGGTGTTCATTGCTCGAGGTGAGACCACTCGTAAGCAAGAACGCAAATGCCACATGTCGAACACTCTGACGTAGACTTACCATATGCTGCAGAGATCGGACAAAAGTGTCTCGTCTGGCATCTTCCGAACTGTGTGGCGTCTTGATGCGTTACGGTCAACGATTTCGGAATGCCGGAGTCAGATCTGGATCTGGATCTGGATCGCAGCTAACCTGGTGCCGGGCGAGCTTTCCGGGCGCGATATCTGGCAATGGTGCACGGACGTGCTCGATGATTCTGGTCGCGGACGTGAGGCCGGCGAGTGGTGCTGGATCGAAAATTTACGTGCTTGGTGGTAGTGTAAACTCCCGGCAGATGTCGGAAAAATTGGTGTAGAGCGATGGCTGAAAACTCCATGCACGGCCAAGGAGGCGAGAGTTTATGGGTACTGGGTGGAGAGTTGTGTTAGGGTGGGAGAGTGTGGATGTCGTTCCCTGGTGCATCAGCCACGATGAATGAAGGTTTAATGGGCGATCGACTAGCGCGCAGTAGTCCGGGGTTTCAAAGCCAACCGACTCACATCGACTTGGCTTCGCAACATCACCGCATAATCATGACCTAGGGAATTCGATAAAAAATACTTTGTGGATCGCTCAAAGCTGTCCCACAGCAGCCTAGCTAGATTTGAGTTGGTAGACATTGCCCGCCTTTCATATTATTTTGCGCTAATACGCACCTTACACATTATTTTCAAGACCATCAAACAATGGTCGCTTTGAGAGTGAAGACGTCACTAGAGGGTACGTCTGACACAGTACACAGATAATAGATTCATACCAGCAAAATTTATGCGCGAACTTTGTGTAGGGTTCAGCTTCACTTCGCGCGATATCAACTACTGTGGTATGCGCGAGACTGCTAACAGCTTTGGCCCTAGACGTCGATCAACTTCAAGAACTTTCCAATTGTGATGCTGCAGTACTTTTCGGACGATCTCTTAACGATCCTTGCGAGCTGCATGTCATCCTTGAGTGCATGCATTCTGTTCCCGAAGCCTGCGGAACTTTTGCACACAGGTGGTCGAAACCCACAGCCCAAGTACAACTTTTACTTGAACGTTCGGTTGACCTGTCATGTGTCAAGCGGCTCTTTCCTTCCAAGAGGCTGTTGCGCAATGACTACAAGATTGAGTTCCGATAGTATGTACTGAGGGATAGCGTCAGTAGGCTCTCAATAATGCTTATCTTAGATGTGCTTTGATGATGAGATCTTTGCGATGTGCCAAAGGCCCGAAGGCAAACGCAAAGTTTTTCTTCTATGCTCGCGGAAGGCGTCTTGCACACCAAGCAAATGCATGCACGATGCTGTGAATATGTATTCACGGCGCAGCAAAGTAGACCTCGCTTACACCGCATTGATTCAAATTCTTCCAAATGGGGTTTCTCAGCATGATGAGAAGTCACGCCAATTCTATTGCCACAGCTTACAAGCGGGAGCGCCTTCGGATTCGCCGCCTACAAACATGCAGCTTGAGTCGCAGCCGGCAGGTCCCAGAGCCGCGGCCGCTGGATATTGAGACACGGAAAGCTGCATAGGGCATATCGAGATATAGTCAGAAGATGGCAATTTTGAGGGCCGTTGTACGGGCACTTGCTCAATCACAGTCCTGCGTCTGAGGTTGATTGTCGTGCCGTTGTTCGCACAAGGACCAGGGACGCCCACTTTGGCGGCGACGGGCGTGCAGCCCCTGACAGATCCTTGCTCGAACAGAAACGCTGTTCGAATTTGGATTGGTAGATTTAGGCCAATTTCCTGGATGCGAGACTTGTGGAGCTACTGATCCTTGCTAGGCTTCGGGTCGTTAGTCCCCAACCTTCCAGCCCGAGCTTCCAGGGCGCATGCGGCAGAGCTCCCCCAAAAGAAGCCGGGCCCGCTGCCATCGTTTGAGAGTGTCTCCTTGCTTGAGTACTCTTCACTGCAAGCCTACGGCAAGGTGATTAAGAGCCTTCAATTGACGGACTGTGTGCAGCCCTTCTGTCTCTCTTCTGGATTTGTGCCTCGCATTTCGACTCCGCCATATGATTCCTATATTGTCATATCGGTCCTAATACTCCTTGGATTCATCCGCGATCGTACCGTACAACCTGAACTCTCACGGCCGAATCGAAAGTTTGTATACGGCAGAGCTTCATAATGGCTCCCTCATTGAGCCTGCGTCCTCGCACAGGCGAGCGACCTCCAACCCGGGACAATGCCGACCACAGCCTCATCATCCCAAGTCGAACGTCTTCTCTTCACTCCAGGATCACGCAACCGCTGCCCTCCACTTTGAACGTCAAGCAGGGTGCGAGAAGCCCAAAAACATTGACCCATGCGTACATGGTGTGTGGTGTTGGCCGGGAGCCATCACAGTGGGTCAAGGCGCCAGCGCCAGCGCAGGGTAAGATCGGACACATGAAGGGTGCCGTTGGGACCTTTTGGCTTCCTGAGATTCTTGGGAGCAGCCCAAGGCTCGAGCAAGACAACGATATCGCAAGGTCTCTCCATGCTGCGATGCGGGTACGTCCGCAGATCACGTTCCTGGCATCTATATATCTAATTTGACCTCCAGGCGTGCTTTCCTCACGATGTTGAAATCTGCACTGGCAGAAGCCAGCCACATTGCGTCCACCACTCATTTGTGCTTCAACAAGACTCATCTCACACACTTTACGGGATCGCTCTTCGAGTTTGGTCCCGCGCCGATGAGAAGCGCGCTGAGACCATCCGTGATCTACGGAAGCGAATCGAGCCGGACTTCTTCGACAATCCAGACGAGACATACTGGATCCCTTACTGTCTGAGTTTTCTGTCTCGGTATCCGTTGTACAATCTCCTTGGTGACTACCTGCGCGGCATGTGGATCCACTGGAACAAGGCGACGAATCTCTTTCACGCCGAGGAGGTATCTCGCATTCTGAGCTTCCCCGCCCCCCGGCTCAACGATCTGGTCAGAATCGACATGAAGGACTATGCTCTGTGCTACCAATTTCCATCCTCGCCAACCGGATTCCAAAATTTTGCCATGTGGCCGCTTTTCACGTGTCTCTCGATTCCCAACATTGTTGGTGTAATCGAAGCTGCAGTGTCACCTACTCGACGAATCATCTTCACCAGTCACTACCCTGCGATGCTCACAATCGCAGCCGAGACAATTCGTTTCTGCGTAAGGGTGTACGAGTGGAGTGGCCTGTATGTACCCGTTGTTCATGCGCGTCATGTCAAAGATCTGGTTCAGGAGCCGGGTCCGTACATTCTAGGTATAACATCGGAATGCCGGTCACTGTTCACCGCGCCCACCGACGCGCTTGTCGTGGACCTAGACCGGAATTTTGTATTGACCTCAAGCCCGCCGACCGCCCTCACAGCTGGGCAGAGAAGCAAGATGATCACCCGTCTGACACAGGCCTTGAATGGGGAAGTGTCTCCGACTGGTGTTCCACAGCATTTGCGATCTGCTTACGGTGGCGGTAAGCTCATCCCTGCGGGACAAATTATCGTGATGCGTGGTGAAGTGGAGAGCATCCAGGACCCAGATTGGTGGACTCAGGACGCCGTCATGTCTGTCATGGATCACGTGTGCGAGAAGCTTGTGCGTATTACAGCTGTCCAATTTCCACTCGGCGCTAGAGCTAATCGTGTACGACAGGGTCGGAACACTGGCATGAAAGCGATCTTCGGAGGCTCCGTGAAGAAGCCGCTGATGACAAAGGTCTCCATGCGTCATCTGAATGAGATTGTTCGAGAACGCAACCAGTACTCGCGTGATGCACAAGAGGCCTGGCAAGACTTCATCAACCTCAAGGGTCGCATGGACACGGAGCTTTCAAAGGTTACTAAGCGTAACAACTTCTTGGTAGAGGAGCTCGAGAGCTGGAAGCAGCAATTTCTCAAGTTCCAGGCTTTTGCTGAGGCGCTTACCAAGGAGACGCAAGAGCTGAAAGTCAAGATTGAAAACCACAAGCGCGAGAACCGGCGTCTCACCAACCTCATCGATCAACAGAAGGATGATGCCGCACGTCTTACCATCCGTCTTTCTGGTACTGAGAAGCAACGCGACGATGCTCTCGAGGCGCTCGTCCTTCAGCAAGAGATTGCCGAGGAACTTGAGCGTGAGCGGAAGCGCAACAAGAAGGATTTGGGCGCGCTCCAACACACCAATGGGGCCATTCTCCGCCAGCGAGATGAGGCGCAGCGTGTTGTTCTCCACTTGCGCGCTCTCATCGACGGCCAGACGCACCACATGGAGCACATTGTGAAGTCTCTGAACCACGAAGATATGACAGGTTACATGGACCAAGGCTTCGAGGACGTGCCTGAGGAAGATGAAGAGGAGCTTTTCGAAGACGCGCATGGCGAGGCATCAATAAAAGACAAGTCAGAAGTCGGTACCATTCGCGGCGTTGACGGCGTCGACAGCCGCTTCGGTTCAAGGGCTAGCACCGCCCAGGCGGAGCATTACGACGGTGAAGATGTCACGCCCGCCATGGAGCAACGTCTACACAACAGCCCTGCGCGCAACTCAAAGCGCTTCTCGAATCAGTCCATGGTTGACGTAGCAGATCGTGTCCTTCGCGACAAGACCGACGCTATTGCGTACATCATCCGCAACATCTCCGAGCAGTGTGCCGCAGCAGTTGAGGGTCTGCAGCTCGCTCAACGCGCCGACACCGAGGACGGCGACAACCAGAGTGATCGTCGCAGCAGCATGGGCCAGTTCTCATCGGCCGGAGGCCGCGCACAGTCAACACAAGGTAGCGAGTACGGTGACGAAGACATGCTGCGTCCTGGACGTGGCTCTAGCATTCCCCCAACCCCAGATCTGAGCCACAGGTCAAGCACATCCATGTCCATGGCCAGTGCGTCCACAACACCAGACCGCACAAGTCTGCAGCATCGATCACACGATGTTCCTGATGTGCCGACTCGCATTCTCGAGCATGAAGATGATGCTGAGGACAACAGCGACCTGCAGGCTGACATGCTGCCCGTGTCCAAGTACGCGACGCCGATGCAGCGCCCAAGCCACAGCCTCCGGAATGCGCATTGAGTGTGCTTGCATTGGCGTTTGAGACGTGCGGGCGGGAACCACTGATGCCTACTTTCTGTTGTACTTTGGCGTCGGTATTCACATTCTGACTATCCTTGAGTAAAATATTGACACTCTTCCCTTCAGACGATGGCCGTTCCTTGTGTTGGTTTGATAGCCTGGGCGTTGGCCCTTGATGGAAGAGATTGCAAGAACGAGATCAAGACTGGTGGAAAACACATCGTCGATGTACCACGCCAGCAAGGTCGGGAGACGTGGAGCAGCATTGATGGAGACTAAGTAGATGAGCATCGATCTCATTTGGGCCTGGCAGCGCCCACTCTTATGTTGTTTTGTAGTTTGTTTTGTTAGCATAATACCACTATTTCCTTTGGTTCAAAGACACTTCCATCGTCTGCTTGCCGCGTTTCATGAACTCCAACCAGAGGCATGACCACCTTGCGCTTTTTGTGTACACGCTGAGGTCGGTGTCAACCGGGTGACTGGTAGCTGTGTCGGAAAGATCTCCGTGTCTAGTTTTACTGAGATCTATGTGTTTCAGGATAATGATGAAGATGTAAAATTGCTTTTCGAGGGCTTTGGTATCGGTACATGCGGACACTTTGACATCCGGGACCTTGTGAGCACCTGTCGTCATCTAATCGGCTCTAAATTAGAACATGCCTTGCAACATGTCAAACTTTTAACGACATTGCATGAAGCAATAAGCGGCATTTGCATGTGTCGATCGCTCTCATCCTCCTCTGAAACGTACGGGACCAACTGGATGGTCCCCGTCGATCTTCGGTTACGTTCCGCCTGGAAGCATTGCATTTGTTCAGTCGTTCAGTTGCTAGATTGAAGAATACAATTTTGGTCCATGTATGCGATTGCTTGGAGTTAGAGCATCATCATCCCACTGTCAAAGTTCCGTCTGTAGTGCAAGTCCAAAAATAGTGGCGACTGCAAATCTACCAATACGTTGCTTCCATCTCTTCTGTGTGTCTTTTCAAGATTGCTTCGTTGGTTTAGTCTGTAGATCAACCATATGTAATTTGAGGCAGGAATCGACCAAGTACGGAGCTAGTATTCGAGTGTCCTGAGGACAAATGTTACTAATAACACCAGTTCCGTACGAGATAGACTGTTTCATCGACACAAGTCGGTCTTGCAGATAGGAGAGGTGAAGTATGCACATTGGAAGAATATGCAAGACCATGTCTCGAAACAGATGATAGCTGTCAGTTGCGGCACACTAATGCCGTAGCGGAAATGGCTTGCTTGTGGCATTGGTATCAGTTGAAAGATCGACTCTGGAGCAGAGATGCGTTCCCCCACACTTCAAAGACGCTCGCATTATTCGAGTCGCCATTTCTGGCATTTGGTGACACCTGAAGGTTGACACCTGAGGTTCAAACACATATATAAGACTGTTTGACGACGGCGTGGCGATGGTCTGCAGCCGTTGGTGGATCTGAGCTTGACATGTCAGGCGGAGAGCATGTCGCAATTCGGTACTTGGAATGATGTACATTTTACCGCTCTTACATTTGCCTAGCGAGCAGTACCCCCACTGACACTTTTGTGGGAAGTAGATGAGCCTTTTCAATGGTCACTTGCTGTCATATGTGCATAGTGCCTGAATGATGATTGACAGTTGACATGTTAATTGCAAGGACGATGCCTCGCAGCAAAATATCTTGACATCCGCGGGTTTGAAACATCACGATGCTCACTTCCACATTCGTGTTAGTGCTGGCGGATGGGAAGCCGCACCCCACGTGGCGTGAGGCCTCGGCTTGATTCTGTCTCCATCAGTGGGCCCGAATTGGAAGACAGAATTAGAGTTTGTGTCTAATGCAGTATCTTTTACCAGGCGTCTCTGGACCGATATCTGGATTCGAAGTGTACGCATCCTTTGATAGATACTACCTGAGCTGCAATCATCAGGTTGATGTCAAGGTGCGAATGTGATGTCTAAGCTAATTGTGCACGGTTAAAGGATGGGTATACACATTCGCCCTGATTCGTCACTTGTTTGCATGCGGCGCTGATGTCCCCTGCAGATGGAGGAGGCACAGTAGAGTTGGTTTCATGAGGATGCGCCACAGCAGCTGCCCGCGGCATAACGTCGACCAAGGCAAACGTTCATGCAGAGAAGATGCATGAGCAATAGTGGCATGGCTAGCGGCACTGTCGCTCTCCTTTTTGCGGCGTGTGAGTGCTCGCTTGACGCCTCACGGCTGAAGATTGGCGTTGTTGAAACACGCCAGCCACCAGTACATGTTGACAGTTTGACTCGAGGGTCCACGACGACTCATGATTCTTAGTGGGCGAAGGTTCGATTGCAGCGCTGACGCCTTCAATAATGTCGACTTCTGGCGGCCAATTCCGCAGTTCCCCTGAATCATGGTGCTGAAAGAGCAGCGTGCGATCGTCGCTCTGCTAGCCCCTGATTAGGGCACGAGGAACGAGGAGAATAGAAGTCGGGAGGGTGCCATGTGTAGCGCTGGTTGATCATCGGGCGAAATACACATGGACAAGCTAGTTCGATCAGGCATAAGGGCGATGTGAAGCAGCGCTCGCTGTCGAAGGATGAAGAAACAAAGTTTTGCTGCAGCTAATCCCCAAGAAGGGCTGCACGCCTGTTGATGCTCGGACCGAGTTTGCGTGCACGTGTGCGCTTCGGAGAGGCAGGAAAAGCACACATGGAGGAGCGAGGGATTTGGGGAAGTCGCAACGGCGGCCGCTGCGGAGGCAGCCAGCAGTAGCGCGGCATGCAATCTTGATCTCTACCAGACGCAGTACTAGACGCTGGCGTACCAGAGTCGGGGACGGAGGCGTGTTCGGGGAGGTGAAGCTTTCCAAGATGACCAAGATGACAGGCCGCTCGGAAGCAGCTCGTTGCGGTGCATGGCTTGCGGAACAGGGGGTTGGGCGCGGCCTCCTGATTCCTGAAGCGCGCGAAGAAGATACCAAGGCTGGAGCTAAGGAGCGCCTCTACCCTGCTCATCAATTGATACTACTAAGTAGGCACCGTACGTGCTGCAGCGTTATTGCCTGCACGCCCACGTCCGCCTCGACAATTCACACAACACCACCACCATTACTATTGTGCCTGCACCAGTTCTCGTTTGGCGAGCACTGCCGTCACTCGCTGATGCAGCCCACCGCGACGGCGCAATCTATCTTCTCCCTGGCGCAACTCGAGTAATATCGCCAGCTCATTTCTGCCACGCGAAAAATCTACGAGACGGCCAGCGACTGCGCGCACAGGTTCTACCACACCAAGCGGCGCCGCCGTGGCTCTCACCACCATGGCCGCAGCCACACCTCCCGCCTCGCCGCCGAGCATGGCGGTACCGAGGCCCATGAGCGCCATGATACGACCCAACCGCAGCTCAAGTCGGCTCAGCATGAGCAGCAAGCAGGGCGGGGGCAGCCGGACGTCGGACGAGGAGGGCAGCAAGACGGCGGTCAAAGTTGGTAAGTCATGTCGCCTTTACCCACCCTTTCATCCCGCAGTCTGCGACACGCCATCGAGTACTAACACCCACTGCAGCTGTCCGCGTGCGCCCGCCGCTCAAGCCTGGCGACCCGGGCTTCGAGCTCATCCCCCAGCGATTCCGCTCGCCCACCTGCCACGTAACCTCACCCTCCAGCCTCGCAGTTGACGGGTCCGGCGGGCGCAAGATGTTCATCTTCGACCGCGTCTTCGGCGAGGAGGAGGACCAGGAGGGCGTCTACGACTACGTGGTCGACAGCGTCAACTCGTTTGTGCAGGGCTACAACGTCTCCATCCTGGCGTACGGCCAGTCCGGCGCCGGCAAGTCGTACACCATGGGCACCACGGGGTCGACAGAGCAGGCCGATGCCAAGATCATGGGCATCATCCCTCGCGCCGCCGCCACGTTGTTCGAGAAGCTGGACGGGCCCGGCGTCCGGCCCTCGGGGTCTGGCATCCGCGCGCCCTCCCGCGTGTCAGGCATTGGAATGCAGAGCTTCGCGGGTCGCTCCTCGCCCAATAAGAGCTGGCAGCTGAAGGCGACCTACGTCGAGATTTACAACGAGCATTTGCGCGACCTGCTCATTCCCGAGACCACGCCCCTCCATGAGCGTCCCTCAGTCAATATTCGCGAAGACCGCGGCCGCATACTGCTCACGGGCCTCACGCAGATAGCCATCAACTCCGTCGAGGACCTTCTCAATGCGCTCAACTTCGGCTCTTCGATCCGGCAGACAGACGCCACAGCCGTGAATGCCAAGTCGTCTCGCTCACATGCCGTTTTTAGTCTGAATCTGGTCCAGAAGAAGGCCTCAACCTCGCCTACGTCCACTCGTGAGAAGCGCCGCTCGGTCCCCATTGAAATGATGTCCGGCTCGACCGAGAACTGGGTCACCGTGGACAGCAAGCTTCATTTTGTCGATCTTGCCGGAAGTGAGCGGCTCAAAAACACACAGGCGTCTGGCGAGCGGGCGAAGGAGGGTATCTCCATCAATGCTGGTCTTGCAAGTCTCGGCAAGGTCATCTCGCAGCTCTCCGCCCGCTCCAGCGGCTCCTACGTATCATACCGCGACTCTCGCCTCACACGACTGCTGCAGGACTCGCTTGGCGGCAACGCCATCACCTACATGATTGCATGCGTCAATCCGGCCGAGTTCCACCTAAGTGAGACGCTCAACACGGTCCAATACGCACAACGCGCGCGTGCTATTCAAGTCAAGCCGCAGATTCAGCAAGTGCACGACGACAGCGACAAGCAAGCCGCCATCGAGCGTCTGCGTGCTGAGGTCCAATTCCTCCGAGACCAGATCCGACTCTCTGAGCGTACGGACCGCAAAAAGGCCAACCCCAACGAGCGAAATGAGCGCCAGCAAGAACGCGAGATGGAGCTACAGAACCAGCTTCTCGACACGCAAGAGAACTATAATGCCCTCAGCAATCGTCATGCAAAGCTCATTACAGAGATCACCAAAGCGCGCGACAATGAGGATGCCGACACACCGATGCTCAAGGACGCCATCGGCGACTCCGCACTTGAGCGTCTGAAACGATCAAACTCTTTTGCGGAAGCTGTTGAATCCGTCGTTCTTGAGTATGAGAAGACCATCCAGACGCTCGAGTCGTCACTCTCAAACACTCGTTCCAGCTTGTCTACTCAGGAAAGCGATCTCATGGAAAAAGAGACACGCATTGCAATCCTTGAGAGCCAAAATCACCAGCTGCAGGCACGCATTCAGAAGGCCGTGGATCGAGACGCAAGCAACGAAGAATACGTCAAGTCTCTGGAACACCAGATTGACAGCTCTGCGAGCGGCATAGAGAAGAATGACAGCACCATCTCTGACCTTCGAGAGAAACTCCAGAAAGCTCGTGAGAATGAGTCGAGCTGTGAGGAGTACATCTCAACCTTGGAGGAGCGCCTCGCAGAAAACGAGCAGGAAGTGGAGATCATGACTCGGGAGATCGAACGACTGAAGCATGTTGTAGAGCGTCAACGTAGCATCGGCAAGCTCGACAACCTCCTTTACGAACTGGACACTATGCGACAATCCGACGCTAAGAACGATGAACCCTTGGTCAACGGCCACGCGAAGAAGAATAGCGATCCATTTGTTAGCAAGCGACCTCAGTTGGATCGCCAGTCATCAAACGAGACGGGACACCATTTCAGCCACTCGGTTGATGTTATCGCAGAGGAGGAAGATGGTGAACGTCCCTCAACAGCTGATGCCACAGCTGCTGCCGCAGGCGGTACGCAGCTGCCAGGCGAAGAAGATAGGACAAGAAATGCCGGGCTCTTCAATGTAGCATCAAATGGCACACCTGGCGATGATCCTTCAAGCCCTGCACAGTCTCGCTTCGTGCACGACAAACTCGACTCTGTAACGCAAGAACTGTTCGATCTTCGCGTAGAACACGAGGGTACATTGCAAGACTATGAACGACTTGCTAGCAAGTACCAAGAAGCACTGCGAACACTGGCTGCTCTGCAAGACAGCGTGGACGAAGCACGCCACCATCAACCAACTTCCGTGTCATCCTCTCGCCGCAATTCTTTTTTAGAGCGCGAGGGCGTCAATGGGCTCAAAGCCGAGGATGGCCAGCCACCCTCCTCACGTACTTTATCTGCGGAACTATCGTTAGCAGAGTCTGGCAACTCTGATGTACCTGATGATGAGACGGAGGCAGGTCACCAAGAAGTCCAGGCGAAGACAGAGGAAACTAGCCGAGACCTCACCAATCATAACGCGTCCCACACAGAGGTGCAGATGATTCGCGAGCTTGAGGCGCTCAAGATTTTGCACACCGAAAAGGAAGAGCGCTTGAATGACCTCCAGAAGACTTACTCTGACCTCGAAGAGGAGCACCAAGACACATTGGACTACGTGGAGGAGCTGAAGTCTGAAGTCACCAAGGCACAAATGACACGTCCGGCCTCGCCGTCGGTTCACATGATCCGTCGCAAGTCTAGCCAAGCGGTCATCGCCAACGATCGCTCCAACCGTGCTCTTGCCTCTCTTCGGAACATGGCTCTGGAGAACTTCGAGGAAGAGCCGGAAGCCATTCAGAACTTCGAAATGAGCCTCAATACAATCATGACGGAACTGCACGCCAAGTCAGAGAGGGTCCAAGAACTTGAAGCAGAGGTCGCTTCTGTCCGCAAGGAGATGGAGGGCAAGATGACTTTGATCTCCGGCCTGGCCAAGGAGCGCTCCAGCTTGAAGGCCTCATCACCACTTGATATCTCGATCGTAGCTTCTATGCAAGAGCAGATGAAGCAGAACGAGGAACATATCAAGGAGCTCAAAGACTCTCACACACAGCGCGAGATGGAGTTGCAAGAGCAGATTGCCAGCCTCCAGGCTTCAAGCCGAGGATCAGCACTGCACGATGAGGCAAAACAACCATACCCAGCTTCTCGTGCTCGTGGTGACTCGACAGACTCTGCAGCTGATGACGAGACTAGTCGCGCTCGCGAACTCACCACACTCACGGACGAGGCAGCCGTATGGCAATCGAAGCATGTCGAGGCCATTGAAGCTGCCAGGACTTTGGAGAAGAAACATCTCGAAAAAGTTCAACAGCTCGAGCAAGCTCAGAAGCAGCTGGAAATGGACCACGCGTCTCGATCGACCGAGCTAGAAGAGGTCAAGGGCGCTGAAGCTCAAGCCGCTTTAGAGCTAGAGAGGTCTAAGCATGCCGAGCTTGTTGCTGGTCTGCAAGCTCAAGTCGACGAACATAAGGCAACCGCTGGAAACAACGCTACTCGTCTCGCTGAGCTTGAGGACTCCCATGCGAACATTATCCGGCAGGTCGAAGAGGATTCCGAGGCCCGCGCGCTAACGGAGAAGGAGCTAGAGACGCATCGATCGCTCGTGTCCAACCTTGAAAACCAGATCAAAGAGCACAAGTCTGCAATCCAGTTGCACCAGAACGGTATGGACTCGTTGCATAAGTCTCATGCTGCCGAGCTTGAGAAACTCACAAGCGAGCTCGCCATCCACCAAGCTTCTGCGACTTCGTTGGAAGCTGATCTTTCCAAGGCTAAAGGCGAGATGGATACGCTGTTGAAGAACATCTCTACTGCTCTTGGTCAAGAGACAGACATTACCAAGGTACAATCTCATGTGGAGTCATTGATTGAAGAGCGAAAATCCATAGAGAGCAAGATGGACGAAGCCATCAGCGAGCTTCAGACCGCACAACAAGAACTTACCAACGCTACTGCCACTATTGGCACCCTCAAGGCCAATATCAAGGAGTTCGAGTTGATCAATACAGAGACGTTGAAGGAGCTTGAAGATGTGAGCGAGAAAGAGCGCAAGAGCACTCGTCTCGTCGAAGAACTTGAGGATCAGCTCAACTCGAACTGGGACCAGCACGAGGCAGCGAACAATCGACTATCCGCTCTACAAACCGAGAGGAGCAGGGAGCTGCAGGACGCCATCGTTCATAAAGAGTCACTGGAGAAAGAAGTAGAGGAGTCTCGCATCAAGATTGCTCTTCTAGAGGTAAGCTCACCCAGCATTGGTAGTCAGAACAGCTCTAACAAAGACAGTCACAACTGGTGGACGCGAAGCGTAACTCTGCTCGTGCATCTATGGATCCCCGCGAAGACCTTCACCGGTCGAATTCCAACAACTCCAACGCGCGCAAGAGCACGGTGCATACATCTCTGCCCTCTCCACCGCCTGCCATTCCTCTTCCGCCTCTACCTCCTGGCAGCCCAATCGCGAATGGTCCCTCACCTCCAGCCTCGCGTCATCAAAGCAAAGACATTGCTCATGCCCAACTGGTCGAAGATCAAGAGGCTCGCATTCGCACTATCGAGAAGCACCTGTTTGCCGAGAAGCAGCTTACAGCTACTCTTGAAGACGCGTTGACCGACCTCGAAGCTTCCAACACAAAGACCAAGACGGACCTGGACCAGTACAAGAAGAAGTGTTCCAGCTTTGAAGAGGAGCTCACCATGATGCGCAAGGAGCGCAGCGCAGCGCGCCACTCGCTCCAGGCCGTCGAAGAAGAACGCAACGCCCGTCTGCGTGTCGAAGCGGAACGCGCACACCTCGAAGCCCGCATGCAGGCTCTCAACGACGCCAACAAGAAGAGCAAGAAGAAGGGCGGTCTCAACTGCTTCTAGACTTCTCATCGCCAGCTTTCAACCTTCACTGTACCTACCTTTCCCCCCGACACTTGCTCCTACATTTCGGCGCAACTAGAAAACGAGCGACGTACGCCTCATAACCCCGATACATTTTTCCGCTTTCTTTCTTCGACATGTCCCTTTATGGTTATTTTGACGATCTGCGACGCCTTGGGCACCTGCATTGCGAGCATCTTACATACTTGCTTTTTGATTGTCGCCCTCTACATACCCCCTTGACGCGTAATAATGTACTATACATGCGACGGACGGCCAGATTGGGCATGTTTTTTTTTTGTCTCGGGACGAACATTGCGTGGCGTGGTTGCTTTGGATCTGATGTGCATAGGTGGAAGAGTTTTCAGTTCGATGATCATATTGGCGGCTTTTTTTACTTTCTTGTTCTTAGCTATCTTGCGGTGGTGGATTTTGAGAAGGTTCATGGGAAACATGTTCAATGCACAAAATTTTCTTCCCGCCATAAGATACCATCATGTTTGAGTCGTAGTTGTTTATATCCTGGTGGGCAATCATGCCTCTATTGTAGTGCTCAAAATGCCTGAATGCAATGGTATATCGCCTGCCACAATGTTCTCCACCCCCTATTCCCTCATCTTCTCACAATCCCATGCCCCGTGCCTCTGTGACCGGATCCCGACCCGGAGTAACGTAGCCATACCTCCAGCGATCTTCGTCCTGCTCATGTCTCGGGATGCGGCTTTCTTGCTCTACGGCCGTGCCGTGTTCATCGATGGTACGCTCCACGCGGGTTATAGCTTCTAAATTGCTCTGAAATCTCATCAGTTTTTACGATGGGCTCGCCAGAGACGTGAGTGATAGCGTACTGTTCTTGTTCCGTGTCTTGCGGGTGGATTGGGGTGTCGAAGTCAAGAGCTGCATGGTTGAGAATGGTAGAGTCGATGGGGGGTATTTGGGAGGGATTTGTTCCTAGGGTCTGGTGTTGCGTGCCGGACATTTGCTGGGTTGGGTCCTGTCGGCTCATATGCGCTGGTCCTCGCTGCAATGGTGTGCTGGATTGCTCGCTGATTTCGACGATCTTGTCCTCTTCGACGCGTACTTCGCGGTCTCGCAACCGGCGCATGAGTCCGAGGAACTGTGAGTTCTGAAACTTCTCGCTTGTGTTGTCGGCGACTCGTTCGAGTAAGCGCCCTGCTGTCGCCGCCATCTCGTCGCCGTTATTGATGGAAGGTTGTTCCTCCTGTTTCTGCTCCTCTAGCCGCTGCTCCATACGCTCGTGCACGGGAGCCCGCATGTAACCTGCCGCCTCGAGCTCTTGCCATATGTTCTCCTCGCTCATGGGAACATTAACACCGAGCGGGTATTGCGACATCAGTCGCTCGTTGATGGCCGTAATCAGACTTTCGGCGCGGGACTTGACTTCCTGTGGGGCGTCACGGTTGACTATGCGCTGTAAGGAGTCCACGACCCATTTCGCCTCGTTGGCGTCCTCGACCAGCCTGCCGCTCTGTTCCAGCTGGGCCATGTTATCGAGATACGTGACAGCTTCTTCGGTGCGCCCGAGGCCGGTTTCGCTCCATACTTGGATGGCTGAGTACACCGCTATGAGAAGCATTAGCAACCGTAGTGTGCATGAGCAATACTACACACCTGGCCGTGTCTCCCGTATGCGCACAAGAAGAGGATCCATCTCACCAGATCGATCGTAGTGACTCTGCGCGGCTGGCACGTCGAGCACGTCCTGCTGTGCTTCCTGCTCGGCCTGCAGAAACGCTTGTTCGAAGGCAGCCTCGTCAAATGCCGGAACTGCTTCTTGTGTGTTCTGCAGCCCCTGTGCCATTTGCGAGGCAGGCGCATGCTGGAAGGCCGGAGTCTGCATGAAGCTTTGCCCACCAAATGCAGCCATGCTATATCCCGACATACCACCATATGGGTTCTGCTGCTGAAGGGCCGGCGCTTGAGCGACTGGCGCTTGCTGCGTCATAAAGTCCTGGTGCCATGATGACGCCGCGTTCGCCGCCTGCGGCTGCTGTCTTTGTACGGGCGAGTTCGAAATGTTCAGGCGCTGGAAGTCAGAGGCCCAACCGGGCGCTTGCGGGGCTTGGGAGAATTGAGGGGGAGGATGTGCGAACTGCGGTCGGGGGTGGTGGAAGTCCTGTGGCAATGCGCTGGGCCGGCCTGCTTGGAAGGCATCAAACTCGGAATCTAGTGCGCCAGCGTTGAAGCCAGAAGACGATCTAAAGCCCTGCGTCTCAAGTCAGCCAGCTGGTATCAAGCTTCAGGTGCAAGAACATACCTGCGACGGAGAATGGCGGCCGACCAGGCGGTCCTGCTGCAACGTCCGGTCAACGGTCGTGTGCTTCTGGAAGTTTTGGAGGGCGTTCGAGGGCCCGCAAAGCGCGTCTGCCATGGCTGCAGTTAAACAAAATGGGTATCACCGCATGCTAAGAATGGAGACAGAAGGTTGCGGCAAGTAGTCTATGGCTGCGGCGGACTATGACATCCCGCCAGTGGTGACCTCAAAAGCCGAGGCTTGTTTGCGGGCCGACTTTGACTGGGATGTTCGTAATCACAAGCTGGTGGCGATGCACGTGAGCCATCACCCGTGGACTCTCGCAGCAACATCTTGCAGCATGCCATACCAAGGGATATCGCGCCTCGATGCTTACTACCCCAGTTGCGCTGAAGACACCTCCCCACATTTTCTCACGTCTGCCGTCAGCGGCAGTGCTGAGGTTTGACCGGTAAAGACCTGTGCTGCTGTTGAGACGCAGTGTCCAGCATTGCCATCAACAGTTGCACGCACTGAAGGCTGAAGGGCGATTGCGTTTGTTGTACGTGTTTGACTATACTATCTAAACAAATTACTTCGAAAGGCTCCAGCAGCCAAACAAAGTAGGAAGGTAAATCCAGATGGAGCTGAGATATGGCAAGCCTACATTGCAGGAGAAACACAGAACAAACCCCAAATACATCGCTCTTGATATCCGCGCATCGCATAGTATCCGAGAATTGTACCAAGCCCATGATGCAAGGTCCTCTATCTGAAAAGCATATCTCCCAGAGTGACAGTCTTCTTCCGGTCTCCACGGCCCGCATCACTGCGTGACCTCGACCTTGACGGCTTGCGCACGAACGCGTATTCCTTCTTGCCGCGACGGTCGCGACCTTCAGATTCGATGAACAAACGATCGCCGTGGGTGGATCGGAGCCGTCGGGTGTGCTCGAAGAGGACTTCAGTCTCGCGTTGATTCATCTCTCGCAGGACGATGATGAAGCTTGGGTCCTATTGAATACTCAGTAATCTGTTGTGACCTGGAACTTTGTCAGAACTTACCACATCGTACTCATACGGAATATCGTAGTAATGAAGCGTCTCGATATCTAGATGATTCCTGTGGATCTTCGCATATGTGGGCTGAGGTGCGATGCGCAGAGGGTTGCCAGGCATCATGCCTTGCTGCAACTCCTTCGCCTTCTCAGGGTGAACCAAGGCCTGGATCTGGTTATCTTGGAAGCCAAAGTGGGATAGACGGTCGCGCATGGCTCTCTCGAGTTCCTCTTCTTGGGCCTTCTTCTTGGCCTTCTCCTCATCTTCCTTCGCCTTCTGCTTCTGCAGGAAAGCTTCGTACTCCCGCTTGTCTTTCTCCTTCTTCTTTTCTTCTTCAATCTTGAGCTGCATGATCAGCTCTTCGCGTGCCTTCTCGGCCTTTGCTTTGTCTACAATTTTCTTGTGCTCGTGTTCCAAGATGATTCGCTCGTACTGCTCTTTCGCCTCTTGCTCCTCCTTTGCCTTCTTCTTGTTGAAATCATCGACAGCTCGCTGTTGAGCCTCTTTGGCCTCACGTTCTTGTTTCGCGACTTTCGCCGCATTCTCGATGATGATTCTCTTGTGTTCATCCTCCAGAGCCCTTGCCTTGTCGGCCTTCTCACGGGCTTCTTTCTCCATCTTCGCCGTTTGCTCATCGATGATGCGCTTCCGGTGAGCTTCATGCTCTCGTCTCTCTTTTTCCATCTCGGCCAACATCAATTCACGCTCTTCTTCTTTCTCCTTCTTCTCCTTTGCCATTTTGGCCCTCTGGTCAGCAAGGAGGCGCTTGCGCTCATCTTCTTGCTGTCTCGTCTCTCTCTCCATCTCGGCAATGAGTCTCTCACGCTCTTCCTCCTTCTGCCTCTGCTCCCTTGTCATGTTCGCGCGGTTCTCTGCGATGATACGCTTCTCTCGATCCTTTTCTTCGCGCACCCGCTGCTCACGGTCTCGCTCTTCTCGCTCCCGCTTCAGCTCCCATTCGCGCTTAAGGCGTTCCTCCGAGAGCCTTATACGGTCTTCTTCGGCCTCACGCTCAGCCCTGTCCTTGATGTACTTGATCTCGAGCTTGCGCCTGAGCAGATCCTCGCGCCGCTCCAGTTCGTCCTGGCGCCGTTCCTGTTCAATCTTATCTTCAGCTTCCTTGAGTCGCTGTTGGGCGATGGTCAACTGGATCTTCTCTTCGTAGCGTTGGGGTGAATGATCATGATGGTGTTCGTGCCTGGAGCGAGAGCGTGCGCCTCTCTTGACATCCATTCGAAGTTCAGCAATCTGATCTTCAAGAGCCCACTCGCCAGGAATCCGGCGATCCTGACGACCACGATCGAAGCCGGAGTCCTTCTGCTCGGTACGCACGTTGGGACTGCTCTCGTTGTCCATGCGTGACGTATTGTAGATGGTCACGTTGGGAGCTGGCGCGTGACCTTGTGAGCGAGTTCGGTGGAGATTGGTAGTATAGTGGACCTCTGGGGCCAAAAACTCACTCGTTCGGCGACCATAGTCGGGGCGAATGTCGTCGTCGTAGCGACTTGAGCGCGAGGGTCGTGGTGCTTCGGTGCGGTGAACATGGCGTACGCCAGAGGTGGACTTCTTGCTGTACCACTCATCGTCGTAGTCCCACTCGTCTGGGGAACCCATGGTGAAAGTGAAAAATTGAGGTACGGATTTGAGCTTGTGAAAGGACTGGAGAGGCTCGCTCGCTTTTAATAAAGCTTCTTAAAAACTGTGGTCACAAGGATGCAGTGCTCAAAATCAGGTGAGCCGGTCTCAGAAGCGAAGTGCGAGACGAAGGCGGGGTGATAACGATTCACACAGGGTCGGCACGAGCAGTCTGACAAGACGCACAGAGGAGCACGCAATAAAAGAAGACAGGAAGAATCAGCTCGAAATTGCGACGGCCAGCCAATTTGAAAGATTTACAGCTGGCGCCCTCTTTGGGGGCCATAATGCACACACGAGAGGCTAGTCAATCAGGCAGCTCCCGCCGGGGCTGAAGAGTGAACTAGCATGTGTCCATATGCAAGACAAATCCTGTGGCGGCGCACATGTCCACGTCGTCGTCGTTGACAAAGACGCTGCTCTGCAGAAGATAGCGGTGTGCAGTGCTCGCCATCTGGCGTTCGTCTTTGGCAGTCTTCGGCGTGCACATGCATTGTGGTGTTTTCAAGGAGGGGCAATAGTGGCACGATGCCGCACTCGAAAGTTTGGTGCTGGATGCCTGATGGCTCTTTCCGCTTCAGGTGGGGGCGCTTTTGACCATCAGCCTTGTCGACATTCTGTCGATGTCTTCTAAATAATGCGCGGCTATTATTAGCATGAATCACCTGCGTGATTCCCTCTATGCAAGCTCTGTGATCACGCTATTTCGCTCTTCCGCAACTCAAACAGTTCCTCCTGATACTGGGTTTGGGTGCTGACAGCATTTACCATTCTGGAACAAGCTCACGTCGCCTTGCTAGCTTGCTAGCGATGTCGGCTGTCATTATTAGGACTGGTGTCAACTGGCGGGGTATGCGCCGAGTTAATCAGCGAAGGCACAATCTCAGCCGCACCCTTCATCAGTCAACAAGAAAGATGCGAGGCGAGAAGCGATTTCATCGCTGATAAAGCCCGTGAACGCTGACTTGATGTGCATACTGTTTGATCAATGGATGCAGACTTTAGTCTGACAACCACGTCATGCAAATATTGTGTATGCCATGCGAAGGTGCCCGTATCTATTGTGTCACCATTCACGACACAGTGAACGCCAATGTTGGTGGATCACTGAAAACGAATGCCCTGGTAGACAACCAGCAGCTCTCTACTCTTCTTATTGGAATACGCAGGTGATTCTTCCGGATGTCTCCGACCAATTCCGTGGTATCGATATTTGCTGTATGCGTTCTCTGTCAGGTTCCTCGGGCCATTTACACATCATAAATGCAAGCTAAGTCTGCAGTCTTCGACATGTCAAGCATTGCTGTTCACTTCATAACGTATCTTCAAACCAAGCATGGATGACACTCCTTAACTTCGGGCTATCCAACAATGGATATCATCGTGTCCCGAATGATTAGGCTGCATACCACCAAATGATGCCGAAGAAGGGCAGACAAACACACTCAACGACTTGACAAACGTTGGTAGACTTACACTACACGTAATTGATGCCGCATCCTACATGAGTCACGCCTTCCAAGTGTGAGGTCGATTCCGATACCGTTGGGACGTATCCACGGACTGACCAAAGCCGGTTCGGCCATGCTTGCTCGCTCCAATGTTTGTTTGCAATATGGACAACGAGCAGAGTGTGCTTCTGTAGGTAGATTTCAGAACGTTGCTAAATGGCATGTTGCGGCGCCATTGCATTCGTATGTCCAGCAAGTGCAGTTTCCTTGTACTGCAGCCAATCAGGTTCGACGAACGGACTTGTGTAGGGGGATCACGGCAGATGTAAGTAGAGGTGACTTTTGGTTAGTGGTTAGCGGTGAATGCGGTAGCATAGGGACCAATCGCGGGGCAATATTGATGTTGGTGGGGCTGGACGAAGCACTGAAAAGCTCAACACGCCCGCGAGAGTCTCCGTCTCCGTCTCACCCTCTCCTCCCCTCCCCCCTACCGACACATCCCTCAATCCCTCACTTTCCCCTATACACTTCCATCATGTCTGCCCCAGCAAGCAAATTCAAGGTCGCCGACATCAGTCTCGCGGCCTTTGGTCGCCGTGAGCTCGAGCTCGCCGAGAACGAGATGCCCGGTCTAATGGCCACTCGCGAGAAGTACGCCCAGGACCAGCCGCTCAAGGGCGCCCGCATTGCTGGCTGCCTGCACATGAGTACGTCGATTCAATTAGGGTGGTAGCCCATAGAAGTACACCGCTGACACCGCACAGCCATCCAGACCGCCGTCCTCATCGAGACGCTCACATCCCTTGGTGCTGAGGTCACCTGGACATCGTGCAACATCTTCTCCACCCAGGACCACGCCGCTGCCGCCATTGCTGCCGCCGGCGTGCCCGTCTTCGCGTGGAAGGGCGAGACCGAGGAAGAGTACGAGTGGTGCCTCGAGCAGCAGCTCACCGCCTTCAACGACGGCAAGAGCCTGAACCTCATCCTCGACGATGGCGGCGACCTGACTGCCCTCGTCCACAAGAAGTACCCAGAGATGCTCAAGGACTGCTACGGCGTGTCCGAGGAGACCACCACCGGTGTCCACCACCTCTACCGCATGCTGAAGGGCAAGGGTCTGCTCGTCCCCGCCATCAACGTCAACGACTCTGTCACAAAATCCAAGTTCGACAATCTCTACGGCTGCCGTGAGTCGCTCATCGACGGTATCAAGCGTGCCACCGATGTCATGATTGCTGGCAAGGTCGCCGTCGTCGCTGGCTTCGGTGATGTCGGAAAGGGCTGTGCCCAGGCTCTCCACAGCATGGGTGCTCGCGTTCTCGTCACTGAGATTGACCCCATCAACGCTCTCCAGGCCGCCGTTTCCGGCTACCAGGTTATCACCATGGAGGACGCTGCTTCTCAGGGTCAGATCTTCGTCACCACCACCGGCTGCCGTGACATTCTGACTGGTGTCCACTTCGAGGCTATGCCCAACGACGCCGTTGTCTGCAACATCGGTCACTTCGACATCGAAATCGACGTTGCGTGGCTCAAGAAGAACGCCAAGTCCGTCTCCAACATCAAGCCCCAGGTCGACCGCTACCTTATGCCCAGCGGCCGCCACATCATCCTTCTTGCCGAGGGCCGTCTCGTCAACCTGGGATGTGCCACTGGTCACTCGTCATTCGTCATGTCCTGCTCCTTCACCAACCAGGTTCTTGCCCAGATCATGCTGTACAAGGCCTCTGACGAGGCTTTCGGCAACAAGTACATTGAGTTTGGCAAGACTGGCAAGCTCGACGTCGGTGTCTACGTCCTGCCCAAGATCCTTGACGAGCAGGTTGCCCTTCTCCATCTCGACCACGTCAACGCCAAGCTCTCGAAGCTCAGCGACGTTCAGGCTGAGTACCTTGGTCTGCCTGTTGAGGGTCCTTTCAAGAGCGACATGTACCGTTACTAGATTTCTTAATTTCTGCATAGGCGCGCGTGGGAAGTTTCAACACGACGTTACGAACTGGGATGATACCCCCTACTGAAAAGTTCTTGTCTTCAACGGCATAGCATCGAGTCTGGGACTCTGCGGGGTTTGGAGGTTCAAATGGCGTTGGTCTGCATATCATCCTTGGCCTTTCAACCATGGCCAAGCAATAGATGATACCCTTGTGTGTAAGAAAGACTTTTGAAGACATGCCTACGATTCTGTAGAGCAAAGCGGAAAACGATACCAAATCGACCCCAAAAGGGGTCGGAGCAATCAAACGTTATCGTGGGCTTTCGGGCTCACATCCTCGCTACCCCTCAACCATGTCGTGGAGTACATCACATCACCGTTAAATCTGCGGAACCTAAAACACTTCCGCTTGCACAGCGCTCACTTCATGCGTATGCAAGAAGATGCTGGTCTCAACGTATTCTGACATTGACACATGCAAGCAGGTCACCCGCCGTGCATACCAACCCCTCACCCCAGCTTGTTCTTCCGGTTCCTTACATGACTTCAATATAGCTCTGCGCTGGCAACTAGTTACTTCCGCTGCAAGCCCCTACCAAAACTTCGCGTTCGATGTGTGTACAAGCACCGGCCCGTCTGTCAGACCTACCTGTACTCGAGACGCAGAGCCCCACGCTTTCTGTCATCTCGGCTTCGTGGCGACGTTGCGCGACAGTGCCTTGCCTGTCTCTAACTGAAGCCGTTGCCATGGGGATGAAGTCAGGAGACGCGGGGCTGCCCGATGACGATCTAGATTGTGTTACTGTAGGTCCGTTCGTCGGCGAGATGACTGGAAGCCCGTAAGTGACGATGCCAGGTCTGCTTTTTGGTGGAAGAAAGAAACATATCAAGCCCGACAACCACACACAAACTCAGAGCGGATACAGCTTCGATGTGCTCTACGATCCCTAGCACATCGTATTTGGAACACCCCTATGACGAGACAACCTCGCACCCATTTCTCCTCACTTTCCCCAGTCTGTCTCGTGTCTCACAATGTCCGCAGATCTATATTGGACCCACGTTTGCGCCATGCCGTACCACGATCGATCCAAATGCAGGTGCCTGCATACAGCGCCCCACGGTTCAACGTTTCAAAGTGCCCCAGCCACAAACCTGTCGTGAACCCAGAAACCTGGAACGCGGCTTGACCTCAACAGTCACGACAGCAGGAATATAACGCCACACGGACTGAGACAGGTGAACAGTGCGGATGGTCGGTACCGTTGAATGGTCTGGGGAAGACGATAACAGGATTATGCAAGGGAAGGGACAGAAGCCAACACAGCGAACGAGAGGAAAGATATTACAATTTACTACGGACCCTAGTGCCGTTTCCTGCTAGACAAGTGTATGTACGTTTTGTTTCTTCGCCCGTGAAAGGTACCCGCCCAATGACTATCTGCAAAACAATATGGAAAGGAAAGAAACTTTATGCCAACGCATGCTATGGATAACTGACATGTACATTGCTAGCAATGTAGCGAGGTATCAAAAAGACGGTGTAAAAGGACAGATGCCATCGGTGAAATATGCTGCCCTTCACATGAGCCACTGTAGCATATTCGGACGAGTAACGAAACAGTGGTAAGCGAATGGATGGAGCAGCGCAAAAACGCTCAACGCAGGCCGATGACGCTCTATAGTGTAGGTTAGCACGAGCTCTTTGCAAAGACTGAGAAGAAATCATACCATCTCTAGCGTCCACACCCTCCTTATCCACACCTTCAGCTTGCCCTCGACACCCTTGACGTTGTCGAGCTCAACACCCTCCCACCAACAGCGGCGAGCAGGCTTCCTCCAGAAGAGGAGCAGCTTCTGCGCCATGCCGACTGCATTGCTGTTTACCAGATCGTTGCCCTTGATGTCGGTTCTCAACCGTGCGAGCGCGATACTGCAGATGACGGCCTTATTTGGCTCGCCCGCACGGTGGCCCCATTGATCGTTGTGGTTGAAGCCGCTGCTCGAACATGTCAGCATGGATCGCAAGAGGTAGTAGTATATGCGTACCCTGCAGTCAACATCTCGATAAGATGTTGCTCGGTCGTTCCAGGCTCCTCGCTCTTGCGAAGGCCAGAGAAGATTCCATCTTGTCCTAGCAGTGCCTCTCCTGCTGCACGCTTGACCTCGATCATCTCGGGCTGGGTGATGTCGCGGCGGGGCGGGATAGCGTAGAAGTCAAGATCTTCGCGCAGCACTATGATTCCAGCTCGGTCTTGTAGCATATCCCTGGCCGACCCGTGCATTGGCTCAATGGGGACAGCTTCGGCAGGATGGTCGGCGGCGGCAGTGGGCGAAGGAGGCGACGCAGGAATGGTCTGGGCTACAGTGCGGAAGAACTCCAGCATGTATTGGAGAGAGTTTGGGTCATACTGTGAAGCGTACATCGCGTCAGATAAATATATTGCAGGATTGGAGAGATGAGAGATGATCTTAACCGTGCTTCCAGTGGCAGGCGCTGATGCTGGGGGAGGGGAGGGGGAAGAGGAATTGGGGTTACCAACGTCGACAGGGTATACGTCTCCATCGTGGTAGGAGTTCATGTGGCCATCTGGGAGAAGGCCATTGGGAAACAGCGATAGGAGAACAAACTCTGGGAGCGTTAGGAGCTCGTCTCTAGAGAGCGTGAAGCGCGTCCCTCTGCCACGGCTGTTAGCACTGGTCCACACAGACTCTCAAGGGTGCGGTATCCTACCTCAATTCCAGCGTGATGTTCTCGTCCGATCCACCGCCGAGCGTGTTTATCGGTGGCCCGGCACTCGATTGCGAGACCTGGGTGATGATGCTCGCGGGGCCTCCGGCAGACGCCATGACGTAGGTGAACGAGTCGAGTGGGCTGGAGCCTTCGCTGTAGGGCGGCGGTGGTTCTCCGTCGTCGACGTCTTTTCTGGGCGAGCCGTGCTTGGTGTCACGCGGGAGCGCGGCCTTGGTCTCAGCGACGGCGGTTGCAGCTGCCGAGGACGAGGACTCGGTGAAGGGCGGCGCGGCAGCAGCAAACGCAGGCGGGGAGTCGTCCTCTTGGGCGTCGCACGGCTTGTTGCGCTGCTGACCGGTAGCGTCTCGCGACGGGAAGTAGAGGGAGGAGAAGGGCGGCGGGTGCGGAGACTCGCTGGCGGAACTCAGGGCTGCGACGGTGGACGGTGGACGGGCGCCGGAGATCTGAGGCAAAGGCAAAGGAGTGACTACGGATGGACCGTCTGTGCTTGGATGCGAGCGCGACAAGGTGCCGGTGTTGTTGCAATCAGCTCGCGAGCCGCCTCGAACAGCGCTAGTAGCCGCGGTAAATTGTTCGCGTGTGCTTGTACCTCACGGAGCAGCCGAGCGCATTGGATAGGATGGGATTTGAGAGGGAATGTATTGTATTGTTTGCTTGCGGCGTTGTGTTGCGTGTATTTGTGCGCGCGTGGTGTGGGCTCGAGGTACAGCTCCGTGGCAGTTGTATTGACCACGACTAGACTAGACCCAAAGGGGTGGAAAGGAAGGCGCTCGTCAACGACAACAGGCAACTTCCAAGGTGCAATGGTGGGTGTGCCAGAAGCGGAAGGAGCGATCGTGATACAGTTGAGCTCGTGGCTATCAGGGCCAATGGCAATTCTTCATGTTTGACCTCTTCGAGCTTCACGACAGTGTGATGACGTGAACAACACGCGCACAGCACGTCTCCTAGAGCACGGAACGACATCACACATCACACATTTCACCACCATGAGCAATCAAGCGCATCTCTCTGGACGAATTTTTCTCAATTGTGCTGACCGAATGCACTAAACACCCACGTCGGTGGCTAAAGACACGAGCACACCGTCGTCTTGTTGAGCCAGAACGCCGCAATTGCAAGTGTAATGGTCGCAAGATCATCAAGATGTGCAAATCGACGCTAGTGCTTCTGTACGACGCCCGCCTCATTCGCCTGTGCCGTTATCCTCCTCTTGTAGTCCTTTACCGTGCCGTCAAAGTGCTCTATGGTACCTAAAGCGAGCTCACGTTAGCGTCTACTCAAGCAAAATCTAGATAGCAAGACTCCACATACCGTTGTCGCACACCCACAGGCTCGTACAAACGTTCTGCAACATTGTCACGTCGTGACTAACCATCAGAACGCCGCCCTGGAACTTGTTCAGGGCGTCAGACAGCGCGTCCATCGCTTCGATGTCCAAGTGGTTGGAAGGTTCGTCCAGGACGAGAATGTGTGGATTCTGTAGCGCTAGACAGGCAAAGGCGACGCGGGACTTTTGACCTCCTGAGAGGAGTTCCATCTTTTGGAGGCCAGTCATGCCGGTGATACCAAAGGCACCTAGATGTCGGCGGTATTCTTCATCCGCTCTGCCGTGGTATTGCTTGGACATGAATCCAACCGCGCTATCGTTCAAGTCGAGAGCATCAACATGGTGCTGTGCGAAGAAGCCCACCCGCAGTCGAGGGTTTTGCGAAATAAGACCAGTCGAGGGCTGCAGCGCGCCAATCAATAATTTTAGAGCCGTCGTCTTGCCAGCACCATTTGGACCAACAATACCAATGCGCGAATCCAATTGGACATCCAGGTCAATGTTGTTGAGCAGTATGTTGTCTTTGGTATAACCAAAAGTGACACCGCTCATCTGGATGATGGGTGGTGACATCTTCTCTACCTCGGGGAACTTGAAGTGTACAGTGTACTCAGCCTCAGGAGCAGTAAGCACTGGCATACGCTCCAGTTTCTTGATCCTTGACTGAGCCTCAGAAGACTTTGCAGCATTGTACCGGAACTTGTCGATGAAGGCTTGGAGATGGGCACGTTCTCCCATTTGCTTTTCGTATTCGCGCGCTGCGGTCTTCCGGCGCTCCTCTTTGGTTGCGTAGAACGAGTCGAAATTTCCACCTTTGTAGTAATCGAGCCGCTCCGAATGCTGATGAATGATATCAGTGGCGACTTCGTTCAAGAAAGCCCTGTCGTGGGACACGACCAGGACTGTGCTCGGGTAACCTTGCAGATAGTTCGCCAAGAAGGTGATAGATGGAACGTCCAACATGTTGGAGGGCTCGTCCAGAAGTAACAGGTCTGGTTCGCAGAACAATGCTCGTGCGAGAGCTAACCTCATCCTCCACCCACCGGAGAAGGTCTTGGTCGCGAATTGTTGTCGTTCAGTGGAGAAGCCTAGACCAGCCAATATACTTGCTGCTCGAGACTCTGCCTTGTCAGACTCCATCTCAGCGAGCTTGGAATGCACATCGCTCAATGTGGTATCGAGTCCTTCTCTCTGCGTATCTAGTCTCGCGGCATCGGCTGACGTATCTGCCATCGTAGCACGTTCTACCTCGATTTCGGCCAGCTCTTTTGTGATTTTCTAGACAGGATCAGACGAAGTGGCAACGTCAAACTCTGGCGGCTTACCTCTTGCTCCTTGAGAAGATGCTTACGCCATACATCGGCATCGAGGACGGCTTGGAGAGCTGGAGTGTCATCACCTGTGATCTATGTTTTGTTAGAGAGTATCATCACGCAACCAAAGTAGACTCACCTCTTGCTCCACATGGAGAATGGAGATGTGTGTGGGGATATTGACCTCACGGCGAGCAAGAGCTCGAAGCAAAGTGGATTTACCGATGCCATTCTGACCAACCAAACCATATCTTCGGCCATATGCCAGCGTAAGGGAGCTGTCTGTGAGTATACGCAGACCGGGCATGGAGACGTCAAAGCTATCAATCTTGATGTCTTTGCTCTTCGATGAAGAGTCGCTGCCTAACTGCAGAGGATTGACCTGCATGTAGAACTCTTCATAGCTCTGTAGCTCGTCTGGCTCATTGAGTAGTCTCGATGCCTCATACTCAACATTTTTGAACTCTTTGCGGTCCTGTTTGGCGCGCAGTTTCCGCTCGGCTTTCTCGAGCTTCTTTTTGTCTACCCTAGACTCAACCTTGCGGGAGTTGGCAGATTCAAGATCCACTGCACCGCCTGCAAGACCAAGAGTAGTGGAGATGTTCCTCGACGAACCCACATGGATAGCTTGGTCAAGCCTTTTGGCGGACGGAGCCATTTGGCGACGCTCGCCATCGGTCCCGTTTACGTCATTGAGACGAGATACGAATTTATCCACGAGGTTTTGGATGCTGATTTCATTCTGGCTCGAGAGATCGCCGGAAGCCGACAGCAACAGTGCGCTCACGGCGGCAGCAGCTTCCTCCAGTGGGGAGGGGGCATTGGGATCCGAGTCGGACGAAAATGAACTCGCTGCATGAGTGAGATACCCAATCGAATATTCCGAGAGCACTGGGTCAATGTTTGGAATCTGAGCTCTGATTTCGGTCTCCATGATGGGCGAGAATCGCGACCGTGATGCCTGATCCAACGCAGGGTCGGTATTGGATCTCAACGGTGGCGTCAGCGAGGTCGACAAGTCAATGAGCGCGCAGTGACACGTGTAATGAGGCCGTCCCGCGAAGGCAGTCGTCGATGTGGCGGTAATTGGGCGTTTCTGCTCACGACTGGCATATGCGGTAGCAGGTTGCGTTTCAGAGAATTGGATAATTGTGGAGTTGAGTGGCGGATTCTGGAAGGAGCGCGGGAGCCAATGAGGAGTGATCGCCCGGTGCCTATCAAAACACGACTATCAACGCACATGGCACAGGTCTCGCCTGTAGAATCTGAGATAACTAGAGGCTGACATGCACAACGCTGCGATGTGCTCCCAGGATTTCCCGGCTACTTGCATCATTTGCCGCTCCTGTGTCTCCGTTGCACTTGATTGATCGAGTACTACTTTAATGTCCCTTTGGCCAGTGAAGTCTTATCGTCCACTAGGAGCTGTTCTGTGAAAGGCGACCACGGCACAATACACAGTAGTCTACCTACCAACCAGATCACGTATAGAGCTTAACGCGGGCTCCATGATGGCCTTGGCGACGGCACCTACTCTTGTAGGATGTCGACATGCACAGATGCCCACATTCTTACCTTCACGCCGCGTGCACGCGAGGAGGTCGACTACCTAGGCATTATTGGCACATGATTCTGGCCTATCTCTGTGGCGCACGGGACTTCATGAAGAAGCAAGAGGGCGCTGTCTGCCTTCGATAGGCGCTCGATTCAGGTCTGACGATGAAGCCTGCGTTCTGCACAAGAAACACCAACGAAACCTTTACCTCTTGCTATATTCTGTAACCCTCGAGCTGCTCTACCATAGGTCTTTGAAATGTCAAATCGTGGTCGATAAGCTGTTGCTTTGTTTCCGAACTTCCGTGCACCACGCCGCGAGTGCCACCACCCTTGTTCCCGTGCTTTCCAGCTCATCATCGTCTGGGGCTGACGTGCGTTGTCAAGGATTTGAAAACGAGCAGTTGTTTTGTGCGTGCTATGGCGACACTACATGCCGACGCTGCAAAACGACCAGGTCTCGTGTGGCGGTGAGCATGGCCTTTCTTTGGCCCCCAATTCATACTTCTACATGTCCCGAAGGACTGTTTGTTATTGTTATTCTCTCGTTCCGGAGAACTGGCTAAAGGCTCCGTGGCTGCATCAAACTAAGGCACATTTCTACGAGCCGGTGAGCTAAGTTACAGAAACCGGTTGCTCTTCACGCACTGCACGCCGCGATCAGCACATCTCCACTTACTTGCAGGGAACAAGCGAGGAGTTCAGATGGGCGCCCGCGAATCACCGCTCTGGTACCACAACCCGGGATGCTATCATGGTGCACTATTTTGGGTAGCGTTGGCAGCGAGGGGTTCACGGACGGAGAGCCTCTGGCCCTCTCCCTGATGGCTGGTGATGGTTACTCGGCGCTATCTCCAACACAGTCTCGCCAACGTGTGGTACCAAAAGCTGCAGCTCGTACAGTCACTGTTCTTCCCGACACAAAAGCCATGAGCATGTAGTGCGCTGATCAATTGATCTCCAGGCAGCGAAAAAGCTATGACGAAGCTGAGTGAGGCATGCGGTCTGTGTTGACCCCCGTGTTATGTTTCGACATGGCGCTATCAGCCCAATTCATTCGACATCTCACTAAACCCAAGCGAGCTGCATAGTAGATCCTAAGATCCTAGATCCCAGAAGCAACAAAAGGCGGAATTCTTCAGTCCTTCTTCAGTGAAGATCCACCTCTCTGCATCAGCCTGCTACGGCTGCCCTAGCCGCCTCTCTCTCTGCTCAGCGATGCTTGAGTCTGACTGAGCCCCCTCCATTCCACCCATCCCTCCGTCGTGCAGTACCAAATCGTGGACCTTGACGGGGCATGATGCTCAACGCGTCGTCACGAGCGTTTCGACGAGCGAGCTCTCCCCGGCGGCCTGGTTTCTAACGAGAATGAAAAGCTGTCCCAGTGTTAGTATCATCCGTCTCCTCTCCTCCGGTGGCTTCGACTGCGCTCAGCGGCTGCCCTTGCTTTGTTTTGATATGCCTCACAGCCGTGGCTCTGCTTCCGAGAGCGGTGGTGACTTGCCTGTCTCACCTCGACTCTCTCGCATGTATGTCGTACTGCCATGACTGACGCATCCTCGTCACACAGCTTTGTGCAACTGCCACGCTCGTTGGTGCATCTGCGGTCGGTCTGTCATTTGGACGCGAGACCCCCTTCGACTCCTCGCAGTCGAACAAGAGAAAAGCCACGCCCGCACGCGAGCCAGGCTTCGGAGCCATGCCTACGATCGTCCAGACCTCTGCAGCGACGACGACGACGAACGCACCTGCCTTTAGTGCACCTATACCAGTAGCATCGACTTCACGCATGCCCTACTCGTCTCGACTTAGTCAAGATGGACGCTCGTCACGGCGCATGGTGAGAAGGATGACCAGCGGCGATACGAACGATGACCACGGGCTGGATGTCTCGGAGTTGGATTTCAGCTCGCATGTTCCGTCACGAAGGCCCACGTGGATGAAGCGCCTCTCGAGCATTTCGAATTCACAGCCGTCCAGCAGGAATCACAGTCCTGCGCCGCTGTCACCCTCGGTATCGTGCTCGAATGGATCAATGGCGTTTTCGCACGACGGCTCCACGGCACCCATAGTTGGCGAGAAGCGGTCACCCTCGCCGCTGCCGCCAAACAAGCTGGTCAAGCGCTCCTCTTCAGTGCGTCGCCACGATGAGACGCCTGCACAGGGCTCAGGGACTCTGCGTCCGTCGTTCCGTCGCCCGGCCACCAGTCACCAGCGGTCAGCGACACTGCAAAGCCCGCTGCTTGCGGTGACGGCTGAAGACGTGACTGTCCCCCGGCCGCTGCAGCCTTTGCACCCCGAGAGTGAGCCTGAATATACGCACTTTTTCACTGCCAGAATCGCAAAGGAACGCCCACTTTCGAAGGCGGCGGGCTTCAGACGAATACTGCCAGACGGCAAATACAGGCCGACGCTGGTACTTGCGCGATCAGTGTCGGCAGGTGCAGGCGCAGGCGCAGGCGCAGAAGAGATGGAGTCTGCAAGTGAGGACGACGGTGAAAGCGTGTTTTTCGTGAGCAGGCCTGGGACCCCACTAAGCATCACAGCCGAGAACGAGGCAGCTCAACACATGCACCCGTTGAAGATATCCAGCAGCCACTCAACCATATCGGCCTTCCGGCGGCTCTCTCGCAGGGCCAGCCAGCGCGCAAGCTCCGCACCTCTCGTCCCGCCAGCAGACAGGCGGCGCAACAGCATGGACACACGCCGCCATGTTACTGACCCCACGCTTGCCCTCCGCCGCGGTGAGCATGAGAATGAGAATGATGCCACGCGTGCGCTTGGAGGCTCTCTGCTGTCGCCGCTACCCGCGCCTGAGCGCCGCCTAGCGTCAATGCCTCCAAATTTAGCCTTAGCCCAACAACCGGGGCTGCTCCGTCCCTCGCGTCATTCGGCCGCGTCTGAACAAGCCTCCACATTGGTCGAGTCCGATAATGAGGTTCGCGACGACGATTTCCACAGCGAGACTCTTTTTGATTCTCTGCACACAAACGCCACCAGCACGACTGGCGGGCCGCGGGGGCCCTGCATCGAGACCATATTCGACAATTCCCCCCCCTCCCGGACCAAGATCACGGCCCTGCGCGACCTGCTGCCCCCCGGCGCATTTGGTGAGCCCATGCCCCATGCCGCGGCCGTCCAGCACAGCATCGCCGAGGAGGAAGAAAGCATCTCGACGCCGGTGCGGACGGTGCGACCGCCGCGCTCGCTGCAGGACTCGCCCAGCTTCACGCGCACGACCAGCGCACCGCTGTTCCCCAACCTCGTCCCGTCCTCCCCTCCGAGCATGCCAAAGCCGCTCTCGCTTGGCACTCTGGAATGGGACTCGCGTGCAGCCGAGGAAGACGACGATAGCAGTAGGTGGTCACGAGAGGACGCAGAAGTCGAGGATTCTTGGGTTGATCTGCCGATAGCCAGCCACGTAGCCACGCCCGTGTCACTGCGGCGCTCCAACCCCCGTCTGCTCGCGTCCGGATCCAGTCCCAAGCCCATGACGCCACAACATCTCACCGCAGATCACGGCGATCGCGACGCCCGTAGCAGCATCTTCGACTGGTCCGAGCAGCAGCCCGCTGACAAGAGCGCGGGCAGCCACTCGCCGCCACGCCCCCGGACCGTCCACGGGAAGAAGGACGCTGATCGGCGAGGCAGCCGCTCTGTCGGACGGCGAGTGCCCAGTGGGTTGCACGCCCGCAGCCAAAGTGTCCCTGTTGTGGCCGATGCAACAGGCAAGCGTAACACGGTAGTCACCAACAAATTCGGCACCTGGGGCGTAGGGAGCAAAGGTGTGACGGAAGACTGGAACGACGATTTTGACTTCTCCGAGCTGAACGAGGAGCCGGCTGCAGAGGATGCGGGCAGCGCACCGCGAGTGGACAGCGGTACCGTCATGGTCGTACCAAAAAGCATCCAGGAGCAGCAAAACAACGTTCTCGCGAACATTGGCCTCTTACGCGAATGGGGCTTACTCATCGAGGAGCTCAAGGACCACAGAATACGAGCCGTTACCCTTGGCATCGTGGACGGCCCACACTCTGGCATGTGGGAAGAGGTGGATGCCATGATTGACCTGGCTGATCAGGAAGCCGACCATGAAGGCGTGCCAGGCTTGTCCCCCCCCTCATCGCCCGGATTCGATGAGGACGCTTTCGAGGACATGTCCGGTCCTGGTGCTAGTCCCAGCGCTGGCAGAGGCAGGCGCAAGTCGGCGTCACCAGGTGAGGAAGTCAGCAGAAGTCATACTCAATCACAGCAACCTCGGAGGAAAACCATTCTCCCGCCAAATTACGCAATCTTCGGTCCTCAATCCTCTCCCATCCCACCCAAATCCAAAGGCGAGGCGCCCGGTAATGCTCTGGGATCAAAACCATTGATAACACGCCCCCGCAAGGATTCCGAAGCCAAGGCACGATCTGTTATCGAAGCGTTGCAGAACAGGCGGAGCACTTTTGAGCCAGTTGCCGATGCGCCTCCCACGCCTTCCTCCAAGAAGGTGCCCTTTGATACAGCAACACTTCGACGCATCGTACCGTACGTCAACACGTTGACACGCAAAGTAAAAGACGCGATCAGGGATGCAGAGGGCTTGTACTCCAGCCCGGAGACAAGTCCGCGGCACGAAGAGCCTCCATTCAGCAAAATCTTCCGGCAAGATGCCGACCTGGCTACACAGATGGAACGAATGACGGTTATGTAATGTAAGCGAAGACGACGTAATGGAATGTCGGGACGGTACTGGAAACCCACGCAGCATGCCCGACAGCATATAGACGATCGACCTCCATCAAGGTCATGGTTAACTGAAAAAGTTTGGGCAGAGTCACAAGATTTTTCTGGATCTTTTCTTCTGGATCGAAGCGTTTTAGCGACCGGTGGAAGCTTCTTAAGCTTCACCACCACTTTGTACCTTTTAACAACACCACCAGTACTAGCTTCCAGGCCACGACAAGGCGTTGCATTTTGAGATATTCCCCTTAGCTCCTTTCCCCTTGCATAAGTTGCAGCATCTCCCGGCCAGGATACACGTGGTGAAATAGGAGGAGGAATGTCACAGGCTGTTCTTTTGTTTGTTCTCATCGAAAGTGGCGTTTTGCAGGCATATAATATCACCGCGCTCTTCTTTTTATCGCCGCGCAGCACGCGAGCCCTGGTATCAGCACCACAGGTCATGTACAAAAGCGAAGAGGTTTTTCAAGTCTTGTCGTCGTCATTTGATTCTAATCTTCGTTTGAATAATGATGGAGTGCGCTTGAACACCAGTATTCATTAATTGACGGCCAGCACCTGTTTTTCGAGACACGAATACAAACTTTAAACATATCTTAAACGATGTATTTCGGTACGGCGTGACGTTTCAACGTGAAGGTCAATAGTCTACAAATGTCTAGAGCACATGCTGAAGCTGGCGCGCTGACACGGGGGCGCAATTCTCCACGGACGATTAAAAGACGTTACAGATAAGCTAAACAAACTGCTGCCCATCGACAGCTGAATCACTATCCGCTAATGCGAGCCAAAAACACAATATAGGCCGCCGATGGCTCACTAGCCTGTCAACATGAAAATATCCGAATACCCTCATCTCATGGGGTTTGCGGTGAGACTACCGAAGCGGCGTGTTATTCGAACTAAGAGAATTTTCAGCGCGTCCTCCTGGCATGCATCATCCGTGCATCCGAGGCTTGCAGCCTTGCAGCGTACTTGGCGCTACGAGCGTACAGCCTCGCAACGCGCAGGTATCAAGCCGAAGCTACCTTCATGGCGGCACAGGTGCATATAAAGTGTCGGACCATTGCAAGTCATGGCTCCTTTGGTTGCTTACCAAGATCTGAAGAAGCAAAGAAACAACAAAGTCCGAAAGAGCTCATCGCTCCTTCCCTAAGTGTAACAAGGTCCAATTGCTTCCGAACTCTATTCGCCCTCGGCCCATCATACCACGTCCATCACCCGCAGTCCAGGCGAGCGGGCAGATCTTCATCCAGTAGCCGCGTTGTCGGCCTTCAACCTACATTCGTCTCCCCGCATCTCAAAGAGTGAAGTGCCCAGGAATGACGTCTCGAGGTTTGAAGCCAAGCAACATGGTGCGCATTCAGGAATGTAGCCAAGATCGTGCCATGTGCTACTATCTTGGAGTCCACCTGATCGTTGTTTCAAAACAAAAGAGTCGCCACAAGGGCTCCTATGAAAGCTGTCTCTTCCTGCCGTAAACAAATCCGGAAGTAACTACGCAATATTGATCCTTCCCTCGGGCAGGACCCGCCTCCCGATCCAATCGACCACCACCTGCACCGCGGTACCAGACACCAACCCGCATTTCCCCGCTCACACCAACTTAACGCCACGGGCAGCCGCAAATCGTTCAACATGGCGCTGAAACACTTATTTGGTATTGCCTCCGTCGCGCTGACCGCTAGAGCTCAATCGAGCTCGACCACGGCAGCTTGCCCCAGCAGTATTACTCCTGCTCACGGAGCGCCGTCTGTGGCGCCAGGATTCCGTGTCCATGTCGTCGCGAACAATCTGCGTAAGCCGCGAGGCATCCAATTCGATTCGGCAGGTGGGCTTTTGGTTGTGGAGCAGGGACATGGAATCAGCAGGGTGCCCTTGACAGGCGATGGAGCATGTGTAAGGCAGAATGGAGCAACTCAAGTGGTTATCGACAATGATGAGGTGAGGCTCTCCTTACAGACCTTCTTTCTACGCCCAACACGTTTGATGTAGAGGTCATCGCATCATTTCTAGTTCCATTATCATCTTTCCGAGAGTGCCGCAGATGTTACCGTATTAGCTCAGATCGAAGAAGTCTCGGACAAAGCTGACCATAGAAAGCTCAACCACGGGATTGCCATCTCTGCGGACGGCCGCACACTCTATGGCTCAA